>Ga0306922_10005758_pt1 | contig 11850 bp, 11 predicted proteins | sample sta12Cox44000082_FD_203758 | JGI IMG/M metagenome (GOLD analysis project Ga0306922, IMG submission 203758) | Lab enrichment of tropical soil microbial communities from Luquillo Experimental Forest, Puerto Rico - statoxic.12C.oxic.44.000.082 (v2)... | ecosystem: Environmental > Terrestrial >... | reverse complement strand
GGCCCGTGCCGAGGCCACCCGGCGGCGGCGGGACCGGCCGCCGGCTGGCCGCTAGCTGCGTGCCCGCCGGCCCATGGCCCGCGGTGGCCGGAAAACGCTGGCGGTCAGCTGCGGGTCACGGGTAGCGCGGCTTGCCGGTGACCATCCGGCTGGTCAGGCTGATGTTGGCGGTCCCGGAGAACAGGTCGGAAGAGAACCTCGCCAGCTCCTTGCGCTGCTTGGAACCGGACGGGGCGTGCAGGTTCGCGAACTCGGCCCAGATCAGGATCAGGTAGTGGCCCTTGACCTCCGCCAACTCCAGGCCGGTGCCCTTGGCCAGGTTGCGGGTGGGGCCGTGCGCGGCGGGCAGCTGGCGGATGAACCCGCTCGCCCCGGACGCCCGGCCAGCCTGGCCGGCGGCGGTGACGTCGGTCAGGTTCAGCACCCCGATGGTGGCCATCATCTTGTGGTCGGCCGACAGGTAGCTGGCCCGCAGCACCTGGGTGCAGCCGGCCTTGTGGACGGCCGCCCGCAACGCCGAGCCCACCAGTTCCTTGGTGCACTTGGTCTGCGTGGACACCACGGTACGCACGCCGGAGCTGCCGTAGATCGAGAACGTCGCCGGGAAGAGCTCAGCCACCGAGACTGGCCGGGAGTCGACCGACTGGCTGGTGATGTCCTGCCACGGCCCGAGCGCCGGCGATGAGGCGGCCGCACCCGGGTGGGCCGACGGGCCCGTGCTGTGGCCGGTCGTGACCACCGGCTGGCTGCCCCGCCAGACGATCACCGCCACCACCGCGATGACGGCCACGACGGGCGCCATCAGCAGCCCTATCAGCGCACGGTGGGAGAGATGGCGGCGCCCCCGCGGCTTGCCTTTCCCGGCGGGCTGGCCAGCGCTGACCTGGCCGTCTCCGCGGCGGCCAGCGGGATCTGGCCCCGCCGGGCCGGCCGCCGGCGCAGCACCGGCGCGGCTATCTGTGGCCTGGCCACCCCCGGCCGGCCCCGGCCCGGCCGGATCGTCAACGATCGGTATCTCCCCGGATTCCCACGGGGCCAGCTGGGGGCGGCGGGCGGCCCGCTGGCCGGCGGCAGCCTCGAACGCCGCGCGCGGCTGGCCGGCCGGGCCGGCTGGGCCGGCCTGGCGACGGCCTGGCCCGACCCGCGGGAAGCCCTCCCCGTCGGTGTGGGCGGACACGTCCCGGGCCAGTGGCGGCGGGGACCAGGCACCGGAATCGTCGATGGCGCTCCACGTCTGGGTCGTTGTCGCATCCGCCGATGGGTCACTGATGGCGAGCGCCGAGTAACCGGGCTCCGCTTCGAGGTCCGGCCCGCCGCCGTTGACGCCCAGCCAGGATGCCCGTACCGACGGCCTGTTCCAGGCTGAGAACTGGCCCGGCGGGTACACCGGTCCCGGCTGGCCGGGCGCCGGCGGGTAACCCAGGATCGGGCCGCGCCGCCAGGCGGGGCCGCGTCTGGCGGTCCGCACCGCACCCGTGGCGGTGGCCGCAGCCTCCGGCGCGGAGCCGCCGCCGTGGGCAGGCGGGCGGCGCCCAGACGGCTGGCTGGCCGGTGGTGCGCTCAGTGGGACGGCCCCGGAGCCCTGGCCGGGGTGGCCGCCCCGGGGGGGCAGCGTCGGTGACGGGCGGGTGCCCGCCCGCGGCGGGGGGGCGGGGGAGGGGCCGGCGTAGCCAGCGGGCGGTGCCGCCCGCGGTGGGCCGCCCCGGGGTGGCAGCGTCCCGGCCGGGCGGGCCCCGGCATGCCGGGGCGGCCTGCGTACCGGCGGCTCCTTGCCGGGGGACGTCCCGTGCTGGTCGGCGCCCGGGTCGGGCGGGCGCTGGGGTGCCCGGGGGTCTGGCCGGCCGCGCGGCGGCGGGTCGGCATGCCCTCCGGGAGAACTCATGGCGCGAGCGTATCCCGCTGAGCGGCTGCCAGCCTGCGGTCAGCATTTTTCCTGCCGCCGGTGGCGCGAGGCCACGGCCGGCGGCAGCCGCCGGCAACATTCTGCGCAAGCCCGGTCACATCACGTCAGATCAGTGCCTGCGGTCTGGCCCGCTTTGCCGTCCTTCGCTGCGGCCGGTATCCTTTGGGAGCGTCCTGCGCCTGCGCAAGCCCGCGTGACCGCTCACTGTGGCTGGTTATGCGGCGGCGGGCGCGAGGGCCCCCTCGCCTGGCGGATCACCCGGGCGCGGGCCACCGATCAGGTCCACCTGTGAAGGCTTACGACTGTGCGCACTTTCAGCCCCAAGGCCGGTGACATCCAGCGTCAGTGGCACGTCATCGATGCCTCCGACGTTGTGCTCGGCCGCCTGGCCAGCCAGGTAGCGACGCTGCTGCGCGGCAAGCACAAGCCGATCTTCGCGCCGCACCTGGACACCGGCGACTTCGTCATCGTGGTGAACGCCCGGAAGGTTGCGCTCAGCGGCAGCAAGCTGGAGGACAAGCGCGCCTACCGGCATTCGGGGTACCCCGGCGGAATGCACTCCGTGACGTACTCCGAACTAATGGCCAAGCACCCGGAGCGGGTGGTCGAGAAGGCGGTCCGGGGCATGCTGCCCAAGAACTCGCTGGGCCGGAACATGCTCCGGAAACTGAAGGTGTATGCGGGCCCCGACCACCCGCATGCCGCACAGCAACCGGTCCCGTTCGCGATCAACCAGATCGCACAGCAGGAAGCACGAGGTAGGTAGTGGCCGAGCCCACTTCCGCGCAGACGCTCGACGAGAGTGCTGACGCGCAGACGGAGGACGAGACCGGCGAGCACATCTCGGAGTACACCACCGAGTCGGGCGCCGAAGCGGAGATCCGCCCGGCGGCCCGCCGGCCGGTGGTGACCGGCAGCGCGCTCGGCACTGGCCGGCGCAAGGAAGCGATCGCGCGGGTCCGCATCGCCCCGGGCACCGGCCAGTGGCGCATCAACGAGCGCTCGCTGGAGGACTTCTTCCCGAACAAGGTGCATCAGCAGCTCATCAGCGAGCCGCTGGTCACCCTGGGCGCGGAGGGCCAGTTCGATGTGACCGCCCGGATCACTGGCGGCGGCGTCACCGGCCAGGCCGGCGCGCTGCGGCTGGGCATCGCCCGGGCGCTCACGCTGGTCGACCCCGAGAACCGGGCTACCCTGAAGCGGGCAGGATTCCTGACCAGGGACGCCAGGATCAAGGAGCGCAAGAAGTACGGGCTGAAGAAGGCCCGGAAGGCGCCGCAGTACTCCAAGCGCTGACCGGCACGGCTGCCCCGCATGGCGCATCCGCCGCTGCGGCATACCCAGACCGGGGAGCAGGTGTCATGAGACGGCTGTTTGGCACCGATGGCGTGCGCGGGGTAGCGGGGGAAGACCTCACCGCCGGGCTGGCCATGGATCTGGCCGCCGCCGCCGCCGGGGCATTGCGCGAGAGCAGCCGGGCCCCGGCCGGGCGCACCCGCCCGCTGGCCGTGGTCGGCCGTGACCCGCGCGCGTCTGGCGAGTTCCTGGAAGCCGCCGTGGTCGCGGGGCTGGCCGGGGCCGGCATGGACGTGGTGCGGCTGGGCGTGATCCCCACCCCGGCCGTCGCCTTCCTCACCGCAGACCTGTCCGCCGAACTGGGGGTCGTGCTGTCGGCCAGCCACAACCCCGCTCCGGACAACGGGATCAAGCTGATCGGCCGGGGCGGTTTCAAGCTGCCCGATGCCACCGAGCACGAGATCGAGGCCAGGCTGGCCCACCCGGAAACGGCCCCAGCCGGGCCGCCGGCCGGCGGCTTCGGCCGGATCACCGGCAGCACCGACGGCGTCGAGCGGTATCTCCGCCACCTGCTCGCCACCCTGCCGCCAGCCCCGGTGGCCGGGCCGCTGGCCGGGCTGCGGGTGGTGGTCGACTGTGCCAACGGCGCGGCGTACCGAACCGCCCCGGAACTGCTCCGGCGTGCGGGTGCGGACGTGATCGCGATCGGCGCCGAGCCCGACGGCGAGAACATCAACGACGGCTGCGGCTCGACCCAGCTGGCGCCGCTGCAGGCGGCCGTGGTCCGGCACGGCGCCGACGCGGGTGTCGCGCACGACGGTGACGCCGACCGCTGCCTGGCGGTTGACGCCAGTGGCCAGGTCGTCGACGGGGACCAGATCATGGCCGTGCTCGCGCTCGGGCTCAAGGCGAGTGGCCGGCTCGCCGCCGACACCGTGGTCGCCACGGTCATGTCCAACCTGGGCTTCCGGGAGGCGATGCGGGAGGCCGGCATCACCGTGATCGAGACCACGGTCGGCGACCGGTACGTGCTGGAAGCCATGCGGGCCGGCGCCTACACGCTGGGCGGCGAGCAATCCGGGCACATCATCATGCTGGAGCACGCCACCACCGGGGACGGCCTGCTGACCGCGCTTCACCTGCTGGCCGCGGTCGCCCGGGCGCGGGTGCCGCTGGCCGAGCTGGCCCAGGTGATGACCCGCTACCCGCAGGTGCTGGTCAACGTCCGGGACGTGGACAAGCAGCGGGTGGCCGGCTCGCCGGAGGTCGCGGCGCAGATCGCCGCCGCCGAGGCGGAGCTGGGCCGCTCGGGCCGGGTGCTGGTCCGCCCGAGCGGCACCGAGCCCGCGGTCCGGGTCATGGTCGAGGCGCCCGACCATGGCCGCGCCCGGCGGCTCGCGGACCGGCTGGCCGGAGCCATCCGGCTGGCTTCGTCCACGCGTTAGCCTGGCCATCATGTGCGGCATCGTGGGTTACGCGGGCCACCGGCAGGCGGTCGAGGTGGTCGTCGAGGGCCTCACCCGGCTGGAGTACCGCGGGTACGACTCGGCTGGGGTGGCGGTGGTCGCCGAAGGCACGCTGGCGTGCGAAAAGCGCGCCGGCAAGCTCACCAACCTGGTCGAGGCGCTCGCCGGCAACCCGCCGCTGCCTGGTCAGGTCGGTGTCGGGCATACCCGGTGGGCCACCCACGGCCCGCCGACGGACCCGAACGCGCATCCGCACCGCGACTGTGGCGGCCAGCTCGCGGTCGTGCACAACGGGATCATCGAGAACTTCGCGGCGCTGCGGTCCGAGATCGCCGCCAGCGGCCACACACTGGTGTCGGAGACCGACAGCGAAGTGGTCGCGCACCTGCTGGAAGCGGAGATGGCGGGCGGGCGCGACGGCAGCGACCGCGGCCCGCTGGCGGCCGCGATGCGCCGGGTATGCCGCCGGCTGGAAGGCGCGTTCACCCTGGTCGCGGTGGACACCAGGGACCCAGGGGCGGTGGTCGGCGCCCGGCGCAGCTCGCCGCTGGTGATCGGCCGGGGCCGCGGCGAGAACTTCCTGGCCAGCGACGTGGCGGCGTTCATCGCCTACACCCGGCGGGCGGTCGAGCTGGGCCAGGATCAGGTCGCCGAGATCCGGGCGGACAGCGTCGCGGTCACCACCTTCGCCGGGGCGCCGGCCGAGGTCACCGAATACCAGGTGAACTGGGATGTATCGGCCGCCGAGAAGGCCGGCTACGACTACTTCATGCTGAAGGAGATCGCCGAGCAGCCGCGCGCGGTTGCCGACACCCTGCTCGGCCGGGTTGACCCGGACGGGCAGCTGGTGCTGGACGAGATGCGGCTGCCTGCCCGGGAGCTGCGGGAGGTTGACAAGATCATCGTGGTCGCCTGCGGCACCGCCTACCATGCCGGGCTGATCGCGAAATACGCCATCGAGCACTGGTGCGGCATCCCCTGCGAGGTGGAGCTGGCCAGTGAGTTCCGGTACCGGGATCCCATCCTCACCCGGACCACCCTGGTGATCGCAATCTCCCAGTCCGGCGAGACGATGGACACGCTGATGGCGGTCCGGCACGCCCGCGAGCAGCGGTCCCGGGTGCTGGCCATCTGCAACGTCAACGGCTCGTCCATCCCGCGTGAATGCGACGCGGTGCTGTACACCCGGGCCGGCCCGGAAGTGGCCGTTGCCTCCACCAAGGCCTTCCTCACCCAGCTCGCCGGCTGCTATCTGGTCGCGCTGTACCTGGCCCAGCTGCGCGGTGCCAAGTTCGGCGACGAGGTGCACGCCGTGCTGGGCGAGCTCAGCCAGATCCCGGCCGCCGTTGACACGGTGCTGGCGACCATGGAACCGGTCCGGCAGCTGGCCCGGGAGCTCGTGGGCGAGCGGTGCGTGCTGTTCCTGGGCCGCCACGTCGGCTTCCCGGTCGCCCTGGAGGGCGCGCTGAAGCTGAAGGAACTGGCCTACATGCATGCGGAGGGGTTCTCGGCGGGCGAGCTGAAGCACGGCCCGATCGCCCTGATCGAGGACGGCCTGCCGGTGGTGGTGGTGGTGCCCTCCCAGGACGGCCAGGCGGTGCTGCACGACAAGATCATCTCGAACATCCAGGAAATCCGGGCGCGGGGCGCGATGGTGATCGCGATCGCCGAGCAGGGGGACCACCAGGTCAAGGAGTTCGCCGACACCCTGATCGAGGTCCCGCAGGTGCCCACGCTGATGCAGCCGCTGGTGACCACGGTGCCGTTGCAGGTCTTCGCGTGCGAACTGGCCGCTGCCCGCGGCCATGACGTCGACCAGCCACGTAACCTGGCCAAGTCCGTCACGGTGGAGTGAGCGCCGGGTGCGGCTGCCCGATCACCGTACCCAGCGTGCCGCCCAGCGCGCTGCCCACCGGCAGTGTGCCCACCCGATCCAGCGGACGGCCGCGTTCATCGGCTGGGCAGGCCACCTGGGCCGCCTGGCCCGGCTGCGGCGCGCCATCCATCCGCGCCAGCCTGCCGATCTGGAAAGCTGGGACCGTGATCGTTGGCATCGGCGTCGACATCGTGGCCATCGAGCGGCTGGCGTCCGCGCTGCGGCGGACCCCAGCGCTGGCGGGGCGCCTGTTCACCGACGGCGAACGGGCCCGCGGGCCGGCCTCGCTGGCCGGCTGTTTCGCCGCCAAGGAGGCGGTAGCCAAGGCCCTGGCCGGGCCGGCCGGGCTGCGCTGGACCGATGTCGAGGTTGGGCACGACCCGGCGGGCCGGCCGGTGCTGTCGGTCCGCGGCACGGTGGCGGCGGCGGCCGCCAGCCGGGGAGTCCGCGGCTGGCACGTGTCGATCTCGCACGACGCCGGCCTGTGCATCGCGATGGTGGTGGCGGAGGGATGAGCAGAGCAGCGGTGGCGGCGGGATGAGGACGGCACACGAGGTCGCGGCCGTCCGGGCGGCCGAGCAGGCGCTCATGGCCACGCTCCCGCCGGGCACCCTGATGCAGCGGGCGGCCGCCGGACTGGCCGCGGTCTGCGCCGGAATGCTGGGGCGTGTCTACGGCACGAAGGTGGTGGTGCTGGCCGGCAGCGGCGACAACGGCGGCGATGCGCTCTACGCGGGCGCCCGGCTCGCCCGGCGTGGGGCACGGGTGAGCGCTGTCGCCGCGGGCAGCCGGGTGCATGAGCAGGGCGCGGCGGCGCTGCGGGCCGCGGGCGGCCGGGTCACCGGGCCCGGTGACCCGGATCTGGCCGGCCTGGCCGGGGGGGCCGACCTGCTGGTAGATGGGCTGCTGGGCATCGGCGGCCGTGGCGGCCTGGCCGGGCCCTACGCGGCGCTGGCGGCACTGGCGGGGACCGGCCCGGCGGTGGTGGCGGTGGACCTGCCGAGCGGGATCGACGCGGACACCGGGGCGGTGGACGGCCCCGCCGTGCGGGCCGATGTCACCGTCACCTTCGGCACCTGGAAGCCGGGCCTGCTGATCGACCCCGGGGCCGGCCACGCCGGGCTGGCCGAACTGGTCGATATCGGCCTCGGGCCGCACCTGGCACGGCCGGCCGCGGCCGCGCTGCAGGCCGCGGACGTGGCCGCGCTGCTGGCCCAGCCGCCCGGTGACTCCGACAAGTACCGCCGGGGAGTGCTGGGCATCGTGGCCGGCAGTGACCGGTTCACCGGCGCGGCCACGCTGGCTGTGGGCGGGGCACTGCGCGGCGGGGCCGGCCTGGTCCGGCTCGTCACCCCCGCCGCGGCGGCCGCGGTGGCCCGCCAGCACTGGCCGGAAGCCCTGGTCACGCCGGCCGGAGCCGGCTCCCCGCCGGGCCAGGGCGGCCACGACGTGGCCGCGGCGGGCCGGGTGCAGGCATGGGTGGCCGGGCCGGGCATGGGCACGCAGGAGGCGGCCCGGGACCGGCTGGCGGCCGTGCTGGCCACCGGCCTGCCGGTGCTCGTCGACGCGGACGGGCTGACCCTGATCGGGCAGCAGCCGGAGCTGCTGGACCGGGCCGCACCCACGCTGCTGACCCCGCATGCTGGGGAACTCGCCCGGCTGCTGGGCACCGAGCCTGGCCAGGTAACGGCGGCCCGGCTGGCGCACGCCCGGGCGGCCGCCGACCGGTTCGGGGCGACGGTACTGCTCAAGGGCTCGACCACGGTGATCGCCCCGGCTGGCGGCGGCACCGTGCTGGTGAATTCCACCGGCACGTCCTGGCTGGCCACCGGGGGGACCGGGGATGTGCTGTCCGGGCTGGCCGGTGCCCTGCTGGCGCACGGGCTGCCGGTACCGGAGGCGGCGGCGGCCGCCGCCTACCTGCACGGCCTGGCGGGCCGGCTGGCCGCCGCCGGCCTGACCGGGCCGGGCCTGCCCGCGCCGGCTGCGGCAGCCGAGGGCCCGATCGCGGCGGGCGACGTGATCCGCGCGCTGCCCGCCGCCATCCGGCAGGTCCGGGCCAGCCAGGCCCGGTGACCACCGAACCTGGCCGGTCAGCTGTGCCGGGCGGGTTCGGCGAGCACGGCGATCCGGCGCGGGCCGCACCTGGCACACTGAGGGGGCATGGGCGGGTTCGCGGAGACGCTCATCGACCTGGATGCGATCAGCGCCAACGTCGCGGCGCTGCGGCAGCATGTGGGCGGGCCGCAGGTGATGGCGGTGGTTAAGTCCGACGGGTACGGCCACGGCATGGTGCCCGCGGCCCGGGCGGCGCTGGCCGGTGGCGCCAGCTGGCTGGGCGTGATCGCGGTCCCGGAGGCGCTCGCGCTGCGCGCCGCGGGCGTGACCGCCCCGGTGCTGTGCCTGATGGGCGTGCCCGGCTCTGACCACCAGGCGGCCATCCGGGCGGGAGTCGACCTGGCCGCCGGGACCGCCGGGCTGGTTACCGAACTGGCCGCCGCCGCCCGGCAGGTGGGCCACCCGGCCCGGCTGCACCTCAAGACGGACACCGGCATGTCCCGGGGCGGTGCCACCGCCGGTGACTGGCCGGGAGTGGTGGCCGCCGCGATGACGGCGCAGGCGGCCGGGGACGCCCGGATCGTCGGCATCTGGTCACACATGGCCTGCGCGGACATACCCGGTCATTCCTCGATCGGCCGTCAGGTCACCGCGTTCCACCAGGCGCTGGCGGTGGCCGCGCAGGCGGGTGCCGAGCCGGAACTGCGGCATCTTGCCAACACCCCGGCCACCCTGACCCTGCCGCAGAGCTGGTTCGACCTGGTCCGCACCGGCGGCGGCTGCTACGGGCTGTCCACCCTGCCGGGTGGGCCACCGCCCTGGCTGCGGCCGGCCATGACCGTCCGCGCCCGGGTGGTGCAGGTGAAGCGGGTGGCGGCGGGTACCGGGGTGTCGTACGGTCACCGTTACCACACCGCCGGGCCGGCCACGCTGGGACTGGTCCCGCTGGGCTACGGCGAGGGCATCCCGCGCGGCGCCTCCGGTCGGGTGCAGGTGCAGGTGCGCGGCCGGCGACAGCAGATCGCCGGCACCGTCTGCATGAACCAGTTCGTGATCGATTTCGGCGACGGCCCGGTCGCGGAGGGAGACGAGGTCGTCCTGTTCGGGCCGGGCGGTTCGGGGGAGCCAACCCCGCAGGAGTGGGCTGACGCGCTCGGGACAATCTCCTATGAGATTGTCACCGGGTTCGGCGGGCGGACTCCCAGAAGCTACGTTGGACTAGCATCTGGGCACGATCCCGTGCACGCCGGTGCGGGCACCGAGGTGCCGGAGAGCAGTCCGGCATCACCCGCATAACGGCCCGCCTGGCGCAGGCACGGGACTGGCTGGCGGGAGGACAGATGGCCAGTTGGCGACGGATCACCGGCGCCGCCGGGCTGGTCGCCGGCACGGCTGCGGCGGGCGCAGGGGCGATCCTGGCCGCCGAGCGGATCGCGGTCGGGAGGCTGCGCGGCCGTCCCGATCCCGAATCCGGTGAGCCGCTGGGGGAGCTGCACGGCCTGCCGCTCACCGTGCTGGCCGGGGATGGGGTCGCGCTGCACGTGGAGACGCACGGGCCGGCGTCGGCGCCGGTCAGCACCGTCTTCTGCCATGGTTACGCGCTCAGCCAGGATTGCTGGCATTTCCAGCGCCGGGACCTGGACGGCTACCGGCTGGTGTTCTGGGACCAGCGGGACCACGGCCGGTCCGGCCGGTCGGCGCCGGGGCCGGCGACGATCGAGCAGCTCGGCACCGACCTGAAGGCGGTGCTGGACGCCACGGTGCCCGCTGACTCCCGGGTGGTGCTGGTCGGCCACTCGATGGGCGGGATGACCATCATGGCCCTGGCCGAGCAGCATCCCGAACTGTTCGGGAGCAAGGTCGCGGGCGTGGTGCTGATCAACACCGCCGCCCGCGGGCTGGACAGCGGCAGCCCGTGGATGCCCAGCCCGGTCCGGCCGCTGCTGAGCCGGGCTCTGCCGGGCGTGCTCAACGGCGCTGCCAAGGGGAGACGGGCCATGCTGGTGGAGCGTGGGCGCTCATCCGACATGGCCTTCCTGGCCACCCGGTTCCTTGGGTTCGGTGACGGCCAGGTCAGTGCCGCGCTGGTCAGCTTCCTGAGCGAGATCATCGGATCCACCCCGATCGAGGTGATCGCACGGTTCAGCGAGGCGCTGACGCTGGTCGACAAGCGGGACTCGCTGCCGGTGCTCGGCCGGGTGCCGGTCACGGTGCTGGTTGGCGAGAAGGACCGGCTGATAGCGTCCCGGCTGGGCATCGAACTGGCGATGGACATCCCCGGCTCCCAGCTGGTCTGGGTGCCTGGTGGCGGGCATGTGCTCATCCTGGAGCGCCCGGACCTGGTCAACGACGCCATCATCAGCATGCTGGCCCGGGCTGGCGCCGACCGTGGCCTGTCCCGGTCGGCCTGACCGGGGGCCGGCGGGGGACCGGGTGCGTGCCGAGCTGACCGTCCCCAGCGCGGCTGGCATGCAGGCGCTCGGCCGCCGGCTGGCCGCCCTGCTGCGGCCCGGCGACCTGGTGCTGCTCACCGGCCCGCTGGGGGCCGGCAAGACCACCCTGGTCCAGGGCATCGGTGAGGGCCTGCGGGTGCGCGGGCCGGTCACCTCGCCCACCTTCGTGATCGCCCGGGTGCACCCCCCGCTGGGCGGCGGGCCGGCCCTGGTGCACGCCGACGCGTACCGGCTGGCCAGCCCGGCCGAGGTGGACGACCTGGACCTGGACGCCAGCCTGGACACCTGCGTCACGGTGGTGGAGTGGGGTGGCGGGCTGGCCGAGGGCCTGGCCGCCGACCGGCTGGACGTGACCATCACCGTGCCCGCGGGTGCCCCCGATCCCGATCCGGCCGCCGGGCCGGACCAGCGGCCGCGGACGGTGCGGCTGGCAGGTCACGGGGACCGGTGGGATACCGGCGATTCAGCGCGTCTGGCCCTCGGTGACGCGCTGGAAGCCCTATAGTTCGAGCGTCCCGGCCGGCTGCGGCTGGCTGTCATGCGCCGTCACGCACGGTTCGATCCCCTTCCCCGGAGGCGCGCCGTGGCTCAGCAGGGGCCGCCATCCTCGCGGTCTGGGCGGCTGCCCGCGGCCGGCCGCCCGCAGCAGGGCTGGTCCGGCGGCAGCTACCCGGGTGACGAGGAGTACCCGCCCTGGGCCGGTCCCGGTGACGTGCCCGGCTGGACCAGCGAGCGCGAGCGCACGCGGCGGCCGGATCACCCGCGCCCCGCCACCGGCCAGGAGACGGCGGGTGACGG
>Ga0306922_10005757_pt1 | contig 11851 bp, 10 predicted proteins | sample sta12Cox44000082_FD_203758 | JGI IMG/M metagenome (GOLD analysis project Ga0306922, IMG submission 203758) | Lab enrichment of tropical soil microbial communities from Luquillo Experimental Forest, Puerto Rico - statoxic.12C.oxic.44.000.082 (v2)... | ecosystem: Environmental > Terrestrial >... | reverse complement strand
CCTTACCGATGCTCGAGAGCTTCTCTCTCCCTGCTGTCGAAGACGCAGAGCGCGGCGGCCACGGGATCGATGCTTGCCTCAGGTAGATTCTCCCATCCGACCCGGCCAGGTACTGACGGTACCGACGTCCATTGACTCCGTTTCATCGGCTGTGTTACCCATTAGTGCGTTCACTTCATGCTTCCAGGGAGCTAGCATCGCGAAAACATGACTGCGGGCGCCAAACATCTCGAAATCACGCTGGAGACGCAGGTCGAGAGCGTCAATCTCGCCGAGGAGATGTGTCTGCGCGTTGCGGAAGCGGCGGGATTTGGGGAGGATGACTGTTATCGCATCGGGATGAGCGTACGCGAGGGAGTGATCAACGCGTTCCACTATGGAAACCAGGAGCGGCCGGAGAAAAAAATCTATCTCGCCTTGGACATTACCTCGGAAAAGCTGATCATTCACGTGCTGGACGAAGGCACGGGATTCATGCTGGCCGATGTGCCAGACCCTCTGGCGGAAGAGAATCTGCTGAGCACTTCGGGGCGCGGGATTTTTCTGATGCGCGCGTTCATGGATGAGTTCGACGTGATCACCGGGCGGACAGGCGGCGCGGAAATCGTGATGTCCAAGAAATTGCCCGGTGGCGATTCGACGAACGGGCGAGGCGGAGAGGGAACGGCGCCCAAGCGGGGAGCCTGAGGAACAGGGAGTTCAAGAGATATGGCGCTACAAGCCACGTATCGCGACGCCGGGCCGGTTACGGTTGTGGATTTGAGCGGGCGCATCACCCTCGGCGACGGCAGCGCGCTATTGCGCAAGACGATTCGCGGGCTTCTTCAGGATGAGCGAAAAAAAATCCTGCTGAACCTTGCGGACGTCGATTACATCGACAGCTCCGGAATCGGCGAACTCGTCAGCGGGTTCACCGCCGTGAAGAATCAAGGCGGCGAATTGAAGCTGCTCCAGCTCACGAAGAAAGTGCGCGACCTTCTTCAAATCACAAAACTTTATACAGTGTTTGATATTTATACCGACGAGAATGCGGCGATTCGCAGTTTTTGATGCGTTCACCTGTTTTTGATCCGCTCCAGCAAAAGATCGCATGACTCCGCGCGACGCGCTCGCCCCCTCCCGAAGACTCGCCTCCCGGGCTCCGCTCAGGCACAATCTCTTGGATGGGTCAGGCGGCGCGCACAATTTGGATTGTAGAGCAGGCGAAGGGGATCGGTTTCGACTTGTGCGGCGTGGTCCGCGCGGAAAAATTCCCCGAGCTGGAGAGCACCCGGGACTGGCTGGGGCGCGGCTACGCAGGCGAAATGGCGTATCTTTCCGACCCGCGCCGTGAGGATCCACGCGGGGCCATGCCGGGCGTCGAGAGCGTTATCGTTTGCCTGCTCAACTACAACACCGATCACCCACTTTCCCTGGACGCTAAACCCTCGGGCCAAGACGACGACCCAAGGGGCTGGATTTCTCGTTACGCCTGGGGTGACGACTATCATGATGTGCTGAAGGAGCGGTTGAAGGCGCTCGTCGCGCTGCTTCGGGAGCGCTTCTCCGAACCGTTCGAGGCCCGCGCTTACGTGGACACGGGACCGGTACACGAGCGCGTGGCTGCGAAGTACGCGGGCCTCGGCTGGATCGGGAAGAACACGTTGCTGCTCAATCAGACGCTGGGCTCGTACTTTTTCCTTGGGGTGATTCTAACGACCCTCGACTTGGAACCTACGCTCGGTGAAGGAGAAATGCCGCCGCCGGACCTGTGCGGGAGTTGTCGGAGATGTCTTGAGGCCTGCCCGACAGAAGCGTTTGTCGAACCCTACGTTCTGGATGCGCGCAGGTGCATTTCTTACCTGACCATCGAATTGCGCGGCAGCATTCCCAAGGAGCTTCGCGAGCCGATGGGCAATCATGTTTTTGGGTGCGACATCTGTCAGGATGTTTGCCCGTGGAACCGCCGCGCACCCGCTTCCCCGCTGGTGCAGTTTCAACCGAGAGCTTTGCCCCGGCACCAGCACCAGCAGGCACGGGAATCGGCGCCGCCGGCTCCGGAGGATTCTCTTTTCATCCCCAGGCTCGATTGGCTTTTGACGCTCAGCCAGGAAGACTTTCGCGAGGCTTTTCGCGCTAGCCCTCTCAAGCGCACGAAATGGCGCGGGCTGGTGCGCAACGCCTGCATCGCGGCAGGAAACTCCGGCATCCGGCCGGGCGGGGCCAGCTACGCCCGCATCCTCGTTTCCTTACAGAAGTTGGCCGCGTGCGACGATTCGATCGTTGCCGAATCCGCCCAGTGGGCGCTCTCGCGCATCCAATGATTGCGCAGCGGAGCAGTCAGCAGAGCAAGGAATCCGCGAACCGCAGGTCGCACGACCGCCAGCTGCGGGGCTTTCCGGGCTCCGATTACCAATCCGTATGGCGCTCGGGGTATAATCGCTAGCCGCTGGCCAGCTAGCCCTCTGCGCTACCGAGGTTCCATGAATCGTCGCAAAATTCCTTTTTCATTCGAGTTTCGTCGGCGCAGGGTTGCTCGGGACAGAAAAGGTTCGACGGGATGCTCTGCGCGCCGGCTGCGTGACCACTTCGGACTCAAATCTCACTCTGGAGGAAAAACCCGTGGCATTTAGCGTGCCCCCGCTTCCTTATCCTTTTGACGCACTGGAACCCTACATCGACTCGAGAACGATGGAGATCCATCACGATAAACATCACGGCGCCTATGTTACGAATCTGAACAAAGCCCTGGAAGGCCAGTCCGTGCTCCAGGCCAAGTCGATCGACGACTTGCTGAAAGGACTCGATGCCATCCCCGAGAATATTCGCGCGGCCGTCCGCAACAACGGCGGCGGCCACTGGAACCACACGCTGTTTTGGACGCTGATGAAAAAAGGCGCGGGAGGCGAGCCCAAAGGAGACCTTGCCGCGGCAATCAAGTCCTCTTTCGGATCGTTTGCCGGTTTTCAGGAAAAGTTTACCGCTGCGGGGCTGGGCCGTTTCGGCTCAGGCTGGGCGTGGCTCATCGTGAAAGACGGAAAGTTGGCGGTGGATTCAACCCCCAATCAGGACACGCCGTATTTGCTTGGTGGAAACGCTAAAGCGGTGCTGGGTCTGGACGTCTGGGAGCACGCCTATTATCTGAAATACCAAAATGTAAGAGGCGACTACATCAAGGCCTGGTGGAACGTCGTGAACTGGGACAAAGCCGCGGAACTTTTTGCGGGGGCAATGAAGTAGCCGCTTTCGAGTAAGCCTCCAAAAAAAAGGTCCTCGACGAAGCCGAGGGCCTTTTTTGTTTTCCACAAGATGGGAATGCCGGAGGCTAAGCCATCAATTGCCGTTTGGCCAGGGGAACAATGGCGGCAGTGCGCCGCGGCGCGGGGTAATCTTTGATGGGAGGAGCGAAGGAACGAGCGTCTCTCGTGGCTGTGGCGTTGGGCTCCGGGACTACTCCCATTGCGTGCCGCGCCGCTTCGCGAACCAGCTCCATGCGGCCGCGCACCTGGAATTTTGCCAGCAAGGACGAAACGTGAAATTTCACGGTTCTTTCCGAAAGATTGAGATGGGAAGCGATTTCCTTGTTCGAGAGACTCTCCGAAACACCGGCAAGAACTTCCTCTTCTCTGCGGGTTAGCCGCACCTGGCCGTGAACGGCCTTGCCTGCCTGAAGCAGCTGGTCGGCTTTTTCCATAAGGTTTTCGAGCATGTCGTTGTCCGCCTGAACCAAAACGGCGTAGTCACTGGGGCTCTGGCCGCGAACCAGGCAATGCATGGCCAGCAGTCCGGCCGCTTGGTCTACCGGGAGACGGCCGTCGGGCCCGGCCTGTACGTGGAAATGTGCAACTCCGGAGTTCTTTTCGTAAAAGAAGAAGGTGTTGCGGTGGGAGATGGGACGGGCAGCCAACAGCTGATGCGGATGTTCACCTCTGCGGATTACCTTCACGTGCACCCCCCTCAGAATGCAGCCTCGTGATGGAACCGAAGCCAATGAATTTTTAGTAGTTCTGTGCCTCTTGACGAGGCAGGATCCCCAATTGGATAACTCGCCCGCAGGTAAATGAAATGGTGGCTGTCGAACCCGTGCTTGTTACCCAATGAACGGCAGCAAACAGGGTTGGGCAAGGACTCCCTGAAAGTCCATTTGTGGATGCTCTGCCGAACCGATTCAAATCTTGCAAGCTTTCTTCCGCAATTCAAAAAAATGCAAGTCTTTCACAGGCTGGGGTTTAGACCTCAATGACCGGGGTGCTGTACCCTCGGTGCGGGTAGGAATTTCACAGCATGCGAATTTTTTCCACGAAAATTTGCCGAAGTTGGCGGTCATGTGCGCTGCACAAATCGCAGCAAACACGCAAGCGATGCGGAGTTTTTGACGCTGGCCGCTGCTGCTGCTCAGCTGCTTGTGGAAAACTCCGTGGGATCCGGGAGGAACCGTCAAGAATCAAACGATCCGAATTTGTTGCGGGCTGATGAGTTCGTATACCCGGCCGCGCCAGCGGATTTTGCGCGTAAGCAAGGAGTTCACAAAGTTCGCCAGGTAGAGGAATGGCATGAGAAGGGGGAGTAGGACATAGTCGGACGCCAGTCCCATGATTTGCGTGCGTGCATTGGGCAAAGCTTCCGTTACACCACTAAGGCGCAGCCCTCCTCGGATGGTGGACAGCAGCACGGGAAGAAAAGTCAGGATCATCAGGTGGAGCGCCGGCCTTCCCGCGAACAGCGCGGTGAGTATCAAATAGCACCCCAGCAGCAACGTCAGACAATAAAGAAGATGCGCGAGTGCTGCCGTCCTCCACGTTTTATTCGCGTAAACGCGCGTGATCAGGATTTGCCGGTTCGTGAATTCCAGCAATCCCGCAAAGTCCGTCTCGACATAGGAGATGGTCAGGCTCTCCGGGATGAACACAATGGAGCGCCCGGTTCTTTCGAGCGCGCGAGTCAATGAATAGTCGTCGCTTACGGAGTTTTTCCATTCCTCCAGCACGCCCGATTGCTCGAGAGTAGCGCGCCGAATCGCCGTGCCTCCGCCCCAGCAGAAATTCCTGGCCTTCTCTCCGAGCATGGTGACAACCGGCGCATTCCAGGCTGCGAGAAGCCTGGTCGGCAGATTGCCGTGATTGGGAATCAGCCAGCGCATCGTGCTCGCGGCTCCGACGCGCGAATCCGCCAGGGGGGCGACAAGATAGTGCAGCCAGTGCTTTCCGGGCCGCCCATCGGAATCGGTGAACACCAGCACGTCAAACTCTTCGGGCAGTTGTTCGACAGCGGTTCGCAGATTGTTCACCTTCTCACCGCAATTCACCGGGTTCCCCGCAATCACCGTGTTTGTTTTGACCCGGGAACTCTTCGCTACACGTTCAACAATGCTGCAGGCGGGATCTTTCTCCGAAGCCAGGATGAAAAAGACCTCGTAGTTCTGTCGTTCGAATTCCGTCAACGAGACCAGGTTGCGCTCGAGCCCCGGCTCGATACCCTTGCAGGGGCAGAGCACGGCCACGCGCGGCGCGTAGAATCCGGGATCCGAGTACAGCCGCCGGCGGACGTAGGCAAGCCACCGCATGCCTTGCCAGACGAGGTAGGCGCTGAGCAGAATCTGGATGATTGCCAGTAAGTAAAAGAGTGTTTCCACTTTCTGGAGAAAGAATAGCAGAGGAAGACCGCTCGCGGAGTGCCGATAAAGCGGCTAGAATCGCACCCGTCAACGGCTGTGCATGACCGTTTCGTGAACCGTACCATTTCTTCAAGGAGAAACCAATGCCAAGAGTCGAGCCGGGGATGGTTACTTCCGGTATGGATTTGCCGGGGTATCGGATTGTCAGGAATTTCGGGATTGTTCGCGGAATTGTGGTGCGCTCGCGCAGCCTGATCGGAAATCTTGGGGCTGCGCTGCAAACGATTTGGGGCGGCAATATCACGCTACTTACGAATCTGTGTGAGAGAACGCGCGAAGACGCCTTCGAGCTTCTTTTGCAGCACGCCGGCGAGCATGGCGCCAATGCCGTGATTGGCATGCGCTACGACGCTACGGAAGTGATGCAAGGCGTTACCGAAGTTCTCGCCTACGGTACGGCCGTGCATGTCGAGCGCCTTTCCTGAATCATCGGCCGCATTCGCTCGGTGATTCGAACGGGTGATAGACTTTGAGACTCCTATGTTTTGCTTAGCTTGCGGCAACAAAGTTCCTACAAACGCGAAGTTCTGCTCGTCCTGCGGCCAGGCGATGGATTCGGACACGGGAACGACGCTAGTGGACGATGACGGCAGCTTCGAAGGCGAAACCCTTTCGCCTCGGGCGTCCACGCCGCGCAAACCGCCCTCTCGAACCACGGCTTTCGGCAATGCGAGTGGCACCGGGAGCCCGAATCCGCTGACGAGCTCGGAGCCTATTGGCGGCGGGCGGTTCGCTCCCGGGCAAATCCTCGGGGAACGCTATCGCATCGTGGCGCTCGCTGGCCGCGGAGGAATGGGCGAGGTCTTTCGCGCGGAGGACCTGACGCTTGGCCAGATGGTCGCCATGAAGTTCCTCCCCGAGCGGCTTTCCCAGGACGCTCGGGCGCTCGCGCGGTTCCACGCCGAGGTACGCAACGCGCGGCAGGTTTCGCATCCGAACGTTTGCCGCGTTTTTGATATTGGTGAAACGGATGGCGCACTGTTCCTGACGATGGAATACGTGGACGGTGAGGACCTCGCCTCCGTGGTTCGCCGCATCGGGAGGCTCTCGCCCGACAAGGCTACGGAAATCGCACGCCAAATTTGCGCCGGACTGGCCGCGGCTCACGAACGCGGCGTCATTCATCGCGACCTCAAGCCCGCCAACATAATGCTCGATGGCGAGGGAAAAATCCGCATCACCGATTTTGGGCTGGCGGGAATTGCCGCGAGCCTCGAAGGCGAGGAGGCGCGCGCGGGAACCCCGGCCTACATGGCTCCGGAGCAACTGGCAGGCAAGCAAGTCACCACCCGGAGCGACATTTACTCGCTGGGTCTTGTTCTCTACGAAATTCTCACCGGCAAACGCGCCTTCGAGGCGTCTACGCTCCAGGAGCTGGTGCGTGTGCGGGCCTCGGGAACCATCACCAATCCTTCCACGTTGGTTCGCGACCTCGATCCGCTCATCGAGCGCGTGATTCTCCGCTGTTTGGAAACCGATCCGGACAAGCGGCCCGCCTCCGCGTTGCAAGTGGCCGCGGCCCTTCCCGGCGGCGATCCCTTGGCTGCTGCGCTGGCCGCCGGAGAAACACCTTCGCCTGAAATGGTTGCCGCCGCCGGAGCGACCGAAGGCATCAAGCCGCAGCTGGGGCTGGCGCTGATTGCCACGGTGCTGGTTGGCCTGGTCGCGCACATGTTTCTGGCCGACCGATACGGAATTCAAAATCTCACGCCGCTCGAGAAGTCGCCAGACGTGTTGCTCGCCCGCTCCCAGGAGATCACCCAGCAGCTGGGGTTCTCCGAAACGCCCGGTGACAGCGTCTATGGGCTCCTCACGGACTTTGACTACCTCCATTACATTCAGGAGCACGACCAATCACAGGCCCGCTGGCAGCGCCTGTCATCGGATCGTCCGCCTACGATGGTCTTCTGGTATCGCCAGAGCCCGCGGGAGATCGAGTCCTCGGATTTTTTCAACTTCGCGGGCAGCGTCACGCTGTGGGAGCCCCCGTCCGATATAACCGGCATGATCAGCGTATGCCTCGATTCCCGAGGCCGACTCCTATTTTTCAAACGCATTCCGCCGGAGCACGATCCGCCGCGCGGCGCTACTGCCCCTCCGGATTGGTCCTCACTGTTCTCCGCGGCGGGTCTCGATCCTTCCACATTCACCGCCGCTACTCCCGAGTGGGCGGACCTGTTGTATTCCGACACGCGCGCGGCCTGGACCCGTGAAATCACCACCCCGATTCGCGCCACCGTGCGCGTCGAGGGGGCAGCTTACCGCGGGAAACCGGTTTATTTCCGAGTTTTGTACCCTTGGGCTGACCCGTGGCGTGATCGGGCTCATCAACCGACAAGTCAGCAAAAACTCGCGAGCATCGTCGGAATGGTGGTTTTCGCGGCCCTGCTTCTCGGAAGTATCTTGATCGTCAGAAGAAACGTCCGGCAAAAGCGGGGGGATGAAGCCGGCTCTTGGCGTTTGGCCAATTTCCTGTTCTTTGTCTTCCTTACGATGTGGGCGCTGCAGGCGCATCACCTTGCCTCCATGAATGAGTTCGGGATGATCGTCCACGCGCTGGCTTGGGCCTTCCTCATATCTACCTTCGCGCGGCAACTGTATTTTGGTCTCGAGCCGTTTGTCCGCCGCCGCGATCCGCATGCCCTGATTGGCTGGGCGCGCCTGACGAGCGGAAAGATTCGGGATCCGCTGGTGGGCCGAGACATTTTGATCGGCACCGCTTATGGTGTCTTGCTTGGAGCCTTCGAGTCCGTGGACAACGTGGTTCTCCCGCTCTTGGGAGGCTCGCCGCCGCGGCCCGTGACGCCCTCGATGGAGAGCCTTCTCGGCGTGCGCCTCACGCTCGGCTCGATCTTTCGCTACACCTGGGTGTACGTGCTGTTTTCTTTGGGAATTTTTTTCCTTCTCTTCCTGTTGAGGCTGGTAGTTAAAAAGGACTGGATTGCGGCGATCGTGATCGTTTTCCTTGGCGCGGTGACGAACACGGGAGGCGACTACTTTTGGTCGACCTTTTTGTTTGCAGCGGTCATCTGGCTTTCCATCTACCTGGTGCTGCGGCGCTTCGGGTTGCTCGCGCTGGTTGTCGGGCTCGTCGTGCAGAACACCCTGGTGACCTTCCCGATGACCACGCACTTGAGCCGCTGGTATGCCGCGGGAGCGATTGCAGGCATGGTGACCATTGTCGCTGTCGCGCTCTTTGCCGTGTACGAGGCCTTGGCGGGCCAGCCCCTGTTTAGCACCAAAGCTCTCGATGACTAGTTCACCGGCTTGTTCGAGCGGCCTGAGGCTTCGCATACTTGGGCGGCGAGGTTTTCCAGCTCCGCCAGCGCGCGGCTGGCGGCCATGCGCGCTTTCTCGAGAAACGAGGAGTCCAGCAAAAATGCACAGCGGTCCACAAAAGGATGGTTCGCCGCTTCGAACGGTTTGCGAGAGCGCCGGGCGGGGGCCGTCCTTGCCAAAAGGTCCTGGTACAACTGCAAGTCCCTTTGGAAATCGAGCGCGTCGCCTACGCTCCAGTCTTGCTGCCGCACCAGTGACGCCAGGAACTTCTTGTGGAACAGCGCGGCCTCTCGCCGTGCCATGGGGCGCGGCTTGGACCGGCCCTGTGCCCGAGGCTCATCGCAGACCATCTCCAATGCGCGCGCGCTCAACGCCAGCAACGCCTCCCGCTCGAGCAGCGCCAGCAAATCGCGATACATCACGGCGTGCGCTTGGAGAGCCTGGCGTTCATTCTCGAGAACATAGGAATCCGCGAAGCGCGGCACGATTCGCTCGCGCAGCAGCGCCTCATGGAGCTGCCGGGCAAGTGCGGCTGCCGCATCCGCCATGGATTGGCGTCCTTTGGCCATAACTTTCGCGAACATGGTAGCAGGAGTTCGCCATAGTCCCCGCGGGATGCGGCCCAAAAAGAACAAGCCCGGCGAATCGCGCCAGGCTCTATGACAATTCGTTCTGGTTTTTGGAATACTTTATGCCCCGCCGCGACATTCTCCGGCTAAAACGCCCTTCCATGGCTTTCCGTTACGGGTTTTTGTGTATTCGTCAAACGGTCGCGCATTCGACCGCTCAGTGGATTGCTCGTGGGCTCTCCGGCCCAAGACGCTTGACTTTCGATTCCGGCGCGGGAGCCAGCGGCTGCGCCACCGGCTCCTTTTGCAGTGCGTGCTCGAGCACTTCGTCCAGCGTGTGGACGTAAGTGATCTTGATGTCGCCGACAATCTCGGGTGTCAGGTCGGCCACCACGTTCGGTTCGTTGTCCGCGGGTAGCAGCACTTCCTTGATCCCCGCGCGTTTGGCGCCAAGCACCTTTTCCTTGACCCCGCCAATGGGAAGCACCACGCCCGAAAGAGTCATCTCGCCGGTCATTGCAAGGCGGTCCTTCACCGGCCGCCCACTGAGCAGGCTGACCAGCGCCGTTACCATTGCCGCGCCCGCCGAGGGACCGTCCTTCGGCACCGCGCCCGACGGCACGTGGATGTGAATGTCCTGCTTGCGGAAGAAGTCCGGATCGATGCCGTAGCGGTCCGCGTTCGCGCGGGTCCACGTGAGCGCGGCGGTCATGGACTCCTGCATGACTTCGCCCAAATGCCCGGTCATGGTGAACTGCTTGCCGCCGCGCATGCGCGTCGCTTCGATGAAGATGATGTCGCCGCCCACCGGCGTCCACACCAGCCCCACCGCAACGCCCGGCCGCTTGACGCGCTCTTCGACTTCCTTTTCCGTGCGGAATTTTGGCACCCCGAGAAACTCTCGCACCACTTCCGGGGTGACGGTCATTTTTTCCGTTCTGCCTTCCGCGATTTTGCGGGCCTGCTTGCGGGTGATCGTGGCGATCTCGCGCTCGAGGTTGCGGACTCCCGCCTCGCGCGTGTAGCTGTGGATGATCTCGCGCAAGCCCTCGTCGGTGAACTGAATCTGTTCGTCCACTCTCAACCCATGCTCGCCGGCTTGCTTCGGGATCAGGTACCTGTGCGCGATCTGAAGCTTCTCCTCGCCCGTGTATCCAGGGAGTTCAATGATTTCCATGCGGTCGCGCAGCGGCTCCGGGATGGGATCCATCCAGTTCGCCGTAGCGATAAACAGCACCTTTGACAAGTCAAACGGCACGTCCAGGTAGTGATCCCGGAAGGTATTGTTTTGCTCTGGATCGAGCACTTCCATGAGAGCCGAGGACGGATCGCCGCGGAAGTCGCGTCCGAGCTTGTCGACTTCGTCCAGCATCATTACCGGATCGTTGGTTTCCGCGCGCTTCAGCCCTTGAATGATTTGTCCGGGAAGCGCCCCGATGTACGTCCGGCGATGTCCGCGAATCTCCGCTTCATCGTGCATTCCGCCGAGCGCGATGCGCACGAACTTGCGTCCCAGCGAACGCGCAATGGACTTGCCAAGCGAAGTTTTGCCCACTCCCGGAGGTCCGACAAAGCACAGGATCGGCCCTTTCATCCCCGGTTGCAGTTTCTTAACCGCCAGGTAATCGAGGATGCGTTCCTTCACTTTTTGCAAATCGTAATGGTCTTCGTCCAGAATATCGCGTGCTTTGGCAATGTCGATTTCCGCAGCCCCGGAAGATTTACTCCACGGCAGCGCGGTCATCCATTCCAGGTACGTGCGCGAGACCATGTACTCCGCCGAAGCCGGGGTCATTTTCGCGAGGCGCTTCAGCTCGCGCTCGCATTCCTTCTTGGCTTCCGCCGGCATTCCGGCTTCTTCCACTTTCTTCCGCAGCTCATCGATTTCCTGCGTCGTGTCTTCCGCCTCGCCCAGTTCCTTCTGAATCGCCTTCATCTGCTCGCGCAGCAGGTATTCGCGCTGGTTCTGGCTGACCTGCTCCTGAACCTGCTCGTGAATTTTCGAGCGCAGCTCGAGAACCTCGAGCTCCTTTGACAATTCGCGGATTAGGATTTCCAGGCGCTTGCGGACGCTCGGCGTCTCAATCAGTTCCTGGCGCAAAAGCGTGGAAAGCGAGGGCAGCATTCCGGCGATGAAGTCCGCGAGTTCGCCGGGGTTCTCGATACTCATGGCCTTCGATTGCAGGTCGTCTGACAACTGCGGCGAGTGGCTCACCACCTCGCGGAACAGATCCTGCGCATTTCGTACGAGCGCCTCCAGCTCCGCGTCCACCTCGCCGATGATGTCCGGCTCCGGCTTTACTTGCGCTTTCAGGAACGGTCTCAGGTTGACCAGCTCGACAATCTGGAC
>Ga0306922_10005756_pt1 | contig 11852 bp, 15 predicted proteins | sample sta12Cox44000082_FD_203758 | JGI IMG/M metagenome (GOLD analysis project Ga0306922, IMG submission 203758) | Lab enrichment of tropical soil microbial communities from Luquillo Experimental Forest, Puerto Rico - statoxic.12C.oxic.44.000.082 (v2)... | ecosystem: Environmental > Terrestrial >... | reverse complement strand
GGATGGTCATCGTCCCAATCTTGCTCGCGCGGGGGTTTACGCCGCGGATATCGAGATCGCGGCATTACCGCTACAGCCGGATACTTATTTGCTCGACATCGGTTGCCGCTCCGGCGATTCCGTATCGCTGGACTATATCCCGTCCGCGCTCCAGCTGGAGATCCTGGCGGGTCCGAGCACGCCAAACTTTCTTGTCCGTCGCCACGCTGGAGTGCGGCTAAGCGGCCGGTGGACCTGGAATTTGGCGAACGCGGCGAGCTCGCTCCGCGACGATCAAATGTCCGCGACTATCTGCGGTCAATCATGATCCCGAAAATCCTTCATTTCTGCTTTGGGCTTTCGTCCAAAGGGGGGGATTGGGGTCTGGTGCACTATGCTTGTGTTAAGAGTGCGGTCGAACGTATCAAGCCAGAGCAAGCGTTTTTGTACTTCGAGTATCAACCGCACGGCCCATTCTGGGATCTCACAACCAAGATAATAGAATGCAAAAAAATTACCGCCGCGCGCACGGTATTCGGTAACCCATTGGTGCATTACGCGCATCGTGCTGATGTTTTTCGGCTTCAGAAACTAATTGCAGTGGGCGGCATCTACCTGGATTGCGATGTGTTCGTGCATCGTGACTTCGATGATCTGCTCGATAATTCGGTGGTTCTGGGTCAAGAGGGCGAGACGGAAACCGTTGGACTTTGCAATGCCGTAATCCTCGCGGAGGAGGGCGCCCCTTTTTTGAGGCGCTGGTACTCTCAGTACAAAAGCTTCCGCTCGAAGGGGCATGATCCGTTTTGGAATGAACACTCCGTCAAACTGCCGCGCAAACTGGCTGAAACTCATCGCGACGAACTGGCCATTCTCGGTCCTCGAGCATTTTTCTGGCCAATGGCCGACGGCGAGGGACTGAGGCGAATCTTCGCGTCTAACGAGCCCATCCCCAGCGCCGGTGTCTACGCCAACCATCTCTGGGAAAGCCACGCGTGGTCTGACTATCTCCGCGATCTAACTCCGGCCCGTGTAAAAACATTCGATAGCAATTTCCACCACTGGATTCGCCCTCTCATCAGCGACCTGCCCGATGACTTCGGGGCACCCTCTCCTGTCAGTCGGGTCATCAACCGAATCGGGACCGATCAACTATCGGAACGGAAAAGAGGGTCGCGACGCATTGACAAACGGATCGTCAGCGCTTTGCGGAATCGCCATCCGTTGATTGATCGAGCTATCCGCAGTCGTCATAAATACGTCGATCGAGGTCTTGGTGTAATTGCCGCGTTAGCGGCAAAGGTGCCGGGCTCATATGTCAACTCCATTACCAATCTCCAGCGGCGCCGAACTTTCCAGTCGATTTACCGCCGAGACCTTTGGGGGGGCAACGCCGTTACACCTTTCTTCTCGGGTTTTGGTTCGCGGGGCGAACATGCCAAATTGTATGTTGACGCGATGGTCCCGCTACTGGCCCAGCATGCGAGTGAGTCCTCGAAAGAGTTTGTAATAGTCGACCTTGGTTGCGGCGATTTTGCGATTGGCTCCCAGTTGCTCAAATCGCTGGACGGAGTGCGCTACATTGGGTGTGACATCGTCCCCGAGCTCATCGACTACAACCAATATCGATACGGTACACCGCGCTACGGCGTTGGGACTATCGAATTTCAAACCGTCGATATCGTTCACGATTTACTTCCTGATGGTGATGTGTGTCTAGTGCGCCAGGTGCTACAACATTTATCCAATGCAGAAATATGCACAATTTTGCCTAAATTGTCGAAGTATAGTTATATATATATATCAGAGGGCCAACCACTGATACGCGAGGGGCTTCCAAATCCGGACAAGCCGGTTGGGGCAGACGTGAGATACGACTGGCGCACCGGACGCGGACGCGGTGTGGAGTTAGATCTGCCCCCGTGGAATCTGACGCTGCAAGAGATTGTACGAACTACCAGCCCGGAAGACATAAAGGGATTTATATGTACGTATCGAATCGTCTCTTTTAATCCAAGGCCGAGGAATATCCACGAGGCAGTGGAGGAGTCCGGCGAACACGTATCGGATTTAGCTCGTGGCTCGTCCAAGTACGTGAACAGCGACCTTGCCTACCCTCACGGTAGGCTAACAAAACAAGAATAAGCCGAGACCGAGCTATGCGAGCGCTTGCGGGGGATGTTGTGCTAAAACTCAACCGGCTGAAAGCTGACATTAAATCATCTGTTGACCATTTGGAGACTATTCAGCGTCGATTGCACACACTAGCCTCATCGGCTTGGGTAGTAAGACGTTTATTGAGTTTGGGGTGGAAACCGGTTTAGAGAACAATACGTTGAAATTACTGTTAGAAGGATGGAGCGGTCTGTGGTTGGAGGGGAATCCCGATTACGTTACAATGATCAGGTCCAAATTCTCTAACGTTATAGCGAGTGGCAATTTGCGGGTACAGGAAGCTTTCGTCGATCGTGACAACATAAATGAATTGATTCGTCAATACTATAAAGGAGAAATCGATCTCATGTCCATAGATATTGACGGGAACGACATTTACATTTTGGAGAATCTGGAGGTCGTCAGACCGAGGGTAGTTGTCATCGAGTACAATGGAAAATTTCCTCCCCCAATGAGCGTTGCCCAAAAATACGATGCAGGACATCGCTGGCGGGGGACGGATTACGGCGGCGCATCATTGACAGCCATCACGAAAGTCGCAAACCGAAAAGGCTATTCTTTGGTAGGGTGTACCTTGGCAGGTGTAAACGCGTTTCTGGTTAGGAATGATCTTGTGACTGACCGTTTCTGTAAGCCCTTTACGCCGGAGAATCATTACCAGCCGGCTAGATATTTCCTCTGGCAAACATTCGTTTCGGGGCATCCCCCAGATTGGGGAGACTACGTTACGCTCTAAACCGAGGAAGTTTTGTTGAGGCAAGCGCCACCGATGAGAGCGGAATCCGAGGACGGTTCGGCTGAAGGGTTTGATCGAGGACTGAGCTGGACGGCATAGGGGAAAATGATGGTCAGCGATACGTCACGGTCTCATGAGATCATAGGGGAACTTGAAATAAGTTATTGCAGTGATTCCGATAGGGAAAGAGCGGGAAAGGGATTGGAACTGTTTCCATTGATAAATCGGGCGCTGGGAACCAACAAACTTCAGAACTGGATGATGTCGTGTTCAGAGAAGGTTGCGTTGATATTTCTCCTCGAACATCTGCAGCCCAAGGTGGCCATTGAAATTGGCACACGAGATGGCGGCAGCTTGCAGGTTCTAGCACGGTTCTGTGATCGAGTTTACTCGATCGATACTGATCCCGATGTACCCCGGCGCCTCGAGGGAAAGTTCTCCAATGTCGAATACCTGGTCGGCCGGTCAGCTCAGATATTGCCTCCGCTGCTAGACCGTCTCCAGCGGGACGGAGCGGAGTTGGGCTTTGCTCTCGTCGACGGGGATCACTCAGCCGAGGGTGTCCGGGAGGATCTGGACAATCTGCTTCGGTTCCGCCCCAACGTTCCGTTCTATATCGTGATGCATGACAGCTTCAATCCACAGTGCCGCCTCGGTTTGCGGCAGGCGAACTGGTCGACCAACCGGTATGTGCATGCGGTGGAACTGGACTTCGTTTCAGGAATTGTGCACTCCGCGCCAGCGTATCGGGACGAGCTTTGGGGTGGGTTGGCGCTGGGCATCTTGCTCCCTTTTGAGCGGGACGGACGCTTCGAGATCACCGGAAGCGCAGAGCGGACGCACAAAGCAATAATGGTCTCAGGGCGCCTACTCCTCAAGCGCTTCACTGCTGAAGGCAAATGGACGCTCCGGCGTGCTGCCGGCCGAACAAAACGGGTGCTCCTTGGCGGGTAGGCACTCCCTCATTGATGGTCTTGCGGTGCCCTCGGCTATCAGGTCCGGCGAGAGGGCGCTTCCGTCCCACCAGAGAATTATCTTCTTTTCTACTCAGGAGGGCTATCCTTGGGGCGGGTCGGAGGAACTGTGGTCGCGAACAGCGTTGAGACTCGTGGCTGAGGGTTTTCCAGTCTCTGCCAGTGTCCGCGCATGGTCGCCGCCACACCAGCGCGTGCTAAGTTTGATAAAGCATGGGGTGGAAGTGCGGCTTAGGCCTGCGCCATATCCGCTGCGGCAGCGAGTCTGGCGCCGGTTAACGGCGCCACACTGGAGCCCGTGGGCGCTGGAGCTTCAACGTTGTATCGGGGCGAGGCCCCCCGGGCTTGTCGTGCTCTCGGATGGAGCTGCCCTTCCCCCCGTCGACCTACTCGAGCTATGCATCGCCAAACGATGGCCGTTCGTTACCATAGGGCAAGCCAACAGCGAGGAATACTGGCCTAGTGACGAATACGCGGAACGATACCGTAAAGCAGTGCCCGCTGCGCTACGGTGCTATTTTGTCTCGGAAGCCAATCGCTTGCTTGCTGAAAAGCAGATCGCTCACCAGTTCTCGAATGCGGAGATTGTCCGGAATCCTTTCAACGTCGATTTTGATGCCTCACCAGTCTGGCCGCATTTGGGGCCAAATGACGAGCTGCGTCTTGCTTGTGTGGCGAGATTGCATCCCCCATCAAAAGGCCAGGATATTCTCTTTGAGGCGCTGGCCGCAGCTCCATGGGGGCAGCGGAATTGGCGACTGTATCTGTACGGCGAAGGATCGATGCGGAAATGCCTCGAACGGCTGGTTCAATGCCTGGGGCTTGGCGATCGCGTCGTGTTTGCTGGGTATCAAGACGTTAAAGAGATTTGGGCATCAAACCATGTTTTGATTATGCCGTCCCGATATGAGGGTCTGCCCTTGGCAATAGTCGAAGCGATGCTTTGCGGGCGTCCAGTCGTTGCAACCAACGTCGCTGGCCACTCCGAAATCATTGAGGACGGTGTTACAGGATTTTTGGCTGATGCGCCGACCGTAGGCAGTGTGGCCGACGCGCTTGAGCGGTTTTGGGCTAGGAGATCCAATGCCAAGGAAATCGGTGCGGCCGCTTCTAAAAGGATACGCCAACTCGTCCCATGTGATCCCACCCTGATCTATTCCAATAAGATCAAGGAGATCCTAGCCTGTGTCGAGCCGGCCTGATTGCGGGGATCCGTTTTCATCGCGCTTCGGAGAGCGGCCCTCGTGCACGTAATTGCCACCCACAAGCAGGCTCCAGTTAAAAACTCCTTCAGGGTCTCGCGTAAGGTCCCTCTGGTATAGGTCTGGCGCGCAAGGCCGCGTCGTTGCAGTGCCGGCACCAGACCCTGCAGACTTCGTTGATGAAGCGGCGGCTGATGCACTGGAACGGCGTGCTGATCAGGAAGCCGTCGCCGCCGATTGCCTCGATCGCCTCCTCCATGCGCTCGGCGACCTCGTCCGGATTGTCAATACACTCCCGACCCCCTCGCGCTTCAGCGCCAGGCCAATAGTCAACCCACTCTGTCGGGCGCCGACGATCACGACGTCGAAGCCGTGCCGTCCCGAGCCGTGAGTTGCCGGCCTGACGCAGGCTGCGACCGGGTGCGCAAATGCCAAAACCTCTCACGCTCTCTCGATCGGCCGCGCGGTCTCGGGCTCGGCGGTCGGGCGCGGCCGCAATGCGAGATGCGGTCGCCCCCGCCGAAGTCTCTGTCGTCGGCGAGATACGATATTGCCGCTAGGCTCAATGGAGCAGCGGGTAAACGGGGGCGCTCGACGGCAAGGCAGGCAAATATCGTTCGGTTACCGTCACGTCACGGCAAACCGCGGCGAGCAGGATCCGCCGCTTTACCCATCGGCTCGCATCGATGCCTTTGAACACGGCTGTTCGAGCCTTCGCCGGCAGAAACGCCAATTGGCCGTAGCGGTAGGCAACCCACTGCACCCAGTCGGTGAAGGGGCGCTCGCGCAGCTCCCATTCTGCGAGACCTTCGAGTATATCGTCTGTGCGATCAATCGTCTGCGCCAGTGCGAAAGCCGCCATCATCGAGCAACCCGCCCCGTGGCCGAGAAAGGGCGGCTGCGCGGTTGCCGCATCGCCAATGATCGCTGCTCTGCCGCTCGACCAATACTCCGGCCGAACGATCTCGAACCACTCCCCGTGGCCATCATTGGGAATACGATCGATGATCCAAGCGAGATTGGGGAATACCGCGCGCCAAGACTGGCGATCGATCGGCACTGCATTGCCGGTACTGTCGCCGGCCAACGAGGTCAATTGCACATAGACGAGATCGGCGGTTGCCGGCGCGTAAAGCAGGCGCCGCGACTCGCTCCAGTACTCGCAATGCATACACTCGGCGTCAGTCTCGAATATGCCGGGATTGCGTTTGATCACCGCCTGGTAGCCGAACTGGTTCGCAGCTCGCCGCCGAGGCTGTCGCGGACCGCGGAGTTGATGCCGTCGGCGCCGACGATCAGATCGGCGCGCGAGGAGCTTCCGTCCGCGAAGTGCAGCCAACCTTCCGGTTCTGCTGCGACCACCCGCGAGTTGAAGACGACCTCCCCGCCGGTCTCGACCAAGGCGTCATAGAGGGTCGTCGACAGGCTCGCCTGCGACGGCACGTAAAGACGAAAATCGCGGCCGAAATGGCCGCTCGAGAAGGTCTTGCCGTCGGGGTCCCGCCGCTCGTGGCGAGAGGCGGGGATGACACCGGAAATTACCGGGGCCAGCGCGCCGAGCGCATCGAGCACGCGCAGTCCATTCTCCCAAAGATGGATTCCCTCACCCGGATTGCCGAGCTCACTATTCTGCTCGTGCACGCGCACCTGCCAGCCCTTCTGCGCAAAGGCGAGGCCGGCAGTCAGCCCCGCAATGCCGGCGCCGGCGATCTCTACCGCGGGTTTCACACCCCGAACTCCATCGGCGCACTCAGCTGTGCCACGGTGTAGTCGGCGGTATTGGTGTCGGTCAGTTCGAGGTTATAGAAATCGCGCACTGGCTCGGTGAAATAGGGGCCGGCATGCCAGGTTCCGTGTGCCAGCTTGATGAAGCGATCAGATGGAATGCGGAACGCCCGGATGTCGCCAAGCTCGGGCTGCGCAATGCCGGCGGGCGCGACAGCAATCAGCCAGGGTGCCGCATCAATCGCGCCGAGACATTGCGTCACTCGATCGTGACGCGCCATCAGATCGAAGGCGATACCCCGTTGCACGAGGCGCATGATGTAGAGGCGCGGCATGCCGCGTGCCAGGTCGAGCGCAACATCGCCCGCGCCGTGCTCCCCGCCGGCAAGGGGTGCGCCAACTTCCCCAAAAGGAGCAAATGCCTCGGAAGTGAGCTCTGCGACGGCAACACGGTTCATCTCGGCCCTCCTCGCGCGGGATTCGAGAAGAAATCACCGTATCCGTAGCAGGATTTATGCCAACCGTTGTGTCCAGCGGTGGAGGAACCTCACCTACCCAGCCCGCCGGGCGGGATCCTTCCTCTCCCGCACGGCCGGCGCTTGACAGCCTTGCCGGTCAATCATATGTAACCGATCAGTTATTTAATTGAATGGTTCAATACGATATGTCGCCCGATCGCCTCAGCACTACTTTCCAGGCTCTCGCCGACCCTACGCGGCGCGCGATCCTGGCTCGTCTCATCTCCGGCGAGGCTTCCGTCACCGAACTGGCCGAGCCTTTCGAGATGAGCCTTCCGGCGGTGTCCAAGCACCTCAGGGTGCTGCAGCGAGCCGGTCTGATCACGCGCGGCCGCCAGGCGCAGTGGCGGCCGTGCCGGCTGGAGGCCGGTCCGCTCAAGGATGCCGCCGACTGGCTGGAGCACTATCGCCGATTCTGGGCACAGAGCTTCGATCGCTTGGACGATTACTTGACCGAGCTGCAAAGGAAGGAGAAGGGACATGGACGCAGTGACTAGCGCTACCGCAGAAGCGGGAGAGCGAGAGCTCGTCATCACACGAATTTTCGATGCGCCGCGGCACCTCGTGTTCCAGGCGTGGACGGAGCCCGGCCGGGTGGCGCGCTGGTGGGGGCCGCAAGGCTTCGTCACGACGTATTCCGATATGGATATCCGGCCGGGCGGTACGTTTCGCGTCTGCATGCGCTCGCCGGAAGGCGCCGAACACTGGAAGCAAGGCGTCTACCGCGAGGTCGTCAAGCCAGAGCGCCTCGTCTTCACATTTGCTTGGGAGGACGCCGAGGGCAAACCCATTCACCAAACCCTGGTGACGGTGACCTTCGCCGAACAGGGAGACAGGACGGCGCTTACTCTACATCAGGGGATCTTCGAGACCGTCGAACGGTGCGATGACCACCGGCGCGGCTGGACCAGCACCTTGCAGCGCTTTGCCGATTACTTGGCAGAAAACCAATGAGATCAGGAGATCAGACGATGACGAACAATCGGATCGCTACCCGAGACGAATGGCTGGTGGCGCGCAAGGCCCACCTGGCGAAGGAAAAGGAGCTCACCCGCCTGCGCGATCAACTAAGCGCCGAACGCCGCGAATTGCCCTGGGTCAGGATAGACAAGCCTTACGTCTTTGAAGGGCCCAGTGGCAGGGAGACACTCTCCGATTTGTTCGACGGCCGCAGCCAGTTGATCATCCAGCATTTCATGTTTGGTCCCGGATGGAAGGAAGGCTGTGTCGGCTGCTCATTCTCGGTCGACCACATCGAAGGCGCTCTGGTGCATCTCGAACATCACGATGTAAGCTATGTAGCCGCCTCGCGAGCGCCGCTGCCCGAGATCGAGGCATTCAAAAAGCGGATGGGCTGGCGTCTCAAATGGGTCTCGTCATACGGCAGCGACTTCAATTATGACTTTCACGTGTCGTTCAAGCCGGACGAAATCGAAAAGGGCGAGGGCTACTACAATTACGAAATGCGCAAGATCGGGATCGAGGAATTGTCCGGCCGCAGCGTATTCTACAAGGACGAGAGCGGCGATATCTTACAACATTCTCGATCTGATGCCGAAGGGACGCAACGAGACCGGCCCCAATCACAATATGACCGATTGGGTGCGCCACCACGACCGCTATGACAGCGGCGGCGGTCATGTCGCTGCGACCGGGCGCTACGTGCCCCCGGACGGCTCGGCCGAAACCGGTTCGTGAGTGCTCGGCAATGAAGCTCTTCTACGGCTGGGTCATCGTCGGCGCCGGCATCGTCATAACCTGCCTCGGGATGGGCACGATGATGTCGCTCGGCATCTTCTTGCAGCCGATGTCGCTGGCGACGGGCTGGTCGCGGACGAGCATTTCAATGGCGGCGCTGCTCAACTTCCTGTGCATGGGGCCGGCATCGTTCTTCTGGGGCGCGCTCTCCGATCGGTTCGGCACGCGAGCGGTCGTGCTCTCGGGCGGCGCGCTCTCGGGCCTCGGGCTCGTGGCGGCGAGCCAGGCCGGCACGGTCGGTCAATTCCAGATGCTGTTTGGGATCATCATCGGTGTCGCCGCCGGCAGCTATTACGCACCGCTGACCGCCACGGCGACACGCTGGTTCATCCGGCATCGCAGCCTTGCGGTGGCCCTCATCTCGGCTGGTTTCGCAATCGGCTCGATGACGATTTCGCCCTTCGCACGCTGGCTCATCGACTATTACGGCTGGCGCTTCGCGATGCTGACCTTGGGGGCCCTCTCCTGGGTCTTCATCATCCCTGCCGCGCTGCTGGTGCGTAAACCCCCGTTGCCGTCGCGCGCCGCCAGCGCCGCGGCGAGTGTGAGCCTTGCCGACCGCGAGTTCACCGTATGGCGCGCCCTTCGCACGCCGCAATTCGTCGCCATCTCATTCACCTATTTCGCGTGTTGCGCGGCGCATTCGGGGCCGATCTTCCACATGGTCAGCTACGCGATCGACTGCGGCGTGCCGGCAATGGCCGCTGCCACCGTGTTCGGTGCGGCGGGTATCGCGTCTTTGAGCGGCCGCGTCATCGGCGGGCTCGCGGCCGATCGCATCGGTGCGAAGCGCATGATTATCTTCGGGCTCGCGCTCCAGGCTCTCTCCGTGAGCCTTTATGTGTTCACCCGCGACCTCTCGAGCTTTTACGGTCTCGCGCTGATGTTCGGGTTTTCCTATGGGGCGGTCATGCCGCTCTACGCCATTCTCGTGCGCGAATATTTCGGCGCCCGGATCATGGGAACGATGTTCGGCGCGGTCAACATGGCCTCGACCCTGGGCATGGCGATCGGTCCCTGGGCCGGCGGCTGGCTCTACGACGTCTACGGCAGCTATTTCTGGCTCTATATCGGCTCGTTTGGCATCGGTCTCGGAGCGGTCGCAATCGCCCTCACTTTCCGCCCGCCGCGCGAAGTTTTGGTCGGGCTGCCGAGCCCGAGCGTCACGCAAAGCGCGTAGCTCATTCGCGCCTAGCCGGACTGCGGCGAGAGTATTGTCTCCACCGCCCGGGCCTGCGACAATTCTGCAAGACATTGGAGGCCTCTCATGAGCAACGCATCGCCAGCGGTTTACGGCTATCACGCGCATGTCTATTACAATGCCGAGACTTTTCCGGTCGCGGAGAAACTGCGCGAGACGCTCGCTGGCAAATTCCCGGTCGAGCTCGGCCGGTTCAGCGGCGAGCAGGTCGGCCCGCACCCGGTGCCGCAATTCCAGATCATCTTCGGCACCGCGCAGTTCAGGAGCGTCGTCCCGTGGCTGATGCTCAACCGCGAGGGTCTCGACATTCTCATCCATCCGCTAACCGACGACATGGTCGACGACCACACCGTCGACGCGCTGTGGCTCGGCACGCCGATCAAACTAAAGCTCGACACGATGCAGCGCCGGGGATACCGCGCCGAGCTATTGCCGACGGCCTGACGAGGCTGCATTCGGGAGATACGACTATGAACAATCCAACTCCCCAGCCGGTCAAGATCGACGGCTATCACGCGCATGTCTATTACGACCCCACGACCCGAGCGCGCGCCGCACAACTGCGCGAAACGATCGCCGCCACGCTCGGTGCCGAGGTCAGGGAATTGAGCGACGAGCCCCGAGGTCCACATCCGGTTCCGCAATTCCGCTTTACGTTCACGCCATCGGCATTCGAGAAGATCGTGCCGTGGCTGATGCTGAACCGCGAGGGTTTCGACGTTCTCGTCCACCCGCTGACCGACAACTCCTACGACGACCACACCCGCTATGCGGTCTGGCTCGGCACGCCGGTAGCATTGAAGCTCAACACGATGCGCCGCACCTACCGCCCCGAGCAATACCCGACGCGGCGCTGAGCCCGTTGCGCCGCCTCATACGCGGTGGATGAGGGCGGCGTGGGCCCGGCCGCAGAGGCTGCAATCGGTGCTGGCAATGACATTCTCGCGCGGCTGCGAGGTAGGTAGGCGTCAGCTACCATCCCAATCGGATCGGCGGCGCGGAGGAGCACCCGCCGGTGATGCCGCGATTTATCGGGACGGGGAGGTGGCGATGCTAAACTCCTTTCCGAACTTCGCACGATGCGCCGCCGCATAGGCGTCCATGAACGCCTGCGTCGAACAGGGCGCCAACTCCGCTTGAAGCTGAGCGCGCAGCTTATCATCCATCAGAGCGAAGGCTCCGGCGAAATCGACCGGCTGGCCGTTCAACAGCACCCATTCGTACTGTGTCAAAGATCTATCCCCACTGCCAACACGGCCAGCGCAGTCTTCCCGACGGGATGTTGGCGCCGGAGTTGTTAATTTTTAATTCACCGGCTCCTCCCAGTCGCCGCAGAGAAAGCGAGAAGGTCCGTTGCTGTTTTACTTCGGCGATCGCCGCGGACCTGTTCAGCCGGGCCAGAGGGATTTCGATGCCAGGCTCGCCCCTTCGGCGAGGGTGCGCAATTTGGCCTAGGCGAGGTCGGCGTGGACGCGGCCGCCGAGGCCGCAATCGGTGCCGGCGATGACGTTCTCCCGGCCGACGATCGCGGCGTAACGCAGGATGCGGTCGGCGACGAGCTGCGGGTGCTCGACGAGGTTCGTG
>Ga0306922_10005755_pt1 | contig 11852 bp, 14 predicted proteins | sample sta12Cox44000082_FD_203758 | JGI IMG/M metagenome (GOLD analysis project Ga0306922, IMG submission 203758) | Lab enrichment of tropical soil microbial communities from Luquillo Experimental Forest, Puerto Rico - statoxic.12C.oxic.44.000.082 (v2)... | ecosystem: Environmental > Terrestrial >... | reverse complement strand
CATCAAGCTTTTGATCTCGGGCCACTGTGACGAACGAGGCTCGGAGGACTACAACCTCGCTCTCGGTGATAGCCGCGCCGATTCCGTCCGGGACCAATTCGAACGTCTCGGAATCAAAGCTGATCGCATTCGCACGATCAGTTACGGAAAAGAAAAGCCCTTCTGCAACGAAGAGACCGAGGCGTGCTGGCAATTAAACCGTCGGGCACACTTCTCACTGCAGCCATGAGGCATTCCAGCAGTCGGGACGAGGTCGACAAGACTGTGCGTGCACCACCGGAATGGCAATAGAGTGTTTGTTCCCATCGTCAATAGAGCTAGCATCAACGCGCGTTATCGCGGAAGAGTGGAGCGGCGAATACGCCGCATCATCGAGAAAGGAGTTTGGCAATGAAGAGAATCGATATTTGGACTACAGCAATCATATTCGCCGGCACTTTGGGGAGCATCCCTGCGCAGGCTACTTCCGCATCGACGGCCCCACACAAGAGGTCTCTCGAAGTTACTGGATGTCTCAAGCAAGGCCCTACCGCCAAAGAATACCTAATCCAGTCAAGTGATGGCACGCTGCGGGGAATTCGAGAAATGGACATGTTGATGAATAACTACCTTAACCATGAGGTCACCGTTGCTGGTGATGTTACGCATGCCATAGCCAGTGAACAAGGGGCGCGAGGCGCGCACCACTTCCTTCGGGCTTATGACGTCGTTGTCGAAAGCAATTCCTGCCACAAGTAACCAGGCTGGATGTGGTAGTGACGTTCGAAAGGAGGCATCATGCGACTCTCAATAAAGGCAATGTCATTTGTTTCAGCGATGCTTTGGGGAGCAAGCATTCTAATAGTGTGCCTGCTTCACATAGCAGTACCGACTTACGGAAGAGGCTTTTTAGACGGCATTAGTTCCATTTATCCGGGGTTCCACGGAGCAAAGAGCTTTAGTGACACCCTCTTGGGTACAGGATATGCCGTGGCTGATGGTGCACTCGGCGGGTTCGCCCTTGCTTGGCTGTACAACCTGATCAACGGGAGATGAACTCTCCAGTTCCTTGGGAAGTTCGCGTCGACCCGGGTGCTTAGGCGCGGCTCTCCCGAGCCAAACCACACAAAGGAGGATCTCGTATGCATCGCTTGACTAACTGGTCGATGCTCATTCTTCTCATATTCTGTGCTTCTTCAGCTGCCCGTGCTCAGAATGTGGGCTCCGAAGCTAACACCGTCTGCAATTTCAATCCGGATCAACAGCTTGCCGTCGATTATCACCGGATATCGCCGGATTCAATTTCTCCCCCAGGAGAAAGTCCTCGGCAACAAGGCTCTTTATGGCAAAGTTTGGGCGCCGGGTGACAAGCCGCTTACTCTTTTTGCGAATACACCGGTGACTGTTGGTGGAAAGGACATCTCGGACGGAGCCTACACAATGTTCATCCTTCCGGAAGAAAAGTCATGGACCCTTATCATCTCCAGAAGCACCGACACCAGCGGAAAATATGATGAGTCACAGGACCTAGCGAAAATCCGAATGGACTTCGGCGAACTCCCCCAGGCGGAGCCTGAATTCACGGCCTACTTCGCACATACCGCACCCAATCAATGCAATCTGCGCCTTGATCTTGGAAAAGCCCGCGCCTGGATCGTATTTAAGCAGAAGCAGAAGAGCGGAGCCGCGTGAAAGGATCGAGGCGCCGTCACCTTAGGCGAGGTGCTCTCTGATGGCGCCGCCCCATACTAGAACTCTTTGCCTAAGTTGCAGTGGCTCGACAGGGCACTAATTCTCTCGTGTTGGTGAGAACGGACGAGCAATGTTTGAAATAACGCGCCGATCGATACACGGCATGAGCCGGTTGGAACGCCGAAGAAGAATGCTTGCTGAAAGCGGTTATTTCAGTCGGCAGATGGGAAACACCGAAACCATCACACTTGCTCAATTCATTCGCGTTGTCATCCTGCTACTTAACTTCGCAGCTCTCGCCTTCGTTTTGTTCGGTCGCGACCTCAAGGTCATCGGGCTGACAGTAGCGATTGGGTGGCTCCTGATCGTACTGACCGAAGCTTGGCGACTACCTGAAGGCCCTTTTGAGTGAACGAGCGTGATGTGCCCTTCGCGCCCTGTTCGCGTAGATTTGTTGCGTCAGCGAGAGGTCCTACCTGTTAACCTCACCACCAATTGCAAAAGATTACCTGGATACCGCTGTTTTCTGCCCGAGCAGGCAAACTGTGGACGTGCTCCCAGTTCGCCGTTTAGAGCCTATTTGGTATCCGCTCGCGGATCCCAACGGCGTGAATCGACGTTGCGCCAGGAATGACTTCTCTAATTTGTTCCCTGTAAGAGCATGTGCTCAATAAGGGTATCGCGTCCTCAATAGCCTCTCAGTTTCTGGGAACGCCCAAGGGCCGATTAACTGGCATCCGAAGTGTTTCCTCATGAAGGGGCAACAAAACACGCAGTGCGGGCTTTTCCACTGGTTCGTGTCCGGGGATCGAATCCCGCGCTGCCTGGACGCCGCCGGGAAGAACCTCTCAGGTTCGCCAGACTCGATATTTGGACAACGGCTGTATCAGATCCGAGACTGATGTGAACGTAGACAGTGACCCTTTTTGTAACCCCTACCAGACGCTTTGGAGCGATACGGAGCGACAGCACAGAAAATCGAGGCAGTTGGAAGTATCACAAATGACGGGAGATAGCAGGAGAGAACTGGTAGCGCTACCGGGAATCGAACCCGGGTTTGAAGATTGAGAATCTTCTAGCTGAAACGGCGCTTCCTGCTCATCTTTCTGCTAAAGGACTGACAAAAATCAACTTCGCCCCAAGCGTTGGAGTGCCGAATGTTAAGGTTCCCGGCATGAACATCGACGACGTCGTCCAAGCCAAGCGCCCCGTTAATGGGTGGGTTTCTCTTGGAATGGTTACCATTCAGAATCAGTCTTAGCGGTGCACAGCAGAAACCAGGACGGTCCCCCAAATGGGCTGTGGCTTGCGTAGTCCGGCGGAGGCGGCAAGTAACTACCCTGAGCATCCGTCGTCTCTTGCATCCAGCGCGGCTTGTATTGAGTATGCTTACCCGCCTCAGACCAGCGACACGCTAGGTGTCCTGTTTCGGTACGCCATGATGAATCCACTGCAGCGCACCTCCGTCTGCGAGAATTGTAATCCTGCTTGGACGCCCTAGAGTAGTAATGACAAATTGCCTATCTCACCAGTGATCGGCGCGGCGGGAGGCTGTTCCTACACCAGCTACTTCTCTTCGTAGATCACCTTCCCGCCCCTCACCGTGTACCTCACCTTCGCGAAATTCTTCACGTCCGCCGCCGGATCGGCATCCAGCACCACAAAATCCGCGTCCATGCCCTTTTCCACGCGGCCCTTGGTCGGCGCTTTGAAATACCCCGCCGGATTCGTCGTAAGCGACGCCAGAATATCCTTCCATCCCATTGCCCGGCCCATGAATTCATATTCCTGCGTGGTATCGTACCTCGAAGTAAAGCCGACATCCGTGCCGAACAAAATCGTTCCGCCTTCGTCGAAATACGATTTCAGCTCGCTCACTCCCGCCCCGACCAGTTGCTCCTGCACCTTCGGGTCCTGCACTACCGTGGTCCACAATGTCAGTGTGGGAATCAGCGCGGTGTGCTGCCGCTTCATCTGCGCGAGCTCTTCAGGTGTGAAACTTCCTTCGGTCGGAATGGTATGGGCCAAAATATCGACGCCCCCGTTCAAAGCGTTGTCCGTACCAATCTGGTTCTGTGGATGTGCGAACACCGGCTCACCCTGTGCGTGTGCAACGTCCACCGCGGCTTTCACCACATCGAGCGGCATATTCACCACTGGCTTGTTCCCCATGTACGAGCCGGTAAATAGCTTCAGCCCCTCGAATCCCATCTTCATATATTGCTGCGTCATCTGCTCCGCTTCCTGCGGCGTGGCGGCTTCGGGCAGTCGCATTTCCGGTGGAAGGTAAACCGGGTGCCCATTCTTGGGGAAAATGTCGCCCGCCATCAGAATCTGCGGCCCGGGGACTTCACCGGATTCGACGCGCCGCCGGATCACCTGCGTGTTACTGAGCAACGAACCCAGGTCCCAAGCCGTCGTCACGCCCCACCTCGTTAGCATCTCCTGCATGTGCGCTTCGAGTTTGTCGGCGGTCTGTTCGGCGGCGTTTTGCCATCCGGTCTCGAAGTGCACGTGGCTGTTCCAGAATCCGGCAACGATGAACTTGCCCTTGCAGTTGAGAACTTGCGCGGAAGCCGGAAGCTTGAAGCGGGCGCCAGCCTCGACCGCCGTGACCTTGCCCTCTTCCGCTAGCACAGCCGCGTCTTTGACCGGCGCCGCAGTTGGCGACGGATAGACAGTGCCGCCCACGCAGGCAAGTGTGGTTTGCCCCGCCGCACTTTCGGCCATGCAAGCAGAACCTGGCAGAAACATGAGCGCAACAACTAATTTATAATTTAGCTATTGTTTTCATCGCACTTCTCCGATAGAGCGTCACACCAGTATCCTGCTATTGGTGGCGTAATCGCCCCTTTTACAACAATCGGATGCAACAGTAGACTGCCGGAACTTTCACATTCATCGGGAGGCGCTGGTATGACCTCACTCAGCAAGAACGCCAGAGTCGCAGGGCTCCTATACGTTCTGGCCTCGGTGGTTGGTTTCCTACGTCTCGGCTACATTCCCAAAGCACTGTTCGTACACGGGAACGTGGCAGCGACGGCCAACAACATTGCGGCCCATGAATCCCTCTTCCGCTTGGGCTTAGTCAGCCAACTGCTCGGCGGAGTCCTCTGGCTCTTCGTTCCGCTGGCTCTTTATCGGTTGCTCAAAGGGGTGGACGAGGGCCTGGCTATACTTATGGTGATCCTGGGCAGCCTAATGCAGGTGCCCGTATTCTTCGTTAACACAGTGACTGACACGGCTGCCCTGTGGTTCGCGCGTGGCGACGATTTCCTTTCCGTGTTCGATAAAACGCAGCGTGACGCTTTCGTCAGGCTGTCCCTCAACCTGCATCACCAGCTTGACCTGGCCAACATGATCTTCTGGGGGCTGTGGCTCCTCCCATTTGGTCTGCTGGTGTATCGATCGCGCTTTCTACCCCGCTTCCTCGGCATCTGGCTGATGCTGGCTTGCTTCGCATGGTTGGTGTTGAGCTTTACTGGCTTCTTCCTTCCAGCGTATGAGGACACGGTCTATACCATCACTCAACCTGTTGTGTTGGGAGAGGTGGTCACGATGCTGTGGCTCGCGATCATGGGCGCCAATGAGCAGCGCCTCACCAATCAGCAGCGGATTGCGACGTAAGGATACAACATTGGGGTAGGATCACTGGCGATCGCGCTTGGCGAGCAGGTCTTTGACCGTATCCCGCAACACGGTGCTGCCTTCGCCTAGTTTGATTTGTCCACTCAAGTCGACGATGGAGACGTCACCCAGCTGCCGGGTGCTTGCTTACATGCTCACGTGGAAACTCCCTGGCGACTCGGGTCAGCGCCCAGGTGCCAAGACAATCTTCAGACTTGCGCCGATAGTCTATCAGTGACTCTTGCCGCACCTGCGACTGACAACCGAGGCAGTATCCGAGACAAGTTCTTGGGGATGCTCTTACTTGGTAGACAACGGGCAACACCGAAATAACACGCGGTACTCCAAATTGCAGGTTTCCCCGAAGTCGGCATCGGGAGTTTGGGATGACCGGGCCCTTCCGCGAGTGGCCGACTTCTCGCTTAAGTGATTTTGCCCCCGACGGGACTGACTCCACGCTTGATGCATAGACACATGGGCGTCCTATCAGTACCGATCTGGCGAACTTTCCTATAACCAGGCTTCGGGACAACTTCCGGACCATCTTCCGGTCGAGGTCGCAGGCTGAAAACGCAGGACCCACGAAGAAGATTCTCCGACATCTGGGGGTGCAGCGACGACCAGATATAATCTGCTCGTGGGGACTGGCTCATTCAGGGCCGCAGCCTGAGGATCGGTCCGCCGTTTTGTGAAGGTGGGTTGTGGTTTTTCGTTTCGAATCGTTCCAACTGGATGTCGCGGAACGCCGCTTGTTGCGTTCGGGCGAACTAGTTCCGCTTCGTGCTAAGGTCTTCGACACCCTCTGCCTCCTTGTCGAAAACCACGGGCGCCTCCTCCGTAAAGATGAGCTGATGCGACGGCTCTGGCCTGATAGCGTCGTTGAAGACAACAATCTCGACCACAACATTTCCAAGCTCCGCAGCGCCTTACAAGACGGCTCCAACGGCCAGAAGTTCATCGAGACCGTGCCGCGGCAGGGCTATCGCTTTGTTGCCAACGTGCAGCAAATCTCCGGCCCTCCCGCCGCACAGACGGTCGTACCTCCTCCAGCCGCTGACTCGCCATCTGGGCAGGAAATCCAGTTCTTCACAACCGGCGACGGTGTGCGACTTGCCTACACCATCGGCGGAAGCGGGCCCCCCCTGGTGCGTGCCATCGATTGGCTCAACCACCTCGACTTTGAGTGGAAGAATCCGTATCGCCGGCACTGGTTTTCGCACATCATGAGCCACAACACTCTTCTGCGCTATGACCAGCGTGGCAGTGGCCTGTCCGACTGGAATGTCGATGACTTTTCCTTTGAGCGCTCGCTCTCCGACTTCGAGGAACTCATCTCGTTGGTCGGTTTTGACAAGTTCGCGCTAGTGGGCAGTTGCCAGGGCGGACCTATCGGCGCGGCCTATGCAGCTCGCCATCCAGAGCGGGTAACGAAGCTCATCCTCGTTGGGGCGTTTGCCCGAGGATGGCCTCCTCCCGGCAGCATGATGACCGAGCAGTTCAATGCCATGCTGACTCTCATCCGCCTCGGTTGGGGCCGCGACAATCCTGCCTTCCGGCAGCTCTGGACGACTCTCTTCCGCCCAGACGCCAGCCCCGAGGAGTCGGAATGGATGAACGAATTTCAGCGCATCACGTCTTCACCCGATAACGCCGCGCTCATGATGGCCGAGTTCCCCAAGATCGACATCACCGACCTCTTACCCAAGGTCTCCTGCCCCACTCTCGTCATTCACTCGCGCGACGAGGCCGTCGTTCCCGCCAGCGAAGGACGCCTTATCGCCTCGCGAATCCGTGGCGCCCGCTACGTGGAACTCCCCAGCCGCAGTCATGAGGTTGTCCCCGGCGAGCCCGCCTGGCAAATCTTTGTTGACGAGTTCTCCCGTTTCCTTGGCTGGCCCAACGGGCATGTCGCAGTCGAGCCATCCACAGCAGCAAGCTAGCAGGGCGGCTCGCTCGTCCGCTCCCATCATGTAATCACGCGGCATTGTCAGCCTCACATTTCGGTCGAACCGTTCGGAATCCTCTGATCGACCGTCTCAGGACTGACGACCGACTGCAATCGTCAGCCCTCTCGGTCGGTTCGAGTCGAACATACCGCTCAGGTTCCTCACACACGACCTTCCCGAACAGCCTAGCTGCTAGGACGGCCGGGCCGCAGATGCCCGTAATCACCTGCAAGCAAGTAGAGGCCACGATTGCCCCTCCGACGATGTAGCCGAGCAAAGGCACGCCGGCTTGGAATGCCCATGCGGCCAGCGCCGTCATGGTCGTCGCGACCGCGAAGGCGAAGCGTCGCCGAAACCCATAACGCGGCAGTTTCGGCGCACCCATCAGGTAACTCAGCCCCTGGTTGTACAGGACATCAAATGGATGCCCCGTCAAAATTGCACCCAGCGCTGTGAACGGCACCAAGGCCCACAATATCTGAGCCGAGGCCAGTACCGTCCCCACTGCTACCCACACCATCATGATGGCGGGGGACAGGCGCAAGGGGTAATTGATCTGCGCGTATGTGGCATCGCTCAAGCCACAGAACCCCTGCGCCTGGATCCTTTCGCGAGCTGTCGTCGAGATCTGTGACATGGTGATCCTCCTAGGCTGCTTCCTTCGCAGCGGGTTGATGTACGTCAGCGCTCTCTCTTGGCTTGGCGGAACCGATGGGCACCAGCATCGGAACGCTCTCGCGATAACGTGCGTACTTTTCGCCGAACACCGCGATCAGGTCGTGCTCTTCCCAACGAATCGCTGCCAACATGTACGCGGTTGTCACAATGGCGAACAACAAATGCGCGCCCGACATGGTCGGAGTGAACCAGAACGCCATCATCCATCCGACATAAAGAGGATGCCGCACATACTTGTAAAACAGTGGCGTGCGGAAGCTCAGGTGCGTGTATGGCCTGCCGATCAGATAGAGCCATACCTGCCGCAATCCAAACAAGTCGAAATGGTTGATCAGGAATGTGGCCATCAGCACGACGCCAAATCCCAGCCCGAACAACTGATACATGACCAAACGGGCCGTCTGATTCTCGATGTTCCACGCCGTTCCGCCTAAGGGCTGCCAGTAAGCGAACAAGGCGATCAAAGCCAGGCTCGATAACAGAACATACGTGCTGCGCTCCGCGGGTTCCGGGACAACGCGCGTCCAGGCCCGCTTGAACCAGGGCCGTGCCATCACACTGTGTTGTGCGGCGAAGATGCCGAGCAGTAGCACGTCGATTCCGAGTGCGTACGGGAACGGTGTTCGTGCCGGTGAATCCATCGTTTTGGGAACCACCAGGTTTCCGATAAACCCGACGGCGTAAAGAAAGGTGGCAAAGAAGACGCCATAGGAGGCGACTCCATATACGAAAACAGCAACTCTCTTCAACATTTCTCTCCTCCTCGTTCGCAACGGGCATCGTGCCCCCGCGACCTGGTGTGAGATTACGGTCGAATGGGCCTGAGAGTCCTTGAACGAAACTTGACTTTTTCTGAAAGAAAGCTGAAAGGACGTCTAGGCAGGAAAAAGCACGGCTCGATGCCGCGTTCGCGAAGCCCATCAACGAACGGAACCTATGGCTTCGTGAGGAGCCTGCTGCATCGCATCGCCGGCGTCGTGCTGATCGCGGTTAGCATGATCCATATCTGGTACATCTCGACGAATTCGGACGGACATCGGCTTATTAAAGACGCCCGACTGGAAGGACGTTACCGACGTTCGCGACGCGATGCTTTACGATCTGGGACTCAGCGAAAAGCGGCCGATGTTCCGCCGCTTCTCGTATGCCGAGAAGGCCGAATACTGGGCACTGGTCTGGGGAGTGTTTGTCATGGCCGCCACCGCCCTGATGGGGTGTGGTTCAAAGGGTTCGTGGGCCGACATTTATGGTGGTTGGATATTGCCATTACCATCCAATGGTATGAAGCGGTGGCGACTTTGGCCACCATCGTGTGGCACATCTACGCGGTGATCTTCGATCCCGACCCTTATCCCATGATCTGGGTGTGGTTTGACGGTCGCATGTCCATTGAACGGTATGAGCATGAGCATCCGCTGGACACCTGGCAATCACCAAGGCGAGCGGTTCGGGGCGTGAAGCGAAGGAGGAATCAGAAGCGGAGCATCGGAACCAGAGTTCAAAATAATCGTCCCGGGCAGAGCGGGTGCTACGCACTGTCTAACCGTGGCTCACTTTCGTACAACCAAAGCTGTATTAGCGAGCATGGTAGGGATTCGTTGTGATAATTTCGGTTAAATTCTCCAAAACACCGCCCGATCTCCCCGTCGCGTAGCGAACGCGGTAAACAGGGTGGCCCATTCATCAAGCGGGCCAAGCAATTCTTGCGATCTACAACCGCAATGTGTTTCCGTACTTACGCGGAAAAACGATGCGGCCCGGCAGGTCGTAGAATTCCTTAATGCAGATTGGGTGGAATAATTCGAGGCCTCGCACTCAAGATTCCTACTGGCAGCAAAGAGCCGGCCACAGGGGCCGGCGCTCAACTTTAGAACAACAATGCTGGCTACTCAGGGTCTTCACATAGGCAGCGACTGCAGAAGCCTGATCCGCGGTAAAGCCGGTGATCGGCTTCGCATGCACATTCCTTTCGGTTCACAACTTCTAACGTCTGCGCACCTCGGACAGCACGTTGGTGATTTTTGGTGATTAAGAAGCAATACTTACAGGCTTTCCAAAAACTTCCTTACTGCGCTCATTTCTTGTCAGAGCTCGATGTGAGCATTTCTTTGATCGCTCGCTTGTCTGTCGCGTAGTTGCTATGAGCCGAGGTCGGGTTCTCAAACAACCATAACCAGCGCGCAGAGTTTCTGACGCTGTAGTTCTCAACATCAATGCCACCGAGTGGGGGAACTGTCCACGTAAGCAGGTCACTCGGATCGTTCAATGCAACGATTCGTGGAGGCGTGCATTCTTGCAACGCGCCGGGGAGGGACGTGAGATACTCGCAACGAACCTTGCTCCAGTCCTTGAGATGTGTCGCGATATTTCTTTCCGAAGGGCCGTCCAAACCGCCGAATTCCAACAATCGCAGTTGATTCGCGAAAAAGACCACCAACGAGGTGCGCTTCAATATCTCCTGAAGGTCGTTTCGGGTTTGCTCCGCAGTAGCCGTTTTGTCACTCATTTGATCCATATCGAGGGCCGAGAAGATCAAATAGCTGCCCAGGCTGTGGGATACGATCACGAATTCCTGGTTTGCCCGAGCTCCGGTTGCGTCAGCGTGGGAACCGGAGGATGCATCCGCAAGTGATTTCAGAATTAATTGGCGGATCCCATCGAGAACATAGAGTCGGAGCGGACCAAGTGCCATTACCGCGTCCGAGAATGACCAGTCCATCAAATCGCTCTTCAACTGTCGGTTAAGCTTGGCGCCGCGCGCGGGGAGCTGCCGAAGACGCGCGGCCTCATCCGTAGATATCCAGTCGTACGAATTGAATCGGTGCGGAACGCCGGCATTCGGCTCCCGAGTGGAGCAGGTATCAATTCTTGCTTTGTTTGGAGCGACAAAGGAAGCATCACCGGCGATGAGCTGACGGCATTTGAGCGAAAAAGTCAGCGGCCACCAATTCAACTCGTCTACGTACAAGGTTGGACCATTCGAGCGAGCAAGTTGAAAGTGAACGGCATAGGGAGCAGCCGCGTGCCATTCTTCCTGACTCTTCCAAATCGGGTCGTCCATGTACTCCAAGGCCGGAACTGACGCGTCGAGTTGAAACTCATCCCGGTCAGCGTAGTCCCACTCGCCAATTGCAACGCCCTCAGGGGTTATGCAGTCCTTCAAATATTCGCAAATGCTCTTTCTAAGCGCCCGCGAGTCCCGATCCTTGGGGCCGTCGGATCCAATACCGTGAATATAAAAGATGTGTATTTCCTTACCCTCGGGATGTCGCAGTTGTTCACCTAGAGACTTTGGCGATTGGGAAGGCACTGAACGAGCTGGGGCGGACTGAGCGCGACAGAAGATCGGCAGACTGCAACAAAGAATCAGCGTAAACACCGAAGGCGCGAGTTTCCTTGCTTCACGTTTTATGACGAGCAGGCGACTATTTCGCTTTGAAGGCATATCGCCACCCTCGCAGTTCGCTGCCCAGAGAGGGCCGCGCAAATGGGGATTTCGGTCGTATGTTCGTTCCATGGTGCCTCCAGCTGGACAATCTACAGCAAAATTGCCATTTCTCGGGACTCGAAGCCGTCCAGCACAGGTTGTTATAAAATCCACGCCGTCTTCACCAAGGCAAGAAGGGAGCTCCGATCCATGAAGGCTCCGTCGCGCTACAACACATGGGTTAGCCCTCCGTCTTATGCCGTCGGGGCTGTCGTTCTTGGCCTGGCTTTTCCCCGCCTAGAAGTCCGGTTGTTCCACGGACTCACCTCGACGATCACAATACCTGCGGCGATGGCGATTTACTCGTCCATCGCATCGGCATGCTGGCGCTTTCCGAGACGCAGAACTCGAATCACTATGTCCCCAAAACTTGACAGACTAAGCTGAACTCGCCAAGGACGATCGGAAGCGACAGTTCTTCTCGACCGCTCACTTGATCACGC
>Ga0306922_10005754_pt1 | contig 11852 bp, 6 predicted proteins | sample sta12Cox44000082_FD_203758 | JGI IMG/M metagenome (GOLD analysis project Ga0306922, IMG submission 203758) | Lab enrichment of tropical soil microbial communities from Luquillo Experimental Forest, Puerto Rico - statoxic.12C.oxic.44.000.082 (v2)... | ecosystem: Environmental > Terrestrial > Soil... | reverse complement strand
CACCAAATTGTGAACCAAGGCGCGACCGGCACGCCGTTACCTATGCAGGGTCCTAGTTGTCCGGCCGGTGAACTGGGAGCGCGCGGTATCGCCTTTTAGCCTGCGCGATGCACCTCTGTTTTTTTTCATTTTTCAGACCAGTATTGCCACCGACTTTCGCCTGTCACCGCGTTGGGGGGTATGCGTCTGCGCACATGAAAAAGGGACCACCCCCTGGCACTGCCGCTTTTTCTTTCGCCCGTCACGTTAATTGGGCCCTTTGCAATTTTGGCGCGCAATCTGATTTGTAACGTGGCGTTGTGTCGTGCCGTTGACTTGCCTCCACTGCACAACCTAAGATTTTCGCCAAATGTCGGAGTCTCAGTCCCTCGTCGGACAGACCGTCTCGCATTACCGCATCCTGGAAAAACTCGGTGGCGGTGGAATGGGTGTGGTGTACAAGGCTCGGGACACTCGGCTGGATCGTTTCGTGGCGCTTAAATTTTTGCCCGACGATGTGGCGCACGACGTGCAGGCACTCGAGAGATTTCGCCGCGAAGCGAAAGCCGCCTCGGCACTGAATCATCCCAATATCTGCACGATTTACGAGATTGGCGAAGAACAGGCCAGAACCTTTATCGCCATGGAGTACTTAGACGGTGCGACGTTAAAGCATCTGATCAATAGGCGGGCAATGGAGCTGGAGCGGCTGCTAGATGTGGGAATCGAGGTTACCGAAGGATTGGATGCGGCACACAGTGAAGGAATCGTCCATCGGGATATCAAGCCAGCGAACATCTTCGTAACGAAGAAGGAGCACGCGAAGATTCTGGATTTTGGATTGGCGAAGGTGGGGACAGCAAAGGTCGTGGGCGGCGGGACGGCCACGGTGACTTTGGACACCGAGCAGTTGACCAGTCCTGGGAGTGCCCTGGGGACAGTGGTGTACATGTCGCCTGAGCAAATACTGGGAAAGCCCCTCGATGCACGGACGGACCTGTTTTCCTTTGGAGTGGTTTTGTACGAGATGGCGACAGGATTTCTGCCTTTCACAGCTGAGACCACTGGGGGAGTGTTTGACGCGATTCTTCACAAAGAGCCGACGGAAGCGGTACGGCTGAACACAGCAGTACCCGCAGAGTTGCAAAGGATTATTGATAAGGCGCTGGAGAAGGACCGGGAGCTGCGGTACAACACCGCGGCTGAACTGCGGACAGACCTGAAACGGTTGAAGCGGGATAGCAGTTCGGGGAAGGCGCCACGGGGAAGCAGAGATACGAACGTGTCAAGTAGAGCCGTAGCGGAACTCGCCGTCGAGCATAAAATGGGTTCGGCCAAGGCAGCTCAAGCGTCAGTTGAGTTGGCGTGGAAGCGATACGCTGTTTTGACTGCTTGCGTCGCACTGCTAACCGCAGGCGCTGTGGTCCTTCACTTTCGGCCCTGGTCGAACCCTGATCGACCGCCGCCCTTGGTTCAAGTAACGCCATTGATCGGAATGCCCGGTGTCGAACGCCACCCAGCTTTCTCGCCTGACGGCACCCAGGTGGCATTCGTCGAACTCGACGGACAGAATTCCGGAATTTACACAGCGCTTGTCGACGGTGAAAAACCACTGCGACTGACCAGAAGTCCTAATGACTGTTGCCCCGCGTGGTCACCGGATCGTCGGCAGGTGGCTTTTCTTCATTTGTCTGAGAAAGAGGCCGATATCTACGTAATTCCTGCTCTCGGTGGCACCGAGCGTCGGTTGTACACTATGACTCGCCCCGCCTATGCGTACTTGGCCTGGTCTCCTGATGGCAAGATTCTGGCTTTTCCGGAAGGCAACCCAGACAGTGGGCAATCACAAATTACGTTCCTGTCGCTGGCTGATGCCACCAGACGACAGTTTACATATCCTCCGCAAGACTCTAGTGACCACGGCATCGCTTTTTCGCCAGATGGCTCACTAGTGGCGTTCGTTCGAGGAACCATTGCCGGTGTTGTGAATGATGTCTTTGTTGCTCCAGCAGCTGGTGGCGAAGCCAAGCGGCTGACTTTCGATAAATGCCCGACTTTTGGCGTAACTTGGACTGCCGATGGCCACGACATTGTGTTCTCTTCAATGCGTGGAGGCCAACAGAGCTTGTGGCGCATATCCGCTTCGGGAGGAACACCGCGACCGATATCGGGTCTCGGCTCGCCCGCCATGCTCCCATCTGTCGCTCGCAAAGGTGATCTACTTGCCTATCAGCAGGTGATTCGCAAAGACGATATCGCGCGAATTAACCTCGTCGATGGAGAACATTCACAAGGTTCCCCGACGGTTGTGATTTCAGAAAAAGGCAGCAAACTCCGGCCGCGCTTCTCACCCGATGGCAGCAAGATCGCATTCGAGTCCGACCGCTTAGGAAGTTCGGAAATTTGGATTTGTGATAGTGCGGGTGGAAATTGTGCGCAGGTTACGTTCCTGCAAGGCGTAGCTGGAACTTCTGCTTGGTCGCCAGACGGTCGCTTCCTCGCCTTCGAGTTCCACCCTGCTGAACATGCTGAAATCTACGTGGTGGAGCTACCAAGCGGCGTCCCGTCCCTCGTCACGACCATTCCCGGTGCTGATAACCTCGCGCCCAGCTGGTCGCGAGACGGACAGTGGATTTACTTCACTTCTAAGAAGAGTGGCGCTCCTTTTCAATTGTGGAAGGTTCCATTCAAAGGTGGGCCACCGCGTCAAATAACGAAAAACGGAGGAATCAGTGCGGTTGAGTCAGACAACGGCGCCCTATACTACTCTAAATATGAAACAGGAGGAGTGTGGAAGATGTTACCGGACGGTGAGGAAAGCCGTGTGTTAGATCAACCTTCTGGAACCGAATGGTTCAACTGGGCGTTGTCAAGAAAAGGCATTTACTTTCTCGAGCGCACGAAATTGTCTTCGACGACGGTAAATTTCTTCGAATTTGCGACACACAAAACCGCACCCATCGCCACTTTGGACAAGCCTTTAGGATGGGGCTTGGCCCTCGCACCCGATGGCAGATCGCTGCTCTTCGTCGAGGCTGAATTCGGGCAATCCAACATCATGTTGGTGAAAAACTTCCGTTAGTTAGCCCCACACTGCGTGCTTGGTGTAGCGTGCAGATGGAAATCGACGTTGCCTTTGAGCGGGGAGCTGATTGAAACCGTCATGGGGGTCCAGGCGCTTCGTGATGCTCGACAATGGTCTGTTCAGGATGTGGACAAGACTTGGTCGGAAGAAGCACTAACCGCAGCCGTCATGCCCCGTTACCACGTCGATATCGCAGTGAAGCGTGCCCTCGGCGCAAAGCTCGGGACCCTCAAAGAAAAAAACGAAAGGATGACTGCCTAAATCGTGTACACGCGCTCAAACTTCAATTCTGAGCCGCCGTATTGCTACGATTTGCATTCGCGACAGATGCCGTCAGAAGTCAGTCTGATCTGTCCGCAAGTTCGGCAAAGCGAGGGTCTGCCATGATCTACCTCATCGAAACCTGACGATGCAGCACCCTTAATCGATCCCGGTCTCGCTGGCTCAAAGCGATGCGCTCCGTTTCCATAGCCCCCCGGCGACCCATGAAACCGGACATTTCTACTTTGCTCAAACCGGACATTCTCACTTTGCGGGGACAGACGTCGATCGTAGAAGTGTCAAAGCGCGATTCTGGGTCTATAATCGCGCCACCTATGCCCCTCGCTCCAGGCACTCACCTGGGCCCCTATGAAATCTCGACACCGCTCGGCGCTGGCGGCATGGGAGAAGTGTACCGCGCGCGGGACTCAGCCTTGGGCCGCGACGTAGCCGTAAAGATCCTTCATGCGGGAACTGCGCATGGCGCTGATCATCTCCGCCGTTTCCATCACGAAGCACAATCTGCCGCGTCGCTCAACCATCCCAACATACTCGCCATATACTTCGTTGGCGAACACGACGGCATTCCGTTCATCGTTTCAGAGTTGCTGCAAGGCGAGAGCCTCCGCGAACGTCTCCGTAGAGAGTCGATCCCCCTGCGCAAATGCTTGGAATACGCATCTCAAATCATCGCAGGCCTTGCGGCCGCGCATGAAAAGGGAATCATTCACCGAGATTTGAAGCCGGATAACATCTTCATCACAAAGGACGGGCTGGTGAAGATCCTCGATTTCGGCTTAGCAAAGCTGACCACCCCAACTCCTCCGACAAGCGAATCGATGACGGCCATCTCGGACACACAACCTGGCGCGGTTCTGGGCACCGTCGGATACATGGCACCCGAGCAAGTACGCGGTCAACCTGCGGACCGGCGCTCGGATTTATTTAGCTTCGGCGTCATCGTGTACGAGATGGTTGCGGGCAAACGCGCTTTTGCTGGCGACTCTTCTGTAGAGGTGATGCACGCCATATTGAAGCAGGATCCTCCAGAGATCTCGAACACGCAGAACGTCCCGCCGGCGCTGGACCGACTCATTCGGCGCTGTCTCGAGAAATCACCTGATGAGCGCTTTCAGTCGGCGCGGGATATGGCTTTCGCGCTCGATGCGCTCTCGGTATCTACGTCGAGCACCGGTGTAGTGGAAAGAAGCAGGCCACGACGGCGGAAACCTGCACTAGTCGCATTGGCAGTGCTGGCGATGATCGCTGGGGCCTATGAGTACGGTCGTCAAGGGCGAACAAATTTGCCCCCTCTGTTCAAAACACTCACATTTCGACGAGGGGCCATTCGCACAGCACGCTTCGCTCCCGACGGTGAAACTATTGTGTTTGGAGGGGCGTGGAATGGAAATCCTTCCGGGTTGCTTACTACCCGTCCGGACAGCGTCGAAGCGCGTTCTCTCGGCCTGAACGATGCCGAGATCCTGGCGATCTCCTCTAAGAGTGAACTAGCTGTTTCCCTCAGCCCGCGAGTGACCAGCTTGCTGAATCGCGCTGGGACCTTAGCCAGAGTTTCACTCGGAGGTGGAGAACCACGAGAAATCCTTGAATCGGTGCAGTATGCCGATTGGACGCCGGATGGCACCGACTTTGCGATCGTCCGGGAAATTCAGGGTCGCACTCGTCTGGAGTTCCCAGTAGGCACCGTACTTTATGAAACGGGAGGGTGGATCGAGGATCTTCGTTTTTCCCCTGACGGAAGATCAATCGCTATAGCCGATCATCCGGTTCCCGATGACCAGAGTGGCTCGGTTGCAATTATAGACTTGGCTGGCAACAAGCGAACACTGACGGAGCAGTGGAGTGGAGCGGTACGAGGAGTAGCCTGGTCGGCCGATGCAAAAGAGGTATGGTTCACGTCGAGTCCAGAAGGTACAGAAGGTATTCTTTACGCCGTTACACCGGATGGGAAACAGAGAATCGTGGCACGTGTTCCGGGCGGCATGACGTTGAAGGACATCAGTCGAAACGGCCGTGTCCTCTTTACGCAGGACCATTGGCGTCGCGAAGTCACCGTTCTGCCCGGGCAGGGCCACGAGCAGGATTCCACTTGGTTGGACTGGTCTTTCCCATCTGATTTTTCGCCATCCCACAAGCTGCTGCTGTTGTCCGAAGAAGGGCTGGGCGGAGGTCCACACTCTTCTGTCTATCTGCGTCCTCTAGACGAAGGAGCTGCGATTCGATTGGGAGAAGGGACCGCTTTGTGTCTCTCACCGGATGGCAAATGGATATTGGCGAGTAGATCAGATTTGGGGCGGCTCGTTCTTCTCCCCGTCAAAGCGGGGGCTATTCGTCAGCTGCCACCAGACCAGCTCACCCACGTGAGCGGGGCGTGGTTGTCAGGTGGGACGGGTTTCATCTTTGCTGGAAACTCAGCGGGCCATGCCGTTCGGATTTATAAGCAAGATCTCAACGAAGGCAAACCTGTTGCCATAACGCCGGAGGGTGTAGGGTCCTATTTTTCACTTGCGCCGGACAACAAATTTATCGCAACGGCAGGCCCAGACAAAAGGTTATACCTATATCCCCTCTCTGGCGGAGATCCCCGGCTAGTCCCGGGTGCTGAGGCTGATGAAATCCCTGCAAGTTGGAGTGCCGATGGAAGATTCCTCTATATCTACCGACTCGGAGATATACCGGCAAGGGTCCAACGTATCGACGTGAAGACAGGTCAGAGAACATCCTGGAAAGAACTCATGCCGGCGGACCGAGCCGGTGTGGAATTAGTCGGACCGATCCTGATCGGACCAGATGGCGACAGTTATGTTTACAGTTATCGGCGACTTCTCTCCACTCTGTATCTGGCAGAAAGCTTGAAATAGTTTTCGTTACGCCATCGGTCTTCCCGCCGCAACAAGAGTCGTCTCAGCCGGTGGCGCCGAGTCCACTCAACGGGCTCGTTCCATCTAGCCAAGATTCCGTCCCTGCGCCGCGAAGGTCCGGAGGAGTTGCGTCTCCGCATGGCCGCCCGGCGCGAATGTCGCCGTAGTAGAATGATCGCTGCTGCAGCCATTCATCGGCCGCGTCATTGTTTGATCCGATTCAGCAAGCCGAACAAGAACCCTTATGCAGTCGAATTTTTCGGATTTGTTGGGGCCGCTGTGCCGACCAGTTGCCGCCATCGCCAAAGATGCACGCTAGGCCGAAAAGATAGCCGAAGTTGTACCAGGCCCGTTGTTGTGGACCTCGTAGATACCGAGGTTGCTTTTGAAAAGCGATGCCACAAACACAAATGGCGCAATGAATCCCCGCCAGAGGCCTGCGACTCCGTCGTTTTCGCTGGCCGTTCCTTTGGACTGGTTAGCGCCCGGCGCACATCCGGAACAGACTGTTCAGCAATAGTAGGACAAGCACAAACACGGTCAAAGAGGATTTCATCGCGATTCCACCTGCATAGGTTACGCAGCGTGGGGATGAAAAGTCTCGGTAGGATTGCCGCCACAACGTCAGTGCTTAGGGTGCTCAATGCACCGTTGCTGCCTACCGATTCGTTGACTTGCTTCAGCCCCGCAACCTAACATTCTCGCCAAATGCCGGAGCCCCAGTCGCTTATCGGACAGACCATCTCGCATTACCGCATCATCGAGAAACTCGGCGGCGGCGGGATGGGTGTGGTCTATAGGGCAGAGGACTTGCGTCTGCACCGTAGCGTGGCCCTGAAGTTCTTACCAGACGATGTGGCGAAGGACGCGCAGGCGTTGGCGCGATTCCAGCGGGAAGCGCAGGCAGCTTCTGCGCTGAACCATCCAAACATCTGCACTATTTACGACATCGGAGAAGAGAACGGTAGGGCTTTCATCGCCATGGAATTCCTTGAGGGCAAGACTCTGAAACACGTCATCGCTGGTCGGCCCATGGAAGTGGAAACGTTGCTGGATGTGGCGATTGGCGTAGCCGAAGGGCTGAACGCCGCCCACTCGAAAGGCATCGTCCATCGCGACATCAAGCCAGCAAACATTTTCGTTACGGGAGGTGGCCAAGCCAAGATTCTCGATTTCGGTTTGGCCAAGGTCAGTTCAATAAAGCGGGCAGCGGTCGACCTCGAAGCGTTGACAACAAAAGAGGTAGACCCAGACTACCTGACAACTCCTGGTAGCACGCTGGGAACTGTAGCCTACATGTCGCCCGAACAAGCCTTGGCCAAGGAACTTGATGCACGCACAGACTTATTTTCCTTTGGAGTGGTTCTATATGAGATGGCGACAGGACAACGGCCGTTCCGAGGAGACAGTAGCGTCAGGATTTTTGACGCGATTCTGAATCGTGTTCCGATCTCGCCGATCCGGCTGAATCCCGACCTCCCCGCGAAGCTAGACGGAGCCATTTCCAAGGCTCTGGAGAAAGACCGAAATCTTCGCTATCAGGTCGCAACGGAAATGCGTGCAGACTTGCAGCGCCTGAAGAGGGACACGGAATCGGGGCGGGCCAACCCAGTCGCAGCTGTGTCGGGGAACTTCAGGGAGTCCCAAGTTAGACACCGACAAACCGTATCTGGCCCTGACCGGGTTTCAGGGGAGGTGTCCGAACCGCACACAAGAAAGTGGTGGATTGGCGTGCTTGCAGTGATCGCTGTCGCAGCGACTGCGCTTATTGCCTTCTGGTTAACCATTCCGCCAGCACCGCTCAAGGTCTCAGGGTACGTCCAACTTACCAGCGATGGTAGAGCCAAACTCTGGCCCGGAGTCTCTGGGAATTCGGTTACCGACGGCTCACGGCTATACTACGTGGGATCGCCATTTGTTTCGCCCGTGCTTACTCAAGTCTCCACTTTGGGTGGCGAAACGTCAGAAATTCCCACTCCTTTCTTGGTGAATCTAATCGGAGATATATCCACGGACCGGTCCGCTCTTCTAGTGTTTGATGGTCAGGGCGAGGCTCCACTCTGGGTGTTGCCCCTTCCCGCAGGGACTCCTCATCGGTTGGGAGATCTGCTAGGTCACGATGGCACCTGGTCTCCGGACGGGCACCGAATCCTATTTGTCAATGGTCAAGATCTATACATCGCCAAGAATGATGGAACGGAATCCAAAAAACTTCTGTCCGTCCAAGGCTATCCCTATTGGCCGCGCTGGTCGCCAAACGGTTCCCGTATACGCGTTTCAGTGTCCGATTCCAAGACTGGATCACTTTCGTTGTGGGAAATTCAGGCCGACGGAAGTCGTCCTCATCCTTTGCTGCCCGACTGGAGCAATCCTCCGCAGGAATGCTGCGGTAGCTGGACACCGGATGGGAAGTACTTCGTCTTTCAGTCCGAGCATAACGGTAAGACACAGATCTGGGCTATTCCCGAAAAAGGCAACTTGTTCCACAAAGCAAGGTGGGAACCGACGGTGTTGACCGCTGGGCCATTGAGCTATTCCCACGCGGTTCCGAGCGTGGATGGAAAGAGAATTTATGCGACCGGTTCTCAGCTCCGCGGGGAGCTCGGACGTTTCAACCACCAAACGCAACGGTTTGAGCCCTACATGTTGGGCTTATCAGCAGATATGTTGGACTTTTCCAGAGATGGGCAATGGGTGGCCTACTCCTCATATCCCGAGGGCAGTCTGTGGCGGAGCAAAGCGGATGGCAGCGAGCGTCTCCAGCTCACATTTCCCCCTATGAAAGCCGTCTTGCCGCGCTGGTCTCCTGACCAGAAACAGATCGTGTTCAGCGCAACGCTCCACAGCAGACAGATGAAAAACTATCTGGTTTCGGCCAACGGAGGCATCCCGCAGCCTCTGTTTGAAGGAGAGCGAGATGAGGGCGATCCCAACTGGTCTCCGGATGGCACATCGCTCGTCTTCGCGGCACAATCGAGCATACATGCACGCTCGATCCGGGGAACTATCAACATCCTCGATTTGCGAACCCACAAGGTGTCGGTTGTACCTGGCTCGGAAAAACTGTTCTCACCTCACTGGTCGCCCGACGGTCGATACATCGCGGCGCTATCAAGCGATTCACAAAAGTTAATGCTTTTTGATTTCAAGACTCAAAAGTGGGCGGAACTGGCAAGAATAACAACCGCTTACCCGAATTGGTCACGGGACGGGAAGTATGTTTACTTCCACTCTTCGGGAGGCGACATAGCTATTTATCGCGTGCGGATTAGCGACCACAAGCTAGAAAAGGTCGTCAGTCTGAAAGAAATGCGATTGACGATCGGCGATTTTGGGACATGGTGCGGCCTAGCCCCGGACGATTCCCCTTTGATTTTGCGTGACGTGGGCTCGCAGGAAATTTATGCGCTTGATTTGCAGCTTCCGTGATTCATTGCTGGCGACGCCGACCCCGACATCCCCATCCTGAAGCAGGCCAAGGCGGAGTACGCAAGGTTGCAATAGTTGTAGCTGCTCAATCTACCGCAGGGGCATCGCAGGCGTCCATCAATCGTGTGATCGTCGAGTCCAACGCCCCGTCAGTGCGGCGCATCTCGTCGATCTTGTTGATCGAGTGCAGCACCGTGGTGTGGTGCCTGCCGCCAAACTGACGGCCGATTACCTGGAGCGACGCCCCGGTGAGCTGCCTTGCAATGTACATGGCAATCTGGCGCGGAAGGACGTAAGTGCGCCGGTTAGTGCGGACCGTGAGCTCCGGGTCGCGCATTTCGCGCAGATGGAAGTGTCCGTATCACTCCATAGCGCTCGGTCGCACATTCAGGAGCGTGACCCTGAAGGTCGCGCACGCGAGCCTGACGAAACGTTCTTTTTCGTCCCGACTTCGACACGGGTTATGACAAGATTCCTTACATGTCGTTGAGTGCATCCGGTAGGACGCTATCGCGAGAAGCGCAAGGTGCAACCGGCGCTCACGCTGCCCATCCTTCTCTTGAGGCGGCGAATGAAAAAGACATACCGTCGAGACTGGAGACGTATCTCGGAGCCGCGCTGAGGCGGGATTGTTATAAGAAAACCGGAACAGACATAACAATTTCGGCAGGAGCAAGAACCTATGGCGATCGGACACCGGAGCACAATTTCCGCGGAGGACCGCGAGCGCCTCGGCCAAACGGCCTAAGCGCAAACCTTTGAGGGCTGCCAACTGGCGCACCGCCTGGAGGCGCGCCTGCCGCGAACAGGGAACGCCTATTGCCGTCGTGTCTCAGATTCTCGGGTGGTCGGCGAGCACAGCCGTGCGCATGTCGAAGCGTTACGGCCACATCCGGCCAGAGGTGCAACGGCAGGCTCTTGTGGCCGTGGCGACTGTTGAAATCCAATCGGATGTGAACCAAATTGTGCACCAAGCTGAACGTGAGGTAGAATCGAAGCTGGCTAACTGATTGATTCACCGACAGTAGGCTCGTAGCTCAGTTGGTTAGAGCGCCACCTTGACACGGTGGAGGTCTGGGGTTCGAGTCCCCACGAGCCTACCATTCCTTTCAATCACTTGCGGGCAGAAGGCTTAGATCTTACTCGCCAGTTAAACATAGAGTTCAACATGAGAATCAATTCAAATGTGGTCCAATGCTCTTAGTGATCGGTTCCGTGCCTGTGACGACTGGTGACAGGCCCTCAAGTGCCTTACGTTTTGCCTCCATGCGAATATGACTATAGTGTTCCATCATTTTCCGGGAGACATGTCCAGCAATGCTCAGAACTGCGGCCTCTGGTGCACCGCCTTCGAGCAGTTCCGTGATGCATTGATGCCTAAGATCGTGAAACCTTAGACCCCTCAATCCAGCAGCCCGCGTGATATTGCGCCAGGCAGTGCGCCACGTCTTCTGCGGACGCGTTCCGTCAACGCGTGAATGCTCGCAAGCCGCGAAAACGTAGCATTCCGAGCCGGCGATGCCCAACTTGGTCGCCCGGTCGAGGAGAATGCCACACGCAAGCATCGCATCTGAGTTCAACGGAATGCGGCGCTTGCCGGCCTCGCTCTTGCTGTCGGGAATCATCATCACCTTTTCAAACAAATCTATGTCTGACCAGCGGAGACTGCGCAGGTCGGCTGCTCGCGCGCTCGTGCTCGCTGCAATTAGAGCAGCCGCGTACACCGTCGTCCAGTTTGGATTACTGCGGGCGACGGCAAAGAGCCGCTTTTTCTCGTCCGCTTGCAATACTCGCGCCACGGGTTTGTTGTCTCGCTCAGATAGCCGAGTCACGTCATCTCGGATGCGCCGCCAGGTTTTCGCAAACCGGAGCACGCGCCTTGTTGCCCCCAAGACGAGGTTGTTGTAAGTGGCCTTGCATCCGTCATGTTTCATCCCAGCTTGTAGTTCCTGGATATGCATTGCGTTGATTTTTTCGCAAGGCACACGCCCGAAAGATTTTCTTGGACGCATTAGGAAAGAGAGTTCCTTCTTCAAACTGTTTGGGCGCAACCGTGTGGCTGCTTTCTGCATGTACTGCAGGGCTGCTCACTCAAAGGGCCAGCGGGCAATCTCGCCTTCAGGCAAGCGACCTTCTTCTTGATCTTGAAGCTCCTTGCGACGAAGCCGCTTCGCATCCTGATAGCTGGTCGTCTTGGTGGAAACGCCGCGCCACCG
>Ga0306922_10005747_pt1 | contig 11861 bp, 8 predicted proteins | sample sta12Cox44000082_FD_203758 | JGI IMG/M metagenome (GOLD analysis project Ga0306922, IMG submission 203758) | Lab enrichment of tropical soil microbial communities from Luquillo Experimental Forest, Puerto Rico - statoxic.12C.oxic.44.000.082 (v2)... | ecosystem: Environmental > Terrestrial > Soil... | reverse complement strand
CATCGAGGCGCCGGAGCTCGTGGCGGCCATCGCCCCGGTGGTGCCGCTCCCCTTCCAGCCGAGCGGTGGCTGGCTGCTCCGGTGCCATCCGCGCCCAGGGTACGAGCGCGTCTCGATCGCCATGGTCGCGGCCACCAGCGATTCGTTCATCACGTACGCGGGCGGCGGCTCGCGCGAGTACCCGGAGGCTCATTACCCCGGGATGGAGCGGGCGCGCGACGTCTGGGTCGCCGCCCTGGGCCTCGCCGGCCCGCCGGAGATCGACGCGCTCCCCGATCTCGTGCAGACCGACTCCTACGCGCCCGACAGCGGGAGCAACGACAGCACGATCGAGCGGCAGCGCTACCGCCCCGGTCCCGACGGGCGCGAGCTCTGGTACTACAAGGCCGTCGGCATGGGACACGCCTGGCCGAGCCCGACGCCGTCGTGGAGCGGCCTGTGGCGGCGCTTCGGCAAGAATAACCAGGACATCGACTTCGCCGACGAGGCGTGGACCTTCTTCCAGCGCCACGCCAAAAGGTGAGAGCTCGAATATCGTGGAAATGGACTGGGGCTGGCCGTGTCAAGAAAGCGCGGCCCCAGGGCTTGCCCCCAGCCGGTTGGGACCCATGCTGGGATGCGGCCTCGTTCCCATGTCCCCCGGTGGTCTGCATAGTCAGGGACCAGACGAAGGTCCCGCACGTGACGACCAGGTCGTCGCGACGACCAAGGCCGTCCTGCTGGTCGAGGACGAGCCCGCGATCGCCCTCTCACTCGGCGACGCGCTCCGCGAGGAGGGCCTGGCCGTCGCCACCGCCCAGAACGGGCTCGAGGCGCTCCAGTTGCTGCGAAACGGCCTGCGCCCGTCGGTGATCCTGCTGGACCTCATGATGCCGGTGATGGACGGCTGGGATTTTCGCCACGAGCAGCTTCACGATCCGACTCTCAAAGACATCCCGGTCATCGTCGTCACCGCGACCGGCTTCAGCGCCGACACGATCCGCGGGCAGTTCGGCAACGTCGATGTGCTGCCGAAGCCGGTGCCGTACTTCGATCTGCTGGGGTTCATCGACCGGGCAGGCAGCCCGGGGTCGCCCGCGGCCTGACCGCGGTCGGCGCCGTCACTGACACTTCACGTTCTGACAGCGCCACCGGAGCAGTCCGCCGTCGGAGTTGCCGCCAGAGCTCGACTGGCACCGGCAGGCCTGGGCCATCCCGCCCGCACAGGCGGTGTTGCACATGTCGCTGTCCGTGGCGCAGGCCGTTCCCATCGGATTGGCGGGGCAGGCGGCCACGCCCGCGTCGGCGCCGGCCCCGCCCGCGCCGCCCGCGCCCGCGTCGGCCGGCAGGCAAGCCTCACAGGCGAACAGGCTGTTCGCCTCGCAGAAGCAGGCGATCTGCCGCTGGCCGGGACACGTGGCCGCGCAGGTCTCGTTTCCGGTACAGGCGGCTCCCGCCGCGCAATTGACCGTGCCGCCGCCCGCGCCGCCGGCGCCCGCTGCCCCGGCCGCGCCCGTGGTGCCGCCGCCGCCGCTGCCGCCGCTTCCCGCGGCGCCGCTCGTCCCGGCGGTCGCTCCGGCCGTGCCGGTGGTCCCGCCGCCGCCCCCACCCGTTCCTGTCGTCCCGCCGCCGCCTCCAGCGCCCGCCGCCGAGCCGCCGCTCCCTGCCGCCCCCGCCGCCCCGCTGTTGTTCGTGCTGCTGCAGCCCAGAGCGCCGACGAGCAGAGCCGTCACTGCCAAACAGAAGGTGGTCGTCCGGCGTGTCATCCGATCTCCTCTCGAGGGGGTCAGGGGGCCTCTACTAGATCCTCGGGGCGCACGATTCGGCTCAACGAATCGGCAACCTGGTCGCGAGCTTCGTGCCTACGTTCAAGGCCTGAATCCACCACCTCGCCAAGGAGTTTCCGACATGCTGGAAACCGGATGCAGATGGGCGATCGTGCTGGCGGCGCTCGCCGTCGCGTGCACGCCGGACGTCGGCTCGACGCCGGTCCCGACGGCGATGCAGTTCGATCTGACGGCCACGCCGCCGCGCGTGCCGCAGCCGACCGCGCTGATCGTGAACCCGCAGACCGGGCACATCGACTTCAGCCTGGCCGGCACGCCGATCCCCACCGACTGCGCCACGCAGACGGCGCTGACCGAGGCGCAGTGCCAGTTCGACCAGTGGCTGCAGACGCTGGACGGCTTTCCCTCGCTGTCGATCGCGTCCGCCCCGGCGAGCGCGGCGTTGGATCCGGCGACGCTGACGCTAGGTACGAACGTCGTCGTCTTCGCCGCGATGGGCGGCGCTCCGGTGACGACCGGCCTGGCGCCGGGCTTCGACGGGGCGTCCACCTCGCTGACGGTCACCCCGGCCGGCCCCTGGACGCTGGGCGAGCTCTACTGGCTCGGGGTGCGCGGCTACGCCAGCGGCGTGCGCGACGCGGCGGGCGGCGAGGTGGTCGGCTCGCCGACGATGGCGCTCCTGAAGCAGGACATGTCGCTCACGTGCGGCGCCACGGACCCGACCCAGCTCGATCCGCACTGTCCAGGCTTCGAGGTGGTCGCGCAGGGGAACCCCTCGCCCGCGGCCGCGGCGGTCCAGTTGTTCCAGCTGGAGGCGATCCGGCAGGCGTACCTCGCCGGCCACGGCTTCGACGTCATGGCGGCCTCCGGGTTGCCGAAGGCCGAGATCGCTGTGCTGTGGGGCTTCCCCATCCATACGAATTCCGTCCCGCTGCTGCTTCCAGGGACCGCCGCCGTTCCGCACGTGCCGGCCGCCGACCAGATCCTGGTGGGCGTGCAGGGCCCCGTCGATCCGGCGACCGTGTCGGCGTTCGCCGCGCCCGCCCAGAGGGGTCCGGTCGTGGTCATGGATCTGAGCGCGGTGGCCGCCGGCGATCTGACCGCCGCCTTTCCGCCGGTCGCGGCCGCGTACGTGGCGAGCGTCGGCGCGGTCGCCATCCAGTTCAGCGCCCCGTTTCCAGCCGGGCACGAGATCGGGCTCTTCTTCACCAACGCCCTCCATTCGCCCGACGGCGCGCCGCTGGTCGCCTCGCCGGTATCGGTGCTGTTGACCTTGACGGCGCCGCTGGTGGACAGCGCCGGCCACAGCACCGTCTCCGAGGTTCCGGACGCGCAAGCGGCCGCGCTCGAGGCCGGGCGCCAGGCGCTGGCGCCGCTGCTCGACAACCAGATGATCACGGGCCTGACGGGGATCACGCGGGCGAACCTCGTCTACTGCTACGCCTTCGTCCCGATGGTGATGCCATGACGAGAGCACACGCTGGTCTGTCGGTCCTCGCGTTGATCGGCGGCGCGCTGGCGGCGCGCCCCTGCTTCGCCAGCGGGTTCCTGATCTACGACATCTCCGGGGAGGCGATCGGGCGCGGGTCGGCCGTCACCGCCGACGACGAGGAGCCGGCCGCAGTCTGGTTCAACCCCGCGAACCTGGCGTACCTCAAAGGGGTCAGCGGGTCGGCGGGGGGCGTGTTCCTCACGACCAAGTCGAGCTTCTCCCCGTCGGGCGGCGGACCCGACACCGACACCGACCGCGGCAACTTCCTCTTGCCCGCGTTCTTCGCGAACGGCCGGCTCACCGACCGCGTCGCGGTCGGGGTGGGGGCTTTCTCGACGTTCGGCATCGGGATCACCTGGCCCGACGACTGGGTAGGGCGGGAGGCCGCGATCAACGCGTCGCTGAAGACGCTGACGTTGAACCCGACCGTCGCCGTGTTGGTGCACCGGCAGATCGCCGTGGCGGCCGGCTTCGACGCCGTCCGGAGCACCGTCGACTTCAGGAACGGCCTTCCGGCGATCATCGGCGGCGACGTGCGCCTCGCCGCCGGCACCTGGGGCTACGGCTTCAACGTCGGGGCCCTCTACAAGATCTACCCGGGCCGGCTGCACGTGGCGCTCACCTACCGGAGCCGGGTCAAGCTCGACTTCGACAACGGGCGGGCCAACTTCAACCCCGCGAACCCGGACTTCAAGCCCGCGCTGCCCGACCAGGGCGGCACGGCGTCGATCACGCTGCCGGACATCGTCACCGCCGGCGTGATGGGCCGTCCGCGCGCCGACCTGGCCCTCAGCTTCGACGCCAACCTGGTCCTCTGGAGCACGTACGACCGCATCGACATCAACTTCCAGTCCGCGCCCCCCCGCGCCATCGTGCCGAACGGCCAGAACGCGTTCACGCTGCGCGCGGGCGCCGACTGGACGTTCCCGGGCCGCTGGCCGGGCCTCCATCTGCGCGGCGGCCTCATCTACGATCGAGGCGCGATCCCATCGAGCAACCTCGGCCCCGGCCTGCCCGACTCCGATCGCATCGACGTCGCGCTCGGCGTCGGCTACGGCCGCGGTCATTTTCGCGGCGACCTCGGCTACCTGCTGGTCATCTTCCTACCGGCCGACGCCACGGGCGGCACCGAAGGTCCGGTCGGCACGTACAACACGATCGCCAACCTCTTCGGCCTGACCCTGACGGCCACCTGGCCCTAGCCCGATCGCTGCTGGAAGGTCCGGTAGAGGGCGTCCAGGGCGACGGTGCCGGCCGTGAGGCGCGCCTCGTCGTCGCGGTGATCGAGGCAGATCCCGGTGATGAGCGCGGTGAACCCGCTGGTCTCCTCGCGTCCGTACCTGGCGTCCCGGAGATCGAGGTCGTGCACCATGTCGGCGATGGTGCGGAGCGCCGGGTCATCCGTTCCCCAGCGCGCCAGCAGCACCTCGAACGTGCACAGCGACCCTTCGTGCGTGAACTCGGCGTCGAACATGTCGAAGCGCAGCTCGCCGGGGGCGGGGACGTAGCCTTTCGCCTCGACGTACTTCAGCTTCGCCTCGGGATCGATGAACCGCCGGATGAGCCAGGCGCTGGCGATCCGGTCGACGTGGATTCCCTTCCTCGTCACCCAGGTCCTCCCGCGGACCTTGCGGAGCGACGGGATCTCCGGGGACTGGTTCGATGCGGCGGCGTTCGGCGGATGCAGCTTGTCGTCGGCCTCCTTGAGGATGGACTCGACCTCCGCGCGCGCCGGCGCCGCGAAGTAGTCGATGGCCACGATCTCCTCGAGGCGCTTGCGCAACCGTCCGAGAGTCGCCTCGGCGTTGTTTCCCTTCGGCGACCGCTGGCGTGGTCTGGAGACCGACTCGAGCAGCCGCCGGGCGGGCTTGGCCAGCAACCGGTAGTCGCGCTCGCGGGCGTCCCGGAATTGCTCCTCGATGGCGCCGTCCGTGAGGCCACCGATGAAGTTCGATTCGCACAGAGAGGCCTCGCCGCCGTCGGCCGCGATCTCCTGAGCGATCCATTGCAAGTCCTCACGCCCGCTCTCCGAGCGGGGCAACACGTAGACCGAGTTCTTCACCGCGATCGCGCCGGCCTTCTGGAGGCGGCGGCCGACCTTCACCCGGAGGTAGTCCGGCCGCGGTGGGATCGCGTGGATGAGGAGGATCCAGCGCGGGACGCCGGGCTCGGTCGCCGGCACACGGGGGACGGGCGTACGGGACTCGAGCGCCTTGGTCTTCATCCTGATTCATCTGAATCATGCCACATGTCTGGGCACGGCCACAGGGCTCGGTGCGCGACGGGCGACGGGCTGAACCGGTTGAAGCATTCCGTTGACACTGCCGCAGAAGCGGGTCCATACCTACCCTCGCGGCCGACAGGGTGCGCCGCGGAGGCACATGAGCCAACGGAGCGGATGGTTCGCCTTGGTCGGTGGTGGGGCGCTCGCGGCGCTGACCGTCGGGGCGGCGGCCGCGACCACCGAGGCCAGGAGCATGTCTCTCGGTGAAGCGGTGGACTACGCCCTCGCTCACGATCCCCGGGTGCGCGAGGTCGATGCCGTGCGCTCGGTCACGCAGGCGAAGACGGACGCTGCGCGAGCGGGAATGCTCCCGGACGCCTCGCTGTCCGCCCAGGTGAACCGCGGCACCGGGAACGTGGTGCCCGGATCGCTGTTCTCCATGCGCGGTATCCCGAGCGTATCGGGTCCTCCGCGGGGCAGGACGTTCGACAGTGGGGTCTGGGGCTCCGCCGTTGGCGTCAGCGCCAGCTGGGATCTCCTGCTCCTCAAGCGCCAGATGGCCGTCGTCGACACGGCGATCGCCGAGGAAGGGCGCGCCGACGCCGCCACCGCGGCTTCGCAGCTGGAGGTCGCGTTCGACACAGCTGATCGCTTCATCGCCGCCGTCGCGCGGGGAGAGGTCGTGCGCGCGGCGCAAGCCGGCGTCGATCGCGGCAAGGTCTTCGAGCAGATCGTGAAGGCCCTCGTCGACCAGGCGCTGCGGCCAGGCGTCGATCTCTCGCGATCGCAGGCCGAGCTGGCGATCGCGCAAGCGCAGCTCATTCGGGCGCAGCAGAACGAGGCGCTCGCGCGCATCGAGCTCGGTCGAGCGATGGGCGACGCCAGGCTGACCGTGGCCATGCGGCCCGGGCCGCTCGTCGGCGGCGTGCCCCAGACCAAAACGGCCGGATCTGGCCGGCCTCACCCCGCGCTCGTGGAGGCGCAGGCGACAGTGACGGCGGCCGAGAAACGCCAGGAGGCCGTGAGCGTCGAGTATCTGCCGCGGGTGGAGCTGGTCGGCGCCCTCTGGGCGCGCGGCAGCGGCTACTTTCCCAAGGCCGACGGCTCGCCGCCGCCCGGGCACGGCCTCGTGCCTGACACGGGGAACTGGGCTGCGGGCGTCGTCTTCACCTGGCCGATCCTCGAGCTGGTCGGGACGCGCGCACGAGCCCGGGCGGAGGCCGCGAACGTCCGGGTCGCGTCGGCGCGGCAGGAGCAGCTCGCTCAGCTGATCGACGCCCAGCTGCTCGGCGCAGCGGCGATCGTCGATGCCGCGCAGCGGGTCGCCGCGCAGACGCCGGTCGCCGTCAACGCGGCGCGGGCGGCCGAGACGCAAGCGACGGCCCGCTACAAGAGCGGGCTCGCGACCGTGCTCGAGGTGGCCGAGGCCGAACGGCTGCTCACGGACGCGGAGATTCAGGACGCCGAAGCGCGCCTCGGCGTCTGGAGCGCGCTGCTCCTGGCCTCGCGCGCGGCCGGCGATCTCGGGCCGTTCCTGGCGGCCGCCGCCGGCGGGGGGACGTGAAGGATGTTCCTCGTCCTCAGTGCCCTCCGCCGCCCGATCACCGTCATCGTCGCCGCGCTCGCCATCCTCCTCGGCGCCGCCCTGGCGGTGCGCCAGGCGCCCGTCGACATCTTCCCCGACCTGCGGATCCCGGTGATCTACGTCGTCCAGCCTTACGGCGGCATGTCGCCGACCCAGATGGAGGGGCAGCTCATCAGCTATTACGAGTACCACTTCCTCTACATCGCCGGGATCGAGCACATCGAGTCGTACTCCATCCAGGGCATCGGGATGCTGAAGCTCTACTTCCATCCCGGGACGGACATCGCCCAGTCGATGGCGCAGGTGACGGCGATGACCTTTCGGGCCACCGCCTTCATGCCGCCGGGGACGCTCCCCGCTTTCATCGTCCGCTACGACGCCGGGTCGATCCCCGTCGGGCAGCTGGTCTTCTCGAGCGACACCCGCAGCGAGTCCGAGATTCAGGACCTGGCGCTCTACAAGGTGCGCCCGCTGCTGGCGACGCTGCCGGGCGTGTCGGCGCCGCCGCCGTCGGGCGGAAAGATCCGGACCATCGTCGTCTACGCCGATCCCGCCAAGATGCGTTCGTACCGCATCTCGCCCGACGAGATCGCCGCCACCATCGCGCGCGAGAACCTGACGCTCCCGGCCGGCAACGTCCGCACCGGCGACCTCACCACCATCGCTTCGACGAACGCGATGGTCACCAAGCCCGCGGACCTCGGAAGCATCCCGCTCCGGCTCGGCAGCGGGCCCACCGTCTTCCTGCGCGACGTCGCGCGGGTCGAGGACGGCGCCGACATCGTCTACAACATCGCGCTCGCCAACGGCCGCCGCACCGTCTACATGCCGCTCACCAAGCGCGCCGACGCGTCGACGCTGGACGTGGTGAACGCCCTCAAGGCGGCGCTCCCCAAGATGCGGGCGCTCATCCCCACCGACATCCGCGCCAACATCGAGTTCGACCAGTCGATCTACGTGCGCAGCGCCATCCGCGGCCTGGTCACTGAAGGGGCGCTGGGGGCGCTGCTGACCAGCCTCGTGGTCCTGCTCTTCCTGCGAAACTGGCGCTCCGCGCTGATCGTCGTCGTCACCATCCCGTTCTCGACGCTCGCCGCGGTCGTCGGCCTGCGCCTCGCCGGCCAGACACTGAACATCATGACCCTGGGCGGCCTCGCCCTCGCCGTCGGAATCCTCGTCGACGAAGCGACGGTCGCGATCGAGAACATCAACACCCATCTCGCCGGCGCACGTTCGACGGGCCGGGCGGTCATCGACGCCATGCGGGAGGTGATGGTCCCGCGGTTCCTGGCCATGCTGGTCGTCATCTCGGTGTTCATTCCCGCGCTGTTCATGGTCGGGATCGGCCGCGCCCTGTTCCCGCCGCTCGCGCTCGCCGTCGCCTTCTCGATGATCGCGTCCTACCTTCTCTCGAGCACGCTCGTCCCGGTGATGGCGGCGTGGCTGTTCCGCCGCCCCCGCGAGGCTCGTGCGGAGCCGAGCACGCCCGCTCGTCTGGGCGCCGTCCCGGGAGCGTACGAGCGCTTGGTCGGGCGGACGCTGAGCCAGCGGGCCGCCGTGGTCGGGCTGTACGCGCTCGCGGCTGGCGCGCTGTTCTTCGCCATCGGCGGGATGCGGACCGAGCTGTTTCCTCGCGTCGACGCCGGGCAGCTGCAAATCCGCATCCGGGCGCCCGCCGGGACGCGGCTCGAGCGCACCGAGGAGATCGTCCGCAAGGTCGACCGCATGATCCGCGAGGAGGTGGGCGAGGGGTTCGTCACCACGACCCTGGCGAACGTGGGGAACCCACCCTGGTCCTACCCGGTGAACGGGGTGTTCGTCTGGAACAGCGGACCGCAGGAGGCCCTCCTTCTGGCCGCGCTCCGGCCGGGCCGGCGCCCGGCGATCCCCGTGCTGGAGGAGCGCCTGCGCAGCAAGCTCGCCTCCGCGTTCCCGGGCGTGAAGTTCTCCTTCGAGCCCGGCGACATCGTCTCGCAGGTGCTGAACTTCGGGTCCTCGACCGCCATCAACGTCACCGTCTCCGGCAACAAGCTCGAGGACACGAGGCCGTTCACGGAGAAGGTGGCCGCCGCGCTCGCGCGTCTCCCCAGGCTCCGCGACGTTCAGATCCCGCAGGCGCTCGACTACCCGACGCTCGACGTGAACATCGATCGCCAGCTCGCCGGCCAGCTCGGCGTCACGGTCGAACAGATCGGCAAGTCGGTCGTCGGCGCGACGTCGTCGAGCGTCCTCACCAGCCCCAACTTCTGGGTGAATCAGGCGACCGGCGTCCCCTACCGCGTCGCGGTCCGCGTGGCCGAGAACCAGATCGCCTCGCCGGACGACCTGCGGAATCTCCCGGTGATGCCGGGAGGCGCGGCGCGGCCCCTGCTCGCGGACGTCGCCCAGGTCGCCCCGGGAAAGACGTATGGCGAGCTCGACCACCTGAACAGCCAGCGGATGCTGAGCGTGACCGCCAACGTCGTCGGCGGCGACCTGGCCCGCGCGGCCGACGACGTGCAGCGGGCGATTCAATCGCTCGGACCGCCGCCGCGCGGGACCACCGTCATCATGCGCGGCCAGGCCGCCGAGATGCAGAAGACGCTGGCCAGCCTCAAGGAGGGCGTGGCGCTGGCGATCGTGGTCGTGTTGCTGCTCCTGACCGCGAACTTCCAGTCGATTCGCGACGCCCTGGCGGTCCTCTCGGTGATCCCCGCCGTTCTCGGCGGCGTCGTGCTCGCGTTGTTCGTGACCGGGACCAGCCTGAACGTCGAGTCGCTGATGGGGACGATCATGGCGATCGGCGTGTCGGTCGCGAACGCGCTCCTGCTCGTCACCTTCGCGCGCGAACGCCGCGTCGCCGGCGAGGATCCGCGCGCCGCGGTCACGGCGGCCGGGCGCGCGCGCCTTCGTCCCATCGTCATGACGGGCCTCGCGATGATCGCCGGCATGATCCCGATGGCGACAGGGTGGGGCGAGGGGGGCGAGCAGACGGCACCCCTCGGCCGCGCCGTCATCGGCGGCCTCCTCGCGTCGACCGTCGCGACGCTGCTCATCCTGCCGGCCGTGTACACGGCCCTGTCCGGCAAGCGGCCGTTCCGCTCGCCGTCCCTGCACCCGGATGACGTCGCCCGCGGCGCATCGGAAGGAGCTCTCGCGTGAAGCGTCTCTGCTTGTTCGTCGTGCTCCTCTCGGCCTGCGAGCGGTCGGGCGCTGAAGCGCCGGCGGCGGCGGCGCCGGCCGCCCCACCGTCGGTCGAGGTCGTTCCCGTCGGCTCCGAGACGCTGCATCTGACGGCCACCCTGCCGGGTGAGCTCACGCCGTACGAGATGGTCGCCGTCTACCCGCGCGTGACGGGCTTCGTCGAGGACGTGCGCGTCGACCGCGGCTCGAAGGTCAAGAAGGGCGCGGTGCTGGCGCGGCTGTCGGCGCCCGAGCTCGCCGCGCAGCGGACGGAGGCGGAGTCGAAGACCGCCGGCGACAAGAGCACGGTCGACCGTCTCCGCGCCGCCTCGTCGACGCCCGGCGCCGTGGCCGGGCACGACATCGAGCTGGCCGAATCGACGCTCAAGGCGCAGGAGGCGCGGGTGTCGTCATTGAAGACGCTGGAGAGCTACCTGGTCGTGCGCGCCCCGTTCGACGGCATGGTCACCGAGCGGAACGTCCACCCCGGGGCGCTCGTCGGCCCGCCGACGGGCCCGAACGCCGTCCCGATGTTGCGCGTCGAGCAGGTCGGCCACTTGCGGTTGACCGTCGCCGTGCCGGAGAACGACGTCGGGGCGATCGCCGAGGGCGCGGCCGGAGAGTTCTCGGTGCAGGCGTGGCCCGGCAAGCGGTTCTCGGGCAGCGTCCGTCGCGTCTCCCACTCGATCGACCAGAAGACGCGGACGATGCCGGTCGAGCTGGACGTCGACAACTCGGAGAGCAAGCTCGCATCGGGCATGTACGCCGAGGTCCGCTGGCCGATCGTGCGGCACGCCCCGTCGCTGCTCGTGCCGGCGTCGGCCGTCGTCCAGACCACCGAGCGCACGTACGTCGATCGCGTTCGCAGCGACGGGACGGTCGAACAGGTTCCCGTCCGCCGGGGCGCGGCGATGGGGGAGCGCGTGGAGGTGATCGGTCAGCTCGCGGCAGGCGACCTGGTCCTCAAACGCGGCTCGGAAGAGCTGCCGACAGGCGCGCGCGTCAACCCGAAGCAGAGCGCGTCGGACGGGGGAGCCAGCAAGTGATCGTGTTGCGGGGCCGGTCAGGGCTCGTGCCGACGCTGTTGGTGGCGGCGTGCGCGGCGTCGCCCGTGGGTCAGCGGGTGACCCTTCCCGCAGCCGCCCCGGGCATCGGCTTCGATGACCTCCGCTATTCGCCATCGCTCCACCGCGTCCTGGTCCCCGCGGGGCGAACCGGAACGCTGGACCTCGTCGATCCCGACACCCTGGCGGTCACCTCGATTCCCGGCTTCGGAACCGTCGCCGGCTACTCGGGTGACCACGATGACGGCCCGACCTCCGTCGACGAGGGGAACGGGCTCCTGTATGTCACCGATCGCACCACCGGGAAGCTCGACGTCGTCGACCCCGGCGCCGGCGCCATCGTGTCGTCCGTGGCGCTCGCTTCGGGCCCCGACTACGTCCGCTACGTCGCCGCGACGAACGAGCTCTGGGTCACGGAGCCGAGCGCCGACCAGATCGAGATCCTGACCCTCGACGCCGATCCGAAGGTCGCACCCGTCCACGCCGCCGTCGTGGCGGTGACGAACGGCCCGGAGTCGCTGGTGATCGACAACAAGCGCGGCCGTGCCTACACCCACCGGTGGCAGGC
>Ga0306922_10005744_pt1 | contig 11863 bp, 13 predicted proteins | sample sta12Cox44000082_FD_203758 | JGI IMG/M metagenome (GOLD analysis project Ga0306922, IMG submission 203758) | Lab enrichment of tropical soil microbial communities from Luquillo Experimental Forest, Puerto Rico - statoxic.12C.oxic.44.000.082 (v2)... | ecosystem: Environmental > Terrestrial >... | reverse complement strand
ATCACAGAAGCGCACGAGTACGATCTCGTGGCGAGGATTTTATAGTTGTGAGTTACCGGTTGTTCATCAGTTAAAACAAGGGAGCGCTTTGTTTGGCGGGGATTTCAACAAACTTGCCGACCAGAAGTATGTCCTACGGCCCGCGGCAGCAGAAAATGGGTCAAGCAACCGGTAACTGGGAACCACGAACTGTCAAGCTGTTGTTATGAGGAAACCCGCACGCAGCCTACGCTGTCCCACTTGCTGGAAGATTGTGCTGGCGCGCGATCCCGAGTTCCCCTTCTGCAGCGAGCGCTGTCGCTTGATCGATCTTGGGAAATGGGCGAGCGGAGGCTACGTGATCTCCACTCCGCTGAATGATCCTGAGACTGACGACTCCAACTACCCGAATGAGCACGTCAAAAAGCCCAACTGAGCTAGCGGCCAATTCCACGGCGCCGCGGTGGGCAACGCTGGTCGCTACTTTCTTTGGAGCAGGGCGGCTTCGTCCTGGTCCCGGAACCTGGGCCTCGCTGGTCACGGTCTTGTTGTGGCGACTCCTCGCGTCGCATCTGCCGCCCGGCATGGGGATGCCGGTGATCTTGCTGCTCATTGCGATTTCGGTTGCGATCGGGATACCGGCGGCGACGTTGGAGGCCCGCGGATGCGGCAAAAAAGATCCTTCTCACGTTGTAATCGACGAAGTGGCCGGGCAACTGGTGACGCTGGTGGGTTGTCCGATCACCTGGCAGCCGTTGTTGGCGGGGCTTGTGCTCTTTCGGCTGTTCGACATCCTGAAGCCGCCTCCAATACGCAGCCTGGAAAAGCTATCGGAGGGCACGGGCATTGTCGTCGACGATCTCGGCGCCGGCGTTTATGGCTTGATCGTGCTGCAATTGCTGCTGCATTTCAGGTTACTCAGATAACCAGATCTCACCCGGCGAGCCAACCATTCGATTTTGGTGCGACAATGGGTGAACATGGATCGCAAGACGGGCGCTCGTAATATAAACGGCCATCCTCATATTGAGTCGATCGACCCCGACTGTGCTCTGCCGGGAGGTGAGGTCCGCATTGTTGGCAGCGGCCTTCGTCCACCCGAGCTGCGCCGTCCGCAAGTGCGCTTCGGCAATGTGGATGGTTCGGTGGTCGTCAGTTCTGACCAGTTCATTGTTGCGCGTGTGCCCGAAGGCGCTGGCTCAGGCCAAGTTGTAGTGGCCACGAACGGCAACAAAAGCAATCCACGCGATGTTCGCGTAGCGGCGCGCATCGCCGAGAATCTCCATCCGGTAGCCAACCCGGCCATTGACGCCGAGGGCAACATCTACGTCACCTTCTCCGGATCCCGTGGACAAAAGGTACCGGTTGCGATCTACCGCATCGACACCGACTACAACATGAAACCGTTTCTGCGCGAGATGATGAATGCCACGGGACTGGCATTCGACCTGGAAGGCAGCCTTTATGTCTCCTCGCGCTATGACGGAACGGTGTATCGCGTCTCCCCCAGCGGCTCGATGAGCTCGTACGCGGAAGGCATGGGTGTGGCCACCGGTATCGCTTTTGACCGGGACGGCAACCTGTACGTCGGCGATCGGAGCGGCACGATTTTCAAGATTGCCCGTGACCGGCAGATTTTCGTGTTTGCCATGCTCGAGCCGAGTGTAGCGGCCTATCATCTCGCCTTTGGCAACGATGGAAATCTTTTTGTCACCGGCCCAACCACCTCCAGCTTTGATGCGGTTTACAAAATCGATCCCCATGGCGAAGTCAGCGTCTTTTACCGTGGACTGGGCCGTCCGCAAGGGTTGGCGATAGATGCAGACGGTAACCTTTATGTAGCAGCCTCGCTCAACGGCCGTCGCGGCATTGTGAAAATCACGCCTGGCGCCACGGCATCGCTGGCCGTATCTGGCCCCAATCTGGTAGGACTCGCGTTTGCACCGGGTGGCTCGGTGGTCCTGGCGACGAACAACGGCGTGCATCACCTCTCATGGGACATCGAGGGGCGCTCGCTGCTGCCCGAGTCATGACACGCCCGGATGCCCGCGCCCTTCGAAAGCTGATACTGTGCGCGACGATCTGCGCCGTTGACTTTGCGGGGTTGGCGCAAGAGCCGGCCAACATCGAGCACGAGATCGCGGACTACTGTGCCGGGAGGCTAGCCTACGCGAATCAACACCGGGAGGCAGCCCTGTTCGTTTCCGCGATTCCACGCAACAGCGACCCGACGCGTGATCGATGGAGGCGCGCCATCTCACCACAGGATTTTGCCGCAGCCCGGAAGAACGGTGACAGCATAGCAATTTTATGGTTCCTTCGTCGGAAGTTGGTCTGGGCAGATTTCGCCTTTCAGAATCAATTCGGCGACTGGATCAACCAGACCACGTATTGCTATCGCTCCGACGGGTCGCTGGCGCTGCTCGATTCAGAGCTGAAGAGCTTCCATGGTGGACTGAGGGTAGTCCGCGACAGCTATTATGCGCCGGGGGCTGCCTTGCTGAGCCAGTACCAGGGCAGTTGGGATCTCGGCACCGGCAAACCAGAGCAAGTGCCTCCCGGCTTCTGGGATCAAGCCGCACTGGTGTTTCTTCATGCAAGCGATCTTCTCTCGCCCGGAATCCTCCGGGCAGGGGCCAGTCGAATTCCACAGTCAAGCCATAGGGCTTTTTCGAGCCAATGCAATAGCTGCTTTCCCGAATTTCGCGATGCTAGACTGAATCGGTGATCGCGGAAATCATCGCCGTCGGCTCGGAGATGCTCACTCCGTATCGGCAAGACACGAATTCCCTTTTCCTGACCGCCCGCCTCAATCAACTCGGCGTAAACGTTGCTTTCAAGACCATCGTTGGCGACAACTGGGACCACCTCACCGGAGTTGCGCGTACTGCTTTCAGCCGCTCAGACATTGTCATTTTTGTGGGCGGGCTTGGACCCACCGAGGATGATCTGACGCGCGAGTCTGTCGCTGAGGCTCTCGGTACCGAACTAAAACGCGATCACGAGATTGTCACCGCGATGTACAAGCGATTCGCCGAGCGGCGTATCCCGATGCCCGACAACAACGCCAAGCAGGCGGATGTTATCCCCGGAGCAACCGTATTGCCGAACTCTCGCGGCACGGCGCCAGGGCAATGGCTCGAAACCATGTACGAGGATGCGCTGCGGATTGTCCTGCTGTTGCCCGGGCCTCCGCATGAACTGGAAGCGCTGTGGAAGGGCCAGTGCGAGGAGCGGCTGCGGGCGGTCATTCCGGCTTCGGCAATTGCCACCCGCATCTTGAAAACAGCAATGTTGCCCGAGTCTGCTGCCGACGCTCGCACCGCACCGATCTACCAGCGGCATCCGGAAGTGGAAACTACGGTGTTAGCCGGCCAGGGACAGGTGGAATTTCACTTGCGCGCTACAGCCGCGACGATGGACGAAGCGCAAGCAGCGGTCGACTGCCTCGCCGATGAGCTGCAGGACGAATTGGGCGATGCGGTGTTTTCGACAGCTGGCGAGTCGCTTGAGGAGATCGTCGGGCTCTTTCTCCAGATGCGGAATTTGAAGCTGGCGGTCGCCGAGTCATGCACCGGAGGCATGGTCGCGGAGCGAATCACCTCGGTACCCGGGAGTTCGCGCTACTTCCTGGGTGGAGCAGTTGTGTACTCCAACGACTTGAAAACACTGTTCGCCGATATTCCTCCCTTGATGCTTGAGGCGCACGGGGCGGTCAGCCGTGAAGTAGCACTGGCGCTGGCCGAGAATATCCGCGAGCTGTGCAATGCGGATATTGGCGTAGGCGTAACCGGCATCGCCGGTCCGGGTGGCGGCACTGAGGAGAAGCCGGTCGGGCTGGTCTACATCGCCGTCTCGGACGGGCAGAAAAAGGAAGTCGTACAACGCAGGTTCCCCGGCGACCGTGAGCGCATTCGACGCTGGGCCAGTCAGCAGGCCCTCGACATGGTGCGCCAGCTTCTGATGTGAAACCATGCGCCTCTTCGTTGCTCTCGATATCGATTCCGGAATACGCCAGCGGATAGCGGAGTTCAGCGCCCAGATGCGGGCGATCGCACCCGGCGCGCGCTGGGTCGGAGCGGAGACGTTTCATGTCACATTGCAATTTCTGGGCGAGACGAAGAAGCTGGATGAGATCCAAGCCGCTTTGCGTCCGGTGAAGGGTTCGCCGATCGACCTGAGTTTCCGAAATGCCGGCTTCTTTCCCACGCCCCGGGCGCCCCGGGTTTTCTGGGTCGGCATTGAAGCCGGCAAACATTTACCGGAACTGGTGACAGCCATTGGACAAGCGCTTATGCCTTTGGGATTTGAGCGCGATGCCGGACCGTACAAGCCTCACCTCACAATGGCGAGAGCAGGTAGTGGACGTCCAAGGCCAGTCCGCGGCGAACGCACCACCCCTGGTCTGCAACAGGTTCGGATGAATCTTGAGACGATGCCGCCTCCCGAGTTCGGTACAATGACGGCACGCGAGTTCTATCTTTACGAAAGCGAGCTATTGCCAGCGGGTGCGAAGTATACCAAGCTGGCACGGTATCCGTTGGAGTAGATTGCATGCTTTCTGCCGGCCCTGGCCAACCAGAGTCGTAGTTTTCAACTACCTTGACCACCCTTGCCATTACCGTCGCCGTGGTTTCCTATCTTTTGGGGTCGATTCCCTTCGGATATCTGCTGGTTCGCATGTTTCGCGGGGTGGATGTTCGCCAGACCGGCAGCGGAAATATCGGGGCCACGAACGTCGCCCGAACAGGTTCGAAGGGGTTGGCAATCGTCACACTGGTTCTGGACGCGCTGAAGGGCTATGTCGCGGTTCTGTTTGCCCTGGGGCTTGCGCAGTCCCCCCGCTTTTCCCCGGAAATACTGCGGCCCGAGACCAGTTATTCGTTTGCCGCCCTGGCCGCGTTGTGCGCCATCCTGGGCCACATGTTTACGCCATGGCTGCTCTTCCGAGGCGGCAAGGGAGTAGCTACCGCCGTCGGGGCATTCACAGCAATCGCCCCTCGGGCGGTACTGATCTCTCTTGCACTGTTCCTTCTTATTGTTGCGGTCACGCGTTACATTTCGCTGGGCAGCATGGTGGGAGCTGCGGTGTTCCCTTTTGCGGCCTGGTGGTTGAACCCTTTTACCCGGACTGCGACCGTTCTGGTTCTGATGTCCGCCCCTTCCCTGCTGATCATCCTGCGGCACAAAGACAATATCCGGCGCCTCATGGCGGGCAATGAAAATCGCTTTGGGGCCGAAAGAAAACCTGCGTGAGCAAGATTGCCATCATCGGCGCCGGCGCATGGGGAACGGCAATCTCCGTCGTTCTTGGCCGCAAGGGCACACACCACGTCTGTCTGTGGGCACACGAACCGGAGGTATGCAAAAGCATCAACCAGCGCCACGTGAATGATCTTTTTCTCCCGGGCGAACTGGTCCCCGAGGTCGTAAGGGCGAGCAATAACCTGGAGGAGGTGCTGCAGGGCGCTGAGATCGTTGTCAGCGTAATGCCGTCGCATCATGCGCGCCGCTTGTTCCAGGCCATGCTGCCCCACCTAACGCGCGAGTTGCTGTTCGTCAGCGCGACCAAAGGCATCGAGAACAATTCCTTCTTGCGTATGACAGAGGTCATCACCGAACTGGTTATTTCGGAAAAGGGCTTTCGGCCACGCCTAGGCGCAATCAGCGGGCCGACTTTTGCCAAGGAAGTCGCCCGCGGCAATCCCACCGCGATCACTGTCGCCTCCACCGACAAAGAACTCGCCGGAAGAATCCAGAACGATTTTGGCGATCCGCACTTCCGCATCTACACCAACGATGACGTGATCGGCGTCGAGCTGGGGGGCGCGCTGAAGAATATTGTGGCCATTGCTGCCGGGGTCTGCGACGGACTCAATCTGGGACACAATTCCGTCGCTGCACTCATCACCCGCGGACTCGCCGAAATTACCCGCCTCGCCGTCGCCTGCGGAGGTCGCGCGGAAACCATGGCTGGCCTTGCCGGACTCGGCGATCTGGTGCTGACCTGCACCGGCGGGCTCTCGCGCAATCGCACCGTCGGCGTCGAACTAGGACAAGGACGCAGGCTTGACGAGATTATCGCCGGGATGCACGGCATGGTTGCGGAAGGTGTACTGACGACAAACGCAGCGGTCGGCCTGGCTCACAAGATGGGTGTCGAGATGCCGATCACTGAGCAGATGCATGCCGTGTTGCAACAAGGTAAGTCGGTGCACGATGCGATCCGGGATCTGATGCGGCGCCCGTCTACCAGCGAAGTCGGCTTGTACAGGAACTGATTGCCCGCAACGCTACTTCCTCCCCTTGTGTCGAGACGCGTGCCTTCCCGTCATGCAATCAAAAAAATTTGCCAGAATCTCTTCCGCATCTTCCTCAGACATCAGGTTTCGGTCCAGCATATGTTCGACCGCCAGGCTGTTCGCCAAAGAGGACACGGCCATTCCGACTGCTGGCGCCGACGCAGTTAACCTGTGATCGACCGCCTTCACCATGTCTTCCAGCCGGTCGACCCAGGAAGAAATGAAGCGGCGGTTGATAGCAGCGAGCCGGGGCTTGACCTCGCGATGGCGCACGGCCAACAGCTTGAACTCCAGGGACAACAGGCTCCAGCGGCGATCCAATCTCTTTTGCAAAAAGTATTTACGCAGGGTGTCCAGCTTGTCTTCAGGCGGCCAAGCCTTGTCCAGTTGTTTGCGCGCAATTTTGATACGCGACGACGCTTCGCGCTCGAGCAGCGCAAAGAAAAGGTCTTCCTTACTTGCGAAATTCGCGTAAAACGCGCCGCGCGTATAACCGGCATCGGAGGCGATCTCTTCCAACTTGGCAGCTTCAAAACCGTCGCGGGCAAAGATTTTTTCCGCTGACTGGATAAGCCGCGTGCGCGTCACTTCGCTCCGTTGCCGGCGTTTTAATGTGCGGCCTGGCCTCTTCATATATCCTCTGAATGACATCTAAACCGTCGGCACCTATGCCGCCAGGCGGCGATTTTTCGCCGCCCTGCAACCACAACATCATCCAAATGTACTTGCACGTTTCAATACATGCATGTATGTACTACATATACCATGGAACGATCGGAACGCAACTCTTGCAATAAAGCTTCCCGAATTCATCGATCCGTCCTGGTTGCAGGCCTAGCCGTTGTGCTCACCTGCTCTCTCACATGGGGGCAAACCGTCAGTCCAGGCCTGACTTCTTTGCCTTCGGCGGAGCAGGTAATCAACCGCGTGCAGGATCCATTCCTGGGGGCGATCCCCCAGGGCAAGGTCTTCGGCGAAACGATGGACCTCACCGTCGAGGACGCCCTGGATCGCGGGCTGAAATGCAACCTGGGCCTGTATCTCAGCGATCGAGCCACCGACCAGAGCCGCGCGGCCCACCTTCGTGCGCTGAGCGAAATCCTTCCCCAAATCAGCGGATCGCTTTCCGAAGCGGTGGAGAAGGTCAATCTGAAGGCGTTCGGATTTACCGGGGCGGTCTTTCCCGGCATTCCAACGTCCGTTGGCCCGTTCGGCCTGTTCACTCTCGCGTCGAACGGCTCCTGGAACCTGGTTAACCTTTCCTCCATCGATAATGTTCGTGCTGCCAGCGAAGATGTGAAGGCGGCGCGATTCAGCTACCGCGATGCGCGCGACACGGTCGTTCTGGCCGTGGGCGCCAACTATTTGCTGACTATCGCCAATGAGTCGCGGGTGGAGGCGGCGCAGGCAGAGCTCCAGACCGCGCAGGCCCTGTACCAGCTGGCCAGCGACCAGGAAAACGCCGGACTTGCGCCGAACATCGATACGCTGCGTGCTCGCGTACAGTTGCAAACCCAGCAATTACTTCTCATCCAGGCGCAGAACGATCTGGAGAAGCAGCGCATAGCACTGGCTCGGGTCATCGGTTTGCCGGTCACGCAAAAGTTCCGGCTGGTAAATCGGGTTCCCTATCATCCTTTGCCCGAAGTGGAGCTCGAGGGCGCCTACGCCAGAGCCTTGGAGACACGGCCCGACTACCTGGCTGCCTTGACAACGTTGCGATCGGCGCAGCTGAAAGAACAATCGGCGTGGAAGGAACGTTTGCCGTCGATCGATCTTTCCGGGGGATACGGAGTGCTGGGTAACCAGCCATCGTCTATCTCTCCCAATTGGACCGCAGTGGCAAGTCTGAACATACCGATTTTCCAGGGCGGCAGGATCCGGTCCGATATCGAACAAGCGCAGGCGGTGCTCAAGGAGCGCCAGGCGCAGGTAGACAACCTGAAGGCGCAAATCGAGCAGGAAATCCAGAATGCCCTGCTTGATCTCAAGGCGGCGGCAGAGCAGGTAGACGTGGCCAAGATCGGCCTGGATCTTGCGCAGCAAACCGTGGAGCAGTCCCAGGACCGGTTCTCGGCGGGCGTAACGAATAATGTGGAAGTCATCCAGGCCCAGCAGCAGCTGGCTTCGGCGAATGATCAATACATCGCCAGCCTTTACGCGCATAATATTGCGAAGGTCCTGCTGGCGCGCGCGATTGGCAACGCCGAACAGGTGGTAAAGCAGTACCTGTCGGAACCCGGCAGTACCTTGCCTTCGAACACGCCGCCAACACCGGCCAGCGCCCCGCAGCCACATGCCAGAGGTGCGAATCCGGCTGCCACAACTGTACGTGACTTGCAGCAGGCGCGTGCGGAGCTGGCCTCCGCAGAGCTTCAGACGAATCCCGCCCGCGATGCAGGAGTGTCTGATGCTGCAGTTTCTCAGGCCCAAGAAACTACCCGTGCAACGGCTGGCGGGGTTGCCAGCGACAACCAGCGGCAGGTGAAAAATGAGCCCGACGACAACTGAGCCGAACGAACTCGATTCGCGCGACCTTCGACGCCCTAATGCAGAAGCCGAAGAGCAGCACGATCCGGAAGCGCATCGGGGAGAAGAGGATCGCCAGGGATTTTTCCAGAAAAATCCTGCCGCCAAGCCGATTGTCTTCCTCGTTGCTATCGTGGCGCTCTTGCTCGTCGGCTGGTTCTGGTGGGAGAGCCGTCACTGGGAAGACACGGATGATGCCCAAATCGACGGTCACATCTATCCCATCAGCGCGCGAGTCGGCGGGCAGGTGATCAAGGTGAATTATGATGACGGGCAGTTCGTTCACAAAGGCGACGTTCTGGTGGTCATCGACCCCACCGACTATCAGGTGGCGCTGCAACGTGCCCGTGCCGATTATGAAGACGCCCAGGCTCAGGCGCAGGCGGCGCAGTACGGCGTACCCGTTTCGACGGTAGGATCCTCCAGTCAAATCCGTTCGGCCAGCGCGGATTTGTTGTCCGCACAAGCTGGATTAGCGGCAGCGCAGCGGCAGGCGGAAGCGGCACAGGCCCAAGTTGTACAGGCCCAAGCTGATGCGCAGAAGCTGAACACAGATGTTGAGCGCTACCGCCAATTGCTGGGCAAGCGCGAAATCTCGCAACAGCAGTTCGATACTGCTACCGCGGCGGCAACGGCCGCTAATGCAACGGTGACGGCTCGCCAGGCCGAACTGTTGGCGGCCCAGGCGCAGGTAAGGCAGGCGCAATCACGAATTGAACAGGCAAACGCGGAAGTGCGCAATGCTCAGGTCACGCCCAAACAAGTCGCAGCTACCAAAGCGAAAGCGCTTTCTGCCGATTCGCAGGCGCAACGTTCGAAGGCTGCTCTGGACCAGGCCCAGTTGAACCTGGGTTACACCACGATTGTCGCGCCTGTGGACGGAATCGTCGGCAAGCGCTCCGTTCAGGTCGGGCAAAATGTTTCGCCGGGTCAAGATTTGATGGCGGTCGTACCGCAGCGCGAGATCTGGGTGACAGCGAACTTCAAGGAGACTCAGCTTGCCCTTATGCAGCCCGGTCAGCCTGTGAAAGTCAAGGTTGACACCTACGGAAGCCGCAAGTGGGATGCCCACGTTACCAGCCTTGGCGGAGCCACGGGCGCGAAATACAGCCTGTTGCCTCCAGAGAACGCGACCGGTAACTACGTCAAGGTCGTGCAGCGCATCCCGGTGCGTATCGACTTCGACGGCGCCGACAAAACCGACTTCAACAGAGATGGCGCGCTGCGTCCGGGCATGTCGGTGACGCCCGATGTGAAGGTGCGCTGATAGAGATTTGCTGACGCCAGGACATGAGAAAAACTTGAGTGCTCGCTTGGGAAAACCGCCGATGACAGGGCCAATACATATTATTAGTCCCAGCCTGAAGGCAGCGCTCTTCTTATTGCTGTCGAGTATGCCAGCTTTCAGTCGTCAGAGACCACCGAAATTTGCGCATGGGGACCTGTGCGGACAGCGCACCTGCAGACCACACTTCATCTCATTCTTGGACAGAAGCAGGAGGCAACCGCACCGCGGGTGCGGACAGGAAAACGGCGAGTAGCTATCGCAAAGTAAGTTCGCAGGCCTGCCCTATTATGGCGCGCGGTGTAGCTGCGAATCGTCTCCGGTGAGGAGCTGCGTAGGCGGAGTTCTTCGTGCATGCGAGTTAAATGATTAAATGAAAACAAATCCGATTTGGTGTTCGGTAACATTTTTGAATGAGATCTTCGGTAACATTCCACAGTGAGGCAACACGATGAGAAAGAACGCTTGACGACGAACAGATTGCGCCGTTCAAGCGAATTGTGTCGATCGGTTCGCAATCATATAAGTTCGGAGCCCTCCGCGCGTGCCGCGGCTGTAAGTTGAGCGTCCAAGGTTGCAAGTGGTATCGCTTCCCGGATCGCCACTTCCAGATATGAAGCATCGTAGACGGACAGACCACGGGTTCGTGCAAGCCTCAGGACTACACTCTCCTCCGGTTCCCGATCGACCCGGACCCGAAGTCCTGCCAAATCTCGCAGAAAAATACCTGTGTCCGACTCGGTGATCCGGTTGCGCCGTTCGTTCACAACAAGGATGTTGCGGATCTCAAACCACCAAAGACTCGGGACGACAGCTTCTTCCGTTTTCATTCGGACGAATGCGTCATCGGCTCTGGGGTCTTGCTCATCCTGAAGTGCCCAGCAAGCGGTAATCGATGCATCGAGCACGAACGGCATCAGTACTTGCGTCCTTCCTCTCGGGCAGACAGTATTTCCGCGATGGTGACCTTCACGGTTCGCTTTCGAAGCTCACGGATACTCGCGAGAGCTCTGTCAACTTCTTCTTGCCGCCGGTTAACCTCGGGCACGATTCTCGCGATGGCGCGACCGTGTCTTGTAATGATGAGCGTTTCTCCGCGCTCGACGTCATCGAGCAATTGCGGCAAGCGGGCTTTGGCATCGGAGGCCTGAATTTCACGCATAAAACCGGCCCTGACTAGTCGTTTTGACTAGTCAAGTGCAGCATAGCATAACCCCTGTGGGTCCTCAAACAGCTTAAGGCATCGACGCATCCTACATAATCCAGCTCGGTCCGCGAGGACCTTCATGTCCGAACTCTGTGAGTTGAGCCCTCAGCTCGATTCTCAAACAAGCCCAGGCCGATGCGCCGCAATGAGGACCTGTTGTGCGAAGCCCTTGCCGTGCCTCGGATCCTCTGTTGCAGAGAGGAGATCGCGCCCGGCTTTAGGTTTTGGCGAACCACAAGGCAAAAAAGGCTTGCGCGATCAGGGCATGAAACGCGTGAGTGCTGAGCAGCGTGGTCGAGCATCATGCTGACGGGAAGTTCGCGATGAAGATCACAAGCCTCCTTGTGGCCTTTCCTCTCGTCCTTGGGTCTAAAGGCGTCTCATTTTGCGACAACCAGTCCGTGCCGCCAAGTCTAGAGGCCATCTCATAAATAGTTCCTCATCAAAATGAGGACGCAGCCAAGCTGGACCAGACCGAGGAAGTTGGCCTCGTGATACTCCCAACGGATGACCAGACGTCGGAAGTTATGCAGCCAGGCAAACAGGCGTTCGATTTTCCAG
>Ga0306922_10005741_pt1 | contig 11872 bp, 10 predicted proteins | sample sta12Cox44000082_FD_203758 | JGI IMG/M metagenome (GOLD analysis project Ga0306922, IMG submission 203758) | Lab enrichment of tropical soil microbial communities from Luquillo Experimental Forest, Puerto Rico - statoxic.12C.oxic.44.000.082 (v2)... | ecosystem: Environmental > Terrestrial >... | reverse complement strand
TAAGTTACGCGTTTTGATTGGCGGTTCCGGGTTCGAATCCCACCCTCTCCGCCATTTTCCAGCTTTTTGATTAGGTCGTGCGTTTTTGTTCTGTACCTGATTTGTACCCGCATGATCGTTCGCCCACATGCTGCGCAGACCGGCTTCGAGCTGCTGCTGTCGCTTTTGGACCCATACGCGTAGTGCCTCCCCGTCACTTTCACGGATGCATGTCCCAGCAAAACCGAAACGCTCTCGAGAGGCACACCAGCTAGGCAGCTAGGGGAATGCTGAAAGCCGCACGCGCACGCCTGGTGCGATCCGGGCCCCCGGCACCATCCATGGTTTTCAGCACCCAGCACATCCCAAGTCCCCGAAGCAATGTACGTCCTGCCCTCCGGCGTTAGCGTGATTCTCTGAACATGCTTTGCAATCTCTGCCCGCGCGATGCGCGGTTCGCGGTTCAGCACCAACTGCAGCTCCTTAAGTCGGGCATCGGCAAACCGCCGCGCGTCTCTCAAACGCAGCCGGACCTCGCGAGGTTCGCAAGAGGCGATCTTGGCTTTCGTGTCCGCCAGGTCCTGTTCCAATTCTGACAACTTCTCCATGAGCGATGGGTAACGCTTTCCGTCTGCAATTGCATTGGTGCAGTTGCGAATCTGTTTTTGAATTGCCTCAACGCGGCGCCGCATCACGTCACACTCGTTCCCCCTGCGGTTCACTGTCAGAAGCAACTGTTGCTCGAACGCATCGAGTGTGTATGAAATCACGTCAGGATCGAGAACTTTCACCTGTAGTCCGGCCAGCAATTGTTCCTCAAGCACTCTCCGGCCAATCAAGAGCGTGTTGGAACACGCTTTGCGCCCGCGGTTGTAATGCATCGAGCAACCATAACGGACGTCCTGCTGCTTTCGGGAACATCCCGAAACGATTGTGATGCTGGCGCCACAAAGTGAGCACTTTAGCAAGCCGGAGAACAAATACGGCGAACTCGCGGCACGGGCTCGCAGGATCCCCGGCCGGCGTGCCTCGAGCGCATAGAGTTCATTTATTACGAACTGCATCCTTTGCTGAACCGCGTTCCAGAGTTCGTCAGAAACGATGCGTCGCGCAAGAACCTCCGTCCGATGCCATTCATTTTGGGGCTTTCGCCGATAAATGCGCTTCCCGGTCTCTTGTGAGCGCAATTTGAAAGTCTTCCCACAAATGACAACGCCGCGATAACGTTCGTTGTGCAGAATGTGGCGGACCGAAGATGAACACCAGCTTCGTGAGACTCTTCCCTTCTGCGGCTGAGGCGAGGCGACTCCTCCATTGTTCAAATCGATAGCGATGCGCTTCAGGGAATCCCCCGCCGCGTAACGCTCAAAGATCTTTCGCACCGTCCCAGCCTGATTCTCGTCAACTGCGAGTCTCACGCCTTCGATGACCGGCCGCCCGTGGCTGTCTCGTTGCGTGGCGCTCTCAATCGGAACCCTGTGATAACCGAACACCCGGCCGCCGGTATGGAGTCCATCGAGCGCGCGTTGCTCGACTCCACGGAAGGTACGCTTCGCCAAATCCTTCAGGTAAAGCGAATCAACAATCCCATGCGTTGCAACAAGGAGCTCTGCCTGCTCGCTACTCGTATCGATACCCTGTGCGACAAAGATCACTCGAATACCGATGAACTGAAGCTCCTCATGAATGTTCAGGGAGTCGGCCAGGCGCCGGCTTAATCGGCTAGTGTCGTCCACTAGGATTACGTCGAACTGGCGAGGCTTCTGCCTTGCAATCGCCAGGAGGCGCCGCAGGTTGGACCGGTCATCCGTCGCCCCGGAGATTGCCTCGTCCGCGTAGGTGTGCTGGTCGAGAACCCGGAGATTGTGCCGCTTAGCGTACTCGCGACATTTCCGAACCTACTGCTCAATGGTGAGAGGGTTCTGCTTTTCGCTGGAATAGCGAGCGTAGACGGCGCAGCGGTTGGATTCGTTCACGGTCTCACGTCCCTCTGTCCAGGCGCAGGTGCGGCCGTGCTGCTGACAAGTTTGCCGCATTGGAGTCTTCCACCGCAAGGACGTTCTTAGCTTCAGCCATGTCCAAGTACTCCTTCACCAGAATCGGCACGATCACCCGGTCAATGAACGCCTTCAAATCCGGGTCAATTCCGACCGGCTTGCGTTGCTTCCCGAATTGGACAACCGTCGCCATCGTGCAGTTGGGGGACAGGGTGCATTTTATCGCGCTTGTGGATAATCCCTTTCAGACGCCGCCGAAATGCCACGGATAAGTGCCTTTTGGGGAGAGTTGACCGTAAATGCGTTCCCGGCCAAACTGCCACGCTTATTTCCGCATAAATAGCGGCGTTTTGGAGGCTGATTTTGCGCGGTTAGGACTCTTTGAGCTGCGCGCCGGCAAACGGCATTGCAGTACCGCGCGCCGGCTCGCATAAGCGCTAGGCTTCCCGTCTGGCCGCCTTCCCCATTCGGACACTGCGGATTCTGGCAATACCCACTCTCGGGCGTACCCTGTCCGCGTACCTGCCTGTACACCGCTGCCCGATTGTCCTGGAGCCACAACAGCTGCCACGGGCAGACTCTCTTCGTTCGTCACGGTTCCTTCTACGCGAGCCCCGAGGCAACTCACTGTAATTTCCAAGGGACCGGCTGACCCCTTCACTACACGGAATGACATATCCGGTAGAAGGGCGTCGCCAAATCGCGCTTCCTTGACATAGCAGTCTTTTGACGCTCCTGCGACTGTAAGGTGGAACTCGCCTTCAGGTACATCCCGAACCGTGAATTGATTATTACTGTCGACTTCGGCCGTTCCTCCCCAAACGAAAACGGCTCTACAGTAAGCTCCGCTTTCCCAAGACTGGGCTTTCGGTGGCAGCGTAGACTCAACAGCAATAGTTCTGAAGACGAAACTCTCCTTCTTGAACCCGGACAAGGCACGGACACATTTTCTGGGAGCATCCTTCGCCGGGCGACGAATCAGCCTGCCATCCAAAGCCGAAGTGCTTACGTCAAGTGGAAAGAAATCCTTGTGATGCCGGCGCAACGATTTGGCGAACGACAGCGTCACAACACCACGTCACTTATGAAAAATTTACAAAACTTTACTTTACAGTACCGGGTGCGGGGTGTATCCGACGGATAATGCGAACGGAGATGACCGGTTCGAGTGCGAGCGACATCTTGCAACTGTGGTAGATTGGTGCTCGCCGATGTCGTCAAGAGCTTTCTAACCTTTGCAAAAATGACCGGGGATCAGGCTTACTCGGAAACCTGGGCATTCAAACCCCTTCCACGTTGCTTGGTGCCTGCTTTGCGAAAGGCCTGATCGGCACCGCACGCCTCTTTCCGGCAGCCTCCGTTGACGGCAAAGCAGTTACCTGAAAATTTGGTTGCGCTTTTTTGGGAAAGCCCTCTCTTATTGCCAAAGACGAGCTAACGTGCCACGGCTTTATGCAACTCGTCTGCGAGAGCGCGTAGGTACCTTACAAATGTTGGTTGGAGGCTGGCAGTTCTCGTCTTGGCTTGAACCTGAACGAAGGCGCAGATGTTGGGAGCAAAGGAGTCCGCGGGCCTCAGTCACCGGGACAAAAACGCCCCTGTCCCCTTTGTGCGCTCAGGCTGGGCTGATAAAAAGCGTCAGCGCATACGCATATTGATTGCGGACGAGCATCCCATCGTTCGCTATGGGTTGCGGATGCTCCTGCAGGCTGAGGTCGATCTACGAATCGCAGGGGAGACTGGTAACTGTGCGGAAGTCGCCAGGCTCGTAGATAAATTGAGGCCGGACCTACTTTTGGTCGATCTCGCCACAGAGGGGACTTTTGGAGCAGAAGCTCTGCACCAGATCGCTGGTTCGCATCCAGACCTACGCATCATTCTCCTGCTTACAGTGGATGCCGAGAGACAACAAATTATCAAGGCCCTCCAGATGGGTGTTCACGGCGTGGTTATGAAGCGCGCCCCGCTGGAGACCTTTGTTAAGAGCATCCGGATGGTCATGGCGGGCGAATACTGGATCCCACGCAGCAACATCTCTGACCTAATTCGTGTCCTTCAAGGAGAGCGGCCGGAGCCCTCCACGAAACAGAATCCACTCAATCTAACAGGCCGAGAGTTGGAGATTGTTAAGGCGGTTGCCGCCGGATATACCAACAAGGACGTCGCCCAAAGGTTTTCCATCAGTGAAGATACGGTCAAACACCACTTGACCAGTGTCTTTGACAAGCTGGGTGTCTCCAATCGCCTGGAGCTTGCCATCCTGGCCATTGGTCGAGGGTTAGTACCTGCCGCGTGACCCTCGCTCTTCGCAACCTTTTTCCCAAGTGCCGCAGTTTAACGGAAAAAACTTGCATATGGCACTTTGGTGCCTCCCCTAGTCCCACCTCCGAGCCATTGCGCACAGTTTTTTCCGCCGTTATTCTGTGTGTCGCTCCGGCGCTCATTCCCTACTTCCCACCAGGTGCCCCCGGGTTGTCTTGAAGTGCGCGACGGAGCAGCAAGTCGCGGCCAGCTCGAGAAAACAGCGCTCCTTGTCATGCAAAGCAACCATGGTGGCTGCCTTCTCGAAGTTGGGTAGGATCTGAGCAGAGTTTTCCCGCCGACCTTGCTCGTCACTGCCAGTAAAGTGGCCTCCGGAATTCCTGACGCTGGATGGTGCAGGCCGATGAAAAGCTCGGCTCAAAACAGCCGCGGCTCAGAGGTGGGCCTTCTTATTCTCGATTCCGGGAATCGACCAGTGTCCGCGAATGCTGAGGCGATTCGGCTCCTTGCCTACTCCGAATATTCCGAAAAGACCACTTTCTCGCGCAGCTATCTCACCGAAAGAATCAGATCTATCGTCCCAAAGGGTAAAGGTGCGACGCAGCTTTCTGGCACAACAGGCTTCGTCTCCGGGAGGCGACACTATGAGTGCCGCTTTTTTGTCTTGGACTCCACCTCGAAGAAGCCTGCCAGGCCAACCGTAGCCGTGCTTATGGAGCGGGCCCTTCAAGCGCCCTTCCTTGACTCTTCGATCGCCGAGCAGTTCCATCTTTCTTGTCGGGAGAAGCAAGCAGTTGGGCTTCTATTCGACGGACTGACGAGCAACAAGGAGATTGCCAGGCGAATGGGCATCAGCCCTAACACCGTCAAGGGTTTCCTCCGCTCGATCATGGGTAAGATGGGGGTCTCAACCCGATCAGCGATCCTCGGAAAGATCGTCCAGCACCGATCAACGCCAGAGGTCCCCCGGGCTGGTCCATTCGGAGAGTTGTTTCCGCAGCGAAAAAAGGCGGGAGGGTCTTTGAGTATGGCCCGGGAGGGAAGGAGAAATGCGGAGGGCAACCTGCCCGCGCTTTCTGCCGATGCTCGAGCAGCGGCGAAAATCGGAAAGGCAACAAGGATAACTCAGCCATGGAAAGAAAATGGAATAAACTCGTGGTGATTTTCGCCTCTTGCGTGCTGTTTGAGCCGATTTGCTTGGCGCAATCCACCAAAGACAACAAGTCCAAGAAGTCTGCGTCGGTTTCGATAACTGCAACTGCGGTCCAGTCGCCAAGTCCAAGCGCCGCTGCCGACAAGCGGGGCGCACCGATCGCGATGATCAAGGGTCAGCCGATCTACGAAGATGACTTGCAGGCGACCGCGGGCCCGAGCTTAGCCAAGCTACGCAACCAGGAGTATCAGATCAAGAGGCAAGCTTTGGAGAGCGTGATCGACCAGAAATTGTTGGAGGCTGAAGCGAAGAAGAAGGGCATCGCGACGGACAAGCTTCTCGAGCAAGAGGTGGATTCGAAGATTGGCGAGCCCACGGATGCGGAACTGAATGCCATTTATGCGATTCAGAGACAGCAGTTGGGCAACCGCCCGTTCCAGGAAGTGAAACCGCAACTGGCCCAAACTCTAAAGAATGCCAGGATTCAGCAGGCGCGCCAGGATTTTTACGCGCAGCTACGCAAGGAGAACCAAGTGGCCGTGCTCCTTCAGGCACCAAAGACGGAGGTTTCCTATGATCCGGCGCGAGTGCGCGGAAACCCGAAGGCGCCGGTCATGATCGTCGAGTTTGCCGACTTCCAGTGTCCCTACTGCCAGGCCGTGGAAGGGACGTTGAAGAAGGTCCTCGACAAACATGAGGGCCAGGTGGCGATCTCGTTCCGTGATATGCCGCTAATACAAATTCATCCCCAAGCGCAGGGCGCGGCGGAAGCCGCTCGTTGTGCCGGGGAACAAGGAAAATTCTGGGAATATCACGACGTGCTCTTCACGGACCGCAAACTCGATCACGACGGGCTTCTTGCCGCGGCACGCTCTCTGAAGCTGGACGAGAAGCAGTTCGACTCCTGCATCGCCAGCGGGAGGTACAAAGCTCAGATCGATCAAGACGCGCAGGATGGCAAGCGTGCGGGCGTTGGCGGAACGCCGGCGTTTTTCATCAATGGGGTCTTCTTAGATGGGGCGCAACCCGAGAGCGCATTCGAGAATTTGATCAAGGACCAGCTCTCTGCGTCCTCAGCTTCAGTTTCGCCGCAATCCTAGATACACTCAACGCCGAATCATGGTTCCCAACTAGTACAGGTCACGTACATATTACGTACAAGTTAGCCCCTACCCGAGGCTGCTGTCCCAAATCCGTCCCGCTGGTCAGTAGAAGTACTAGCCTGCCCCCCTTTACCCTAAGCTGGCCCAGGGAGGAATATGAGAATGAGGATAGCGGCCTGGGGCCCCAGTAAGTTTTTTGTTTTTCGTATCTTTGGCGCAGCAATCCTGCTTCCGACCTTGGCAATTCTGGGCACGAGCCAGACCGCCGCGCAAAACAGCACGCCGTCCACCAACAGTGCAGCCCGAGCTCAATCGCAAATTGGGTCGAGCCAACAGGTCCAACTCGAAGGCGAGCTCGAGGTCGTGTACCAGGATGACTTCAAAGGTGGTCGCAGCAAGCTCTCGTACTCTTTGAAGCAGGCCGATGGCACGCGGGTCCCGCTTCAGTTCACCAAGGAGCCGCCAACACATCTTCTGACCGGAAACCACGTCCGCGCTAATGGGCAGATGTCGGGCGGCAGTTTGATTCTCTATTCGCGGAGCACGAGCGTTACGAAAACAACCACGAGTACAACGTCAGGCGACGCGACAGGGAGCACAACCTCGTCAATCCTGGTACCCTATACCTTTGGACCCCAATCCACATTGGTGATTCTCGCGAATTTTCAAGATGATGTCGTGCAACCCTACGCTGTCACTGACGTGCAGAATGCGTTCTTTGGAACAGGCGACACGCTAAGCAGTTTCGTCTTAGAAAACTCGTACGGGCAGACCTCGATTACCGGGGACGTTGTTGGGTGGTATACGATGCCGCTCAGCGTCACGAGCTGTGACATCTATCAAATTGCTACCGCCGCCCAGAACGCGGCCACAGCAGCAGGTGTAAATTTGTCGGCCTACACTCGCTACGTGTACTTCTTTCCCTATACGGCTGCCTGTGCGTTTGCGGGTGCGTCGAATGTGGGCGGGAAACCTTCGCAGAGCTGGATCAACGGCACGGTGGATATCCATGTTATCGACCACGAACTGGGCCACGCCTTTGGCCTCTGGCATTCCCATTTGCTCGATTGCGGGACCGCTGCCACGATCTGTTCTAGCGGCACGATCGTTGAGTACGGCGATCCTATGGACACGATGGGTTCCGTAGAAACCCCATCGCCGGACTACAACGCTTACCAGAAAGAGCGCCTGGGCTGGCTAAATTATGGTGCGTCGCCATCAATTCAGACAGTAACAACCAGCGGCACTTATACGATCAATCCCTACGAACTGGAAGGCCAGGGACCGAAGGCACTTAAGATCTTCAAGGGAAACGATCCGACGACCGGTGCCAAGATGTGGTATTACCTCGAGGCGCGTCAGGCCCTCGGCTCCGATACCTTTCTTGCGAATACTTTTTACTATACCGAGAACGAAACAAACGGTGTCCTCTTCCATACCGGCACGGACGGCAACGGGAACAGCAGCGACTTGCTCGACATGACTCCCGAAACCACGCCTGAGAGTAGCTGGTACGATTCGGCACTTGCCGTCGGCCACACCTTCGCCGATGCGACCGCAGGCGTGACCATTACGACTACGGCAGCGGGCAGCGCTGGGGCAACGGTAGAAATCACGATGAATGGATCGGCTTGCACTACAGCCAACCCCAGTGTCACTGTTTCGCCGTCTCAGAGTCAGTATGTGACCTCCGGGACTGCGGTAAGTTTCACCGCCACCGTAACTGATAACGACAACTCCTCGTGTCCGGCTGCGACTTTCAATCTCGGTGATGCGTTGCCGTCCGGCTGGACTGGCGTGTGGAGCGTTCCGGCACTGTCGTTGTCTCCCGGAAAAAGCGGCTCTGCGACGCTGACCGTGACCTCGCCCGTGGGAACGGCCGATAGGTCGTACAGCGTCAATGTGACCGCCAGTAACGCTTCCGCAAGTTCCTATAGCGGGTCGGCCGCAGCGACTTACGTGATCAACACCGCGCCGTTGAGCGTGAGCCTAAACACCAATCAGTCCAGCTATTTGCCAGGGCAGACCGTTGGGATCACCGTGGGCTTGCTGTATGGCACGTTGCCCGACTCTGGCGCAGGCGTGAGCGTGGCTGTAACGAGCCCGAGCGGGAAGACGACCACGCTGAGCGGGACGACGGGCTACAATGGCGTGGCCCTGCTCTACTACAAGCTGTCAAAGAACGCGCCAGCCGGGACTTATAACGTGCATTACGGCACGACCGTAAGCGGCGTAGCCGCCGCAGCGAGCACCACGGTTGGCGCCAGCACGAGCTTCACGGTGCAATAGAGTGTTCGCGTAACCCGGAGCGTCGCCATCCCAACAAGGGCCATTGCCCGAAGTCGTCATTCCGAGCGCAGTCCGCGAAGCGAGGAATCCCTCTTCGACTTCGGAATTCGGTTTAGCTTAGCCCGAAGAGAGGTTCCTCGACTACGGGTCGCAGAAGACGGCCCTTCGCTCGGAATGACGGCGAGGGAGATTGGGATCCATGTTCAGGATGACGGACCCAGAGTGTCGCAAAGAAAATGGGCCGACCCAGCTTCGGGTCGGCCCGTGGGATTGAAGCGCTAATGTTGCGGAGCTTGGGAGCCGCCCGCTGAGCGTGCGACTCCTGCTCACCTTAACACACTACTGTGAAGTAACAGTTGCCGTGAAGCACTCCTTCACGGTGAGCGTGTTAAAGGTCTGGCTGACCGTTTCGGCCTCGTCGCCGGTGATCGTCCCCGACACGGAGTCCACTTGCGAGATGCAGGTATTAACGTCGACTGCGCTGCAGAACTGCCCGTCGAACTGGCAGGTGTAGTGGCCGCCCGGCGGGATCGACACGGGGAACGCCCCCGCTCCGGCAACCGTATGAAGCGTCCCAAGACCCAGTGAGCTGGTCGCGACGCCGCACGTCGTTCCCAAAACGATCGGTGGGGTTCCAGTACCCAACTTGGTGATGTCCCCGTACGCAGTGTCAGTGAGAGTCGACAGTGACTCGGTCTCGTCCGCTCCGCTCGTGTTGTGCACGTCCACGCTGTATCTTACGGTCGCGCAGCCAGCTTCGGTACCAACGAAGCCCTTGGTTACCGTTGCTGAGCTTGGCGCATCCTCAGATTTGACAGTAACGCTGTTGGACGTTTGCGAGAATGTAGAGCTCGAGTTGATTTGCGAGTGGCCAGATACCTTTACCGTGTCCGCCAACCCCGTCACATTCTCACCCACCGTTGCAGTGAAGGTACACGTTCCGGTGGCATTGAACGCAAGCGGCCCCGGCGGACAGCTCACGTTGGTTGGGGTAATGCCGGAACTTCCGGTTGCGCAAGAAGCCCCGCTGAACCCGGCGACCTGGAAGATGGTGCCGTAGGCACTGTCACAGATCTGGTCAATGACGATGCCGCCCGCACTGGTAGTGTTGGTTATAGAGACAGTGTAAGTCACCAGGCTACCCTCTGGGCCTGCATCGCAAGACGTGGGGGATTGCGTGTTGGGGTTCTGGGTGAAGGTGGCTGGACCTGGGGTGAGTGTGGTGGTGCACGCCTTCTGCACAATAGCGTTTGCAGTTACGGGTGTGATGGGGAGAGCGAGGACTCCGCAGTTACACTTCGACGGAGACCCCGGTATCGCCGCTGTTTCATACGGAAAACTCGGCGCGGGCGATACGCACTGAATCGTCTTGCCCGGCACCTGCCAACTCGTGCAGTTCGGCATCTGTAACGTGGTTGAACCGGCTGGAGCCTCGCACAGGAAATTGTTGACCACGACGGTGACGCCCTCGGCGGCAGCTCCGAACACGGGGCTGTTGTCCGAGCTGCTGGTGTCACCGCAGTTGTCGGGAGCGGTATCGAGCTCGTGATAATTGTCCGACCCGCACTGGATGCCGACGTCAGCACCAGGGCATTGATGCAGGGGAGATACGATGTTATCGACGCAGGTGCCATGCAAGGCGCTTGCCTGTCCCTGGCTGGCGAAGTAAAGGCCGATGTTTGAGCGCGAACTCGTGGAGCTGGTTACGATCTCAAAGTCGGCAAGAAAACTGAAGGTCGTCCCTTGAAAGCATGTCGTTAGCGTGTTGCCGTGGAGGTCCCTGACGGCAGTGACCGCCGCGACCCTCACATCATTGGCCGTACAGCCGAGTGTTTGGCTGTTTCCAGCGGCTGTGAATTCATCCTGCAAGCAATTATTCTGGGCGGATGCTGTTCCCGGGGTCAGCCCGATCGCGAGGGCGATGAGGGCGAATACACCGAGAACGTTCAAACATCGAGAGAGAGTTAAGCTAGTTCGCATAGGGATTATTTCTCCTTGATTGAGTCAGTCATGTTTTTGGGAACACACATCCTCGGCAGTTTAGAACCCTGCTTCAGATGAAGGAGACGTGCACAGCCGAGTGGCAACCCAGGGCGTGCGTGAACTAACTACCCCTGCCGACCGCAGGCAGGTCCTGCCTTAGCCGACAGGGAGCTCACCCTAGCGCGGACAAACTTCCGGTTTGCCTGCCCGTGCTGGGTGGAAAAGGCCGACCATTAGGTTCTAGTTCGCACCGTGTCTCCTTTCTGTTCTGTAGCTCTGCCACAGTGTCGTGTGGATTCTCTAGCGCGGTTAGCACTGACACGCTCACACCCAGCTGGTTTGGGTGTTGGCGATAGTCCCGGTATACTTATCCGGTAAGTTACGGTGGTCAACTACCTGAAGGGGTCACCCCTTTTGGGGGCGAAAGTTAAATTTTTGACGAAGTTGCTGGCAGATTAGAAATTCGAAAGGCTAGTCTGGCTTTCGGTCTTGAGCGAAGGCTCACCGCGTAAATGAGGCGAATCCTGATGGAATGGCGTTGGAGACTGTGTCGAATTATGCCATCCCCCAGGGCCCCCTGTCCACACTTTCGCAGCGCTCCAACACGCGATCTCCTTGCCATTCACACGAGGCAAGCGAGTCATACGGTGATCTGTTGGATGCCTACCAGATCCAGCGGCTGTCGCGCGCTTTTTTCATCTTCAAGGCAAAGCTGAATTACTTCCCGAACACCTTCAGCAAAGTGTCCAAGCTTTTCGCTTGCGTACGGCAGCCCAGCAGGGTGGGCACTGTGGCGACGTAGTAACCCGCTTCGTCACGTTCTGTGCCTCTCGAAAAGGGCAAAATGTTTGAGCGGATATGGCTTATCCTTCCATCATAATTCTCGTTGATGCTTCTTTTCTTACGACATTCCTTGTAGTCTTGCCTAACTAGGCAAGGGCTTCGCCCTTGATATCCCAGCAATATAGAAGTCAGGCCTGCGACAGGCATAAAACGCAGAGGCGTTCACGGGAGTATGCTCCAGGGATGTCACCCCTCTGGAGGACCCATGAACGCCTTCTACGAACACCATAAGGATAACATCCGTTGAACTAAACCGCTGTGCG
>Ga0306922_10005740_pt1 | contig 11872 bp, 10 predicted proteins | sample sta12Cox44000082_FD_203758 | JGI IMG/M metagenome (GOLD analysis project Ga0306922, IMG submission 203758) | Lab enrichment of tropical soil microbial communities from Luquillo Experimental Forest, Puerto Rico - statoxic.12C.oxic.44.000.082 (v2)... | ecosystem: Environmental > Terrestrial >... | reverse complement strand
AACGATGATCATGGTGACCTTTACCGGGGCACCGCTCGGCGGCTTTATCGGCAGTCTGATCGTGGCCGCGCTGCTGCAGCATTATACCTGGCCGGTCATCTTCGTCCTGGGCGGCGTGTTCCCGTTGGTGCTGCTATTAGTCACTGCGATTTGGTTGCCGGAATCGCCGCGCTTCCTCGCTCACAAGTCGAACTTGTCACCGCGTCAGCGGGGGCTGCTGGCGCGCCTCGACATCGCCCAGACACGGACAGATTCACATCCAGTCGATATTGCCACGGGAAACCCGGTCAGGATGTTGTTTGGCCGGGGCTATGCGCTGCAGACCGCGCTCTTGTGGGTCATTTTCTTTTGCAGCCTGCTCAACCTATATCTCTTTGTCTTTTGGCTGCCCGAGGTCCTGCACTTGACGGGCATGACGCCGTCCCAGGCGGTTTTCGCCTCCAGTCTCATTCCGTTGGGCGGGATTTTCGCGGTCCTCTATCTCGGACTGCTGATCGACCGTTTTGGTCCCGAGCGGGCGTTGGCGTTGCATTACGCGCTGGGCATCGTGTTCGTCGCCTTGATTGCACTTGTTGCTCTGCCCTATTTCGCCCTGCTGACGGTGATCTTTCTCGCCGGCACGACGATCATAGGCAGCCAGACCGGGGCCAATGCGGCATGCGGTGCGCTCTATCCCGCGCGTATGCGCACCAGCGGGATCGGATGGGCGCTCGGCATCGGCCGCTTGGGGGGCATCGCCGCGGCGCCATTAGGCGGCTATCTGCTGGCGCGCGGGCTGCCGGCACCGCAAATCTTTTTAAGCGCGTGTTTCTTCGCGCTGGTGGCGGCGACGGCGACGGCGTTGCTCGTGCTGCGCGGGAGGCCCGCCGCGCGGCTCGCCGAGGCGGGCTAGCATGGGAAGGGGCCAGGGCCAGGGCTGAAGAGGAAAAGGAGGAAGACGAGGATGGCGGAAGCAGCTTTATCGGCGACGGAGACCGCACTCGAGAACCAGCGGATCGGCGGATTGCAGCTTCGCGTCGCGGCACTCTGCACGTTGGTGCAGATCTGCGACGGATACGACGTCAACTCGATCGGCGTCTCGGTGCCGTCGCTGACCCACGCCTGGAACCTGCCCGGGCCGGCCTTCACCGTGGCCTTTCTGTGGTCGAGCATCGGAATCATGGTGGGCGCACTCTCGGCCGGGCCGATCGGCGACCGGGTCGGGCGCAAGCCGTTGTTGCTTGCCAGCCTCACAATCTTCGGCCTCGCCTCACTGTTGAGCGCGTTCGCCGGCTCGCTATTGCTGCTGAGCATTTTGCGCTTTTTCACCGGGCTGGGCATCGGCGGCGGGTTCCCCGGAGCGGCCACCTTGACCGGCGACTACGCACCACAGCGGCTGCGCGCGACGATGATCATGGCGACCTTCACGGGGGCGCCGATCGGTGGGTTTGTCTGCGGTCAGTTGGCTGGAGTGTTGTTGCCGACCCTCGGCTGGCCGAGCATCTTTGTCGTCGGTGGCGTCGTGCCGCTGCTGATGGTGCTGGCATTGGCGTTGTGGCTGCCGGAATCGCCCCGCTTCCTCGCCCGCAAAGACAATTTGTCTGCGCGCGAGGCGGCACTGCTGCGCCGCCTCGACATCACTCCGGGGCAGGTCGCCGCGGAGGGCCTCGATATCGCCCAGGGCAACCCGATCGCGATGCTGTTCGGCAAGGGCTATGCACTGCAGACCGTGCTGTTGTGGGTGATCTTCTTCTGCAGCCTGATGAACCTGTTCCTGTTCGTCTATTGGATGCCCGAGGTCCTGCACTTGACCGGCATGACGCCGCCCGAGGCGGCCCGCGCCACAAGCTTCCGCGAATTGGGCGCGATCTGCGCGGTGCTCTATCTCGGTCTGCTGATCGACCGCTCCGGTCCCGAGCGGGCGTTGACGGCGAACTACGCGGCCGGCATCGTGTTCATCGCCGCAATCGCGCTGGCCGCAATGCCCTATCTGCTCCTTGTAATCGTGATCTTCCTCTCCGGGATGACGATCATCGGCAGCCAGACCGGCGCCAACGCGACCTGCGGCAAGCTCTATCCGGCGCGCATGCGCACGAGCGGCCTCGGCTGGGCGCTCGGCATCGGCCGCCTCGGCGGCATCGCAGCACCGGCGCTCGGCGGCTGGCTGCTGTCGCTCGGCCTGCCGCCGCGGCAGATCTTTCTCAGCGCCTGCCTGTTTGCCGCGATCGCCGCCGTAGCGACCGGGCTGCTGGCACTGCGCGGCGTGCGCGCCGAGCCCTTGGCCGGCCGGTCCGCCGCCTAATAGAGCCCCGGAAGCAGGCGCGAGGTGCGACGGCAGTAGGCATCGTACTCGCCGCCGAAATGCGTGCGCAGCAGCCGCTCTTCCGCACGAATGCGGGCAACGAGCGCCGGGATAAGAAGCGCCGTCAGAAGCACGCCGACACTAGACCGAAAAGCGAGGGCCCAGCCCAGCGAATTGACCAGCAACCCCAGATAGCTGGGGTGGCGGATGATGCCATATACACCGCCGGTGACCAGCGTATGCCCGGGCTGGATGGCGACCAGCCCGCTGAACCGGCGGCCGAGCATAAAGACCGGCCAGATCCGCAATGCACCGCCGGTGGCGAACAGAATGACGCCGAGCCAGCGAATGGTCTCCCCGTCGAGGATCCAGAACCCCTTTCGGTCGGTGTAGGCCGGCAGATAGGCGGCCAGTACCCCGATCAAACCGAAAGCGGGGATGACCCAGCGGTTTGCCCGATCTTCGCGCATGCCGGGGCTCAAATTGCCACGACTGAAGAGCGCCGCGCCGGTCAAAAGGATGAATACGACGGCGAGAGCAGTCAGCGCCGGGTGGGAGAAGAAGGCGGCGAACCCGCCCCGGCCGAAGATGGCAAGCCCGAGATAGGCAGCGGTCGCCACGATGGTAAACAGCGGCTCGATCATAAAAGCTCTGGCGGCACCACATTGATGATCGGCGGCAGGTCTGCTACTCGAGGGCCGATGGTGTCAATCGGGTGGTGAGGATTGTCGTGTGCCGCAACATAAAGACGCTCCATAATTTCAAACCGCCCGCGACGGCGGACGAGATCCGGGCATCTTCCCTGCAATTCGTGCGCAAATTGAGCGGCTTCACCCGGCCCTCCAAGCCGAACCAACCGGCGTTCGACCGCGCCGTCGACGAGGTGGCCAGAGCGGCACGCGAGTTGCTCGACGCGCTCGTGACAAACGCGCCACCCCGCGATCGCGCAGTCGAGGCGTCAAAGGCGCAGGCCAGAGCCGCAAGCCGCTTCGGCGCGCATGGCGCGGGACACCCGAGCTAATACTAGCGAGCCGGTTGGTAACCGCCGGTAGGGCGAGCCGGCTGCCCAAGAGGAGGTGTGTCATGGCAACGCAGACCGTGTGGCGTATGCACGGTGACGTCATGGAAGCATGCAGCTGTGCGACCACGTGTCCGTGCAATTTCGGCAGCGACCCGACCCCTCTGCCTTGCGAGGTGGTCCTCGGTTGGCGGATCGAGGAAGGCCATTACGGAAACACTCGCCTGGATGGCTTGAGCGTCGTGTTGTACGCTCGGATCCCCGGCAACGTCTTTCAGGGGAACTGGACCGTCGGCGTCTACCTCGATCAGCGAGCCAGCCAGCAGCAGGCGGAAGCGCTCGGGGATATCTTCGCTGGAAATGCCGGCGGCTGGCCGGCCATGCTGCGCGCGCTGATAGGGAATCCCTTGGCACCCAAGCAGGTTCCGATCCAGTTCCAGACGGTCGACGGCGAACACAGCATTACGGTGCCAGGGTTGCTGGAAGTCGGCACGGAGCATGTGCCCAACCCCCTGCCGGGACAGCCGCCCCTCGACTCCAAGGTCAGCGATCTCGCGGTTCCGTTCTACACGGGTTCGGTCAGCGTGCGTCGTTCCCGAACGTTGAGGCTGTTCGACCCGGGCATGAGCTTCCAACACGCGGGCTGCTCGTCGTTGATAGGACAGTTCGACTACAGTGGACCCTAGCGTCACCGGCGTTCGCAGCCTAGGGAGGCGTGCGCTGCGCACCTGTACCCTGCTGCTGCTCCCCGCCCCATCAATGCCGCGCGAATCTAATCGGGCCCCACCCGCCGGCTGGAAAACGCGTCGTTCGCCCGGCCGTTAGAGGTTTCGATGGCGACGAACTCCTCGCCATTGGGGGCGACGAATATCTCTACGGTTGGTGCCCCTGGGAGTAGTACAGTGCAGGTTCCCGTAGAGTCTGCGTTGACCGTATAACTCAGATCGGCGTGAGCATCTGCGGTCGTTATCACGCCGTTAACGCTCGACGTCGATATAGTTGTTCCGGTGCCGTCACCATTAAATATACGATATCCGGCGCGAGCTTCTAACGTCGGTTGTTTTACTGCAGGCGGGAAACTGGTCCAGCTTGCGGCGACCAGATACCGCCCTTTCAGCGTAGCCGGGGAGCAAGTCGTTGCGTGTTCTCTTTCGTCTGCATATCCTTGTTCTACGGCGCTGATGCCCAGAAAAATCACCAGCCCTATCTTCATCGCCCATAGTCCTGCGCTCTTCATCGGTTTTCCTTTCGTACTGAATGTCCAAGATCCGGGGTAACCGCTAAAGTCGGCGCGGTCTCGCCGCTCAACGCCGCCTTAGTTGTCTTGCTCCGGACTGACCCCCATTCGTCCGCCCGAGTATGGGTGGGCATTGGGTGTGTCGCTCCCGGGGGAATGAACTCGGCGACGATTTCGTGAAAGGCACGGCCCTCGCCGCTGATGACAATCTTATGACTCCGTGGGAGGTGTCTGGGGGGGCCGGGCACGTTTAAGTGGATCTCGGCGCTACCCGTGCAGTCTAGGTTCATCGTGTAGGTGCCCGTCTCGCCGGTTCTGAAACCGGCGCAGGGGCGTCTCTGCGAGCGTGGCCCATTTTCGCTTCTCCCTCTATATCCCTATGGCGCATTTCCCCAATGGCTGGGCGCGGGAGGGGGCGCTATGAAAGCCGGCTAAAACGTTCTAAATTGCGCTAAAATGTTATAAAATTCAGAGAGCGGGGGAGGCGGCGGCATGGAAGCGCTCTCCACGAGCAGCATTTTTCTGTTCGATGCGTTCCGTCTCGACCGGCACGGTCTGTTCCGGCGCGGTGAAAATGCCGCTGCGACGCCGGTCGAAATCGGCGCGCGTGCGCCCGACGTGCTCGGCGTGCTGGCTCCAGAGGCCGGGCGAACTCCTCTCCAGGGACGAGATTATAGCCGCCGCCTGGCCGAGGACGGCCGTCGGGGACAACAACCTCAACGTCCAGATTTCGACCTCGCGCCGCGCGCTCGATCAAGAAGACGCGCAGGGCAGCTGTATCCAGACGATTCCCGGGCGCGGCTACCGCTTTGTCGCGCCGGTAAAGCGGGTCGAGGCCGATCCGCATTCGGCCATTCAGACAATTTCCCACGGCGAGCCTTCGCCGCCCCGACTGTCAATCGCCGTGCTGCCGTTCGTCAATGTCGGCAACGATCCAGAGCAGCATTCTAATCTTGTCAATGGCATTACCGAGGATCTGACGACCGATCTCTCGCGGCTCGAGAGCATGCTCGTGATCTCGCGCAACCCCGCGCTGACCTACCGTGACAGGCCCGTCGACCCTAGCCGGATCGGCCGCGAGCTCAGTGTGCGTTATGTGCTGCAAGGGAGCGTCCAGCGATCGGGCAAGCAGGTACGCGTTAGCGCGCAGCTGATCGACGCCGAGAGCGACGCGCATCTGTGGGCCGAGCGATTCGATGGCGACACCGGCGATCTCTTCGCCCTGCAAAACGAGATCACGGGTCGGATCGCCAACGCGCTCGGCGTCGAGCTGATCGCTGCGGAGGCCGCTCGGCCGACCGAGACCGCGGATGCGCCCGACTATATTCTCCGCGGACGCGCCGCAAGGTTGAAGCGGATTTCGCGAGACACCCATGCAGAGCGGATCAGCATGTTCGAGCACGCGCTGGCGATCGACCCGCGATCCGTCGAGGCACAAAGCTTGTTGGCAGGTGCGCTTGTGAACCGCGTGCTCGACGCAGTGAGCGACTCGGAGGCGGCCGACATCGCGCGCGCGGAAGAGTTGTACCGCCTGAGCCTTGGCGGCAGCGCCTCGCAGCCCGACTGCGCATATGGCCAAAGGCGACGTGCTACGCGCGCAGGGCCGATCCGAGGAAGCCATTCCCGAATACGAGACAGTGCTCGCGAGCAATCCCAACGACGCACATGCGTTGCACGTTCTTGCGGACTGCAAGTTGTTGACCGGGTCGATAGAGGAAGTCATCCCGCTCGAGGAGCAGGCCATCCGGCTCAGTCCCTGCGATCCCCTAATCGGTTGGTTGTACCTCAGGATTGGGCACGCGCATCTGCTACAATCGCGCATCGGCGAGGCGATCCGATGGCTCGAAAGGGGGCGCCGCGCCATTCCGAAATTGCCGTTCGTGCACCTCCTTCTCGCCTCGGCCTGTGCCCTCAAAGGCGAGACCGAACGCGCCGCCGTCGAACTCGCCGAAGCCCGGCGATTGCACGGCGGAGATCGCTATCTAAGCATCGGCCACGTAAGGGCCTTTCGCGGCGGATATTGGGGGGCGGCGCCGAAGACCCGCGCCTTGTTCGACGCCACTTATCTCGCCGGGTTGCGGAAGGCTGGAATGCCCGAAGAATGAACGCTATCCGCCGCAAGTGGCGCTTTCGGTCTCTATGTCATAAACCGCGACGCGGGCGGTGATCGGCCAGAGTTGCTCGACGCGGTTGCCGCGCAAGCCGGCATACCAGTCGAGAGTTGACGGTCGGGTCAACGCAGGAACCACTCCCGGCTGCGCCCGGCCAGCGATCGAAACCATCTCGGTTTTAACGATTGAGCAACCGTCTTCTGGCATGACGGGTGCATGGCCGAACAGCAACTGATACGGCAACAGAGCAACGAAGCGCGGAGAGATTTTGCCGCGGTCGAGGATGATCTCGACTCATCAAGAGCCAGATCGCGCGGCCGCCTACGGCGAAACGACCTGGCGCGCACCGCGCTCTGCATCATCAGCCGAGCTGGCCGGACGACAATCTGACGTGGCCAAAGTAATCATCGGGCCACATGACGCCGCACGCCGCCGACGATTTCGCCGCGATCCGTCAACGCATGACTGCGCTGCGTCTTCAGCGCGATGGCAAATGCGCAATCCGCGAGGGCGGGTCGAGTACCGATTGCTGGTGCTACAAGGCCGGCCCTGACGGCAACACCCTGCCGTGCCCGCCACCGGTCGACGATGGCCAATACCCATAGGGTCTGCGAGCGCCGCGCCGGGCCAGTGCCGCGCGGACCCCCGCACGGCCGCTGTCGTGAGTTTGGCCAGCATTGCATGCCGCGCCCATTCGTCATCATCGCCACGCTGCTTTTCCTGTATAGCGGCGCGGCGGCGCATCCGCCCGGGGCCGAGTTTGCCGATTGGTTCAAGAGCCTCACGGAGCCCGGGACGGAAGAAATGATGGGTGGCGTCTCATGCTGCTCACCGACGAGCGATTGTCAAATGACCGACTACGAGACGGATGCCGACGGTCGCTATTGGATCACCGCCGAGGGCGAGCGGATCCAGGTGCCGCCCGACAAGATCCTGCAGCGCGCCGACAATCCGACCGGGCGCGGCGTCGCCTGCTTGCGTCATTACGACGGGCATCCGGTCGTGCGCTGCTTTGTCAGAGCCCCCGAAGGCTGAGGGAAAGTTCCACCACCACGATGGGCGATCCCGCCGTGGTCTTTTTGATCGGCTTCAAATTGGCTCCGTTGCGCCAATCCTTGGGGTGTTAGCCGCCGCGATTGGGTGCGCGAAGCGGCGCACCATGGCCGACGGCGAGCCGTCGCTCCGGTACTCGTCAACCAGGTCACGAAAGAGCATGGCGTCCGGGCCCGCCTACGCTGCGGTCATAAGCTCGCAGGCCTCGATGGCAGACGGATAAGCGGGAACGGGGCAACAATCCCGACGCGTACGACCTCGCGACAAAAGGCCGGGTGCTGATTTACACTGCCAAAAGGCCGGTGTAGCCGAGCTGCATCTTGAGCACTTCGTGCAAGCTGTGTCCTGGCTCCGTCATATCGACCATGGCATGGTTCGCGAGCGCAGTTCATCCGACTTTCGCCCATATCATCAGCCTGGAGGGCTTTGCCAGTGACACGACAGCGCAGTTCAATATGAAAGATACGGCCCGCCAGGCATTTGGGCCGGAATCCTCAAACCCTTAATGCAGCTGGATTCCCGCTTTCGCGGGAATGACGGTTGGGCCGATTGCGGGGCAATTCGTTGATCCTTCGGGCATTTTTGGCAGCCGGTTAGAAGTCTAAAGCCCCGTGATTTGGCTCTTTATCTGAAACTCGCACTAGTTCAATGCTGTGCAAAATGATATCCCTTTAGTGCCTCCACCGCCCTCCCGCACAACGGTGATTTTGCAAGAGACCCACTTACCGCCGTTTTGAAGTATCAGTCCCGCTAAGTCGCCAGTGACAATAGTCCACCCTTGGTTCAAAAGCATTTCTAGCGACTCGTTCACCGGGGCAAATTTCGTTGGGATGCCCTCTGCGGAGCAGGCTCCAGCTATCACCATGACCAGCACCATAACGGGAGCAAAAGTCCCGATTCGGAGGTTTCTATTCACATTGACCCTCGACGGTCGTGATCGGAGGACGATCCCGCCCAGGACACGTACCATATCAACGGGCATTTGTGGGCCTTGGCGTGCGGAGGCGCCTTGATCGGGCGGCCGCGATCCGATCTGGCAGGCAGCGCAAATTGCGCTCGAACGCGTCGAGATCGATCACCAGGGTCGGGGTGTCGACGTCGTCGAGCGACATGCCGATCTCCGCGGGTGGGTGGTCATGGCATGACCGCCGAGGCTGCCGAAGCGAGGCTTGTGCGGCGCTCCCGAAAGTGCCACAGAGCGAAGAAGGAGGGGCGGAGGGAGGCGAAAATGGCCGAAGCGTCCTTATCAGCCACCGAAGTGGCTTTGGAAAACCAGCGGCTCGGCGCCTTGCAGATCCGCGTCGCAGCGTTGTGCACGCTGGTGCAGATCTGCGATGGCTACGACATCGGCTCGATCGGCATCGTGGTGCCGTCCTTGACCCATGCCTGGAACCTGCCCGGGCCGGCCTTCACTCAGGCTTTCCTGTGGTCGAGCATCGGCATCATGGCCGGCGCCCTCTCTGCCGGGCCGATCGGCGACCGCGTCGGGCGCAAGCCGCTGCTGATCGCCAGCCTGACGATCTTCGGCCTCGCCTCGCTGCTCTCCGCGTTCGCCGGCTCGCTATTGGTGTTGAGCATCCTGCGCTGTTTCACCGGCATAGGCATCGGCGGCGCGTTTCCGGGGGCGGCCACCCTGACCGGCGACTACGCGCCGCAGCGTCTGCGAGCGACGATGATCATGGCGACCTTCACCGGCGCGCCGCTGGGCGGCTTTCTGGTCGGACAGGCGGGGGCTTTACTGCTGGCGCGTTTCGGGTGGCCGAGCGTCTTCGTCCTGGGCGGCCTGATGCCGCTGCTGGTGGTGCCGGTGTTGGCAATTTGGCTACCCGAGTCGCCGCGCTTTCTGGCCGCCAGAGGCACCCTGTCCTCGCGCCAGGCCGCCTTGCTGCAGCGCCTCGATGTGGCACCGGGGCAGGCGGCCGAAGGCCTCGACCTTGCCAGAGGCAATCCGGTCAAAATGCTGTTCGGCGAGGGCTACGCGCTGCAGACCGTTCTGCTGTGGGTGATCTTCTTCTGCAGCCTGATGGACCTGTTCCTATTCGGCTATTGGCTGCCCGAGGTATTGCACCTGACCGGCATGACCCCGCCGGAGGCGGCCCGCGCCGCCAGCTACCGCGCCTTGGGCGCGATGTTCGCGGTGCTCTATCTCGGGCTGCTGATCGACCGCTTCGGGCCGCAACGCGCGCTGGCATGGCATTACGCCGCGGGGGCCGTGTTTACCGCTCTGATTTCGCTGCTGGCGATGCCCTATGGGCTGCTGGTGGCGGTCATCTTCTTTTCCGGCTTGACGACCACCGGCAGCCAGACCGGGGCCAATGCGACCTGCGGCAAACTTTATCCGGCACGCATGCGCACCAGCGGTCTCGGCTGGGCGCTCGGCATCGGCCGCTTGGGCGGCATCGCGGCGCCCCCGTTGGGCGGCTGGCTGCTGTCGCTCGGCCTGCCGCCGACGCGCATCTTTTTGAGCGCCTGCGGATTTGCGCTCGTCGCCGCGGCGGCGACGGCATTGCTCGGGCTGCGCAGGACGCGCGCCGCGTCTTTGTCCGCGCCAGCTTCCGCCGGCGGCGCTCAATAAACCGCCCGCGCGCGGTGATCGGCCAGAGCTGCCCGACGAGGCTGGCGCGGACCCAGATATACCAGTCGTAACGATCGACGGTCGGGCCGCAGCGACCGGGAATCAGGCAGATCTTGTTGCCGAGCCCGGGCCCGGTTGGTGGAGGCCGCGACGCCGAGCCGGCCGTGCTCATCCGAGGCGCGTTCGTAGGTCGCGGCAGGCTCGCTGCGGACGATCGGCTGCCTCGAATCGAAAGCGAGCGCCTTGAGGCCGGCATCGACGATCGCGCGATCCTCGGTCGGGCGGCTCATCACCGTCGCCCAGAGAAAGAGGCGGCTCGGTATAGACCCCGCTCGCCGCCTCGAACTCGAAGCTGCCGGTGCCGGCCCCGGTGACATTCGGGCAATCGACGCGGTCGCGCCAACAGGTCGCGGGTCCGCCCGGCCTTGTCGACTGCCTGGCGATCGCGTGGCGCCGCTCGCCCCAGCCGCGCAGGTGCTGGCCGGTCGGAGTCCGGAATGGTGGTCACTGAGTTGCTATCCCATACTCTGCATTAGATTCCCGATTCCTGGTCTCACTTTGCCGTTGCCCGGTAAAATAAACGGATATGAGCCAGTCGTCGCGGATTTCAGCGAAATACGGGAATCACCTCCGAGGCGAATAACTCTAGATGCGTTTGCGCCCACAGCGGCGGCAGTCCGGGCGGCAGCGTCCACGAATAGAAGTGTGTGATCGGGACATTGCGGATCAGGTTCCGGATCATACTTATCGCGGTGTCGGGGTCGACGACCTTGAGAAGGCCGCTTTTCCGCAATTGTTCGCGATCGCCCAGATGCTCGGATAGGGGCTGAAGTCCGGCCGCGCATAGCCACGCCGAGTAATTGTTGGCCTGATAGATGATGTGGTCAGCGGCCTCGGCGAAGGTTTTCTCGGGATCGTCGGATACGTCAGACACCAGGTGCCGCTGGCGAAGCGGATGTCATCGGTGGGCCGGTTCTCCTTTTGCAACTCGGCGACATAGCGGTCGTAGACGTCCCGGTTCGCCCCCGGCACGGTGAATCCATCGCCAAAACGCGCGACCCGGCGCAATGCCGCCGGCGTGAAGCCGCCCAGCCAGATCGGCGGATGCGGTTTTTGGATCGGCTCCGGCGCCACCCTGACATTTTGGAAGTCGAAGAACTCGCTCTTAAAGGTGACGGTCTCTCCGGAAAGAGCCCGGCGAATGATGTCGAGGGATTGGTTGGTTCGCGCGCCGCGCTCCTTGAAAGGCACACCGAAACCTTCGAACTCTTCCCGTTTGAAGCCGACGCCGGCGCCGAGCTCGAAACGGCCCCCGGAGATCACACCAACCGTCGCGATGTCCTCGGCAAGGCGTACGGGATTGTGAAAAGGTACCAAGAGCACGCCTGATACGATGCGGATCCGCTTGGTGCGGGCGGCGACCGCCGCGGCTACGGGCAGAATCGAGGGCAGATATCCGTCTTCGATGAAGTGGTGCTCCGACAACCAGACATCATCAAACCCGTTATTCTCGCCCCATGCGATCTGATCGAGGATTTCGCGGTAGAGCCGGTCGGAGGACTGGCGCCACTGCGCTGGATTTCGGAAGTCATACCAA
>Ga0306922_10005737_pt1 | contig 11877 bp, 8 predicted proteins | sample sta12Cox44000082_FD_203758 | JGI IMG/M metagenome (GOLD analysis project Ga0306922, IMG submission 203758) | Lab enrichment of tropical soil microbial communities from Luquillo Experimental Forest, Puerto Rico - statoxic.12C.oxic.44.000.082 (v2)... | ecosystem: Environmental > Terrestrial > Soil... | reverse complement strand
GTTCAGAAACCAAGTTACTCCCTCACGGTTTGGGAGGTAATCCAAGCACCCGATGAACCCGATCCGTGGGGGCGCTGCAGGGCTGCGGACCGGTTCGACGGAGGGCTTTTCATACCCGTTGGGAATGACGTGAACGTGGGCATCCACCCCTAATCGCCTCAAGTATTGCTTGTCTTCTTCGCTACAGACCGCTAGCACGCTGAATCGACCTCCGAGCAAGCTTTCCCTGCGCCGCCAGACAAAGAACCTGCGGAGCGCCTTCAGGCGTCCAGGTAGTCCACCTATTCGCAAAGCTGCGCGCTCGTAAGTGCTCTGCACGTCATCGATATCTACGACGGAACGCTGCCAGGCCATGTTCGGGAACATGTCCGCAGAAAGCTGCCTAAAGAACCAAATCAAATCGAATTCCTTCAGGTTGCGAACAACACGGTCCACTCCTTGGTCCCCCACTCTGTGACCAAACGGATAGTGGGTTCTTGGGTCGAATGTCCGTTTGAGCATCGCAGTCAATCCCTTGTTCGGTGACGACTGCTGCTCAAGAGAGTACGCGACCCTGACGTCGCGGCCTGCTTCCGAGATGCGGTCACTGACACCGTCTGGGTCGCCCAGCATCACGACTTCCACGGCCCCGATCTGCGCCAGAGCACGAAGCACGTTGTGACAGCGCAACTGCGCCCCGAAGGCCCCTTTAAACGCCCATGCTCCCGCAACGAATAGAGTCCGCGGTGAAGTGCTCCTTGCAGTCATGCTGTGAACACGCACACTACGAGAGAATTGACTCGAAAGAACGCAGCGCGCAACGCCTCAAGCGAAAATAGCCCCCCAACCGGCGACCCTAAACCCCGGAGGGGTCATCGTCGCGTCGGCTTCGCCGCCGAAGCTCTAGGAGGCCAAAACGACCCTGTCGTCTCAAGCCCTGGGCTGCTCGTGCGTTCGGCGACCGATAAGCCATCGTCCCGATCGAACTCTTGTCGCTCCGGCTCAAACACCGGTGAATCAGACTTCGCGGAAGCCACCCTGCACCACTGAGGGGTGCACTTCGCGTAGACTAATCCCCCGACGATTCCAGCCGGGCTCCCGATCTTGAACTCGCTGACAGGACACTTTCCGATCGCCCATCACGTCCCGGTCACGATGATTATGCCGAGCTACGACGCACTGTGAGAGGGCGGGATAACAGTCGCCAACTAGATAGGTTGCGAGACAACCCATGACGCGAGAGGCGTTAAATTCAGGGAATCCGAGCAGTTCGGCCGGGTTGCCATCACCCAGCCTCAGCCCTGCTGTGCTAAGAAATTCCCTTACGTCCAAGTTCCGCCCCCACTCGTTGCCTCCAAGCTCGGAAAAAGGCTTAAGATCGAGAAAGAGATCGATGGTCATCACCACAATGCCCTCCGGCTTCAGCAATCGCTTAATCCCCTGTGCCAGCGCAGCTAGATCGGCATCTGAAAAATGTTCAAGGGCAGAGACGGACAGAATGACGTCGAACGAATGAGGCGGCGCGTCCAGCGAATCGATTTTCTTGCTGAATAGCTCTACTGGTGCGCTAAAGGCGCGACACAAGCGCTGATGGAGGTCGGACTCGTATTTCCACCCCAAGGCATCCTGTCCTGGTTCAACATTGACCACGCGGTGCCCTTCCGCGGCTAACACAAACTGCAGGCCGGACAAGCCTCCCCCGACCTCGAGCACCCGCAAGGTACTTCCCTGTCGGCGAATCACGTGGTAGGCCCACGGGTATTCGAAGATCCGAATCGAGTTGTTTGTCTGCCAGCCAAAGGGTCCACGCCATCGTGCCTCGATCCATATAGGGAGGTGCCTGCCACCCAGCAGACCTTTTCTTAACCGCTTGGCGCAGCCCAGCCTTCGTCCATAGGGGGCCCCCCATTTGGCGTTCCACTCTCGAAACTGCTTGGGAAGATCTCTTTTCGCAATCATCGCCGCCGGCCATCCGACGCCAGTTGTGGAATGGCACGGCTACTCAGCTCGGAGCCGGCTATTACGGCCCACGAACTATCTCTGTGAACGAGCCCATGCCTCCAGTTCATTTCGAATCCCCGGCGACGGAGAGTCCCTTGGTCCATGTGAAACTGCAAAACGTCTCGTACGAGCTCTGTTTCCCCAGACGGGCTCGGCCCGAGCCAAACAGACACCGAATACGTTCCTGGGTAAAGGTCACAGTGCTCTAGTACGCACCTGACCATACTTTTCGCCCGAACGACTATTGGGGACCAAGTGGGATCGTCAACGCTGTACAGATGAAGAACAGGGACGCCGAGCAGCGTACGTATCTCCACGACGCAATGGAGAGGCGGCGAGGGACGCCGGCACTCAAGGCTGATATCAAAGCAAAGGTCGTCACCATACTCGAAATGAGAACGTGGACGACCGGACCGATCGCGCAGGCTGATCGCCGTAACCCAGACCTCTCCAGTCCCTTGGCGGTGCTTGTGCGAGGTCAGCTCGACGGTGTCCGGCGCAGGCTCGGCTCCTGAGAGGTACTGGCTCATCAAATCGGCGATGGGCCCTAGGGTCTTTACCCTGCCATCTTCGAGCAGAATTCCCTTGCGGCAGAGGGCGGCGACCGCAGCCATGCTGTGGCTTACAAACAACGCGGTGCGGCCCTGTTGGGCTACCTCTCCGACCTTTTCCAGGCATTTCTTCTGAAAATGGGCGTCACCAACCGCCAGCACTTCGTCGATCAGCAGAGTGTCGGTTTCCAGATGAGCGGCGACAGCAAACGCCAAACGCATCTGCATACCACTGCTGTAGTGCTTCAAGGGAGTGTCAAGGAACCTGCTCACCTCCGAGAAGGCTACGATTTCGTCGAATCTCCGCCGAATGTCGGCCTTGCTCATACCCAGGACGGCTCCACTTAAGAATACGTTCTCCCGGCCGGTCAACTCAGAATGAAAACCAGTGCCGACTTCCAAAAGGGTTCCCAGGCGACCGCGGACCTCGGCAAAGCCCCGTGTGGGCTTTGTCACGCGTCCTAGAATCTTGAGCAGGGTGCTCTTCCCGGCGCCGTTGTGGCCAATGATCCCGACAACCTCACCCTGGCGAATCTCGAAAGAGACGTCGTCGAGCGCCCAGATATGGGTGGAATCGCCGTTCGAGCTGGCCGTCTCTCTTCTTCCTCCTAAGAGTCGGGCCGGTGCCCGCAGTGAGCGCGCCAGTACGTCGCGGAGCGCCAGATACGGTTCGCGCTCGCCGATGCGATATCTTTTGCCGAGATTCTCCGTTCGGATGACGACGTCACTCACTGTCTATACGACATCAGCAATGATGCCCTCCATCTTCTGAAAGTAGAGCGTGCCACTGGCAACTAAGAGCAGCACCGCCGTCGAGGAAGGAGCCAGAAGCCCGCTCGGCGGATTGCCATGGCTGGTGAGAGCCCAGCGGAAACCTTCAATGACACCGGCCATCGGATTCAGCCCGTAAAGCCAACGCCACCGCCCCGGAACCAGGCTGCTGGGATAGGCGACGGGCGAAGCGAACATCCAGAACTGCACCAGAAAGGGCACAACGTAGCGGATGTCCCGATAGATCGCATTCAGCGCGGAGAGCCATAGACCCACGCCGAGGGCGGTGAGGATGGCAAGGGCGAGAAATAACGGCAGCAGCAGCAGGGAAAGGGTCGGACGGGCGCCGTAATAGACCATCATCAGCACCAAGAACAAAAAGCTTATGGCAAAATCCAGCAAGGGCGAGGTGACGGCAGAAAGGGGGAGGACCAGCCGCGGGAAGAACACCTTGGTGATAACCCTCTGCTGCTCGACGATCACGTTCGTCGCGTTTTGGAGACTGGCAGCGAAGTACATCCAGGGAAGCAGCGCACAGTAGTAAAAGAGCGGATAGGGAAGTCCATCCGAAGGTATTTTGGCGAGCCTCCCAAAAAAAAGTGTGAAAACGGCCATCGTCAACAAGGGTTGGAAAACAGCCCACGCAGCGCCGATAGCCGTCTGCTTGTAGCGGACCTTGATGTCACGCCATACGAAGAAATAGACCAGTTCACGAGCGTGCCATAATTCGCCCAAGCTAAGATCACACCAACCCCCGGGAGGAGCGATGCGGAGGGCAGCAGGTTTGATTCCGAGCGCTTGTGGTTCTGAGTTCATTCGGTTCTCCCTTATCGATGCTCCTGCGCTTCGTGGATGACCAAAGGGGGCAACAACTGGCGGTGCTTATCCGACGCATACAAAGGTTCGACACAATGGGCCGAAGGCAGCGGTCGGACTACAATTCGAACATGAACAGTGCGCGACCTCCCGATACCAGAATGATCTGACGCCTGTCCACCGTGAATGAGATCGGCGCAGCCCAGGTGTCCCCTCCCAGGAAAACGCGCCACAACTCGCGTCCGGTCGCCGAATCTATGGCAAAAGCAAACCCTCCCGATGCCCCGAATACGAGGCCCCCGCCTGTCGCCAAGAGGCCACTATTACCATTAGCAAGCGAGTCCTTTCCGTCTGGCGAAAAGTACTCCCATTTTTTCGCGCCGCTTGCCGCATCTAACGCTCGCACGACCGGAACCGCCTGTGCGCTCGAGACGCCCATGCTGGCCTGATAATATCCATTGTCCGCACGCCTGGCCTCCAGGGACTTCGTGAATACCAAAGCCCCTTCAAGGGCTGGGACGAAGATCAATCCGCTTTTGTGGTCAAACGCCGCATTTTGCCAGATAGTGCCCCCGGAGCCAGGTTTCGTCAGTCGGCCCGAGGGTGTAACCTCGGCGTCGGCGGAGAGGATCGGACGCCCTGTCGAATCGAGACCTTTCGCCCAGTTCTGTTCGACGAAAGGCACACCCGCGAGGAATTCACCGGTTGTTCGGTCGAGGACATAGTAGAACCCGTTCCTGTTGGCAACGCAGAGCACTCGACGTAAGGCGCCCTTGATCAGAATGTCCGCCAGGATAGGAGTCTGGGCTGCATCCCAGTCGTGTTCATCGTGAGGAGTGAATTGGAGATACCAGGCCAGCTTCCCCGAGCTGGCGTGCAAGGCGATCATGCTGCAGGTGAACAGGTTGTCGCCTGGACGGACGTCTCCCAGCATATCTGGGGCCGGATTGCCTACGCCCCAATAAAGAAGGTCCAGGGATGGGTCGTAACTCCCCGTGACCCATGTGGGGCCGCCACCGGTTCGCCACGCATCGTTCTTCCACGTGTCGTGCCCGAATTCGCCCGGACCGGGGATCGTGTTAAACTTCCATTGTTGCCGTCCGGTTTCTGCATCGTAGGCCGCCAAGAAACCGCGAATCCCGTACTCGCCACCAGCGACGCCAACGACGACCGATCGGTTTACGATGAGCGGCGCTCCCGTCATCGTGAAGCCGTCAGACGGGTTGGCCACCGCGGTTTGCCAAATCACGCTCCCATTGGTTGCGTTGATGGCGACCAGAAAATCATCAAGTCTACCCAAGAACAACACGTTCCCCAGAATGGCGAGACCTCTGTTCGTCCTGGCAGCTATGATCGGTAGCTTATCGGGCAAAATTCCTCTGTACCGCCATCTTAGCTCCCCGGACCTAGCATCCAAGGCAACGACATCGGCAGGCGGCTCCACCGTGAAAATGACTCCGCCAACGACGATCGGTGTTGATTCGTTCTTATCGTTTGTGCTGAATTGGCGGATCCATCGAACTCGAAGTCGCGAAACATTTTCGCGGGTGATCTCGGTCAATGGCGTGTAACGTCGTCCATCAAGAGAGCCTGAGTAGGTCAACCACTGATCCGATCTGCTTCCGGCAGCCCAAATCTGTTCACTGCTCACTTGGATATCTACGGGGGGCAATTGTTCCGTGCGCAGGCGGGAAGTAGCAGCCTGCAGCGTCCTCAGATAGCCGATCACCTGCCACCGTTCCTGGGGGGACATTGCGACTGCAGCCATGGCCGTCTGAGGGATGCCGTCTCTTATGACTTTGTAGATAGCCATGTCCGCATCACCATGGCTGAGTCCCGAACGATTCAGCGCCGGGGCACGCTCCCCCGTTCCATTGTTTCCATGGCATGCCGCGCAGCGTTCGCGGAAGATCCGTGCTCCGCTTTGATGATCGTTATCTGTGACGTAGGGATTGACGAGCGCGCCTTGCAAGCTATATCCCCCTCTAACAAAGCCCTCCAGGCCGAACCCACCGCGAACGCGCGTCATGAACCATAGCTCACGCCATGACAAGTCAGGAACGGCGCCTTCAGCTTTGCGCGCAAACAGGTGCGCGCGCCATGAGACCGTCTCCCACGCCCATCCATTTGGGCTGAGTGATTTCAACTTCAAGGTTGCCTCTGCCGCGACGCCAATTACAGCAACGGCAACAACGGCAGCAAGGCGCTTGCGCGACTGCTTCGTCCTCGATCGATGATGGTTCGCGATTATGACTAACAGCGCGATAACGATAACCCCCGCCAGCGTGGCAAAAAGTACTATGAATTACCGCCCACCCAGACTAGAATTGCCAGTATAGGAATTCGCTTTGGCCGCCAAGATAAAGAATCCCGATTGCCACGATGATCGACACCGCGACAGCCCACTCAAGCGACGGTCCCCAAAGAAGGCGGGTTTTGGCAGTTGCGCCATCGTGTGGACCGCGGCCAAACCCGGGGAACTGTCCCGGACCACTCAGTTTCCAACCGAGCGCCGGCTCGTAACGACTCAGTATCTGCAAAATGTTCGGGCACAGGAATGCAATGCATGCCGGGACGGCGATCCAGAAGGCCACTCTCGTGAGACCAACGCTGAAGGCACTTCTCAATCCAGACAACCCGATCCCATGCAAGCCAAGCATTCCCTGAAGCAGGCCGGCCGCTGTTTTCAGGTTCGGCGAACGGAAAACAACCATCGAAGCGGCGACGCACGCGAAGGTCACGATGAAGCCAGCGGGCTGCATGAATCGCTCATAGCTTGCTTTATCCCGCCACAGCTTAGGTCCAACTATTCGCCACGCTTGATTTACTGTCAGAAAAACGCCGTGGAGCACCCCCCAAACGATGAATGTGTAGCCGGCCCCGTGCCAGATTCCCGACACAATCATCGTCAACATGGTGGGGAACACCAGTAACTCAATGAACGCAAGCTCGATGAATGCCCCACGGCTCTTGTTCCGGCTGGCGAAACCTGAGATGTCCCTGGCCGCTCGTCGGCGCGTCAACCAGAGTACTAACGGATTGTAAATATACGCTGTCAGGAAGCGTGTCAACGTCATGTGCCATCGCTGCCAAAAGTCGATGATGCTCGTGGCCCGAAGAGGCGAGTTGAAGTTTGGCGGTAGCCGGACTCCGAACAACCGGGCGATGCCCAGGGCCATGTCGGTGTAGCCCGAGAAGTCAAAATAGATCTGGAGCGTGAAGCCGACCGCGGCAATCCAGGCCGGTAAGAAAGCGACGCTGTTACCCGGCGTGGCATGCTCATAGACTGGCGTCACCAGTGACGCGATGTGATCGGCAAGAAACACCTTTTTGAACAGCCCGAAGGCAAGCAGCGTCAAACCAACGGATACGTTCTCCTTATCAAAACGGCACGACACGCCGTGAAACTGCGGCATCATTTCACGATAGTGCACAATCGGACCGGCGATGAGCTGCGGAAAGAAGAGCACGAACAAGCAATAGTCCTGCAGCCTGAAGGACTCCACCCGACCGGCGTGAACGTCGATCAAGAAAGCGATCTTCTGAAACGTAATGAACGATATTCCGAGGGGCAAGATGATCCGCGCCAGAACCATCTGCGTGCGGAACGCATCGTTGATGGCGCCCACAAAAAAATTCGCGTACTTGAAGTAGCCGAGAAACGCCACGTTGAAGGCGATGCCCACCACGAGAACTGCCCGGGCAGCACTGCGGCGCCCCTGCTTCCCCAGGCGCTCGAGCACGCGCGCCAGCACGAAGTTGATCACCACCGACGGCGCGATAATGAGCACATTCAACGGCCTCCACCAAGCGTAGAAGAACAGGGACGCGGCGATAATCCAACCGAGCGCCCACCCACGCGAAGCCCTGCCTAGCGCAAAAAACACCGCCACAACTACCGGCAGGAAGGCAAAAATAAACTCATAAGAATTGAATAGCATTTGTCGGTTCCTCCCTTTCCCTAGTCGGTGCTACTGCGCGGGCACCATCGCGCTGATCCTTCGCACAATTTCGCCGACCTTTTGAAATGACTCCACCTCCGCCACCCGAAACTTCATGCCAAATTCGATCTCGACGGCGACAATGAAGCTGACGTAGGCGAAGGAATCCCAATTAGCCACGTCATCGCGCCGGGTCTCGATGGTCAGCACGATGGAATCGTCCGACAGAAGGTCGCGGAGAATCTGCGTCAACCGGTTCAGAATGTCCTGATCCGTCATCCTATTCCGACCTTCTGGCAATATGGGTAGGGTGCGGCACATACTCGGACAACTGCAGGAACCACCGCGTCGTGCCGTGATTGGGCGCCGTTTCCTGCTCGCGCGTGAAGCCGAGGGCCGGGTACAACTGGCTGACGACGCCGTTTTTCGAGGTGGGGATGTATTCGGCGTGAAGCGCCCGCGCCCCCCTCCGGCGCGCACTCTCCACCACGATATTCATCGCTTCCTGCTCCAGTTGCCGCCCGAACACCCGGCAACTCATCACCCAGGTATCGATCTCGAGTAAATCGGGCGACCGCGGGTCCGGATGCAGAATCATCGCGCTGACCAGACCGTTGTCGCCGAACCTGTCAACGAGGCGGAATTGCAGGGTGAGAGATCGATCGTTCGAGACGAACCGCGAAACATCTTCAAGGGAAAGCCGTCGGGTCGTCAGATTGAACTGATTTGTTTTCCCGATCAACTGTGCGACGCGCGTGAGATCGACGGTTCGGAAGGGTCCGAACGTCACCGACATCTCGAGCCCGCGCAGAAAGTCGTCCATGCTCTGCGACGACTCCCGCAAGGCCTCTCGCGAAGCGTTGGCTGCGTATTGCTCCCCGCGCCGCGAGTCCTCGGTGGTGAAGGCGACAGACTCGAAGTAGCCCGCGTCCGCCAGGCACCGGACGTAGTGGGCTGGGTCGGCGGGCAGCTCGGGGACAGCTACCATGGGGAGGCTCTGCCGGATGCGCGCCCGCTCCGCCGGATTATCATCCACAAAGACCAAACTCTCCAGTCCGATGTTCAACTGCTCGGCAATTCGCCTCAGGTTGGCCGCCTTGTCTTCCCAGTTCGCGACGAAGGCCGCGATATCGCTCCGCTTCAGGAGCATCTCGGGATGGTCGCGGAACACCGCCTCCGCCACCGCAGGGTCATTCTTCGAGCAGATAGCCAGAATCACGCCACGCTCTCTCAATTGCTTGGCGTAACGTTGCAGCGCCAGGTGCGCTTCGCCGGTCCCGGTGCCCTCCCCCAAGATGATCCCTTCCGGCCCGTCGTCACCGATCACGCCACCCCAAAGAGTGTTGTCGAGGTCGAGGACGAGACATTTTTTTGACAGTCCACGCTGGGCGCCGATGACTCTGGCGAGCAACTCTCCGTACACGGGTGCAGCCTGGGGAGCAATTTCCAGCTTCCCTTGCAACCAGCGCGTCACATCGAACCACGCATCCAATCCATCACGTTCACTGGCTCGTGCTATATCCAGGAGCAGAACGCCATCTTCGGCGGCTGCTTGTGACAACCGTTCGTTCAGACGGGCGATCAACTGCGCCGGGGCGCCCGCGACCAGGCGGTCATAACTGCCAAACAGCGGATCGGCGATGTTCAAGAAAGTCTGTTGGATCACGGTGGCGTGGAATGTCTCTCGCGCCTTTCGCCAGAGCATACGCAACTCATCGATCGACCGGCCGACGGCTGCATCCGCCTCGGCTGCCCTCGCCGTCACCGCTACGGCCGCTTTTGCTTCGCGCGCCGTGAGCGATAACAAGACGATCTGCGGGTGTAGCCCATGGAGTGGCGACTCCGCGTCGAGCAGTTGTTGCCGGTATTGCCCGTAGGGTCCGATGTAGACATCGATGAGCAACCGTCGGCGCAAACCACAGACTCGGATAGCTGGCAGCAGATGGTCGACCGTCGCAGAAGCGAGAATCGCCAGCCGAACAGAGGAAAATCCCTGAGGCGCTTCCGCGCAAGCTAGACCGAGGGCGCGATCAAGCTGAATCGTTTCGAGAAAGCCGAGCTGGTGCTGGGCAAGCGCAACAAGCTTCTCTAAGCGATCCGCCGACGGTTCCATCGCCCGGCGAAGGCAACCTCGGAAGTCCTGGGGGGCAGGCAGCCAGTCCATCATTGTTAGTAGCGCTTCGCGTCCCGAGCGCCGGACATCGCGACATGGGATTCCGGCTCTTCGCTGAGACACTTCCGAATCCGCGGGCCGGCTTCTTCAAGAAATGCAGCGGACCAACGTTGCGCGCTTTCCGGGTCGAGGTGATCGCTATCGAATGTCATCAGCCCGGCTAGCCTCGGCGCCACCAGGTTCAAGCCGAGCGCAACGGCAATGGCCTGGGCGGTCCCGACATCGGTTTTCACTGTCGGAACGATTGTTAAGATCGTGCAGGCTCGATCGGCGGCAAAACCAGGCAGGAGCTCTTTTCCCAACGCAGTATAGGAGGCGAGCTTCTTCTGGTCGATATCGTCATCATAGGATACCGGCACGCTCGTGAACCGGCCACCGGCCAAGAGCCAAGCACCCGCGGATCGCGACCGAAAGATGGCTACGTCATCTCTACAAACAGCCCTAAAGACTGTGCAAGCCGCTTTATGGATCCCTTGCCACCGGCGCTTCTCCTCATACCGAGCCCTCGCCGACTGATCCCGCATCACGGTTTTGCCGGGTCCAGTCTCGAATGGCTCGAAAAAGGAGTCGATATTGACCACATAAACCTTCGCCTTTGGGCGGAGCTTGCGGAGGAGCGGCGCTTCAAACGTATAGTTCTCGAAGCTCGAGAAACCCAGCAAGTAGTAGCTCTGAGAAAGCGACGAGAACCAGTCAGCCGTCACCTTACTAGAGAACGCGAACTGCGTGCGGCTATTCCCGACAAAAAGCACCTGTGCGTTCGCGGCAGCGGCGCTTGCCGCCGGCTCGAGGCCAAACCACATCGCGCCGTGGTCGTAGTCACCGTAACTCGTCGCCCCGCAGTAACCGAGGTAGCGGTCAGAGCCGTATCCAGAAGCTTGGCAACTGAATATGCCGTATTTTCTGAGGCTGTACGCGCCGCTAACAAGAACCACCGCGAGAACGAGCAGTAGGTACAAACCTGTTCTGGCCCGAAGCGCGAAGCTCTCACGACCTCCCCTTGGTACGCCGGTCAGATCAATCTGAAAAGGCTTAGTGGGTACCATATTGGGTAGCCTCCTTTCAGCCGCAAGGCTAGCTTCGTATCGTAAATCCATAGTCCTGCAAACCAGGCAGAGCGGGTGACGGCGATAGACGGTGCGCAAGGTGCGCAGAGGTGCCCGAGGCGCGGAGAAGAGAGGATCGGTTAATCATTGGTCCTATAACAGGTGCCACTCGTTTCTGGCGTGATCTACCTTCCTTGGCCGTTGGTCCGGGACACCCCCAGCAACCCTGGGAGAGGGCCCGTGGCCCTTTGGCTTTTCAGGCCAGACCTTCTTCTTCCCGGTACGAAATCAATCGGCGGTATCCGAGAACCAGCAGGATGGCCACAGCAGCCCCGGTTGAATCGATTGCGCAATCGGCGATGGACGCGTGCCGGCCCGGCACGAAGAGTTGGTGGAACTCATCAGTGAGCGAGTATGCCGCCGCAGCCAAGACGCTCCACAGTGCCTTTTGCAGTTCTCCGCTAAGGCCGCCGGAGGCCGCAAGACTTCGGTAAAGGAGGAGACCTAAGATTCCGTATTCGGCCAGGTGGGCGAGCTTTCGAGAGACTGCGTGCACGATGTCTAACGCAGCCGGCGAAAGCGTGAGATGAAGAAAGGCA
>Ga0306922_10005731_pt1 | contig 11881 bp, 8 predicted proteins | sample sta12Cox44000082_FD_203758 | JGI IMG/M metagenome (GOLD analysis project Ga0306922, IMG submission 203758) | Lab enrichment of tropical soil microbial communities from Luquillo Experimental Forest, Puerto Rico - statoxic.12C.oxic.44.000.082 (v2)... | ecosystem: Environmental > Terrestrial > Soil... | reverse complement strand
CGCTGCGAACGCAAGGTAACAACCTTGGGGCCCTGGCAGCTTATCAGGCGGCAGCGCGGCTCGATCCAGTCAGCCCAGCAATCCGGCTGTACCTCGTGAACGCTTACCGCGCGCTTGACCGTCTTGAGGATATGCGGCGCGAAAAGGCCGAATACGATCGCCTCCAGAAGGAGCAGGCAAACTGGCCTTGAGGCAGCTCGTAAGTGTAAGTCTGGCCTGCCTTTAGTACGCACCGCGGAGCTCTAGCTCGCAAATTCCCCATCCGCGAGGGCGCCTTGAGCCGAGAAACCGTCGACCGCGTCACAATTTCAGAGCGGGTCTGGCTGGAGCGGGGTCCCCTGCATCGACTGCCGCGAAACAAACCAGAAAATCGATATGCAACATCGAAAAGACAAAAAAAGACTTGACATTGGCGGGGCCCGAGAAGTAAAACCGCACGCAACGTAAACGATTACGGTGGGCCTTCTCTCGGTTCTGGGAGAGTGTTTACACGTGATCGGGGAACCTGTGGTGGTTCTCACCTTCGGACAGTAGGGGGGACGATGGCTCGCTGCATGAGACTTTCCCTTAACAATATCGATTTTGTGCGGAATAGATTGCCCTTGGCTGCTCTGTTTCTGGCTGCCGTCATCTTTTTTGCGGTCGCTTTGCCCATCGGGCCGCCGGCCCTGGCGCAGACAACCAGCGCGACGCTGACGGGAACTGTGTTTGACGCATCCGGTGCAGTTGTCGCGAGTGCCACGGTGATCCTAAAGAACGAAGCCAGCGGAGATGTGCGGAACACGGTTAGCAATGGGGAAGGTTACTTTACCTTCGCGGCCGTTCCGCCGGCTACCTACACCATCACCGTCGAAAAGGAAGGCTTCAAGGTGTGGGAAGCTAAGGAGATTGTTCTGAACTCCGCCGATAAGCGCAATGTGATCGGAATTAAGCTCGAACCTGGGGCAAAGTCCGAGACGGTTGTTGTTGAAGCCGCTTTCGAGGCAATTACTCCGACAGACTCCGGCGAGAAATCAGCCCTGATTAACCAGCAAATACTCCAGAACGTCGCCATCCAGGGCCAGAATTCCGCGGAGTTCGTCAAAATTCTGCCCGGGATGGCTTACACGGGCGGAACGGTAAACGTCTCCTCCGTTAACACGGAAGACCAGCGAACCGGGAGCGGCCCGGTTGGCAACGTGTCGGCGAACGGAACGCGTACCGCCGCATTGGATATCACCTCGGATGGCGCTCACATCATCGACCCTGGATGTAACTGCGGCCAGGCCATGAACACCAACGTCGAGATGACTTCGGAGCTGAAGGTCATGACCTCGAACTTCGGCGCGGACGAAGCCAAGGGGCCGGTGGTCATCAGCACGATCGGCAAATCGGGCGGGCAACAGTTCCACGGGGAAGCCTACCTCTATGCCCGTAACTATACGTTCAATGCAAACGACCCGCAGGATAAGAACTCAAATATTGCGCGACCGGAAACAAAGTATTTCTATCCCGGCGGCAATATTGGTGGTCCGGTCATCATTCCGGGCTCGAATTTCAACCACAACCGCGACAAGCTCTTCTTTTTCGCCGCCTTTCAATATTACAAGCAGGACGTGGACAACGGCGTTTATCACGCGGTGGTTCCGACTGCGGCAATGCGGCAAGGTGATTTCAGTGATACCGCCTATTTGAACAGCCTGAACGGCTACGCGGTAACGGGAGTTCCGAAAGGCAGCATGTTCACGAATGGAAAGCTTAACGTTCCCCTTAGCCAACTGGACCAGAACGGCGTTAATTTGATCAACAAGATCTACCCGATGCCAAACCAGGACCCGACTAGACCCGGATCAGGCGGCTGGAACTATGCCAGTGGCCAAACCAGATACTCCAACTTCTGGCAACTCCGCGGCCGTGCTGACTACAGCATCTCCCAGACCACGAAGCTGTACGTGTCGTACAATCATGAGAAGGATAGTGCTTTGAACAGCCTTGACGTGCTCTGGGGCTCAGGTGGAAACAGTTGGGCTGCGCCAACGACGCCCTATCCTTCCCCCATTGCCGAAACCACACAGTCGGACGTCATCACCGCAAACCTGACCAAAGTGATCAATCCTACGCTCACGAATGAGCTGGTTTTCAGCTACACTTATCTGAATCTGCCCAACAGCTTCAGCGACCCCTCCAAGGTTGACCGCGGCTCGCTCGGCATTAACTATAACTTCCTCTTCAACCATGGGGATCCGACAAAGATCATTTTCCCGCAAATGACCGGCTGGGGCGATGGCATCTCTAACATGCTCAACACCGGATTCGAGCTGAACGGCACCGTTTACGCCAAGAAGACGCTGCCGTCTGTCGCGGACAACCTGGTCAAGGTCTGGAGAACGCACACGACGAAGTTCGGCTTTTACTGGGAGCGTACCTGGAACGAACAGCCGGGCAACGCGGCCGTCAACGGCTCGATGATCTTCAGCAACTGGGGATCAAACGGCACTGGGAACGCGTACGCCGATATGCTCATCGGCCAGCTGACGCAGTACTCCGAAACGAATTTTGACGTCGTTCCCGCGTTCCGTTACTTAACCACAGATTTCTACGGGCAGGACTCTTGGAAGTTGTCCCGTCGGCTCACTGTTGACTACGGTATGCGGTTCTCTCATTTGGGTCCTTGGGTAGATACCACCGGCTATGGATTTGGGGCGTGGTATCCGAGCGCTTACGCCGCGGGCACGGGAGGTTCCGTCAACGGCGCGACGTTCAAAGGCATCCTATGGAACAAGGTTAACTCTTCGACGCCGCTATCGGGGTCCGCTAGCAGGTTGCTTTTCTACAATCCGCGCGTTGGTGTTGCCTGGGATATTTTTGGAACGGGCAAAACTGTTTTGCGCGGCGGCTACGGCATGTACCATTTCCATGATGAGCAAAACGTGCAAAATGGCGCTTACGGCATCGTTCGCGGATCGTTTTCATCTCCTACGTTGTGGAGCCCAACGATCGCCTCGCTTGGCCCCAGCCTTGGTTCCTTAAGTACGCCGAGCGGAGTCGTGGCCTTGAATCCCCAAGACGACCAGGAGCCGCGAACCCAGAGCTACAGCATTACCGTAGCCGAGAGAACGCCTTGGCATAGCTTGTTGGAAGTGGCCTACGTGGGCAGCAAGTCCGACTACCTGAGCAACTACAACAACAACTTCGACCAGCTCAATGATCTGGGAGTAGGGACCTTGTTCCAGCAGTATGGCTGGTTGCCCAATTGTTACCCAGCAGGTCAGCCGAACGACGGCGGGGCTTGCGGCAAGTCCGGCGCCAATACAGGCTACACCACCAATCAGACGCTCGCGGCGCGCCCGCTGAGCTACGGAACCCTAAAACTCATTGACCATAAGATGTATTCCAATTACAACAGCCTGCAGGTAACCTGGAATAAGCAATCTGGACACCTCACGTTCCTGACCAACTATACCTTCGGGAAAGCGCTGGGCATTCGCTCCGAGAATGGCGACGGCAATCAAGGCGCCGATCCGACCAACCTTAGAAGCAACTACGGAACCCTGCCGAACAATCGCACGCATATTTTCAACGTTGCTTATGTCTATGAGTTTCCCAGGGTGAACAATGCCGGCGCGTTCGTAAAACAAGTCGCGAACGGCTGGCAAATCTCTGGGATTGTCCAGTACCAGACCGGCGCAGACTTGCAGGCGGCTGTCGCCGGAAATGGAAACTTTAACTACACGGGTTTTATCCCCGGTGGTACAACCTTCATGGGCCAGACGATTACCGCGCCCGTCCAAGCGAACGGTCAGAACGCGCTCGGTACCCCGGATATCCAGCTGATGCCTACGCTGACTTGCGATCCCCGGCAGCGGCTCACGGCCCACCAATACATTAACGCTGCCTGCTTCTCCCCGCTGGTTACACCGGGCAAGCAGGGTAATTACATCTTTCCGGTCTTGACCGGTCCTGGTTTCTTCAACACGGACCTCTCGGTGTTCAAAAACTTCACCTTTGGACAGTCGGAGAGCAAAAAGCTGCAGTTCCGCTTCTCAGGTTATAACTTCCTCAACCACCCGAATCGGACGTTCATAAACGGCGACCAAGGCCTGAACCTTACGTTTAACAGCACTGGAGCCCTGGCGAACCCGAATTTCGGGTACGCGACAAACACAATTGGCCATCGCATTATCCAGGGGATGGTCCGATTCATGTGGTAGCCTTCCGGACTTAAGCATGGTCCTGTCAATGATTATCAACAAAGGCCGGCTGCGTAAGCCGGCCTTTCTCTTCGAGGCCCGTGACGCAGGCGCTTTGGAGCATTCCCATCGTAGGTGAGCTCAAAGACTCCAAGGATCAGGCTAGGCACCGCACGGTCCCTAAAATGGGGCTAGATTTGTGAGCTGTCCTTGTCTCTAGCAGTCTTCGGCGCTCGGGTAGATGGGAACACGGAGGCGGACGCTCATTTTTTCTTCTTCGCTGCGCGAAGCTTTTCAAGCACCGCTGTCGTTTGCGTATCGGCCGGATTGAGGCGGTGGGCGCGCTCGAGCACCGGCAGCGCCGCGTCATCTTCACCGAGCATGTAGAGTGTCGCACCCAAGAGCACTACCGAACCGTAGAAGCCGGGACGCAACGACACGGCCTTCTCGAGCGGCGCACGCGCTTCGGCGTAACGCTCCAATCGGAAGTAGCTGACTCCCAGGTTGTGCCACGCCTCAAACGAGTTCGGATCGAGCTCGACCGCCCGCTTCAGCGGATCGAGTGCTTCCGCGAACGCGCCCGCATCCCCGAATAACTGCCCGAGCAAGGTGAGCTTCTCGGGGTCGTTGGGGTCAGCCATGCGATGGCAGACCTCGCGCGCGGCGGCCAGCGGGTCGGTCCGCAGCGCGCTGGTGCACTCGCGCACCTCTTTTTCGGTCTTCTTGTGTTCGTCCCGCAACTGGCTGTAGAGCCCGTACTCGCGAGCTGCTTCCTGCTCGCGCCCGGCGCTCGAGTAGGCCCGCGCCAGCCGGTAATGAACGCGGTAGTCGTGCGGCAAGAGCTTGACCGCGCGCTCGAGCGACTTGGTTCCTGCGGCCAGGTCGCCCGAGGAAACGTACGCCACTCCCAGATAGAAGGCCGTGTCAGGAAATGGCGGGTCCTTGGTCAACGATCCGAGGCGTTGGATGGCGGACGCGTAATCGTTCGACAACAGGTCGAGCCGCCCGAGGTAGTAAGTGACGTAGCGCGATTCGCCCGTCAATTGGCGAGCCTGCTCGAACTGCCGGCGAGCTTCGTCGTTGCGGCCGAGCGACAGCAAGCAGACCGCGAACTCGAAGCGGGCCCGCGGATCGGCGGGATTGAGCACGAGAGCTTGTTCGAATTCGCTCGCCGCCGCCTCGAACAGCTGGCCCTGCATGAGCTCTAGACCCCGGCTGAGGTGAGCCTCGATGCCAGGCCGCTGAACCTGGGTCTGGGACACCTGGGCCTGGGACACCTGGGCCTGGGACATTCCCGCCACGATCGCCAACAACGCTGCCACGGTCCGTGTCACGAGCCGAATCGCTCCCGCGCGACGACTCCAACACCCTCCTTCACGGTAACGAACTGGTCGGCGCGCAGGCCCTCGACCGACTCGCGGACGCCGCTCGGCCAGGCGATTTGGAGGTCCGCCATCGCCGCAGGTCCCAGCCCAAAGTGCAAGCGCCGGTCCCCGCAGGACAGATATCCAGAGGACCCGAGCACGGCCTGCGCCTGGCGGCGCCCGCCGTATACCGCGGTCACCACCGCACCGATGGCGCTCGAGTTCGAGCGCGTTCCGACTAGCTTCACCTTCAACCAGTGCCCACCGCCATGGATATCGTTGCGCAGCAGCGACGGGGGCTCATTGATGTTCATGATCAGGATGTCGAGGTCGCCGTCGTTGTCAAAATCGCCGAAGGCCGCGCCACGGCTGGAATGCGCTTCGGCGATGGCCGGGCCGGCGCCGTCCAGAAGCTCCTCGAAGCGGCCGCCGCCCAGGTTGCGGAACAGCACCCGCGGCGTCTTGTGCGGAAACTCCGGATGCTTCCGCTCCACCTCGGGGAAGACGCTTCCCGTTACCCAGAACAAATCTGGCAGGCCGTCGTTATCCAGGTCGGCTATGCCGTCCCCCCAACTGACGTACCGGGTCTCGACACCCAACCCGGAGCGCAGCGTAACGTCTTCGAATACGAGGCGGCCCGAATTCCGGTACAGAGCCACGGTATCTTCGGCAAAATGGGTCTTTAGCACGTCCAGCCGGCCATCCGTGTCGAAATCGCCGATGGCAATACCCATGCCAGCCTGTTCGTTGCCGTCCTCGTTTACGGCCAGGCCCGACAGCAGCCCCTGCTCCGCAAAAGTTCCGTCTCCACGGTTGTGGAACAGCAGGCTGGGGGTTGAATCGCAGGCCACGTAAATATCCTGCCAGCCGTCGCCGTCCAAATCCGCCGCCATCGCGGTCAGGCCGAACCCCGGCGCCGCGGAACCTACGCCCGAGCGCGCGGTGACGTCGGTGAAAGTCCCGTCTCCGTTATTGTGGTAGAGCATCGGACGTTCGGGCAGAAGTCCGCGCGGGCCGCAATTCACCGGGACGCCTTTGAAATTGCAGTTGGGATCCTTCCCGGTCGGCGGGATTTTATCGAAGTCGAAAACCAAGTAGTTCGAAACAAAGAGATCCAAGCGGCCGTCGCGATCGTAGTCCACCCACGTGCAACCACTGCCCCAGCGCTTGCCGGGATGCAACAGGCCCGCGGCCTCGGTCACATCCGTGAACGTGCCGTCGCCGTTGTTGCGGTACAGGATGTTCTGAGGCCAGGCGGTGATAAAGAGATCGTCGAAACCGTCATGGTTGTAGTCGCCGACGGTCACGCCGCATGCCCAGCCCTGACGTACCAGGCCCGCTTTCACGGTCGCGTCCGTGAAGGTCCCGTCGCGGTTGTTCTTGTAAAGCCGATTGCTCGCCCCCTCGACCGGCCCTGCTCGGCGCGTCCCCGACAACAGGAAAATGTCGAGCCAGCCATCGTTGTCGTAGTCGAGAAAGGCGACTCCGCAGCCCATTGATTCGAGGATGTAATCCATGCGGTCCGGGGGGCCGTAGATAACCGGAGCGAGCAGGCCTGCATGGGCGGCGACGTCGGTGAAGCGCGCATGAAAGGGCAGACCCGAGGGTTTTCCGCGCGGTTGCGGCCTGATCCCGCGCGACGCCATGCCCCCCGACTCCTGGGCCCAGGACACGGCAACCCCCGCAGTTCCTGCGGCGAGCATGGCAAGGAATTCACGGCGAATCATACCGCCGAGCGCCGATCCACGTGCGACCAACAGGATGTTGGGCCATCCGTTAAACCACACTCCCTTAAGTTCATGGGCCCTTTCCATTTCTGGGAGTTGCTCTCTCCACGGCCTTCCCTTCTTTGGTTCCCAAGCTAGCGCCGTCTTTCCTCGTGCGGCGTCCTGCCCGGGGCCAAGTCATCGAAGCCGTTCCTTGAGGCGTTTGATCTCGTCGAGCAATTGCGAGAATCTGCGGGATAGGGAAATCTGATAAAGGAAAAAGACAACCCAGACTGCAATCCATGCTGCGAGAAGATACTGGAAGTTCCTCATACGTGCTCCCTAGCCGTGCGAGATTGCCTGTCCAAATCGCGAGAACCGATTTCAGATGTCAGTCGGCTGACTTCACACCGCAAGCGCTCAAGATGGTACCGGTCCAGAAGAAGAACGATCATTACTCCGACCATGGCTGCGAAACACAGCAACAGCACTTTGCCCATGGCGGGGTCGACTCCCGCATTAGGGCCGCCAAAAAAAACTGGGGTGGGATGCTGAGTCCGCCAAAAGCGGTTTGACACGTACACCAACGGGACGTCGAGAAACGCAAAGATTCCGAAGACGGCGGAGATTCTGGCACGCCTGTCGGGTTCCTCCACCATCGACCGCAGCAAAAGATAGGCAATGTATAGCAGCCAAAGAAGAAAAGTCGTAGTGAGCCTCGCGTCCCACGTCCACCAAATCCCCCAAGCCGGCTTTCCCCACAAGGGACCAGTTATCAGCCCAATCGTACAGCACACCACGCCCAGTTCTGCCCCCGCGACGCCAAGCCAGTCGTAGGGTTGCTTGCGGGTGAATAAATAGGAGAGGTTTCCGAAGACAGATACAAAAAGCGCCAAGAACATGGCGACCCAGCTCGGCAGGTGAAAATAGAAAATGCGCTGCGCGTCATGCATGGTTCGCTCATCGGGGGCGATAAACAACGCAGCATAACCCGCGGTGCACATCAGGCTAGAGACAATCAGCGAACTTATGATTCTTCGATTCATCGGCGCAGAGGTGCCAAGCGTGCATCGGAGGTGGCTGATCAAGGCCTGACCGCCGGAAAGTTGTTAGCCGTTCTTCTTCGCGGCCCTGGCTTTGGCCCACCGCGCCCTTTGCGCCTTCGCGATTCTCGCTCTCGCGCTTCGAGACAAAGGCCGTCTCTTGGCGCCAGCGGCGCCGTTGTTTCCCCCTAAGACTTTCATGGCTGCATGAACTGTATCCAACTGCTTTTGCAGCTTTGACGCTTCGTTTTTCAACGCCGTTAGGATATCCATTTCTCCTCCATAGACAATCTATCACACGAATGGAGTAAGCTTCGGCGTTCAAGTTCCCGGGTGATCGAGGGCGTTCGCCAATGTCCGAAGACTCTCGAAAGCGGTCGAACAGCCATTAACCGATAGGCCTAAGTACCATCTCTTTTTCCAAAACTGACCCTCATGATTGGGGTGTTCAACGGGAGATTGGGCATCTCGAATTTGAATTGGCGTGCAGCCCGTTGTGAGAGGTGGTGGACGATGGACACATTGGATTCCATTTGGTTTGGCATGAAGCTCGGGGTCGCCATGATTGGGATGGTGATGGTGCGCTCCCTGTGGCGTGAGGTATGGCGCAGCAAACGCGCGGGGGAGCAAAAGGACAAGTAAGGCATGCGGTACGGCCCGAAGGACCATGCAAGGCCATGTTGCATGAGTAGTTGCCTCTGACCGCGAAGGATTGCGTCTGGCTCTCCGATGAACAGCTTTCTCGACGCTCGATTTGCGCGCTGCCGCAAGCTTAGCGCTCGGACGTGCGGGTCTGCCGGTGACCCATACTCGAAGGACCGCAGCGGTCTGATGAAAAACACAAGATTGCTTGCCCAATGCGGGCGGTCCAGCGCCTTCTCGAGTCGGTGTACTCGCCCTTCGAGTGCGCTCCAGTCGTGGCCGCTCGGTTCGTATCTGCTCCTCGGCCTTCACGCTTTCAAGTTCGCCTTTAATCCGGAAAGCTGCTATTAAGGAAGGTGCTGTGAAACACGCGCGACCCGCCTCCTGAACCTGCAAGCGATAAAACGGAGGGGCTTGAGCGCGTATCCATCCGTGGCTTCTTAAATCCTTTCTCAATAGCCGGACCTCTTCAACTAAAACTAAAGCTTGTATACCCGCGGGGTCGCTTAGAGTGGATTCGAGTGGATTGACCTAAGCCAGACGCGGAAAGAAATGAGGAACATAGCAGGAAACCCCTGGGCCAGTTGCGTCAGAAGCAACCGAGCGGGGGCGGTGTGCCTCTAACAGGGAAGGTAGGAGAGAAGTTGGAAGGAGCGCTACCACCAGCAGTTGCCTGATTCTAGGATACCGGCGGGACTCCACTTCAGGAAACCATACCACTAGCTGTTCCCCCTCGGCGCTTCCCAGCAGCAGTTCGGGTGGTAAGCGCAATCCAACAAATCGAAAGCCGGACGGGCGTAGCATGCACGGCTACAGTACAGACTCCAGCGAAAGGAGATTCGCTCCCCTTCTGCTTGCCACACTGGCCGTTCTGTGCGCTTGGCTGTGCTCCAAACTCATGGCCGCCGTTCATTTTTCCGCACCATGGTGGCTGGATGCCCCTTCCAGTTTGGCTTTTTACGGCGTGCTCAACACTCTGTTTGATAAGCATCTCTGGCGCAACCGCTTCGTGCGCATGCTCGGATTGTCGAGAGTCCCGAACCTCAGCGGGCGTTGGCGCGGGTTCCTGGTCTCCTCGTTTGATGGCCACGTCAAGCGTCACGAGGTGCTGCTCCAGATTTTCCAAAGCTGGACGGAAATCTCGCTTTACCTCACCACGATCACATCGATTTCGCGAAGTTGCGTTGCCGAAATGCAGGTGTCAGACCCAGAGGGTGTCGCCTTGATTTACCAATATCAAAACCACCCCCTGTCCTATGCAATGAAGTCGATGCACATGCACTATGGCACGGCCATGCTGCGATGGTCCGAACAGGGCGACTGCTTGGCCGGAGACTATTACTCTGGGAGGGACCGGCGCACCTACGGACAAATATGGTGTTGGAGAGAGCACAAAGGCCGTGTCGTGCGATACCGGCACATTCTCGAAATGGTCCGTGGCAAGCGGGAGGCCTCCTAGCCCGCTCCGCGTGACGTTGCTCGAATGAACGGGGAACCTTTGCTTGACAGGGGGGCGTCCGCTAGTCGTCAGTTGCTTCGCCCTGACTGCAACATCGTGCTGAATGCTTGGGACGAGTGGCTATCTCTCCTGGTGGCGGGTTCCGACCACCGCCAGATCATCCCTGTCAAAGCTCAACGGCTTATCTAGACTGGGCACTTGAAACTGCTTGCTTGCAATTGCAGTGCTTCGATTTTGCAGTTTTCTGGCCGAGTCAAATGATGCGGGCTTTTCTCACGAACTCGACGGTCTCCAACGAATATTGATATGGTCGCCGGGCATAAACAGTCTTTCGTATCTCCAGACTTTTCCCTCGTGCGCCGGAGTAGGAGCCGCATCGACTTCCAGCGTGTGCGGGTGTTCGATGGTGACCGTAACACCTATCGTGGGATAAGGGAAATGTTGGGCATAATAAAAAGCTACTGGATAACTCACCGCGCATTTTCCGCCGAATCTGTAGCTAAAACCCTTCGAAGCAGGCTGAATCTTCACCGGATCTGCGAGCCCTTGAAGAACGAACGGTTCGTCTTCGGCAGCGTTTAGCGCGGGTCGCCACTCATAGCTTCTTTCGGACGAGATAAGGGTCAGAGAATCCAGGCGAGGGTTCTCGGCTTGCTCGAAAGCAATTTTATACTGGAACTCAATTGCCTCCTCCGTTGGGTTAACCAGCTCGAAATCGAATTCCATCTCGATCTGTATGAAATCCGCTTCGGGAATGAGTCTATAGCGCGCGTTGAAATTCCTGCGGAAAAGCTTGGTATTGAAAACCAATCGTCTGAGGCGCTCCTTTAACTGTGGTTGGTGGTCGAATCCTAAGAGATATTCAAAAATATCTCTGGCTGCCTCCCTTAGCAGCCTAGCTTTCAGGAACGGGTCTACCAGGAACATGAGGAGCGCGGCAATGACGGCAGCCTCCCCGAAGGAGTGCCAGAAATAGCCTCCGGGGAATTTCCAAAGGAGCAATCCTCCAACGGCCGTCAAGACCAAGGAAATGTATTGAACGGGCGTGCGCGCAATGAGTTTCTCCCACCACGATTCGAAAGAAAAGCTGCCCGGATTGTCCGCCATCGGTTCGACCTCGCGCTGCATCGCGTTTCCTCAACAGAATCCTGAGGATTCTGCCATCTACTGCCCTCGCTAGCGCAACGATTTTTACCAAGCGAATCGTGAAAGAAAACATGAGCCAATCCTAGAAAGGAGACCGAGAAGTTCTGTTTCGGCCTGTGCATGCTTGGGTCGGAGTAAATCGAGACTGCTGCCAGCCCTTTTTCATCCAGAGCACGGGCGGACTTGCCCGGGCCACTCGCTCGCGGCTTCGCGCTTGGAGAATCCGAGGGTGGGACCTTCGACGACGTCATCAAGTGGCATAGCTATTTCCTGGAGCTGTCCCGTTTGCCTGAATTCCGCGAGGTTCGCGCCAAGTATGTGAATGTCAAGAATCCGCCGGCCAGAACCGCTG
>Ga0306922_10005730_pt1 | contig 11882 bp, 10 predicted proteins | sample sta12Cox44000082_FD_203758 | JGI IMG/M metagenome (GOLD analysis project Ga0306922, IMG submission 203758) | Lab enrichment of tropical soil microbial communities from Luquillo Experimental Forest, Puerto Rico - statoxic.12C.oxic.44.000.082 (v2)... | ecosystem: Environmental > Terrestrial >... | reverse complement strand
GGCGGCCGACCGCGTACCATCCGAACAAGTTGCTGGTCAGCGTTGATTCGACGAGATCGATTACAACGATCGCCTCGGTAACGATCTCCGGCAGGGGTTCCGGGACGCTCGTGGCCATTCGTCGTGCCCTTTACGACGTCAAGAGATTTACGCGACGGAATATGACGTCTCCGACGCGCTTGAATTCACGAGACTCGCTCGCTCCTGCGCGGGCCCGCTGGTCAGTCGGCATCCGCTCCAACGCAGCCTGCGAGATGACGATTTCATTGGGCTGCGCTAGATCGTTCAGATGCGCTGCGACGTTCACCGCCTCGCCGACAAGATTTTTGCCGTAGGAAGTTTCGATCAATACAACGTTTCCGTAATGTAAGCTGAACTTGAACCCCATTGATCGCCCGATAGACATAGAATTTTGCGACAACAAGCTCTGTATCGAAAACACAAACGGCATCACATTTTCGACGTTCTCGAAAGCCGCGAGAAAACCGTCGCCGAGGAACTTGATGATCAAACAGTGATGTTCTGTGCCGAGTTGGCCAGCTTGTTCAAAGAATTGACGCAACATGATCGCGACGAAAAGATCGCCTTCCTGGGCAGTGAGGCGAGTGGTGCCGGCGATATCGCAAAAGACCAGCGCCAGAGTTTTTCTGAGGGGGGCCGGGGCTTCCATTTATCCCAATCTCAATTACCGGGCGACATCAACGGGTGCGGGCGAGGGTGTCGAGCAAAGTTTTGGGGTCGGTGACGGGCAGAGAACACACCGGCCCCTCGCACACATAGGCGGCCGGCTTGCCGTCGATGAAACCTTTCCCGGAAGCTGGGTGGCTGCTCGGCAGCGAGCCTCCCGGAGGCACAGATGTGAACACCCGGTTGGGCAGCGATACATCGTAGACAGCACGCCGCAACGCGTCGAACGCGGGGGCGCCGCTTTCTCCGACGAGGACGATCTGCACCGGCTTTGCCAGCAGCTCGACATTGTTGAGCAAGGTGGCGAGCGGGAAAAAGTTGCGGCCCATCTCTCCGGAAAAGGTCTGGAGGATCGTCTCGGCGCGCCGTAGATAGGCTTCTTCGCCGGTCAGCATCGCGAGCCGGGACAGCACGCCGATCAAGGTCCCATTGCCGGCAGGAACGGCAGAGTCGGCCGCCGTCTTCGGGCGCGCGACCAACCCCTCGGTGTCTTTTGCGGCAAAGAAATAGCCGCCTTCGGTCGAATCCCAATAATGCTGGTCAAGGATCCGCACCCAATCGCGGGCCTGGGTCAAAAAATCGCCTTCGCCGGTCGCTTCGTGAAGTGCGAGAGCCGCGCGGCAGAGATTGGCGTAGTCGTCGACGCTCGCTGGATGGCGGGCGCGGCCGGCTCGCCAGCTGTGCAACAGACGCTGGTCGGGCTCGGTCATATGCCGGCGGATGAAATCGAAGGCGCCGCGGGAGAGCTCGATCCAGGTCGGCTGCTCGAAGACGATGCCGGCATTCGCCATGGCGGCGATCATCAGCCCATTCCAATCAGCGAGCACCTTGTCGTCGAGACCCGGCCGGACCCTCCCGTCGCGCGCCCGAAGCAGCAGCGCCCGGCAATTTGCGAGCTCGCGCTCGGTCTCCGCATCGGCGAGGGCCGGCGTCTTTAGCCGATTGAGAATGTTGTGCCCTTCCCAATTCCCCGCTGCCTCGACATCGTAGAAGCGCTTAAAGAAAGCGGCGCGATCGCCGAGGACCGCATCGATCTCGGCCGCGGCCCAGACATAAAACTTGCCTTCTTCGTGCTCGCTGTCGGCGTCGAGACTGCTGGCGAACCCGCCCTCTTGCGTCAGCATCTCGCGGCCGACCCAGTCCAAGGTCTCCTCGATGCGCTGCCGATAGAGCGGGCTCTTGGTCTCCTGCCAGACCAGGGTCAGGAGGTCGACGAGCTCGGCATTGTCGTAGAGCATCTTCTCGAAATGCGGCACGAGCCACCGCGCATCGGTCGAGTACCGGGAGAAACCGCCGCCCAAATGGTCGTAGATGCCGCCCTGACACATCGCGTCGAGCGCCTTGACGACGGCGTCGCGATAAGGCGCCTGCCCGGTGCGTTTCCAGGCGCGCCACAACAGCTCGAGGATGCCGGTCTGGGGGAATTTCGGCGCGGTGCCGATGCCGCCATGGATCTGGTCGACCTCGCGCAACAAGCGCTCGGCGACAGGGTCGAGCTGGCCGGGGGCGATCGAGCCACCGCGCTCCGGCCGGCCGAGCCGCTGCAACGCCTCACGCAGCACCGTTACGTTCTTGGCGACTTTGTCGCGGTCGCGCCCATAGGCATTGCTCATCGCCTCGAGGACCTGGGAAAAACCGGGCCGCCCCCACCGCGACTCAGGCGGGAAATAGGTACCGCCCCAAAACGGCTCGCCGTCGGGGGTCAGGAACATCGTCAACGGCCAGCCGCCCTGCTCCCCCATAAGCGCCAACGCATGTTGGTAGATCTGGTCGAGATCGGGTCGTTCTTCGCGGTCAACTTTCACGTTGACAAAGAGCGTGTTCATCCGCTCAGCGATTTCCGGGTTTTCGAAGCTCTCATGCGCCATCACGTGGCACCAATGGCAGGCGGCATAGCCGATCGACAGCAGGATCGGCTTGTCGGTGGCCTTGGCCGCAGCCAGCATCGCATCGCTCCAAGGCTGCCAATGAACGGGGTTGTCCTTGTGCTGGAGGAGGTAGGGGCTGGTCTCCTCGCCGAGGCGGTTACGGTCCATTTGGGTTCCTGCCGTGCGGATTTGTCGGGTGTGCCGGGCGGTGCGCGCAATTGCCCGCGGCGCCGCGACAGGTTAGGGTTGCAGTCTACTCCAGAAAACGGCGGTCTGCCTCATCTGCTCCGCCGTGCACACTTGACACGGAGAATGCCAATGGCAGATGCACCCGCCGACCCGCGCCTCTTTTACGCGCGCCACATCTTCATGTGCACGAATGTGCGGCCCGAGGGCCATCCGCGCGGCTGCTGCACCGCCCGCGCCGCGGACGGCGGGGGTGTGGAGAAACTGCGCGGCTATGCGCGCGAGAAGGCGCGGCAGCTGGGGATCGAGAGCATCCGTTGGAATGCTTCGGGCTGTCTCGACCGCTGCGAGTTCGGCCCGAACATGGTGATTTATCCCGAGGGCGTGTGGTATCGGTACGAATCCCAAGCGGACATCGACGAGATCCTGGAGACGCATGTCAAAAACGGCGGGCGGGTCGGACGGCTGATGCTCCAGCCGGAACAGCTGCCGCCAAAGCACTGAGGGCCGCGGCGGCAGCTTCCGATACGATATTCGCTCCGGCGACGGCGGCGGGCCGCGCCGCCATCGCCATACTGCGCCTTAGTGGACCCGATGCCGCTCGCGCTGTCTCGCTGGTTGCGGGCAAACCTCCGCGGCCGCGCGTAGCGCAGCGCCGCCGCTTCATCGATCCCGCTACCGGAGAGCACCTCGACGAAGGGCTGGTGTTGTGGTTTCCCGGCCCAGCCAGCGCCACCGGCGAGGATGTTGCCGAGTTTCATGTGCACGGCAGCCGCGCCGTGCTCGCCGCTATGACGCAGGCGTTGCGCCGCCTCGGATTGCGACTCGCCGAGCCCGGCGAATTCACCCGCCGCGCCTTTGTCAACGGCAAGCTCGATCTCGTACAGGCCGAGGCCATCGCCGATCTCGCTGCGGCCGAGACCGAGGCACAGCGCCGTCAGGCGCTTCGCCAGCTCGACGGTGAGCTTGGTGATCTCTATCGCGGCTGGAGCCAACGCCTGACCCGGACTCTCGCCCATCTCGAGGCGGCCATCGATTTTCCCGACGAGGATCTGCCGTCCGAGATCGAAGACCGGATTCTCGGTGAGACCGAGGTGCTGATCACCGAGGTCGAGCGGCACCTTGCGGACGGACACCGAGGTGAACGGCTGCGAGACGGGATCATGGTCGCGATCATCGGCCCGCCAAATGCCGGAAAATCTACCCTTATCAATAAGATAGCTCGGAGAGATGCGGCCATCACGTCGCCTGTCGCCGGCACCACGCGGGACATCGTCGAGGTCGTGGTCGACCTCGAAGGGTATCCGGTTGTCCTCGCCGACACGGCGGGCTTACGCGACAGCGAGGACGTGGTCGAGCGGGAGGGGCTGCGGCGCGCTTTGCGGCGTGCCGAAGAAGCCGAGATCAGGCTGTTTGTCTTTGATGCACGGTGCCCCGAGGAGGCGCGCGGCGCCGCGGCTTGGCCCAGGCCCGATACGATCCTGGTCGCGAACAAGATCGACCTCCTGCCGGCATCCCCTCTCCTCCCTTCAGGGGAGAGAAGAAAGGCCCCTCACCCCAACCCTCTCTCCGCTTGCGGGGAGAGGGAGGGACCCGCGAAGCGGGAGGGTGAGGGGGGGCAAGTGACGGACATTCGGAGATTTTCCTGGGGCGGGTTTCCACAGGAAGCGATCGTGGTCTCGGCGCTGACCGGCGAGGGCATCGATGCCTTGTTGTCGGCGCTCGGCGAGCGAGTGGCACAAACCTGTCGAATAGAAGCCCCGGTTCTGACCCGTGCAAGGCATCGCCAAGCTCTGGAGGAAGCCGTTTCGTCGTTGCGGCGAGCGCTCGGTGCAGCCCTGCCCGAGCTGCGCGCCGAAGATTTGCGCCTAGCCTTGCGCAGCCTCGGCCGGATCACCGGGAGCATCGATGTCGAAGATCTGCTCGACATGATATTCCGCGATTTCTGCATCGGTAAGTGATCGGAATTATGTAGCTGTCTTACCGAAAAGCCCGCCTGATCCTAGAGCGCATGGGGCGGCAGCCGAGTGAACGGGCAGTCGTGATGCTCGCCAAGACGATTCACTCATCCTTTTCGAGGCAGAAGAACCCGGTTGTCACCTATGATCGCGCTAGTAGTTGGCCGGGAAATGGCACTTACTATCACGCGACGGTTAGCAGCCCTTCTCTGACTTCACCAGTCTTGGGACGATCCCGACGCGCTCTCGACGCGCACGCCTGAGTTCCTCGTAGCGCTCACGGACTCCTTCGTTCCTATCCAACTCTGCGCTTATGAAAGCGGATACGGCTGCGCGAATAACCTTCGATTGGTCCGCGCCGAACATAGCTTCGCAAAAATCCTGCAATTCAGTACGGCTAGGCTCGCCAAGCCGATAGCGGTCTGGCTGGATCTTCGGAGACTTGCCGTCCATTCCCCGTGCCATAAGGATCTAATCATGCCTGAATGTACCGCGCGGTACAATGCGGTACATTTCCCACTTGACCAATGGACCCTATACAGGATAAAAAAAGAAGCGCCCCCGAAGGGGCGCCAGTTTGGGTTGGGTGGTTTCTAGGACCTTCGGTCGGTTACGACGACCTTGGCCATTTCCGCGAGTGGGAGCGGACACGCTCCCAGTTCCCGAGACGAAGCTTCAGGTATTCCCGTACCATTACGGTCTTACCGTTGGCGTAACGAAAGGTGCTCTTCATGGCACCTCCTTTCCGGGACTTGACGCCCCCGCCAAGTAGGCGTCGGGGTCCGGATCGGGCGGTGAATTAGCGCACCAGTCGCACCACAAAGAGACTGCGGGTCGTGTGCTCGGTCAAGACTGCGGGATTTAATCCTTAATTTTGGAGTAAATCAGGGATAACGCGCGCAATAAGCCTGTGGATAGGCAATCAACAGTAGTCAAATCGCCGCCTGATAGGCTCTGGTGCAAACGTGCAACTCGCGAATCGCTCCGAATCGCCGGCTCAACGATTTCGAAAGGTGTTCGTGTCAAAAGCCTCGCATGTCGGAGGAAAGAGAATGGCTGACGCTGCGGCAGATCGACCAGCTTAGAGTGGACATCGCCAGTGTCGAGAGCGGGCAGGAATTCCTGATGCACCGGGTCAATGCACTGCCGAGCGCATCGGATCTATGGCGGGCAGCGACGCTAATCGGGCTTATCGGGGGTGTGCTCGGGATCGTTGGCATGGAGTGGCTTCATCGGTATTTTGCATGCGGTTCAATTTGATCATTTGATCTGAACCGCGGCAGGAGGAGACCGTGGCGCCGCGTAGCCGCGCGAACAAAATCGAAGACGGGAAACAGTCGACCCGGACTAAAATCGCCCGGTTCGGTCCAAATGAGCCAACTCGGGCTTCAGATCAAGCACGCTGGACGAAAGAGCACAGGGGCAGACCTTTAAACGAGAACCCCCATATTCGTGCAAAACGGTACTCACCGGCCGAATTGGCGCGAGCGCAGAAGCACAAGGAATGGGCGAAGGGTAATGCCGGAAGGGACGCTGAAAATCCGCATTCATGGCGTCCGGACCTGGGAAAGCCGCGAGGCGCGCTCTTTGGTGAGACAGCTACATAATTCCGTAAGTGATGGCGAGGTCATTCCAGGCTCGGCCCGTCCTGCCCGTCCTGCAATGACCGACAGGGTGTAACTGCCCTTCTATATGCAACTCCTTGCCAGCCGTAGGCACGGGACACTGTATGTCGGCATAATAAACGACCTCGAGGGGCGGAACCCGGACTGACACGACTTGTATCCGGCGCCTCTCAAGTCGGGTTTCACGTGAAACACCGTTTCGGATGTCCTACATTCCGCCGCTATGAATAACAGTCTCCAGAGATACGACGTCGTCGTGGTCGGCGGCGGGCATGCCGGTTGCGAGGCGGCCGCGGCCGGCGCACGTCTCGGTGCCAAGACACTGCTCCTGACCCACCAGCGGGCGACGATCGGCGAGATGTCGTGCAACCCCGCGATCGGCGGGCTCGGCAAGGGTCACCTGGTGCGCGAGATCGACGCGCTTGACGGTATCATGGGCCGGGCGATCGACCGGGCGGGCATCCAGTTCCGGATTCTCAACCGCAGCAAGGGAGCGGCGGTCCGCGGCCCGCGCGCGCAGGCTGACCGCAAGCTCTATCGGCAGGCCGTCTCCGAGCTGCTGGCCGAGACTGAAGGCCTCGACATTATCGAAGGCGCGGCCGAGGATTTGCTGCTCGATCATGACGGTCGGGTGGCCGGGGTCTCGCTCGGCGACGGCCGTCACTATGCAACAGGGCGGGTTGTACTGACGACCGGCACCTTCCTAAACGGGCTCATTCACATCGGCGAGGAAAAGATACCGGCCGGCCGGGTCGGCGAGCGGCCCTCTCTGGGTCTGTCACGCACCCTCAACCGGTTGGGCTTTGCCCTCGGACGGCTGAAGACCGGCACGCCGCCGCGGCTCGACGGCCGGACGATCGATTGGGCCGGGCTTGAAAATCAGCCCGGCGACGATCCCCCGCCGCCGTTTTCATTTATGACCGACACGATCGCGACCCCGCAGGTCGCTTGCCACATCACTGCAACGACACCGGCGACGCATTCGGTCATACGCGCCAACCTTGGCCGCTCGCCGATGTATTCAGGACAGATCGCCAGCATCGGACCGCGCTATTGTCCATCGATCGAAGACAAGATCGTGCGCTTTGCCGAGCGTGAGCGGCACCAGATCTTTCTTGAGCCGGAAGGGCTCGACGACGACACGATCTACCCGAATGGCATCTCGACCTCGCTGCCGCGCGACGTCCAGCAGGCCATGCTGCAGACCATCCCGGGGCTCGAACGGGCGGCACTGCGGCGGCCCGGCTATGCGATCGAATACGATTTTGTCGACCCGCGCGAGCTTTATCCAAGCCTGGAGACCCGGCGGGTTCCCGGCCTCTATTTTGCGGGTCAGATCAATGGCACGACCGGCTACGAGGAGGCGGCGGCCCAAGGCCTAGTCGCCGGGCTCAACGCGGCGCTCGCGGCCTCGGGCGCCGAGCCGCTCGTGCTCGACCGCGCCGACGCCTATATGGGCGTGCTGATCGACGACCTCGTCACACGCGGCACTAGCGAGCCTTATCGCATGTTCACCTCGCGAGCCGAATATCGGCTGACGCTGCGCGCCGACAACGCCGACCAGCGGCTGACCGGGATCGGACTGCGCCTCGGCTGCGTCGGCGCTGCGCGAGGCCGGCGTTTTAAGGCGAAAATGACAGCGCTCGCCGAGGCCCGCCGGTGTCTCGCGGAATTGCGGATGACGCCGCCGGCATTGAAGCGCTACGGCATCGCGGTCAACGAGGACGGCATTACCCGTAGTGCCGCGGAGCTTCTCGCCTACCCGGGGATCGACCTCGCAAGGCTTGCTCGGGTCTGGCCCCGGCTCGCGGCGCTGGCGCCGGAGATCGCCGAGCAGCTCGAGATCGATGCGCGCTATGCCGGCTATCTCGAGCGGCAGGAGCGCGATATCTTCTCGTTCCGGCGCGATGAAGCGCTGCTACTGCCGCCCGATCTCGACTACGGGGCAGTCGGCAGCCTATCGCGCGAGATCCGCGACAAGCTCGCCCTCGCGCGGCCATCGACGCTCGGCGCTGCGGCGCGCATCTCGGGGGTAACCCCGTCGGCGTTGGTTGCCTTGCTGAAGCATGTGAAGCGTCGTGCGGCGTGAGCCCGTTGCTCGATGCGCAAGGCTTTGCCGAGATCATTCCTGTTTCACGTGAAACACTGGCACGGCTCGAAGCCTATACAGAGCTGCTGACCCGCTGGTCGGCGCGCATCAACCTCATTGGGCGCGATACGATCGCGGATCTCTGGCGGCGCCACATCCTCGATTCGGCGCAGCTTAGCGCGTTTGTGCCCAGCCCGGCGCATAGCATGATCGATCTGGGCAGCGGCGCCGGCTTGCCTGGACTGGTCCTGGCGATCCTCGGGGTGCCCGGGGTCGAGCTTGTTGAGGCCGATTCGCGAAAATGCGCCTTCTTGCGCGAGGCTGTTCGAATCACCGAGACTGACGCGGTGATTCGCCCGTGCCGGATCGAGGCGGTGCCGCGGCATCCGGTCGATGTCGTGACCGCGCGCGCCTGCGCGCCGCTGGACCGGCTGCTCGGTCTGGCCGAGCCGTTCCTCGGCGCCGGCAGCGAATGCCTGTTTCTCAAAGGCGAACGGATCGAGCAGGAATTGACCATCGCCCGCGAAGGCTGGACAATGACGGTCTCGGCTTCCCAGAGCCGTTCCGATCCGCGGGGGGTCGTTCTTAGCTTGCAACAGGTAGCCCGTGAGCCTCGCCGCGGTTGAGGTCCTGCCGCGGATCGTTCCGGTCATTCGCCGGGCCCGGATCGTCGCGGTCGCCAATCAAAAAGGCGGCGTAGGCAAGACGACGACGGCGATCAACTTGGCGACGGCGCTGGCGGCCGCAGGGCATCGCGTTCTCGTCATCGACCTCGACGCGCAAGGCAACGCCAGCACCGGGCTCGGCATCGAGCGCAAGGCGCGGACGCCGACGAGCTACGAGCTGATCCTGGGCGAGGCCGAGCTTGAAAATGCCGTCGTCGCCACCGACGTCCCCGGCCTTTTCATCATTCCGGCATCGCCGGACCTGGCCGGCGCCGACCTCGAATTCACCGCCCGCGATCGCCGCGAGTTTCTCCTGAGCCGAGCGATCCGCAGCAGGGTCGGCGACTATGACGAGGTGCTGATCGATTGTCCGCCGTCACTGAACCTGCTGACGATTAACGCGCTGGTGGCTGCCGATTCGGTCCTGGTGCCGCTGCAATGCGAGTTCTACGCGCTCGAGGGGCTGAGCCAGCTGATGCGCACGATAGAACGAGTGCAGCGGGCGCTCAACCCACGGCTCGACCTGCAGGGCGTCGTACTGACGATGTACGATCAGCGCAATAACCTCTGCGACCTCGTTGCCGCCGACGTGCGTGGCCATTTCGGCTCCAAGGTCTTCAACACGGTGATCCCGCGCAATGTGCGGATCGCCGAGGCGCCTTCGCACGGCAAGCCGGTGCTGATCTACGACCATAACTGCGCCGGCTCGCAGGCCTATATCCGGCTCGCCGCCGAGGTCTTGACCGCCGAGGTGTTGCGGCGCACCGGAACAGAGGCACGATGAGCGAGCGCGCGGCACGACGTCAGCTCGGTCGCGGTCTCGCGGCGTTGTTTGGCGAGGCGGAGGGCAGCGCCTTCGCCGGCGCGGCGCCGCAGCGTCTCGCGCCGATCGAACGGATCCGTCCCGGGGCGTTGCAGCCGCGGCGGCTCTTTGCCGAGGCCGAGCTCGAAGCGCTCGCCCAGTCGATCCGGGAGAAGGGCATCCTCCAGCCATTGCTCGTGCGATCGCTGAATGCGGAGGAGACCGATTTCGAGCTGATCGCCGGTGAGCGGCGGTGGCGCGCGGCACAGCGCGTCGGGTTGCATGAGGTCCCGATCCTTATTCGTCAGATCAGCGACAGCGAGGCGCTCGAAATCGCGCTGATCGAGAATTTGCAGCGCGAGGATCTTTCGCCGCTCGAAGAAGCGGAGGCCTACCGCCGGCTGATCGACGATTTCTGCCGCACCCAGGCTAGCCTCGCCGAGGCCCTCGGCAAGAGCCGTAGCCACATCGCGAACATGGTGCGCCTGTTGTCGTTGCCGGCGCCGGTGCGCAGCCGGCTCGATGAGGGTGAGCTTTCGGCAGGCCATGCGCGGGCACTGCTCGCCGCTACTGACCCCGTGGCGTTGGCCGAGGAGGTCGTGCGCCGCGGGCTCAACGTCCGCGCCACCGAACGGCTCGTCCAGCGTCGCGCCGAGACACCGCCCGCAAAGCGGCGTCCGCATGACGCCGACACCATGGCGCTCGAGCGCGAGCTCGCGACGGTGCTCGGGCTGCGCGTCACCATCGAGGCGAAAAAGCGCGGCGGCGCGCTGACACTGCACTATGCGAGCCTCGACCAGCTCGACCAGGTCCTGCGCCTGTTGCGCGTCAGTTGAACACTGCCGCTCCTTTATCCGAATTTGCGATATCAAGAAATTTCCATTGTTATTCGATTGTTAGGGCAGCGAAAATTCGTTGTTCCGTTCGAAAATTCCATTGATCCGTCCGAATAACGAATTTTCGATGTAAACAATTGATATAACGTGCTATTCTTTGGTTGGAGTTAGGCTGTTGCGTCGCGAAAATGTGATTTTCGCTGTATCTGGGGCCTCGATGGGGTGACCGGCTAGCCGGGTGAGCTCGGTCCGCAGCGCCGCTAGCGTGTTGCAATCTCGCCGCCGATCTCGCGGCAGGACGATCGGCATTTCCGCCACCACCCGCCCAGGTGCTGGCGACACCACGAGGACGCGATCGGCGAGCTCAACCGCTTCGGCGAGATCGTGGGTGACGAAGAGCACGGTAGCGGGTCGTGCCGACACGAGGCGAAGCAGCAGCCGGCGCAGCCGGTCCGCCGCCGCGGCATCGAGCGACAGGAAAGGTTCGTCCATCAGCAAGAGGTCGGGTGCGATGGCAAAGGCGCGGGCGAGTGCCGCCCGCCGGGCCATCCCGCCCGATAACTGGGCCGGGTAGGCGTCGGCCATGTCGGCCACCCCGACATCGGTCAGGAGACCCTCCAGTTCTGTCCGGTCGGCGTGACGCGGCCGCACCAATGCGATGTTTTCGCGCACGGTTCGCCAAGGCAGCAGACGCGGGCTCTGGAAAACGTAGCCGATGCGAGGAACGCCGCCATCCGACGGCGCAAAGCTTAAGGTGCCCGCGAAATCGCGGTCGAGACCGGCGACGATGTTGAGCAGGGTCGTCTTGCCGCAACCCGAGGGACCAGTGATTACACAGAACTCGCTGGGGGCGACGCGAGCCTGCAGGTTGCGCAGGGCGGTAACCGGTTCCGCTCGGGCGCGGCCTGGGTACCTCTTCTCGTGAATATCGACGGCGATCGCGACGGTCACCGACGCCATCTCGCCAGCCGCCGTTCCAGCGGTTGCAGAACACCCCACTCCACCGCAAGCACGACGGCGACAAAGGCGAGCGAGTAGGCGATCAAGCGCCTGACGTCGAAAAGCTGAAAGAAGACCTGGATCGCATAACCGATGCCATCGGGGCGGCCGAGCAGCTCGACGACCAGCACGATCTTCCAGATCAGCGCGAGCCCCGTGCGGGAAGC
>Ga0306922_10005723_pt1 | contig 11890 bp, 8 predicted proteins | sample sta12Cox44000082_FD_203758 | JGI IMG/M metagenome (GOLD analysis project Ga0306922, IMG submission 203758) | Lab enrichment of tropical soil microbial communities from Luquillo Experimental Forest, Puerto Rico - statoxic.12C.oxic.44.000.082 (v2)... | ecosystem: Environmental > Terrestrial > Soil... | reverse complement strand
CCTCGACCAGGCAGGTGATGACCCGGCCCGTCCTGCGGGCCGCGGCGCCCAGCGCGCGCACCAGCCTGAGCCGGTCGACCGCGTGCACAACCCGGGCGTAACGGGCCACGCTCGAAGCCTTGTTTGTCTGCAGCTGCCCGATGAAGTGCCAGGTCAGCTGCGGCGCAAGATCGGCACATTCGGCCGCCTTGGGCCGCGCCTCCTGATCCCGGTTCTCCCCCACGTCCCAGACGCCAAGCTCAGTCAGCAGCCGCACATCCGAGGCCGGAAACGTCTTGGTGACCGCGACCAGCGTGACCCCGCCCGGATCGCGCCCCGCCGCGGCACAGGCGTCGCCGATCCGCGCCCGCACAGCCTTGAGCCTCGCGGCCAGCTCCGCCCGCCGTGCCTCCACATCCGTCACACCCACATCATCACCTGTGGAAGCCGCGGTGAGGCAGCCAAGGCGGGCAGGAGCGGGTTGACACCGGATCAGGCACGCCGGCGCGCCGCCGCGCGGGGCGAGACGACCGGACTGGCTGGCGCCCGCCGCGATTGTTAGCGGACGTCGAGGCCGGTGAGCGCGCGGCCGATGATCATGCGCTGGATCTCCCGGTCCCGGACATGCCGGTCAGCAGCACCCGCTGCACGGTCCCAAGCCTGCGGCCGCGGGCATGCCGGCCCGCCAGCAGCCCCGGAGGGCCGCGGCCCGGGGTCAGGCGCGGCCCGGCGCGGGCGGCCGCGGTTCTCCCGCGCCGACGCTGCGGATCTATCGCAGGCCTACGGCCGCCTGAGCGCAGCAGCGCGGCAAACGGTACTGGTCATGGCGCCTATTTCAGGAAATCAGGCACATCCAGCTCGTCGTCCTCTTCAAACACAACGCTGCGACGGCGCGTGGTGGCCGCATCGAACATGCGAGCCGCGGCCCCCGGGTCGGTCCGGTGCCTGGCGGAGGCCGCCGTGCCCGCCGGAACAGGCTCGGCTTCCGCGGCGGCCCCGGCATCGGGCTGCGCGCCTTCGGCGGCCTCCGGCGTCACGCCAGCCGCCGGCTCCGCGGCCGTGCGGTCCTCCACCGCCCGGTCATCCGGCGCAGCGCGCGCATGGCCGCCAGCCGAGTGGCCGTTGCCGCTGCCGAACCCGCTGCCGGAAAAGGAGGCGGCTCCGGTGACGGCACCGCGGGGATCCGTCCCCGGGCGGGCCAGCACCGCCTGCGCGGCGAGCCCGCGCCGGTTGCTGGCCTCGTCGAAACCGGCCGCGATCACGGTCACCCGCACCTCGTCGCCGAGCGCGTCGTCGTTCACCGCGCCGAAGATGATGTTGGCATCGGGCGCCGCCGAGTTCGCGACCAGCTGGGCCGCCTCGTTGATCTCGAAGAGCCCCAGGTCCGAGCCGCCTTGGATGGACAGCAGGACGCCATGCGCGCCGTCGATGCTGGCCTCGAGCAGCGGGCTGGAGATGGCCATCTCCGCCGCGGCCACGCTGCGGTCATCCCCGCGGGCGGAGCCGATCCCCATCAGGGCGGAGCCGGCCCCGGACATGACCGACTTCACGTCGGCGAAGTCCAGGTTGATCAGGCCCGGGGTGGTGATCAGGTCGGTGATGCCCTGGACACCGGACAGCAGCACCTGGTCGGCCGCCTTAAAGGCGTCCAGCACGCTGACGTGGCGGTCCGAGATGGACAGCAGCCGGTCGTTCGGGATCACGATGAGCGTGTCCACCTCGCTGCGCAGCCGCTCGATGCCGATGTCGGCCTGGGCCGCCCGGCGCTTGCCCTCGAAGCCGAACGGCCTGGTCACCACGCCGATCGTGAGGGCACCGATGGAACGCGCCACGCTGGCCACGACGGGGGCACCGCCGGTGCCGGTACCGCCGCCCTCGCCCGCGGTCACGAAGACCATGTCCGCGCCCTTGAGGACTTCCTCGATCTCCTCGCGGTGGTCCTCGGCGGCCTTGGCGCCCACATCGGGGTTGGCGCCGGCGCCCAGCCCGCGGGTCAGTTCGCGGCCGACGTCCAGCTTGACGTCGGCGTCGCTCATCAGCAGCGCCTGCGCATCCGTGTTGATCGCGATGAACTCAACGCCCTTGAGCCCCTCTTCGATCATCCGGTTTACGGCATTGACGCCGCCCCCACCGATACCGACGACCTTGATGACCGCCAAATAGTTCTGCGGTGCTGCCACGAGGAGGGCCCTTTCCGCTTGTCTGCCGCTATCGTGTTCCTGCCCCATTGCCGTGCGGCCGGCTAATCAGTTCACACCGGGGAATATGCCGCCTGCGCAGGCCGCCGAAGTGCGCCCCCGCGGTGAGGGCCAGGCATTTCCGCGATTTCCCGTGAGTCAAAACCCTCACTCTCAACCTGAGATTTAGAGTCATGCTATGGTGACGATTGATACGGACAGTAGGGTTGCCCCGATCCCCGGTCAACTCGCCACGCCCGTGGCGGGGCAGCATGCTCGCCGAACTTCGCGCACTTCGCCGCGTCCCGGCCATCCGGGATTCAGGCTCAGCCCGTGGTCGCAGCCGTCCCGGCGCCGCTCACGTCGTACACCCGGGCATGCCGCTGCATCAGAACCCGTAGTTCCTCCGCCTTGATAACGCCCCGCTCCGCCCCGCCCCAGACCACGACCGCCCCATTGGCCAGCTGCACCGACACGTCATTCGGCCCGCCGGTCGTCACCCCGCGCACCTGGGCGGCGACCTGCCGCGGCAGCTCGGCCAGGACCGCCGCCGCCGCGCGGACCCCCGGGCTGCCGCGCAGGCTCCGGCTGGTGATGTTCGCCGTCAGCACGGGGAGGCCGGGTGGCCGTTCGGCGACCTCACGCAGGCTCACCCCGAACGCGTCCACCAGGGTGTACCCGCCGTTCACCGGGAGGGCGAAGACCGGCTTCCGCAGCTGGATCGTGATCACCAGCGTGGTCGGCCAGTCCTTGCTGACCTGAGCCGACTGCACCTGCCGGAGCTGAGCGACCCGGTGCGCGATCGCGCCGGTGTTCACCCGGATGAGCGGCTGCCCGCGGGTCACCCGGGCGGCGGCGAGCACTTGTCCAGCGGAGACCGCCTTGCCCGTGCCGGTGACCCGTACCGAGCGCACCACCAGCAGCGTCGAGCCGTACAGGGCCCAGGCCGTGGCCCCGGCGATCGCCACCGCGGTGACCCCGAAGAGCACCGCCTTCCAGTGCCGCCTGAGCAGGCGGCGCCGGCCCCGCCTGGCCCGCCCCGGAGGGCGGGGGGCGCGGCCCGGGCGCTGGCCCGGGCGGGCACCGTCCCCGGCGCCGGGACCCGGCCCGCGGGAGCCCCTGGGCGGCCCGGAAACCTTGCTAGCCATCGGGCGGCTCCCCCCGCTGCCGTAGTGCCGTCACAATCAGCGGGCCGAGTGCCGTAACGTCCCCGGCGCCCATGGTGAGGACGAGGTCCCCGGGCCGGGCGGCAGCCGCCACGGCGGCGGGCAGGTCCGCGCTGTCCGGGACGAAACGCGCCCGCCCGCCGGGCACCGCCTCGGCGATGAGCTGCCCGCTGACGCCCGGCTCCGGGTCCTCGCGGGCCGCGTACACATCCAGCACGAACGCCTCGTCGGCCAGGCCGAGCGCGGTACCGAACTCCGCGGCGAAGATCCTGGTCCGGCTGAACAGGTGCGGCTGGAAGGCGGCGAGGATCCGGCCCGACGGCCGGATGTGGCGGGCGGTGCGGAGGTCGGCCGCGAGTTCGGTGGGGTGATGCGCGTAACTGTCCAGCACCAGCACCCCGGCGGCCTCCCCCTTCGGTTCCATCCGGCGGTGCACGCCCCGGTAGGCGGCCAGCCCCGCGGCCGCCTGCCCCGGGGCCAGTCCCAGCTCCAGGGCGGCGGCGTAGGCGGCCGTGGCGTTCAGTGCGTTGTGACGGCCGGGGACGCCGACCTCCAGCGGGGCCGGTGACGCCGGGCCCGGGGCGGCCTCCGGCCCGGCCAGCACGCCGAAGCGCACGGTCATGCCGTCCGGGCGCACGCCGGTGAGCCGGTAATCGGCGCCGGGGTCCTCGCCGTAGCTGCGGACCCGCACCCCGGACCGCGCCGCCGCGGCGGCCAGCGCCCGGGCGCCGGGGTCGTCGGCGCACGCGACCAGCAGGCCGCCCGGGGTGATCTGCCGCGCGAACTCCGCGAATGCCGCCTGGATCTGGCCGAGGCCGGCGTAGTTGTCCAGGTGGTCGGCTTCCACGCTGGTGACGATGGCCAGCTCGGGGGCGAGCATCAGGAACGAGCCGTCGCTCTCATCGGCCTCGGCCACGAACATGGCCCCGCCGCCGTCGGCGGCGCCCGCGCCGGTCTCGGCGAGGATCCCGCCGATCACGTACCCGGGATCGGCGCCGCTATGCCGCAGGATCGTGGCGAGCATGGCGGTGGTGGTGGTCTTGCCGTGGGTGCCCGCCACCGCGATCCCGCGCCGGCCCAGCATCACGCTGGCCAGGGCGGCGGCCCGGTGCAGCACGCGGAGGCCGCGGCGGCGCGCCTCGGCCAGTTCCGGGTTGTCCGGGCGGATCGCGGTGGACACCACCAGGGTGTCCGCGCCGTCGATGTTTTCCGCCGCGTGCCCGACGTGCACGTCCGCGCCCGCGCGGGCCAGGGCGGTGAGCAGGTCGCTGGCCGCGGCGTCGCTGCCGGAGACCTTCACCCCGCGGGCGATCATGATCCGGGCGATGCCGGACATGCCCGCGCCGCCGATGCCGGTGAAGTGCACCCTGCCCAGTTCCGGCAGCGGCACCGGGGCCACCCGGGCGACGAGGCTTCCCACGTCAGCTCACCGCCCGCGGGCCGCGTGCCGGCGGGCGGGCCGGCCCGCGATGATGTTCATGACCACGGCGGCCAGCCGGTCGTCGGTACCGCGGCTGCCGAGCCGCGCCGCCGCCTCGGACATGCCCGCGACGAGCTGGGTGTCCAGCATGACCGGCAGCAGCACCTCGTCGATCCACTGCGGGCTCAGCGCCGCGTCGTCCACGATGAGCCCGCCGCCGGCCCGCTCGATGGGCAGCGCGTTCAGCCGCTGCTCCCCGTTGCCGTGCGGCAGCGGGACATACGCCGCGGGAAGCCCCACGGTGGTGAGCTCGGCACAGGTCAGGGCGCCGCTGCGGCACAGCGCGAAGTCGGCCGCGGCGTAGGCCAGGTCCATCCGGTCCACGTAGGGCAGCGTGACCCAGGGCGGCCCGGCCGGGGGCAGGTGGACCTCCAGGCCGCTGCGCGGGCCGAGCAGGTGGAGCACCTGGACGCCGGCCGCGCGGATGTCGGCGGCGGCGTCGAGCACCGCGAGGTTGAGCGACCTGGCGCCCTGCGACCCGCCGGTGACCAGCAGCACCGGCAGGTCCGGCCGCAGCCCGAAGTGCTCGCGTGCCTTGTCAGCCATGGCCAGCCGGTTCAGCCCGGAGATCTCCTTGCGGATGGGGATGCCCACGCAGGTGGCGTGCGGCAGCTTGGTTTGCGGGTGGGCGGTGAACACGTACCTGGTGAACAGCGCGCCGATGCGGTTCGCCAGGCCCGCCCGGACGTTCGCGTCGTGGACCACGATCGGCACGTGGCGGCGCCGTGCCGCCAGGTACGCGGGGGTGGCGACGTACCCGCCGAAACCGACGACCACCTGCGCCCGGGTGCGGTCCAGCACGTCCCCCGCGGTGCGCACCGCCTGGGCGAGCCGGCCGGGGACGCTCAGCAGTTCCGCGCTCGGTGCCGAGGCAGGTGAGCGGGATGCGGGGATCCAGCCGGCGCAGTGCGTCGGCGACCGCCAGCGCGGGCTCGATATGGCCGGCGGTGCCGCCTCCGGCGAGTACCACGCTCATCGCCAGGCCTCCTGTTCGCCGCTGCCGTTCCCGGGGGTGCCCGGGGCGTCGTCCCACCGGACAATACTGCGGGCTTCGGCGATGGCGCCGGCACCGACCAGCCTTGGCCGCCCCGGCCCGGACCGGGGCGGCGGCGGCGCTCATTCCCGCCTGCGGTCCAGGCCCAGCCAGCTTAGGGTGCGGCGCGCCGGGCCGGGGCCGGCCTCGGCAAGCGCCTGGGCTGCGCCTGGTTCCCGCCGGGCGAACGACATCAGCATGCCGAGCGAGATCATCGTTATCACCAGCGACGACAGCCCGGCGGAGACCAGCGGCAGCGGGACACCGGTGATCGGGATCATCCCGATCACCGCGCCGATGTTCACCAGGGCCTGACCGACGATCCAGACCGTGGCACCGGCCGCGGCAAGGCGCACGAACGTGTCCTCGGCCCGCCGGGCGATCCGCAGGCCCGCGAACGCGAGGCCGCCGTAGAGCGCGGACACGCACAGCGTCCCGACCAGGCCGAGTTCCTCGCCGATGATGGCGAAGATGAAGTCGGTGGTGTCGTTGGGCACCCATCCCCACTTCTGCCTGCTGGCACCGAGCCCCACCCCGAACCAGCTGCCCGAGCCGACCGCCCACTTGCCCTGGATGGGCTGCATGTCCGGGCCGGTCGGGCCGCCCTGCGGGTTGAAGAACTCGCTGAGCCGCGCGGATCGGTACTTGGCCACCACCGCCAGCATCAGCAGCGCCAGCACGATCAGTCCCAGCATCCCGACGTACAGGCGCAGCGGGGTGCCGACCACCCACAGCAGCGCCAGGAAGATCAGCAGCAGGATGAACGTGGTGCCGAGGTCGTCGCCGAGCATGACCAGCATGCAGATGATGCCGGCCCCGGGCAGCAGCGGTATCAGCAGGTGCCGCCAGTCGTCCAGCTGAGAGAGCTTCTCCTTGCGGGCGAGCAGGTCCGCGCCCCATAGCAGGAAGGCCAGCTTGGCCAGCTCCGATGCCTGGAACGCGACCGGGCCGAACTGGATGTAGCGGGTGGCACCGGCGGACTTCACCCCGATCACCGCGGTCAGCAGCAGGCCCAGGATGGCGACGAACATCAGCGGGTAGGCCGCGGCCCGGAACACCGTGGGCGAGCACCGGGCCGCCAGCCACATGCACGGCAGGCCGAGGGCGACGCCGAGCAGCTGGTGCTCGAACCCGGAGTACGGCGACCCGCCCTGGCCCAGGTTCTGCACCGACGAGGTGGACAGCACCATGACCAGGCCCAGCGCCACCAGCAGCGTCGTGATGCCGAGCACCAGGTAATAGGAGGTGAGCGGCCGGTCGAGCAGCGCGGGCAGCATGCCGCGCCGCGAGGCTGGCACCGGTGACTCGGGCACGAGACCGGGCGGGTGGGTCACGGCCATCCCGCCCGGTTCGCGCGCACCCGGCCTGGAAGCCTCCCGGACTTGGTCCATCATCCCAGTCTCCGGGGTCAACGCCGGTATCAGCGGGAAATCCGCCCGCGTGTCGCGCAGCCGCGCCCCGGGATCGGGGCCCGGCTATCTCGGCATCCACTCCACGTAGAAAACGCCCAGGCCCAGCGCCACGAACAGGCCGCTGATCAGCCAGAACCTGATCACGATGGTGGTCTCCGCCCAGCCGAGCAGCTCGAAGTGATGCTGCAGCGGCGCCATGCGGAAGACCCGGCGCCCGGTCATCTTGAACGAGCCCACCTGGATGATCACGGACATCGCGATCACCACGAACAGCCCGCCGAGGATCGCCAGGAGCAGCTGGGTCTTGGTGCACACGGCCAGGCCGGCCAGCACCCCGCCCAGGGCGAGCGACCCGGTGTCTCCCATGAAGATGCGGGCCGGCGGGGCGTTCCACCACAAGAACCCGAAACAGGCGGCGAGCACGGCGGCGGCCACCACCGCCAGGTCCAGCGGATCGCGCACCGGGTAGCAGCGCGGGGCCAGGAAGCTCGTGCAGTCGTTGCGGAGCTGCCAGTTGCCGATCAGCACGTAGGCGGCGAGGACCAGGCAGGCGGACCCGGTCGCCAGGCCGTCCAGCCCGTCGGTGAGGTTCACCGCGTTGGAGGTGCCGGCGATCAGGAAGACGATCCACAGCACGAACGGCGCCAGGCCCAGCACCGGGCCGAAGTCCCGCAGGAACGACAGGTGCGCGTCGGCGGGGGTGATGTCGTACCCGTCGGCGAACCGCTGCTGCAGCACGAGCAGGGCGAACACCGCGCCCACCACCGCCTGGCCGGCGAGCTTGGCGCTGCTGCGCAGGCCCAGGCTCCGCTGCTTGTAGATCTTGATGAAATCGTCGATGAAGCCGACCAGGCCCAGGCCCGCCATCAGCATCATCACCAGCAGCCCGGACACCGAGGGGACCTGGCCGGTGACCACGTTGCCGACGAAGTACCCGGTCACCGACGCGATGACGATGACCGTCCCGCCCATGGTGGGCGTGCCGCGCTTGGTGACGTGCGCCGCCGGGCCCTCTTCCCGGATCAGCTGCCCGTAGCCGCGCCGGGAGAACACCTTGATCGCCAGCGGAGTGCCGAGGAGCGCGATCAGCAGCGAGACCGCGCCGGCCACCAGGATGGTCTTCACTGTGCAGCCTCCCCCGTCAGGGCAAGCGCCACGTGCTCCAGCCCCGCCGCCCGCGAGGCTTTGACCAGTACCACGTCTCCGGGGGCCAGGAGGTTCCCGAGCGCGGCCACGGCGCCGCCGGCGTCCGGCACGCCGATCAGCTCGCCGTGCCAGGACCGCTCGGCCCTGGCGCCGGACAGCATGGGCGCGGCATCCTCGCCCACCACGATCAGCCCCGCCACGCCGGCCCGTGCGGCGAGGCCGCCGGCCTGCTCGTGCCATTGCCGGGACTCGCCGCCCAGCTCGTTCATGGGGCCGAGGACCGCGAAGGCGCGCCGGCCCCGGGCCACGGCGGTGAGGGTTTCCAGCGCGGCCGCCACCGCCTCGGGGTTGGCGTTGTAGGCGTCGTTGATGACGGTAACCCCGTCGGGGCGCTCGGTGACCTCCATCCGCCATTTACTGCGCGGGGCGGCCGCGGACAGGCCGTCGGCCGCCGCCGTGACGCTCAGCCCGAGTTCACCCGCGAGCGCCGCCGCGGCGAGCGCGTTCACCACGTTGTGGGCGCCCAGCAGCCGCAGCCGCACCGGCGCGGACCCCCCCGGGGTGACCAGGGTGAAGCCCGCCCGGCCCCGGCCATCCAGCCGCACGCCCGCCGCCCGCACCGCCGCCCCCGCGTGCCTGCCGAACGTCACCACCCGGGCCGCGGTCCGGTCCGCCATCGCCAGCACCAGCGGGTCGTCGGCGTTGAGCAGCGCGACCCCGTCGGGCGGCAGTGCGGCGGGCAGTTCCCCCTTGGCCCGGGCCACCGCCGCAAGCCCGCCGAACTCGCCGGTGTGGGCGTGCCCCACGCACAGCACCACGCCGAGCCGGGGCGGCGCGATCTGGCACAACTGGGCGATGTGCCCGGCCCCGCGGGCCGAAAGCTCCAGCACCAGGTACCGGGATTCCGCGGTGGCCCGCAGCACCGTCATCGGGTGGCCGATCTCGTTGTTGAACGATCCGTACGGCGCGACCGTCGGGCCCAGCCGCTCGATGAGCTGGGCGGCCAGGTCCTTGGTGGTGGTCTTGCCCACCGAGCCGGTGATGCCGGCGATGGTGAGGCCGGGCAGGGCGTCGGTGACCGCACGGGCCAGGGCGCCCAGCGCGGCAGGCACGTCGGCGCTGATCAGCGCGGGAACGCCGACGGGCCGGCTGGCAAGCACGGCCACCGCGCCCCGCCCGGCCGCGGCGGCCGCGAAATCGTGACCGTCCGCCCGCTCGCCGGGCAGGGCGGCGAACAGGGCACCGGGGCCGGCCTGCCGCGAATCGATGACGACCGAACGGGCGACCGCGGCCGTGTCGGTGCCCGGGGCCGGGCTCGCCCCGGTGATCTCTGCGATGGCGGCCAGGGACAGCGGGATCACGGCATCCCCCCACCCGGCCCGCCGGAGCGCCGCCGGGCCAGCGCGGCCGCGGCGGCCTCGCGATCGTCGAACGGGATCACCTGCTGCCCGATGTACTGCCCGCGCTCATGCCCCGTGCCCGCCACCACGATGACGTCTCCCTTGTCGGCCATGGCGATGGCCAAGCCGATCGCGGCGGCCCGGTCGGGCTCCACGATGATCCGCGCCCGCTCCGGCTCGCCGACGGTGAGCACCCCGCCCAGCATCTCCGCGAGTATTGCCAGGGGGTCCTCCGAGCGGGGGTTGTCGCTGGTCAGGATGGCCAGGTCGGCAAGGCGGGCGGCGGCGGCGCCCATCAATGGCCGCTTGGCGCTGTCCCGGTCACCGCCGCAGCCCAGCACGATGGTCAGGCGGCCGCCGGTTACCGGCCGCAGCGCGCACAGTACCGCTTCCACCGCTGCCGGCTTGTGAGAATAGTCAACGAGCACGGTGAAATCCTGGCCGGCGTCGACTCGCTCCAGCCGTCCCGGCACGCCGGGGCAGGCCGCGACCCCGGCCACCGCGGTGGCCGGATGCACGCCCGCCTCGACCAGTGCGACCACCGCCCCGAGCGCGTTGGCGACGTTGTACGGCCCGGGGAGGGCCACGCTGGCGTCGGCCTCGACCCCGCCGGGGCCGACGATGCGGAACGTGCTGCCGTCCGCCCCGCCGCGCACGTCGGCGGCCCGCCAGTCCGCGTCCGGGTCACCGCCGGCGGAGAAGGTGACGACGGGGATGCGCGCGCCGTCAGCGAGGCGCCTGCCATAGGCGTCGTCGATGTTCACCACCCCGACGCGCGCGTAGCCCGGCGAGAACAGGAGGGACTTCGCGGCGTAGTACTTCTCCAGGCTGCCGTGGAAGTCAAGGTGGTCCTGGGACAGGTTGGTGAAGATGGCCACCTCATAGGAGGTGCCCGACACCCGCCCGAGCGCGAGGGCGTGGCTGGACACCTCCATCGCCGCGGCGGTGACGCCGCGCTCGATCATGGTCGCGAACAGGGCCTGCAGGTCGGTCGCCTCCGGGGTGGTGAGCTGGCTCGCCGTGGTCTCCCCGGCCATCCGGGTCTCCACCCCGCCGATCAGGCCGGTCCGGTGACCGGCCCGGCGCAGCGCGGACTCCAGCAGGTAGGTGGTGGTGGTCTTGCCGCTGGTCCCGGTCACGCCGATCAGCAGCAGCCGGGCCGAGGGGTGGCGGTAGACCCAGGACGCCACCTCGCCGAGCCTGGCCCGGGGGTCGGCCACGACGAAGACGGGCACCCCGCAGGCCCGGGCGGCCTCCCGGCCGGCCGGGTCGGTGAGCACGGCGACCGCCCCGGCGGACACCGCCTGCGGGCAGAACTGGGCGCCGTGGTGATGCTCGCCGGGCAGCGCCGCGTACAGGTCGCCCGGGCCGGCCCGGCGCGAGTCGTGGGTCACCCCGCGGACCAGGAGCGGCCCCGCGGGGCCGGTGAACGGGTCCGCGCCGGGGCCGGCGTCGTGGGCCATGACGACCCCCAGCAGCGCGGCGAGGCCGGACAGGGGCCGCCCCTGCGCGCTGAGGGGACGCAGATCCGCAGGCACGCGCAGAGGTTACCGCTGTTCACCGTGCGGTGAGCGGCACGTTCGGGCGCTTGCCGTGATCCGGTGGAATCTTCAGCGACGCCAATGCGAATTTCATTACCTGGTAAAAGGCCGGGCCGGACACGTAGTTGCCGTAGTAGTCGGCCCCCTTCGGGTTCTGGATATTCACCGCCACCACGAGCTTCGGGTTGCTGGCCGGTGCCATGCCGATGTAGCTCGAGCCGTACTGGCACAGGCAGTTCTTCTTGGGATCCCAGACCTGCGCCGTGCCGGTTTTGGATGCGACCGAGTACCCCGGAATCTCGCCCCATGGCTGGTAGGCGATGGTGGCGTCGAGATACGGAACCTGCTGCAGGATGCCGATGAGCTCGGATGCGGTCGAGGGCTTGAGCACCCGCTGGCGGTGCGGCGGCGGCACCGGGGTGTACCGCCCGTCCGGGCCGGTGGTGCCTGCCACGATGCTCGGCGACACCCGGACCCCGTGGTTGGCGATGGTCGCGTACACACCGGCCATCTGCACGGCGGTGGCCGCGACGCCCTGGCCGAATGCCAGGGTGTA
>Ga0306922_10005722_pt1 | contig 11890 bp, 10 predicted proteins | sample sta12Cox44000082_FD_203758 | JGI IMG/M metagenome (GOLD analysis project Ga0306922, IMG submission 203758) | Lab enrichment of tropical soil microbial communities from Luquillo Experimental Forest, Puerto Rico - statoxic.12C.oxic.44.000.082 (v2)... | ecosystem: Environmental > Terrestrial >... | reverse complement strand
GCGATCTGGCGAATCTCGACGCCGTGATCGCTGCCGGCATACTGGGTGGTCAGCTCTTCGAGGATACCAGTGAGGTGGTCTTTGACCTGTTTCAACTCGCGTTTTTCGAGATCGGCAGCCTCTTCCTGTGTGTTTTCAGGTGCACCGTTTTCGGGTGCCGTTTTGGAGGCACGCAGTGCGGCGAGGACCTCGTCCTTGAGCAGGGAAGCAAGTTGGTTGAGGGTGACCGGTTCTTCGGTTGCGTAAATGACGGCTTCGACTTTGGCCTTAACGCTCATGCGTAGTCAGTATTGGTCCGTTTCTTTCGGTCTAGCGCCAGTCGTCACGAATCACCGGACTTTCGGTCGCCAGAGCGTCAAAGTTACTGTGCTTCTTCAACACGATTTCGCCAAAGACATTGTCCTGCCGAACGAGCACAGCTTGCAGGCGAATCAGCTCCAAGATCGCCAGAAAGGCGCAGACCAGCGAGGTGCGCGAGCGCAGACTGCGCAGGAGCGACTTGAGGCGAATCGGCTTGTCTTCCAGCGAGAGCCGCCGGCGCACGTACTCAATCATCTGTGAAACCGTGACGTTATCGTCAGCGACATCGAACGTCGGCTTGTTGCGCGCGCGATTGAGGATCTGCTGGAAGGTCCGGACCAGGTCAACGACGTCGGCTGCGAGCTCGGGCTCGGCGCCTTCGGCGTCACGAAATTCCTTAAGAGCCGGGTTCGTCCAGACGGCCTCCTCGATCTGCTGCTTCTGTAGCAGCATCTGCGCGGCGGTGCGGAAGCGCTCGTGCTCGAGCAGCCGATTGACCAGCTCCATGCGCGGGTCTTCGATTGGACCGGCAGCATCGGGATCGCGCGGCAGGAGCATCTTCGACTTGATGTGGATGAGCAGTGACGCCGTGTAGATGAATTCGGCGGCGACATCGACGTCGAGCTGCTGCATGTTCTCGACGTACTTCAGATAGTGCTCGGTGATCTTTGCGATCGGGATGTCGTAGATGTCGATGTCCTGCTTGCGGATGAGATCGAGAAGCAGATCGAGCGGACCGTCATAGACCTGACCAACGGTGACGGCGAAGGAGGACTCGTCGCGACCTTCTTTGCGAGCGCCGGCTGGAGCGTCCGTCTGGGGCGCAGCGGCCCGGTTCGCGGTTTGGGGCTCGTCGGGCATTGGTTATTGCTTCTCAGCGACCACCTTGGGGGGCTCATATTCAAATGATAGGTTGGTCGCGGCCCGTACTTCGTTCATCGTGGACTCAGCAGCGATACGAGCCTTGGCTGAACCGGCTTCCAGTATCTCCCAGGCCAGCTTGGGCTCGGCCTCGTACTTCGCGCGGCGCACCTGAATCGGCTCGAGAACTTTCCAGAGGCTGTCGGCAGCCCAACCCTTGCATTCGATACATCCGATGCCAGCTGACCGGCAGCCATCGTAAACCTTGGACATCGTCTCGGGTGAACTAAAGATTTTGTGCAGGTCACCGACGGGACAAACATCGGGATTGCCAGGGTCGCTGCGGCGAACCCGCGCGGGGTCCGTGACCATAGTCTTCAGCTTGGAGCGCAATGACGCTTCGGGCTCGCTCAGCAGGATGGTGTTGTCGTACGACTTCGACATCTTGCGGCCATCGGTACCGGGAAGTTTTGCAGCTGGAGTTAATAACGGCTTCGGCTCAGGAAAGACCACGCCACGCTTCGGGTCACGGTCCCCAGATGCAAGCTTGCGCGGATAGAACTGGTTGAAGCGACGTGCCACTTCGCGGGTCAGCTCAATGTGGGGAACCTGGTCTTCCCCGACGGGAACGAAATCGGCCTGGTACATGAGGATGTCGGCCGATTGTAGAAGCGGGTAGCCCAGAAATCCGTAAGTGCCCAGATCCTTATCTTTGATGTTCTCGCGCTGCTCCTTGTAGGTAGGGACGCGCTCCAGCCATCCTAGGGGCGTGATCATCCCGAACAACAGATACAACTCGGCGTGCTGCGGCACGTGCGACTGGATGAACAGCACGCTGCGCTCGGGGTCAAGGCCTGCAGCAAGGTAATCGATAATGACCTCAAGCGAGCTCTGCTTGACGTCGCTGGTGTCAGCATAGTCGGTGGTGAGCGCGTGCCAGTCGGCGATGAAGTAGAAGCAGTCGTAATCGTCCTGGAGATTGACCCAGTTGCGTAGAGCGCCGACATAGTTGCCGAGATGTAATTTTCCGGTCGGACGCATGCCGCTCAGAATGCGGCCTTTTTTGTGGGATGCGGGATCGGGCATCAGAGTCTCAAAAGCGCATTTAACAGGGCGCTGAAGAAGATGAGAAATGGCGCGGAGATAGTGTCGACCACCGAGCATCCGGCCATAGGCAGGACGAACATAACGACTACGAGTCCGAAATAGCCGACGCGGTCATAGACCTTGAGCGTGTCGTACGAAAGAAAGTGACGAATGACGTGGCTGCCGTCGAGGGGCGGCAAGGGAATCAAGTTGAAGACGGCGAGGATCACATTAATCAGGATGGCCAACTCGAACATCTTGGCGAGCGGGCCAGCTACGTCGGTGCCTCGAAAGAAGGGCGAGATTCCGGCGGCGGAGCCATGCAGCACCAGTGCGAGACAGATGACCGCAACGACGGCACTGAGGAAATTGCTGACTGGTCCGGCGACGGCGGTGAGAATGTCGTCGCGGACGAGGTTCTTAAAATTACGGTTATCGACCGGCGTGGGTTTGGCATATCCAAACGGAGGAAAACCCAGAAGGATGAGCATTGCGGGCAGAAGGATTGTGCCGAACAGGTCGATGTGGACCAGCGGATTCAAGGAGATACGGCCCAGCATCTTGGCCGTTGGATCGCCGAGGCGATTAGCCATCCAGGCATGGGCCGATTCGTGGACGCTGATGGCAAACAGCAGGACCACAATCTGAAAAAAGATGATAACGGGGTCTCTCAGCATCGCTGTTTGATCTCGATACTACCATGCGGAAGGCCGGCGTCCGGATTGTCGTCGGTGGACGATTTTGCGACGAAGTTAATGCAGTTCGGCTTCCGAGGCAGGGACAGGAACAGCCTCGACGCGAGGTTTGTCGAGCGGACCGGAGATCGCGTAAGCGCTCGCACCCGAAGTGGCGAGGTGGAAGTCGAGGTCACGCGCGAAGCTGGCATTACCTTTCACGGTGTAAAGCTGACCGGCGGACTGCATCTTGCAGACGTCGCAGGTAATGGCGCCGCTCCGGATCGCGATCTGGCCGGAGAGAGTCGAAAAGGCGAGGGGAGTGCCTTTGCCTTCGAGGTTGATGTGGCGGAGCGTACCGGTCGTCCACTTGAAGGAGGCGGAGCCGGTGGCGGAGTCGCGCAACGCGGCGGCATCGAGGCCGGTGAGTCCGAGAGTGTATTGTCCGTCGAGCGTGCCAGTGGCCCAGGCGTCATGCATGAGAGTAGCGACTTGCACCATAGCGAGCTTGGTGACCGAGCCGGAGCCGAAGAATTTGGGCGGCTGGGCGGCGAAGTCGCCATCCCAGTTGCCGGTGTGGTGTCCGCCGAGCAGGTCGGCGCGAATGTCTTTAAGGCTCACAGCGCCGGTGTTTATCTCAACGGCGGCGGTTACGTTAGAGGCAGGAAGGCTCCCGATCAAGACACGAGCGGCTGAAACGTGGCCGAGCGCATGGAGCTTCGTCAGGGCGTTGTTGTCTCGCTGTCCAACCGTTAAGAGGTGATACCAGGGTTGGTCCTGGGATGCGGGATTCAGAAGCTGGTTGAGACGGGAGATGGAAACTTCAGGGGTGTGCAGATCGAAGTGAAGAACGCATGTGTCGGCTGACTTGCAGATGAGGGGAAAACTGCCAGAACCACTCAGCGATGGACCGCCGGCGAATTCCCCGGCGAAGGAGGTGAGGTTTGCGATTTGGCCGCCGAACGTCACCGTTGCGGAATTGACCAGCAGGGGCTCGAGCACTCCCTGAAGTTCGGCCGTAGCGTCGGTCAATCTCACGTCTCCGGATGGCTGAGGCGGAGCGAAACCGGTCCAAGCCCCGGCGATCTTGAGGTTGATCTGCGCGGGGCCCGCAAGGCCGATCGCGGGGGCTCTGATGCCCGTGGCTCGAGCCACATTGAGTAATCGAGCGAGCTCGGCGTTTCCGCTGAGAGTAATTTGATATTGCTGGAGATCAAAATATCCGGTGACCGCAGCGGGAGATGGCGCACCGAGCGGCATTGCGAAGGGACGCACGACGACGCGAAGTTTATCGGCGTCGGACGCGGGCTGCCGTGGGGGATGCTTTGCGTTCGGTTTGCCGTTGGTCTGCGGAATGCTGAATTGCAGCTCGCCGAGCTCCAGATCCTGTTTCAAAACGCGCGACTGTAAGGCGAATTGCGCGGTGCGTCCGCCACCTGCCAAGATCGGCGTGCCTCCCTGATCTTTGCGCACCGTGAAGGTGGCTTCGGCGCTGCCGGTGGCAGTGAGGTCCTCGGGCAAATCTTTCTTGGTGTGGCGCGCGAGGGCCACAATTTTTTCCAGCGGAATCTGCTCGGCCGAGACGCCGAGGCTGTAGGCGTTCCGAGACCATCCGATGACATCGCCTCGCACCATCAGCAGCCCGGGACGAACCGGCGACTGGCATTGAATGGCGCGGATGGAGTCGTCGGGCGAAGCGTAAGTGCCGGTGCAGTGGACGCTGAGCGGCAGAGCTTCGCCTAGAGCGATGTCGTAGCGGCGGAAGTCGTCCACTCGGGCGTCGAGTGTTACGGCGAGCGAGGCAGGAGTGCCGGCTAGTGTAGCCGAGGAAGTGACGCCTCCACGCCATCCGCGATCACGCCCGTAGATCAGCGTCGTGAGCTGCCCCAGCTGGCCTCTGGTGAAGTTAACGCGCATGCTTAGTGGTGTATCGCGCAATGTGGAAGCCCGTTGGAAGCGGCCTTCCACGCGAAGCAAGCCGGTCTCGCTAACTGGTACGTCTGAGCGCATGGGCCGGCCTTCGAGACGTAAGCCCCACTCATTTTCGGATTGAAGCCAGAGTGCGAAGTCCGCGTCAGCGAAGGCGAAGGCCTTCTTTACTAATCCCACCTTAAAGTTGATGCGACCGGCGGTGGCTTCAATGTAGGGAAACCGCGGTCTGGATTCCGGACTGGATTTCGCCGTCGGCGCGGATGGGACTTGGGAGGTGCGCTCGATGAGTTCTTCGATGTTCCAGTGGCCATCGGCGCGGCGAACGAGATTCAGGCTGGGGTTCTCGAGCGAAAGGGTGGCGATTTCCAATCGGCCACGCCACAGCGAGCTGAGTCGCAGGTATGCAGTAACGGTATCGGCACGAAGCATGGGTTCGGGACCGTAGCCAGCTTCGTCAGCCACAAGGAAGGTCGAGAGCACCATCGCTGGCCGGGGGAGCAGGCGGAGCTCGATGTTCGAGACGGCAACGTCGCGGCTTAGTGCGCGGCTGATAGAGCTGGCGACGCGATTTCGATAGCGGTTGACGTTGACGAATGGCGGAACAAATACGGCACACAGGAGGACGAGTAGTATGCCGGTGATCCAGCGAGCGCGCCGAGACAAGCCGCGAGGCATCAGCGCACCACGTGGAACATCCGGGACCAGCGTGTCTGATCGAAGAAGTGGATCACGATCGTGAAGAGGAACTGAAGCCGCTCAGCGATGCTGGTGCGGGTGTACTCATCACGAGGCTGCTGAAACGACCAGTAGAGGAACATCGGGCGCCCGATGATGTTCTCGTAGGGAACGAAGCCCCAGTAGCGGCTATCGAGGCTCACGTCTCGATTGTCACCCATGGCAAAAATCCTGTTGGGTGGAACGACCAGTTCACCGTTTTGGATGTGAGAAGGAAGTTCGTCGCGCCAGGCCGGAGTTACGCCGTCGTAGTCGGTGGGTGGGACTGCTGGAAAGTTGTCGCGGTATCCGTTGTAAGTACCGTTGCGGATCACGAATGGAGGATCAAGCTTTTCGCCGTTACGATGGACGACACCGTCCACCAGCTTGATTCGGTCGCCAGGAACGCCAATCACCCGCTTTACGACATAGAGTCCGGGTTCGGCTGGGGAGATGAACACGAAGATGTCGTCATGCTTGGGGTGGCGATAGGGAATCAGTGGGCCGATCCAGCTCGTTTTGGGTGCCAGCATGATGCGATCGACGAACACGTGGTCGCCGATGAGCAGGGTGTTTTCCATGGAGCTGGAAGGAATGACGAAAGCCTGGAGGGTAAAGGTAATGATGAACAGACCGGTCACGAGCACGGCTGCGATGGAGGCGATGAATTCGGGGGTGGTCTCTTTGGGTTTTTTCGGTTTGCCCTGCGGTTCTACCGGTTCCGCTACCGCTTTGCCGGATTTTTTGGAAGCAGCCAAATTTGTTATCCCTTTGGTTTTCATCAAGTTGCCCATAACTATTGAGGAATGCGGAACATGCGCTTCCAGCGCAGGTTCTTTACAGATTCGATGATGTTGTATGCCAAAGTCGAAAGTTTACCAGACGTGACACTTTCGCCTGCGGTGGAGGCGACCTGGCCTTGTCCCATGGACCAGTAGATCAGCAAGGGGCGGCCCACGATGTGATCCGCAGGTACAAGACCCCAGTAGCGGGAGTCGTAGCTGTCGTCACGATTATCGCCAAGGACGAAGTACGAACCTTCAGGGATGATGAGCTGGCCGTCCTCGACCAGCTTCTGCGCTTGTAGAAACCACTTGGAGCCGACTCTTTCGGCGTAAAAACCGCCATCGGGGAAGTTGTCGCGAAATTTGTCGCGCTGTCCCCAGTTGAAGGTCGCGTAATCGTCGTCCTGCTTCACGCCGTTGACGTAAACGTGTTTGTTGACAAGACGGACGTGATCGCCTGGAATGCCCACGACCCGCTTGACAAAATGCTGCTGGGGGTTTACGGGATAGCGGAATACGATGATGTCCTGGCGTTCGATCTTGCGGTAAGGCAGCAGCCAACCCCACGCACCGGGGCTGGCGTAGTGCGCCTTGTCGACCAGCAGATAATCGCCGATCAGCAGGGTTTTTTCCATCGATTCCGAGGGAATCTGGAAGGCCTGAACAACGAATGTGATCACGAAGACAGCGATTGCGATCGTAGTGGCAAGCGACTGCAAAGCGTCCAACGTTGCGGACCCGGAATGCCCAGTTGGCTGGGCAATTGCGGGTGATGCGGTCTGGGTACTTACTTGGGCTTCAGCGTGGACTTCACTCATGACTGCTTAGATGGCCCCAACCCCGGCCCGGCATTTACCCGGGCCGAGTTAGCCTGCAATGATTGTAGATATTCCCAGGCCTGCCGTGCAGCACTCTGTTCGGCACGCTTCTTGGTGCTGCCTTCGGCGCGGCTTACAAACGCCTCACCACCGTACAGCGGTGCCGGAACATGGATCTCAATGGTGAATATCTTTCGATGGTCTGGACCCTGCTCCTTTACCAGCAGATAGCGCGGTTGCGGGCGGCCGGTGGCATGTATGATCTCTTGCAGCGCCGACTTGTAGTCGGTTACCGGTAGTCTGCTGTCGCCATGCTTCTGTAATTCGTCGAGCGCGGGCTGAACGATGGCGTTGACGATGAAGTGATGGGTCTTCTCAAGGCCTGCATCGAAGTATAGCGCAGCGATGAGTGCTTCGAGCGCATTGACCAGCAGTGTGCTCTTACTTCTGCCACCGCTTTTCTCTTCACCCTTCCCAAAACGCAGATACTTGCCAATTTCCAACTGCCGTGCCGGACGAAGCAGCGCACGGGCACTGACGATGTGGGCGCGGAGCTTTGACAAGTCTCCCTCAGCGTATTCAGGAAAGCGCAAGAACAATTCCTGGCTGACCACGAAAGAAAGTACGGAGTCTCCCAGAAATTCGAGTTGCTCATTGTCGACCGGAGGTAGTGAGCCATTTGCGACCTGCACAATCGCTTCACGGGCAAACGAAGAGTGGGTCAGTGCCTGTTCGAGAAGGGCACGGCGCCGGAAGTGATGTCCCAAGGCCTCTTCCAGCGCCGATTCATCGATTATCGCTGCTTTCATTGCGATAGTGTGAACGCTCCGGCGATCTAGTGAGGCGTCGGCGGTTGCGGCTGTGGGGGAGGCGGAGTGGTCGAACCGGACTGCTCCGCGATCAGCTTTTGGAGCCGGGCCTGCTGCTGCTTGGCCAAGTTCTTCTCGGCACTACCCTCTGGCGCATACTGCGCAGCCTTATTTGCCGAATCAAGCGCCTCCGTGTACTTCTTCTCGTTGTCCTGCACAACGGAAAGTCGGATGTAAACCACGGCGTCTGGCTGGTCTTTCATCAGGTCGGCAGCTCTCTGGAAATTCTGTTCAGCCGCGGCGTAGTCCTTCTTGTTCATGGCGATCACGCCGAGCGTGTCGTAAGCGATGGACCGCAGGTTGGCTTTAGCAGCAGCAATCTGAGCTTCAGAAACTCCGGGTGGGACCTCCAAGCCGGTATCAATGTTGTCCAGACCCGCCTGCGCGTCTTTGCTCGCTTCAGCGTAGCGGGAATCGCGGTCGAGATCGCTCTCGCGCGTATCCATGACCAACGCTGAGGCGACAGCCACGAGCGGGACGGGGTTGGTGGGATTCAAGGCAATGGCCTTTCGACCCACGGCAACAACCTTCGCGGAATTGTTCTGCTGCTGGTATGAAGTCATCGCTCGAACATAAAGTAACTCTTTAAGTTCGCTGTTGGGGAATTTCTGCGCGAATTCGTCGGCCGCTGCTTCCAGTTGCGCTGGATCGGTTTTTGCGGCCGCCTGGTTGTAGGCATCGAACTCTTCCTTCGACTTCGCCTGAGGCTGATGTTGTGCGGCAGGTGCCGGCGCGGCGGCGCTGGTTTGAGTCCCCTGCGCAGGTGCGGGCGTCTTCGTGGCCGTGCCCTGAGCCATTCCCAAGGTCGATATCAAACACACCAGCAGCATGGCGGTAGCTAATTTCATGAGTTGTCCTTTCACGGGAAGAGACGGCAAGCGCATTCCCATGTTGTTCCTGATTATGATTCCGGCCGCTTGGCCGCCTCCGGAGGCTCGTACGGCGACTGCAAGCCACGCTGAGCGGCGTTGCGAGTATCGGGCGAAATATCTGCAGTATTGAGCGCCGCCTTGTACTGCTCGATAGCGGCTTCGCGCTCGTCCTGAAGGTCGAGGATACGCCCAAGATAGATGTGCGACCAAGCCACTGTCCGAGGATCCTTGGATGACGCCGCCGCCTTTTCAAAGTCGTCTTTGGCATCTTGCATGTTGCCGGTGATGGACGCGGCTCTTGCCAGCACAAAGTAGCACTTGCCAGGATCTTCGTTGGCTTGCAGTGCCTCCTGCGCCAACTGGGCGGCGCCTGCGGGATTTCCGCCGGCTAGGGCGCGTTCGGCCTGATCGACCTCGGATTCCGTCTTCTGCTTGGCCGCTTGCATGACGTCCGGAGTAGCACGGGAGGCGAACTGAATCTCGCTTGCCTGCTTTCTGATTTTTTCGACATCCACGTCGTGCAGCCAATCCGGGAATGAGTCTTTCAGACCGGTTGAGTCCTTTTCGAAACTCTTGAGCTGGTCGTAGAAGTAACCCGTCAGGACGAAACCCTCGGCCTCATCTCGATTCACCATGGCGAGCCGGTCCTTTTCCGGAAGCTTAGGATCGCTGGGTGTGCGTGCTTCAATGGCTCGAATCAAACTCTCGATTACCAGCAAGCCTGTATCGTTCTTGTATTCGGAGGCCATCGGTGCCTTCTGCACACTAGCCAGGATCGGCTTGAGCCGCGCCAGAGCGGTCGCGCGCTGGAAGATCAGTGGCTCAAGCACAAAATGAAGATACGTATGACGTAGAGCATCAATGCGAAGATTGTTGTTCGCAGGCGACACGACCATGTAGAAGTAGTCGGCCTCGTAATTACGGGAGTTCACTTCTCCCGGCGCCGCCATCGGCTCAAGGTAGATGGTGTATGTTCGACCCGCGTAGCCCCAGTTGGGCATGCGGAGATAGGTGTCGGTGGAGGTGATCATGCGGGCGACCGGGTCGTGATACTGATCGATCAGCCCGTTGTATTCTGGCTGGTGCTTGAGCCAGATGGCGTGTAACTTGGCCGCGGCAGCGTATTGCTTGAGCAACGGGACGAAGCCCAGGACGTAACTGGCATCCGGCGGCAGATCGGCTTCCTGAAACTTGGGGATGAAATTCGGCGGATCACCAAGGTTCAGGGCCAACGACACATACTGGGCAAGTTGGTGACCGGAATCGGCCGGACGGTGCTCGCTGTAAAAAGCACACATCTTCTTTGCGCCATCAGCAGCATCGGGAGATGTACTGGCGGCGACAAGGTCGGCGCGGACTTTCATGCGGATCGGCGAAGACGTACTTAGCTCCTGGTCGTAACCACAAACGTTTATGGCCGCAAGCACGCTAAATACTGTTTCGCTGACATCCAAGGTTGCTTTCGACTGGGCCACGGCAGAGCACGTCAATAGCGCCGCTAAGAAAGCGATCGAAAGATTGCGGAGAGTACTGCTCAGACGGTCCTCCTAGGGCGACTTTGGCGGGAATTCGAGATTACCAGTTTACGGGGTGGTAAACGCCGGGCGCAAATCCAGAATCGCAGTAACGTTGGCTGATTAGCGCGCTATCCTTTTACCTGAATCTTCGAGAACGCCAGAATCGCGCGTCCGGCAGTAGGCCGTCCAAAGCTCGTCGCAGGCCGGAACGTGGCGAAGATCAGCATGTTCTTCAGCTCGGAGAGAACAGCTGCTCCGCTTTCGCCGCCGGAAAGAATGCGGTAGTCCTGTACACGGCCGTCGGCCCCAACATAAGCCTCAACGATAAGAGGCTCGGGTCGGCTGGGATCCATGGCAACCTCGAACGGCGTGGACTGCAACTCGGGAGGCGTGTAGAAAGTCGTCGGAACATCATTGACGTGTACGACCTGCGCGGGAACCAGGAAGTTAATCAGCAATCCGAATATGAGGATCGTGGTAATTAATCCGCCAGTCGCGGGCACCATGACCGCGTTGAATACGTTCTCCCAGCGGACCCGCAGAGCTTCCCAACGCGATCTCTTGGCATTAGCCAACTCCTGCGAAAGGGCAACACGAAGCTTCAGGGTTAAGTCCGAAGGCGCAGGTTTGCGACCAAGTGCGCCGACCATTGCCTGAGTGCGCTGGAGCCCAATGAAATAATTTGCGCAGCTGCGGCAGGAGTCCATATGCGACTGAAGGGCACTCATATGGCTACGAGTTACCGCGGCGTCCAGGTACGACGACATGTGCCGCTTGGCATCGGAGCACTTCATGGCATGACCTCAACTTCCTGCCCGCCGACTTGCAGCCTCTCGTTATGGTGCCTTCCACGAACCGTCGCAACATCCACACCAAAGGCGGGCAGATGACGCTGAAGACGCTTGCGCAGGGCGTCGCGGCCACGCATGAGACGCGATTTCACCGTGCCCAGCGACACATTCATGACTTCCGCAATCTCCTCATAGGAGAGTTCTTCGATATCGCGAAGTATAACCGTGGTCCGGTACGGTTCGGCGATGGCTTTCAATTCGATTTCGACGCAAGCCTGCAGTTCGCCGCTGAACACGTTCTCGAGCGGAGATGGCGCCTCGTCTACGAGGACCTCCCTCAGGGCGGGTGAGCCTCCTACTTCCTTGCTGGAAGCAGGCTCGATGGAAGTCTCGCGCCCACGGTGACGGAACCACCAACGGCGCTGGTTGAAGGCTTCGTGCAGAGCGATCCGGTAGATCCAGGTCTTCAGACTGGCGCTGGAATGGAAGCTCTTGATTCCGCGAAAAACCTTAATGAACACTTCCTGCGTGGTGTCAGCCGCATCGGAGGGATCGTCGAGGACACGGTACACAAGGCTGTATACCGGCTGGCTGTAATGGGCGATAAGCCAGGAAAAAGCCTCTTCCGATCCGGCCTGCAGTTCGGCCACGATTGCGGCTTCTTCGGTGCG
>Ga0306922_10005721_pt1 | contig 11890 bp, 14 predicted proteins | sample sta12Cox44000082_FD_203758 | JGI IMG/M metagenome (GOLD analysis project Ga0306922, IMG submission 203758) | Lab enrichment of tropical soil microbial communities from Luquillo Experimental Forest, Puerto Rico - statoxic.12C.oxic.44.000.082 (v2)... | ecosystem: Environmental > Terrestrial >... | reverse complement strand
CTGGACCCGGCGCGCAGATCCCGCCGGCTGCACCGCCCGCTCAGCCAGGCACACCCAGTCAGTCGCAGGGCGGACTTTTTGGCGGCCTCAGCGGCTTGTTGCAAAGCTTTCAGCAAGGCGGTCACGGTGAGGTCATGAATTCGTGGATCGGGCCGGGTCAGAACCAGCCGATTGCGCCGGATCAGCTTCATCAAGCGCTTGGCCCCGACGCGGTCAACAACCTCTCTCGTCTCACCGGTTTGCCGGCGGACCAACTGGTTTCGGAGCTATCTCGCGTTCTTCCCGGTGTCGTTGACAAGCTGACCCCGCAAGGTCGCATCCCGACTCAAGCGGAGATGTCTCACTGGTAGCTTCAAGAGATCGGACGCGCGCTGTCAAGAAAAGCCCTCCCCCTGGATGGGGGAGGGTTGGGTGGGGGTGGTGGCGCCGCAGTATAACCGTTGAAACGAAGGGCATCCGATCCTAGTAAGCCCCCATTTGCATTATAAAGAAGATGCTCCATCTTCGTTTCTATGCTGCACACGGGCTGAAGTCTACGGGGCTAGCATAGCGCAAGCCACGAAATTTGAACGAGGGTCACCCCCACCCAAACCCTCCCCCATCAAGGGGGAGGGCATGTAAGGGCATTTTGCGAGACACTGCACTAGCGGTTCACGTTCTGCAGGTTGTCAGGAATTTCTGGCATGCCGGGTCCGGCGCTCCCATCGTCGAACACGATAGCCTTGGCCGGGAAGTTGCAGCGTAGCCCGCTTCTCATCCTGTAGGAGAATCAGAAACGGGATGCCGTCGCCGAGGTCCACCTGATCCAATCGCAACAGCGTGGTAAGTCGCAATTCTCAGCGCCCGAGGACGCGGATCACATAATCAGGTCCAGCGTCGCACTGCGCCGCCGGTCATGCCGCCGTCAATCACGAGTTCCGCACCGGTCATGTAATTGGACGCATCCGAAGCCAGGAACAGGACGCCATTGGCGATATCCTGCGCCTGCCCGACGCGGCCGAGCGGGACCCCCGATTTGGATACTTCGTTCGGGTCGATCGGCGTGTTGCGGCCCGTGGAACTCGCGATCTTCGTCCAGATCGGTGTATCGATGACCCCGGGGTGGACCGTGTTGATCCGGATCCCGTCGCCTTCGGCCGCGCACTCCATTGCGACGGCTTTGGCGAACAGACGCACGCCTCCCTTCGTGGCGCAATAGCCGGCCAAACCTGCTGACCCGCGGAGGCCGGCAACCGACGACGTGATGATGATCGAGCCGCCTCCAGCCCGGCGCATCACCGGAACAGCGTATTTCACCGACAGGAACACTCCGTCGAGGTTGATCGCGGTTTGTCGCCGCCAATCGGCCAGCGACATCTCGATGGCCTTGCACAGAATGCCGATCCCGGCATTGGCCATCATCACGTTGAGCGGCCCGAAGCGTCGCTCGGTGGCCTCGATCACACCGGGCCAGTCCTCCTCGATGCTCACATCCTGATGCAGGCAGATCGCTTCGCCCCCGGCGGCGACAATCTTACCCACCACCGTCTGCGCGCCGGCATCGTCGATGTCGGTGATGACGACTTTCGCGCCTTCTCGCGCCAATGTCGTCGCGCATGCCGCGCCGATTCCCGACGCACCCCCGGTCACGATCGCGACCTTGCCCTCTACCTGACCCATCGTGTCCTCCCCTACTATCCTAATCGCGGTAATGCGCATGCACGATTTCTAGCAGCCTTGCCCAATCATCGGGAACGTCCTCCGCCAGCCTGGCCGCCGCGATGTAAGGCAGCCAATCGAGTATGCTCGCGCGCGGTGTATTGGTGATGCGGCAATATGCATCGAGATAGGGCTCGGCGATGTCTTCGGGATGGAGCTTTAATAAGAGATAAGAGCGGCGGACATCGGCCGCGGGGTCGCCGCAACACGCGTCGGGCCAATCGATCACCATCGAGCGCGAGTTTTGGCCCAAGACGTTGATGGGGTGAAAATCGCCGTGACAGAGGCGGTCGCCGTCTGGCATGCCTGCAAGGCGACCGAGCCGGATCTGCTTTGGCGGCTCGTCGAGAAGCCCGGTACCGGCGATGTTTGTCGCCAGCTTCGACTTCAGACTGCCGAGCAGCTGGGGGGCCGGCTGGTCGTGAATGCGTGCATGCAGCCGGGCGAGCGCCAGCAGGCACTCCGGGTATGAGGCTCGGATCCTCTCTCATGCGTCCGCAAACGATCTCTCCTTTACACGGTCGAATACGATACCCCAGCGTCCACGGACCTCGAGCACGCCCCAGACCGCCGGAACCGGAAGCGCCATCGCCTCTACTGCTGCGTGGATCGCCGCCTCGCGGAATGCCGTGGGTTTTCGCACCGGGGAGCGACAGAGCTTTACGACGCGAGAACCCCACTCGAATACCTCGGCCACATTTCCCGCCGCGAGCAATCGGCCGATGGTCTCACTCATCGTACAGCCCCTAGTGTGATATTGCGGGACCATAGCCCGCCGGCGCGCCATGGGTTAGCTCGTGGAGCTGCCACGATTTATCCTCAACCCTCGCTGCGCCGGCGCCTCGCGGCTGGCGACTGGGTCTAGCTCGCGCTGAATTCGGGCACGCGATGAGTCGCCAGGTGAGCGTCGAGTGCCGCAATCGTTGTCTCGTCGGCGGGAACGGCGCGGAACCCGAAAAAAGCCGGCTTAAGACTGGCTGATCAATTTGACGGTGCCCGGCAGTCTAGCCTCGATGGCCGAGAGAAGTCTTGGTACGAGGGGTCTTAGATCGGCAAGCCGATTGGTTCTGGCTTGGAGCACGACGACGGCAATAGGGAAAGAGACAATGTCTTGTTGAAAGGACAGGTTTCGATCGACGGTGACAAAGACGTCGAAGTGCGCCGACGCGAGGGCGAGCAGCTCTCCATTCTTGAGCGCCGTCCACCCCATTTGCCGCGCGGTCTTCACTTCGTGGGGAGCGAGCTCGCGGGCCAGCCGCCAGTCGACGCACTCGTCGAGCAACACCCTCACGAGACCGTTTCGATCAGTCGGTCTTTCGCTTCCTCAAGGAAAGCAATCACTTGTTCACGTGTTACCGACGGGAACCCTTCGAGAAAGTCGTCGATTGTGTCGCCGGCTTCGATGTAATCGAGCAGGGTCTGCACAGGCACCCTTGTGCCATAAAACACTGCGGTGCCGCCCATCACCTCGGGGCTACAGCAGATAACCGGCTGTTTCATGGTAATACATTACGCTCAAACCCTCGCCGGGTATACGTCGACAGCGGCGACACCAGCGAGACGCTGTAGACTAGATCCGCGCCTGAACGCCCAGATACGACGCACGCTCTTGCCCGAATATCCGGACATCACGCTTTACATCGAGCATCTTCGTTCCCGCATCTCGAACGAGCCGCTCGAAGAGGTGAGGCTCGCGAGCCCATTCTTCCTCCGCTCCGTCGATGTGCCGATCGGCGCCACGAGGGGGAAGCGGGTCGTCGAGGTTCGCCGTCTCGGCAAGCGGATCGTCTTCGCGCTCGAGGCAGATCTCTTTCTCGTTCTTCATTTGATGATCGCCGGGCGGCTTCGCTGGCGACCGCGCGGCACGAAACCCGTTGGGAAGATCGCTCTCGCGACACTCGACTTCCCTAAGGGGACGCTGCTCGTCACCGAGGCGAGCTCGAAGAAGCGGGCGTCGCTGCACGTCGTTCGCGGCGAGGACGGCCTCGGTGACCACGATCCGGGCGGTCTGGAAGTTCTCGATGCCGGTCTCGAGCGCTTTCGCGACGCGCTCGTTCGCGAGAGCCATACAGTCAAGCGGGCGCTCACCGATCCGCGTCTCTTCAGCGGCATCGGCAATGCGTACTCCGACGAGATCCTCCACGCCGCGCGGCTTTCGCCGGTGAAGCTCACACGAAGCCTCACGGAAGAGGAGGTGCAGCGGCTCTTCGACGCGACGCAGAGGACGCTGCTCGAATGGGCCGAGCGTCTTCGGCGCGAAGCCGGCGAACGCTTTCCCGAGAAGGTGACCGCCTTTCACGAAGGGATGGCGGTCCACGGACGTTACGGAAAACCGTGCCCGGCTTGCGGGACGCCGATCGCGCGGATTGCCTACGCGGACAACGAGACGAACTACTGCGCGTGCTGCCAGACCGGTGGGCGGCTCCTCGCCGACCGCGCATTGTCACGCCTGATGCACGAAGACTGGCCGCGCACGCTCGAGGAAATGGAAGAGCTCCGCCGCCGTTGAACCGGCAGCACGGCTCGATCATCCTGAGGCAGGGTCACGCTTTTTGCCCAATCATCGGGAACGTCCTCCGCCAGCCTGGCCGCCGCGACGTAAGGCAGCCAATCGAGTATGCTCGCGCGCAGCATATTGGTGATATTACAGTATGCATCGAGATAGGGCTCGGCGATGTCCTCGGCGTGGAGCTTTAATAAAAGATAAGAGCGGCAGACATCGGCCGCGGGGTCGCCGCAACATGCGTCGGGCCAATCGATCACGATCGGCAGCGAGTTTTGGCCCAAGACGTTGACGGGGAAATCGCCGTGACAGAGACGGTCGCCGTCCGGCATGCCTGCAAGGCGACCAAGCAAGATCTGTTTTAGCGGCTCGTCGAGAAGCCCGATACCGGCGATGTTTGTCGCCAGCTTCGACTTCAGACAGCCGAGCTGGTGGGCCGGCTGGCTGTGAATGCGTGCATGCAACCGAGCGAGTGCCTGCAGGCACTCCGGATGAGGCTCGGATCCTCTCTCACGCGCTCCGCAAACGATCTCTCCTTTACACGGTCGAATACGATACCCCAGCGCTCGCCGACCTCGAGCACGCCCCAGACCGCCGGAACCGGAAGCGCCATCGCCTCTACTGCCGCGTGGATCGCCGCCTCGCTGAACGCCGTGGGTTTTCTCGCCGAGGAGCGATAGGCTTTACGACGCGAGAGCCCCACTCGAATACCTCGGCCACATTTCCCGCCCCGAGCAATCGGCCGATGGTCTCACTCGTCGTGCAGCCCCACGGTTGATGCCGGCGACCAAAGCCCGCTCGCGAGCCATGTGTCAATTCGTTGAGCTGTCCGCGCGGCGCCGACCCTTTGCGGCGGCCGAGCCGGCCGACTTTCCGACGATCGCGCAGAATGCAGACGGGCGAGGACCTGTGGGCCCGTGCACGGGTTCACCGAGCGAAGCCCGCTAAACCGGCAAAAATGGATATCGCGCGGGAGAGTGTGAACTAGCTCACACTCACCTTGCGGTAATTCGGGGGATAATACGCTGACGCAAGGTGCACGGCATTCGCAAATGGGGGAGCCATTGTTTCCGGCCGCTGTGGCGCGAAAATGTGGTAAATTAGAGGCGGCATCGCTGGTCGCTAGGCACTTCGCGGCTATGCGCGGCCGGGACTTCTAGACCAAACCTTTCGAGAAGAGTGAAATGAAGAGCCAACAAAACGGTCAAGGACATATCTTCATAAGCTTTACAGGTGCGGACAAAGATGTCGTTGTCCCAATTATCAACCGGTTGCGGCGTCATCATTTTGTCGTTTGGACATACCTTGAGAATCTCGGTGGCGTTCGGTATCCAGAATTAATCGAGGAGAAAATAAAGACCTGTAGCGTCTTCATAGTCATCGAGAGTCCGAAGGCTGTTAACAGTAAAGACGTGCGACAGGAGGTGCAACTCGCGCACAAACACAATCGAAATCTTGTGCCCGTCGTGATTGATCCGGCCGCAAAGGATGCCTTCGAATACCAGACCGCGGGGATTGTCCGGATCTCGCTTCACCAAGGCAGGAACGATGCGAATTTCAGCCAGTTGGTTGAGAGTATCAAGGCCTATAAGCCACAGCGGCGCCCTGGGAGGCCGAAAGCTCCCGAGAACCCAGTCGAGAATCTAGCCTGGCTCAGACCACATCTGGTCAACCGCACGATTCAGGAATTTGCCCTTACTAATTTTTGTCACGCGATACTCACTGGCCGAATCGCATCTCCCGGCTTTTTCCTTTTACATGGACGAGAGGAGGAATGTGGAGATGTCTTTATTCAGCGAGTCGCGCACCACATCGTACCGAATGCGTTCAAAGAAGGTAGTCGTCGAGGATATGTGCATCCTGACCAAATAAGCTGGCCAGATCACCGTGATGATATGGAAAATAACAACGAGGCGGCTAACGCTCGATATGACGTATTACTAGATTCGGCGCAAGGTGCACTCACCCGGGCCCGGCTTCGCGCGGCCAGCGGCACTGTTTTTATGTTGCAGCTGCCGATTGAGGATTGGCGCGGCGAGGATCTTATTCTTCTCAGAAAATTTGTGCTTTGGTGGCAGACGCCACATGATGGTTTTCCTGACCGAAGCCCTCTCGTCGTCATCGCCTATGTTGCTTACGGCAACGGGATACTGGGAGCGCGTTGGCGTCGATGGACATTGAGGCCCACTCATCGGATGCTTGGACCACAAAAGGCGCGGTTATCACAAGTTGATCCGCGCCCAACGGCGGCTCTGCCGCCCCTAGCTCGCATATCCAAAATCGACGCAATAAATTGGATTCACAGGCATCAGCCCAGTCTGACGACGCCTGATCCTGCGATCGCCGCGCAAGCAATAGCGCGACACTTCCGAAGACCTCTCGGATTGGGTGATCGACGAATCCCTATGAAGAGGGCGGTAGACGCCTTGAGAGCTTTGCTTCGTGACGGAGCCCTCGCCTTAGGAGAAGCAAAATGACGCAACCATACTACCCTGAGCGCCCGTCAGCGAGCCGGCGATCGAGCCCGACTCAGCTCCCCGCGCCGGCGCTTGCGGGCATGCGCCACCCTGCTGGGTACATCCGCGACGAGGCATTGGCGGACGCTGTGAACGTAGCCTTGCTCCTGATGCAACCATTGTTGCTGACTGGTCCACCCGGCACCGGAAAATCGGAGCTCGCCGCCAGTGTTGCGTGGGAGCTCGGGCTGGACGAGCCGCTGGTGTTCGAGACGAAGTCTACCTCACAAGCGCGGGACCTCTTCTACGTGTACGACACTCTTGGTCGTTTCACCGCGCGTCAGCTGGGGGCCGCCTCGGAGGATCAGGAAGGACACCGCTCGGAGACGTTGCGGGCCGCGCGAGACTACTTGACCTTCAATGCGTTGGGAGAGGCTATCATTCGTAGCCGCGAGAAACAACACCTCCCCGACATCCTGCCGACGGACTATGTGCATCCCGGCAAACGTCGCTCGGTGGTCTTGATTGATGAGATCGAGAAGGCGCCGCGAGATCTCCCGAATGATCTGCTGAACGAAATTGAACGGATGTATTTCCGGATCCCTGAACTCGGCAATATCAAAGTCGAGGCTGACCCGGAATTGCGCCCGGTGGTGGTTGTGACCAGCAACTCAGAAAGCAGCCTACCGGATGCATTTCTTCGACGCTGTGTTTATTACAATATTCCATTCCCCAATCGCGAGACCCTTGAACGCATCGTACTCTCGCGCTTTGCCATGGACGACGCGCTGCCGCCAATGATGGGAGAAGCGGTCGACTTCCTGCTGCGGCTACAGGACCCGGAGGTGGCACTAGACAAGCGGCCGGGAACGGCGGAGCTGCTAAATTGGCTGATCGCGCTGCGTGGGCTCGGCATCGTCGACTCGCTGCCGATGCGCGGGCAGCCCGGCGCGCAGCGCGCCTTGACGACGCTCGCGAAGCTCGTTCCCGACCAAGAACGCGTCGCCGAGGAATTTGAGGCCTGGCTCACGGGAGGCGCAGACGCCGTGAAGGTGGCGGCATAATGAGCACGGCAGAAGCAATCGGCGATCGAGTCGCACACATCCTGGACGCAGTAGCCGTCGAAGGCATTCCAGTTAGCGGGGAGGAGCGGCAGCGCGTCACAGTGCTGATGTCGCGGTTGATCGCCGCGGGAAGAGCACCGATTGACGGACCCGGGCTTGGACGACTCCTCGCCCCGCTACTCGCGCGCAGCCCGTATGAGCAAGGCCGCGTGCGAGCGTTGGCCGAGGCGGCATTTTCCGGCGAGCCGCCATTGCCTGAGGCATCTGCACCATCGCTTGCTCCCGAGGCAGAACGACGACCCTTACTGCGGGTCAGACAGTGGTCAACGGTGATAATGTCTGTTGTGGCGGCCGCTGCGATAGCGCTGCTAGCTTGGTTTGCATGGCGGCACTGGCAGGTCTCCCTCCAGAAACCGCCGGAAATCCCAACTCTGTCGAGCGGAAGCACAAACGAGCTCGACTGGCTACCGCGACCTCCCCCATTGCCAGTGCCCGATTGGCCTTGGGACCGGACGTGGCGATGGTATTTCAGCGAATACACTCCATCCAAATTGGCTGCCCTGCTGGTCCCTTGGCTCTTGTTCGCGCTTGCCATGTGGCCACTATGGCGGTCTCTTGGTGCCTATTTACGGCGGCGTGACGCTCTCCGCCGCTTTGGAGAGGAACGACTGCGGCTGCACTCGGCAGCAGTTCCATTGCTCGATAAGCGACGCCTCGCCTGGAGCGTCCAACGGATGCGGCGGATGTCTGCCGGCGCGCAAACCGAACTCGCGGTCGAGGCGAGCGTGCAGGCGACTACGGCTGCCGGTGGTCGCCCGGTATTGGTAATGGGCAGCCGTACCGTTTCTATCCCGTATATCGCCCTCGCTGAGCGCGTCAGTGCGCGCGATCATCAGGCGGAACTCTTCACCCTGATCCTGCGGGCACTCCAGGACGCAGGGCTGCACGTCGAGGTCTGGGAATTTTCTGGGGATCCTCGTTTTCTGCATGGCCCTGGCGGTCGGTCTGCGATGCTTGACGAATTGATGCGTGGGCATCCGGAACGCCGGTTGCTGATGTTCGCCGACGGGAGTTGCCTGATCGACCCGGTGACCGGGATGCCAGCGGCGTGGACGACAGCGCTCCTGAACGCTGCGACGCGCGTCCTTTTTACGCCGCGTCCGGCCGGGGAATGGAGTACCCTGGAACGGATGCTGGTTGAGCAGCTGGGCTTTCGGGTTGAGGAGGCGACACCCGAAGGGATGCAGCGTCTCGCCACGCCAACTCCGGCTCAGCGTCCTCCGGCCGCGAATACGACGCCTATCCCCGCAATGCACGCATTCCTTGCGTCACGGCCTCTACTGTGGACGTCAGTGGTGCGGCCCGCCGCGAGCACTGTACATTCGCTGCTCGCTGCCCTGTCGCGGGGACTCGACGCCCAATGTCTCAGCTGGCTGCGGGCACTTGCTGTCTACCCCGAGCTTCGCTTACCGCTGACCTTACACCTGGGTGCTCGACTCGTGCCTGCCGGCACCCCCGAGGAAATGACGCGGCGCACACTGTCGATGGCCCGTTTGCCCTGGCTCCGAAGCGGCACGATACCGGACTGGCTACGCCAAGAGCTGCTTGCCGGCATGTCCCGCGCAGAGGAGGAGGTCGTTCGCGGTTTTTTCCAAGATGAATGCAATAGGGCTGGGTTGCCCATCGATCTAGATGTACTGCGGCCATCCACTGGCGCAGCGCCGCGTCGCCTGCGCGACGGCGTCTTTCTCGACTTCGTTTATGGTCTGCACCGTATTCGCGGAATCCCCGTGCGGCTGTTCGAGCGACTCGCTGCGCTGCTTCGGCTGCGTAGAGTACGGCGTTTCCTCACGGCTGCTACCGCCGGCAGTTTGCTGGCATTTGGTCTATCTATCCTGCTCCTCTCCCTCGTACCGCTTGATCCCTGCGATTCTCTTGGCGCAGACATTTACGATCCTGATCGAATCGGGGCAGGAATCGAAATACAAGCCCTGGCCTTACGACCTGGTGCAGTAGCGGCCTGCAGTGCCGCAGTCGCGCGGGATCCAAACAACGGCCGCTGGCAATACCAGCTCGGCAGAGCGCTAAGCTTTGCGCGCCCTGACCCGGCAGCAGCTCCCGCTTCAGAGGCAAATCGGAACGAGGAGTTACATCAACCGTCCGGCACAGGGCGTATGACAGCACCAAATTCAGTCACGGAAGGGCAACGGGACCCCGGAGCGGAACCGATCTCCAAGTCAGCGAGCCTGGGGTATCCAATCGCCGAGTGGTCTCGCGCTTATTCGAGCTTTAGCAACGGGGACAAGGTCAGCGGTCGAAGACACCTGAACAGGTTGCGCGGGCTGAATGTCGCGTTAGCCCTGGAACTCGACGGATCTGTTGCGCAGTACGGCTGGGAGGGTCCTAGCGATCAGGACGACGCGTTGCGAAAATATCAAGATGGGATCGAGGCCGGGGACAACGATTTCACACGTCCAGCCTTTATTCTTTGGCAGCGAGGAGACTGGCGCGGCTATTTCGCCCTGTTGCAACATGGAGCGGCGGTCGGAGATCCGGCGGCTGCTAGCGACCTTGGTGGTTGGACCTATTTCGGCAAAAGCGAAGCCGAAGAGGTCTTTATTGTGCCGAACGTTGCAGAGGCCAAACGTCTAGACGCGGCGGGAGCTGCGGCGGGAGATCGTCATCGGCTTGCATAACTACGCCATGGATCTGTGGTATCGGTCTGCTGACAGTGTAGACCACCGACGCGCCTGCAACTTGATGCTCCAGTCTGCCTACCTTGGAAGTTCCTCTGCAATGTTTGAACTTGCGGTAATGCTCACGAAGATCCGCTCCGAATGCCGCCTCGATGGTGTGACGCCGCGGATCCTATATGAGCGCGCAGCCGACGCCGGCAACGTGAGCGCGTTGCTGGCCCTTGGAGATGCTTATAAGGAGGGGCGGCTGGATCTGCCCACGAACGCTGCCGAGGCGATTCAATATTACCGACGCGTAACAGAATCCAGCGAGGCGACTGATGATCAGAAAGAACAAGCGCGGAAGAAGATTGAGGAGTTAGAGAAACAGCCATGAACGCAAGGTCGCCGAGCGCGATCGGCACAGCCTGGAACGAATACCGCGCGTGGGCCAAGCGGAGCAGGACGCTGCAAGCATCCGTACAGCGTCTCAATTCCTATGCCCTGTGGAGCGCCGGTGCGGCGGCAGTGCTGGGCGCTGCTGCGAGCGCGGTCGCGCCGCTGGCTGCTTGGGCGGAGGCGAGCCAGGTTAGGTCGCTGCAGTCATGGCCTGCGAGCGGCAGTCAAGTGCTTGCCGTTTTCGCCGCTGTGTCCGCGGCGGCCGCTCCAATTCTGGGCCGCCATATCTTGGAGGCCGGCGACGAAGCCCGGTGGATCCGCTGTCGGGCGATCGCCGAAGCAATCAAGTCGGAATGCTTTCGCTTCGCCGCCCGCGCCGGCGACTACGCACGGCCCGAAGCCGCGCAGCTGTTCTTCGATCGCCGCACCGTGTTTGCCGAACCAGCGACGCGCGCTGGACTCACGCCGTTAAATGACGACGTGGGGCCACAGCCGGACGGACGCCGACCGCCTTTTCCCATGGACCTCGACTGGTATCTCCAAAACCGGCTGGAGGAACAACGGCCTTGATACCTCCGGAGCCAGACGGCGAACGAACGGCAGATAAATTGGCTGAGACGGGCAGCGCTCATAGCAGCACTGGCCGGGGCGGTAATTGGCGCAATCCCTGGGAGCCTGAAGTTTAGCGCCCTCGCCCCGTGGATCGGCGTCGCCACAACGTTGGGCGCGATGATAGTCGCGCACGGTGCGATGGAGCGTCGACAGTTTCTCGCGGCAAGCTACGGCGCGATGGCCGGGGCACTCGCCCGCATCAAGGAGCGCTACGAGGCCGGCGGGATGGACCTTGCCACACTTGTGAGTTCAACCGAAACGCTACTCGAGAGCGAGCATGCAGCTTGGCTCGATCGCATGTCCCGTACGATCGCGAAACCGCCGACACCCCCAGGCGACCGGCCGTCACCTTCGGATTCGATTAAGCTTGAACCAGCGTCGGCATCGTCGGGCTCAACCCAGCCAGCTAGTGTAGCGGATTTAACGCTCGATTCCCGGCAGCGAGTGCATTTCGCGCACGGGTGACTTTTGCGAGGATTTCTT
>Ga0306922_10005720_pt1 | contig 11890 bp, 15 predicted proteins | sample sta12Cox44000082_FD_203758 | JGI IMG/M metagenome (GOLD analysis project Ga0306922, IMG submission 203758) | Lab enrichment of tropical soil microbial communities from Luquillo Experimental Forest, Puerto Rico - statoxic.12C.oxic.44.000.082 (v2)... | ecosystem: Environmental > Terrestrial >... | reverse complement strand
GAATGTTCGCTTGTGACCCAAAGCGGGCATGAGCGATCCTTTTCGCTGCAACGCAATGCACTGCTCTCGCCCAACGATGTGCTAGACTTTTGAGGCGGTTCTCGGCCCGGGGACAAGCCCATGAAGCGGCGGGAATTCATCGGTGTTCTCGGCAGTGCCGCGGCTGCATGGTCGTTCGCGGTACGCGCACAGCAGCCGATGGCTGCACAAGCGCAGAATACACCGCGCGTCGGCTGGTTATTCCCCGGCTCTTCGGCCGGCAATCCGACAGAGTTGGCGGGCTTCAAGGAGGGCCTGCGCGAGCTTGGCTATGTCGAGGGCAGAGACATCGTCGTCGAATATCGTTTCGGCGAGAACAGCGTGGAACGACTGCCGGAATTCGCGACCGAGTTCGTACGGCTGAATATCAACGTTATCGTTGCAATGGGAGTGGATGCTACTCGTGCCGCGCGCCGAGTGGCGCCAGACACGCCCATTGTGTTCCTCACGGCCGATCCGATCGGCGCCGGGCTAGTAACCAACCTAAGCCGGCCCGGTGGCAGTATGACCGGCGTTTCGGTGATGCGTGCTGCCGGGAAGTGGCCGGAGCTAGCCAAGGAAGCACTGCCTGGGCTCACCCGCGTCGGTTATCTGATCAATCCGACGAATGCAGCGAGCGTCACCACCTTGAGCGAAGCGCGTCGCTCCGCCGAGGCACTCGGGCTGGACTTTCGATCCTACCCGGTCGAGCGCCCGGCGGACTTAGAAAGTGCATTTGCTGCGATGACGAAGGATAGCATCGGCGTTCTGCTGCTTGATGCGGCCCATCCATATCCCACCGACTGGCCGCGGGTGGCGGGGCTCGCGCTTGGGCACAAGCTGCCGGCGATCTCGGAGATACGTGAATTCGTGTTTGCGGGCGGGCTAATGTCATACGGTTTGCGGCTCTTCGACATGACGCGGCGCATGGCCCAATACGTCGACAGGATTCTCAAAGGCGCCGAGGCAGGCGACCTACCGATCGAGCAGCCGTCGAAATTCGAGCTGGTGGTCAACCTCAAAACCGCCAAGGCACTTGGCATCACAGTGCCGCTGACGCTGCTTGACCGCGCCGACGAGGTGATCGAATGAGACGGATGTCGGCTTTAGCGCAAACTGATCCTTGAGCACCATTTCACCAGTCGCAAATCTCTGCTGTAATCCCACCTTGAAAATCGGCGTAGTCTTGAGCCTTGGGATGGGCGATGCGACGGCGCTCCAAGGGAGGCGGCAAACAGTGCTCAAGGAGAATGAGGTTTCAAATCGAAGACCGACATTTGTCCAAATTCAAATCTTTTTTCCAGCGGCCGCTGACCAAAAATCTCATCGGATTCCAATCATCTGTTGCTGGGAACTTGCTCGCTGCGACCGCAGTCGTCACCGTCGAGCAATCAAGAGCGATCAAACTGCGCGCCGCGATGGCCGTGACGACCGCGGTTTACGCGCTGGCAGTCGGCGGCAGCGCTTTCCTTAACATCAGCGCGCCCATTCTCGGGGGCGTGCCCATGTGGGCCGGCGCAGCGCTGCTACTCGGCTTCTACACCCGGGCCGTATTTCCTCGCGCTGTTCGTCTTCAATGTTTCGTCGAGTCGGTATTCGTAAGCGTCGTGCTCGGCGTCAGTCTTGCCTGTTTGAGTTATGTCGGAGCAGCGGCCGATTTGCCGCTCCGCGACAGCGACATGATCTGGATCGACCGCGCTTATGCGACTTTTACGCCGCAAGTTGTCGCCGCTGCACTCGCACTGATCATTGCCGGCAAAACGCGCGACCTCGACCGTTTCTTCATCATTTTCGCTTGCGCATCGATCAGCGCCGAAGCGCTCAGTGTTCTGGTCCCGACTTTGGGGCCGATCTGGGCGCTGGCAGACCATGCGCGATTCACGAACTTGCCGACGCTCGGACGCACCACCGCCGAGATCGTTTTGGCTTTGCGCGATAGAACGCTCGGCACGATCGATTTCGAGGCCGTCAACGGCATTATCAGTTTTCCATCGATGCACGCCGCGGTTGCGATTATCGTACCGTATACCTTGCGTTGGAACCGTTGGTTGTTCTGGCCAATCACTGCGCTTGATGCTCTGATGCTCGGCTCCGCGGTGCCGAGCGGCAATCACTATCTTGCCGATGTAATGGCCGGCGTTGCGGTCGGCGTCTTGGCCATCGCGTGCGGCAGAGCATTTCAGACTTCGCTTGACCGGCTGTTTAGCAATCGCCGCGATTTCGATTACGCGAGACAGCGCAGGTACAATTCATAGCGACGCGCCGGACGTGACTCCGAATGGACGCCTTCTTGCGCGCACGCGCATGCGCATGCGCGAGAAATCATTGAAGAATTTCGCCTCAGGTTCCACTCGTCGAGCTATGCCGTAGTTGCTAGGTAATTGGTCCCCGTGGCCAGGCTGGACTGTCAGCGCAGTCCGCGGACTATTGATGCTGGCAGGGTTCCGGCGCGAAAATCCAGAAAATCCTCCGGCGTGCAGAATGGGGGGACCACTTGCAACCTATATTGGCAAGAGCGTGCGGCTAGGCGGACTGCGCCCACGTTACCGGAAGTATTGTTTGGAGCAATAAAAAGGATTTCGACCTGGTGCAGAGCCGGTTGGAGGCGTACCCGTTCGTTTGTTCAAGCGAGCTGCTGCCGGAGATCGGCAATGCCGTCTGTCCCATCTGTGTGGCACGCAGATGGGATTGACAGGCCTTAAGCCGCCGGTGTATCCCATCTGAGTAACGCACAGATGGACCCCATGGCGACTTTAAGTGACCTCGTAGCAGTGACAGCGAAGGTTGAGGGTCTCGACCCTGGTAGTGTCGCGCTCTATGCCCGGCATATGCGGGAGGCGGGTCTGATCAAGACCAGCGGCCGCGGCACCTCAGCGGCTGTGATGGGATTGCCAGACGCCGCGAATCTCCTGATCGGCGTCAACGCAGCGAAAAGCGCCGCGGAGGCACCGCGGGCAATCCGTCAGTTCCGTGATCTACATGCCTACGAGTTTCGGTCCGAATCCGACCCGCGGCCCGAGAGCCACGGGGGCGCCTTTGGCGACGCAATTGAGCAGCTCATCAAGGCCGCCGGCACAGGCAAGATTCCTGAGCCGTTTTTCGGCACGATCATGCCCGACCTCCAAGAAGCGTTCTTCAACGGCGACGTCCATGTCGGCGTGACGTTCAAAACGACAAAGGTTTTGGTCACGATCGAAATTTGGCCGCTTCCTGGCAAGGATGCCGTCGACCCAGACGCCCCTGACCGTTGGGCTGCACAAGTGCCGCCTTCCATCTCTCTCTTATTTTCTTCTCCCAGACCGCGCGGCCCGCCGGGCGCAAAGAAGCAAAAAGGGACGGCTGACCGGACCGAGGAGGTTACGATCGGTTACAGGACCTTTCGAGAGGTCGGCAAACTCATACTGCCGAATTGAACTCTGGAACGACCGTGACCCCTACCACGAGCGGTGCAGCGCAGCTGCCTCGCGCGAGCGACGGCTGCCGCTCAAGGGTCCGAATATGCGTCAACTCTCAAAGTCCGAGTCCGATTGTGAATACGCGTCCGCCGCCCCAAGCTTTTCAACGTCGCAGGATCCAGCGAAACGCTGATCGCCCTACCCCTGAGCAATGCGTACCGATCCGGGCCGCCCTTATTGGCTCTCATCGCTGCGAAGCCGAGGGCATCAGCGTCTGCGCTGCCGCGCCTGTACTGGCCCTGTGCCGGAAGCTGGTGTCGGCCGGTCACGATCCGCGGCGGCCGCTACACGCCTATCGCGGGAATGTGCTGGCGTTGCGGGTGCGCTCAATCGGCGAAGGAATGCAGCTTGCGATCGCCGGCGATGGCGTCGGCTTCAGGCGCCGAAAAGGAGTGGCTGCAGCCTCGCATATGCAATTTGCGAACCGCTGAACTCGAGGAAGATCCATCACCCGTACATGCCTGGGCGGCACAGAAGGAAAAGCCAAACTGAGTAATCGCCGCGCGAAACGCCCCCTTGTGCTATGGATAATTATAAAGAGCTTCCACTTAACGCCGAAACGATTGCCGGGCGCCGCGCCGAATTTGGACGTGACGCTTGGTCGGCGTTATCAGTGGACGTTAAAAAGCAACTGCGAGCTGTCGTTCGTGCTCTTGCTAGATCGGCCGCTATCGCTGAACATAAGACTGCCGAGAACGAGCGAGAACACCAAACGTGACCCTCCGCGCCGTAGTCTACGCCCGTTTCAGTTCCGATAAGCAACGCTACCGATCGATCGAAGATCAGGTCGCACTGTGTCGCGACTTTTGCCAGCGCGATGGCCTGTCTCTTGTGGAAGTGTATGAGGACCGCGCCATATCAGGTGCCTCCACGGCGAACCGCCTCGGCTGGCAGCGACTGATGCGCGACGCTCGAGCCGGTAGGTTTGATGTCGTGGTGGCGGAGGCGCTAGATCGTATCTCGCGCGACCAAGAGGACCTGGCTGGAATTCATAAGCGCCTGCGCTTCAGCAAAATCGAGATTCGAACGGTGCAGGATGGCAAGGCCGAGGAAATTCACATCGGCATTAAAGGACTGCTTGGCACACTTTACCTGAAAGATTTAGCGCAAAAGACAAAGCGCGGTCAGGCCGGGGTTATTCGTGACCGGCGTCACAATGGCGGGCGTTCTTACGGATACCGCCCATTGCCAGCGCAACCAGGCCGATTGGAGATTTTGCCTGACGAAGCCAGCATCGTGCGGTGGATATTTGAATCGTATCTCGCTGGCAAATCACCACGCGACATAGCCGGTGCCCTTAATCGCGATGGGATTCGCGCCCCGCGTGGTGGTCACTGGAACGCCTCGACCATTGGAGGCAGCCGTAGACGGCAAAATGGCATTCTGCAAAACGCGCTGTATGTGGGACGTATTGTTTGGAACAGGCAGAGCTTCATAAAAGACCCGGATACCGGTCGTCGGGTTAGTCGGCCCAATCCGCCAACAGAATGGATGGAATCCAACCTGCCAGAACTCCGAATCATCGATGATGAAACGTGGAATGCAGTCCAGCGTCGACGTGCCGCACGCGGTGGTGCTGCACGCTATTATCAAAGCCGACCGCGACGGTTGCTCTCGGGTCTGCTGAAATGCGGGAAGTGCGGATCTGGCTACACCATCGCCGGAGCGGATAAACGCGGCCCTTACCTTCGATGCTCACGAACGGTCGAGAGTGGCACTTGCGGTAACAAGCGTACAGTGTCGCTCGAAGCAATTGAAGCGACCGTGCTGCACGGTATTGACAGGCATCTTGGGGCGCCGGAGTTGCTTGCGGAATATGTCCAGGAGTTTCACCGCGCCTTGGCTGAACTTCGGGACACAGCCCATGACCGTCGCGTCGAGTTATCCAAACGGCTGGACGAGGTCAAGAAGTCCATCAATGCAATTGTGGACGTAATCGCCGACGGACAATCCAGTCGGGCATTGACAGAGCGGCTCGCCGATTTGGAAAGCGAGAGAGACGTGATTGAGGCCGCCATCGGCGAGGCCGTGTCGCCGCCAATTGCGCTTCACCCGGATGCCGCCAAGAGCTATCGCGAGAAGGTAAAGGACCTAAAGGCCGCGTTGAATGCAGCCGACGAGGAAAATCGCACGACGGCCTATGAGGCTATCCGCGAGCTGATCGACGAGGTGGTGGTCCGACCGCACGGCCCGAACAAGCCGGTCGAAATCGACATTTACGGTCGCATCCAATCATTGTTCCCCAAGAACGAAACAGGCCTGGAGTCTATGGGGGTGTTGGTTGCGGGGGCCCGAAACCACCGAGAGTTTCCAGTCTGCGTGCCAATTTAAAGGACGTCGCAATGACCCGCGCGAAAGACCATCTTCGTCTAATCGTCCCACAACGTTTCTATGCCCATCAGCAGCGCAGTGGCGGTGACCGGCACATGTACACCTTACGCACGCGGTTCATTCCGGATGCGATCACTGACCATTTCGAGCAATGTGCGTGGCCCGCCCCGATCCGCGAGAGCAGTTCTCCGGCAGTCGCCCCCTAAAAACTGTCCCAATTCGCCGGCGTTCTCACCAGCGGCGATCCGGTGTAGACCCTGCTGCCGTATGCGGGCGAGTCCGAGGTAATTTTCTGAACGAAGCGCGCAATGTATCGTCAACACCGCCGAGATCGGCTGATACTGCTACAGCCACCGCCGCTTCCCGCCGCCGTGGTCAGTCGAAGAATTGGACGCCTGCTACGTCGTGCGCGACCACAACGGGCAACAGCTCGCTTACGTCTATTTCGAGGATGAGCCCGGCCGGAGATCAGCGGCCAAGCTAAGTTGGGCCGCGCTTGCTGAGCTGAAACGGTTCCAATTGGGCCCACAAGTCTCCGGCCTGTCGGTAACTCAGCTTGACGGTTACAAATGTCAATTGGCCCTCAATTCTGGTCGCCAAAATCACTTCTGCGTCGCGGCCAGAATCCCTCGCGTCGATCATTTCGATCACAGGGAACACATTAGGTTCAGTATTATCAATCTTGACGGTCATGGCATCCCCCAATCACCCTTGCTGAGGGCAGGCCGTCGAGTTTAGCAGCCGCATTTAGCCAGACCTGGGCTAGCTGCAACAAGGAAGCGCGCACTTCGTTCGAGTGCGCCTCGCGCGCCCACTTGAAGCATTCTTCGGCCATAGCCCGATACTCGGCGGCCGTTTTCATAGGAAGATGCGTCCCCTTCCAGCCGTAAATTCGCCGGCAGGTTTCCCCAACTTTATCTGCTTTAAGCCCGACTCAACTAAGGAGTTATGAACAGGGATTAGCGGCCGTAACAACGCCGCTTCCCGCACCCTCAGTCACTGCGAGAGGCGCTGCAGCTGCTCAGCGGTGAGCCGACTTACGCCTGGCTCCGGCAGTTCGGCGATATTGACCGCGACCAGCCGCGCGGCATTGTCCTGAAATTGCAATAGACGCCTATTAACTTGTAGGTGCTTTAGTGTGTCGCTGGTCACAGCGTAGCTATACCAAGTGACCTAACCAAAAAGGGTGAAAGTAGAGGAAGGCGTCCCGTGAATAGAGTACCAGTCAATCAGTGTGCGCAGTGCGGTGCGGATTTGATTGCGGCGGAATGGTCAGAGCATGTATCGGACTGTTGTGTCCGAAATGTATGGTCCTGCGACGCCTGCGGATATCAGTTTGAGGATACGGTTTATTTGTCCGCACGAGAGGCGGCGGACGCGAATGCACTGTGACAGAGGTTACATGATGCCAACGCTGCGAATTAAGCTAGCCTGCATTCTGCCGAGTAGAGTGAGTGAGTTGAGTGCAGAGGCAGTCACATGCGCAAGATCGCCCTGTTTGCCGCCACTGTCGCTGTGTTTGTCCTGATCGGTATCGACGCCTGGCTTTGCGTCAGAACATTGACCCCGGGTGCACTGGCTGGCTCGACTTTCAATCGGTTAATCAGCACTACGGCTGCGAAGGGTTCGCCTATTTCGCAGTATCATGACTACTTGCTCGTGACCGATTGAGTGACGAAAGGCCGGCCGCATTAGTCTTTGCGCAATAGCTCCGGGCGGCTTCGCCATGTTCGCCGCAATCCGCCTCGCCTCGTCCTTGGTCTGCAGCTTGGCCGCCGATCGGCGCCCAGGCTCGTCATCGAAACAGACATACGCGAGCTCGGGCCAAAAAACGCTCCTCACGCAAGAGTTAAGCGCGTGGCTCAGACGCTCAATGCTCTTTATCAATCACCGGTTCCAAGGAAGACCCATTACATGCCACCCGCAGTAACCGCCCGGGTACATGCTATAGCCGATGGGACAGCAGCCAGAGGCACAATTGAAGTGCTCGCACTGATAGAACCGTTCAGCGGCGTTATGCCGATATGGTCCGAAAGAGTAATAACCATAGCCGCTTGGGACATAATGCGCGGAAGCCCCAGCCGTCATTGAGTACAGGAATCCACCCGCGATTGCGGCAGTCGTCAGCGTTCTCATTAGCGCCCCCCTTAGCTTTCCCGAGTCACCGTACAAGGCTCGTCGATTTTTGATTTCGGCGCAAGCGGGCATCATTGTGCTGATTTGAATAGCGCTCCGTCTGCTGTTCGCGATGTTCGCCGCGATCTGCCGTGCCTCATCGCAGTAAACATGATTTAGATCAAAGACGCGATGTTGGCGTTCTGCGGAGGATACGGGGACAGTGTTCGTAGGAGGGCGACATGAAACTATTACGCACTACAGCTTTGGCGGCGGCGCTGGCGACCGCTGCCGTTATGTCAATCACAAGTCCGGCTCAAGCTCAGGCTCGTCTGGCTTGGTGGGGCTGGCCGGGACTGGTTGCGGCGGGAACGAGCTATCCGGGTTATGGCTATGGTTATGGGACCGGATACAACTACCCGGCTTACGCCTATGGTTATGGCACCGGTTACGGCTATCCGCAGTACCAGTCCTATAGCTCCTCGGGTGGATACGGGATGTGGAATAACCCGTGGTACAGTGCCACCTATCACCCCTTTATCCGACGCCATATTCCCCTATGGGCCCGCGCCACTGGTGCTTGGCGTCATTGGCAGTAAAAAGCCGACTAAAGTATCGTCGTCGTTGTTTTGACTTTTGTGTGTAGCGAACGCGTCGCGCACGCCTCTTGCTCTTCGACGGACCACGGTGGCGGGAAGCGCTTCATCAGCGACTAGGCAGGATTTGCCTGGGCGCGGCTCCACTCTGCTGAAGTGGCTCTTCTTCGGCCGTACTTTGTTTGCTGTTCGTTGCCGGTGGCGATGAGGCCAGATGGGGTGCAGGTAACGATGCGAAAAGCTCGGGATCGGATTTGATGAGGGAATTTTCGGATAGGTATTTGTGATACTGGGTTACCACGGCCTTTGCTTCGCTCAGAGTAGCAAGCCTCCATTGGATCTCAAGGTTTTCATTTCCAGCAATACTTTCTACAATCCTGCGTTCTTCTATAAGCAACTTGAATTCACCCGGTTTGTCTTTGCTTTGATTACCAACGTCCTCAAATCGCGCGGTGAAGTCGATACGACCGGTGGGAAGCCAATCATGCTTTACGACACCTTGGACTTTTATTTTTTTCTCATTTTCCGCGTTTTGGGTGATCTTCACAAAATATAGGAACGCCAAGATGCCCACGGCGGTTACGACGATCAAAATCAATGTGACCAAGAGCGCCTCAGCCATTTCTCTCTCCCTTTCAGGTCGCTGACGAGAAAAGGATAAGCTCCGCGAGATCGGCTTCAAGCGGCATTTCTAAGGCGGTGGAAAAGTTCTAGCTCCGGGTCCGCGCGGCTCACCGCGTCACCTGTTGGCCACTGATCTGCCACTGCCCGTTCTCGTAGCGGCGGGCCTCTGATTTACTTGGTATTGAGGGGCGGTGCGAGGCTGTATCTGCGAGGCAAGTTGTAACGGTGCGCCGCGCTGCGATCTCCGACCCGGCTCATCCTCGAAATAGAATACGCAAGCCGCTGCCCCGCGCTGTCCCTCACGACGAAGGCGGCACCAATGTCCTCGATAGTCCAGGGCGGCGGGAAACGACGAGGGGAGAGCATCTGTTGCTAGTAGGAAGGTCCTCACTTGTCCGAGGCCATCATGCTCTCGACGGCAGCCATGACGGTCATATCGCCATGTCGGGAGCAATATGAATAAACCTTGTACTCATTCTGTTTGAGTGTTTGGGATTGGACGATCGTGTTGCCCTTGTGCAAGCCGTGGTAGTATCCGCTAAGCCACATCACGATGTCGCGCGAGGGCGTCGCGAGTTGCTCCAGCACAAACTGATCGCAGGTGATTTTAGCAAAGTCCAGCGTCTCTTGCGCTTGCATCGTCGGCATCTGTGCAAACAGGAATAGAATGCTGGTGAGAAGCAGGCGAAGTTTCACGGCCACCTCCACATGGGATTAGAGGGCAACAATATAGCCGTTTGCACCATCACTGCGATGGAATGGATGGTGTGGAGGGGTTCTTACCGGCCCATTAGTGACAGAGCCCAGTCAACAGATAGCCACGCAAAGATTGGGCCACCAAACTGGTGGCCCAAAGTTAGGAACATGAGAGAAGAATACCGCGCCAAACAGCCATGGAAGGCGCGGCACGCAATAACAACAACACAAGCGTAATCGGGACATTGATCTACGTCAACGCGCAGTGCCCATTTTAGGCACTGCACTAGCGATTGGCCTACACGAACAGCTAGCTGGCGTAATTGAGCAAGACCAGCGTAGCGAGTTGGGGTTTGTTGCGCGGCCCAGCCACACTCTTCCTCTTGTTGGCTGGGGGCAGCGGCAAGGGGTGAGGATGGGTGCCGCGGCTACTCTATTCATATAAGCGTAGCGTTGAACTGCGCGGCCGTCCTGGTACCCACGCGCCGCCCCCTTTTTCAGCGCACCTAATTGCGAGGGACGACCATGCACATTGCCGACTACATCGCCATCGGCGTTTTGATCGCATCTCTGCGGGCCAGGCCATGACCGCCGCCGATTATGCGATCCTTGGGGTTTTGGTCGCCGTGCCTGTAGCGATTTTTTGGTACGCTCTTAGGCAGCAGGGTCTCTATTAGGAATGGGGCCTTCGGAGGAGCGACACCGGTCTTTCCAACCGGCTAGGTCAGCGAAGCACCGCGACTAGGTAATGTGGAGCAGCGGAGGAATTATCGTCATCTGATGGCGACCAATGCATCGCTAACCAGATGAATAGCGCGGCAACTAACAACGGCCAGGTCAAAAGCCCAGTGGGATAAGACCAAACCCAAAAGCCGTTGTCAGTGCCATGCCTGTGGTGAGCGTGAAGGCTAAGGCCAGAATTGCAGCTATCTTCATGGTAATCACTCCTCTTCAGCGATGTTTGGAGGATCGCCTCGTTGATCGATGAATTGCTGGGACGCCAAACAGACGATCGCAATCGCCGTGAAGTATCCAATGAGAAGCGCTGCCATCATCATCTCCGGCATTACTCCCCCCAGTTTGGAACGATGCTCCAAGAACAGGAGAAAAGCTGTGCCCTAAGTCACAGCAGAGATTGGGGGAGAGATGGAAATATTCCCGGCCCCGCCTCTGCGAAGCATCGCAATCGGCGCAGCGGAAGAGGGAGCCCCGGCAATTTGTGGAGGCGAGCGAAGCCCCTCCAAATGGCCTGTGTATTGCAGTGTCTGAAGTTGCCCTACTGGCGCTACGGCTGAACTTCGCTCGAATATAAATTACTTCTGTCTGTGCCTTTTTACCTGTGACCTGGGTCACAGTGCCGGGGCGTATAGGGCAGCCCCCCTTCAATCTCTCCTATGGCAAAAAGTTTGGGCCACCAAACGGGTGGCCCAAAGTCCTTGCGAAAGGAAACCTACCGCGCCACCAGCCACGGAAGGCACAGGTCATCATCTCGACAACAGATCGCAAGCACGTCTTTGATCCACGTCAAAATCCACAGCCCAAAGAGCGTTCCTTAGGGTTTTCCGCGCAGCACTACCGCTGCCCCGATTGGTTCATTCGGCATTCATTTGTACTGCGCCACTGTTGTTCCGAGGGCAGGGCGCATCAAACGCTAAGGAGCAGAGTTATGGCGAAGAAGAAGAACAGAAAGAGTAAATCGAAGGGCACGTGAGCCCTGATTAGATCATCGCAATTTTGATGCTGCCAAACGGCTGGACCCTGATGTTCGGCCGTTTGTCTTTATCTTGAGCGAATTCGCCGCTCCTCACCTTTGCTGAACAACTTTGCTGCGGATTATCGACAGACAAGCGAAGCAATAAGTATTATGCACAACAGTTGGAAGAGAATGCCTTTGGAGCGGAGGTCGTTACGCTGGTTCGGTTAAATCAGTGATCGTCGGCCTGCGGCCGTGTCAAAACATAAAACAAAAGCAGCAGCCCGAGCATCCCGAAGAGTATGAGGCGAATGTCTGCTAGGGCGCGCGCCGCCCAGGCTGCACACGCGTAAAGCAATAGG
>Ga0306922_10005718_pt1 | contig 11892 bp, 10 predicted proteins | sample sta12Cox44000082_FD_203758 | JGI IMG/M metagenome (GOLD analysis project Ga0306922, IMG submission 203758) | Lab enrichment of tropical soil microbial communities from Luquillo Experimental Forest, Puerto Rico - statoxic.12C.oxic.44.000.082 (v2)... | ecosystem: Environmental > Terrestrial >... | reverse complement strand
CGTCGGGCGCGATCGCGCTCGGCCGCACCGTGCTGAAATTGCCCGACGGCGCGCTCAAGCTCGAAGACAGCCAAGCCGCAGCCGCGGTGGGCCAGATCGCGCTGGCGCGCACCTGGACCGAGGCGCTCTCGCGCCACGGCATCACCGCCGGCCAGGTGCTGGTGACGCTGTGGGACACCGAGGAGCGGCGGCGCTACCTCAACGCGCGGTCCACCATCGACAAGCTTCTGGAATGGCGCGCCGTGCCCGTGATCAACGAGAACGACACGGTAGCGACGACGGAAATTCGCTACGGCGACAATGACCGCCTCGCCGCGCGCGTCGCCACCATGGTGAGCGCCGATCTCTTGGTGTTGCTCTCCGACGTCGACGGCCTCTATGACGCACCGCCCGGCACCGTCGCTGCACCACGCCACCTGCCACGCGTCGAGCGCATCACGCCGGAGATCGAGGCCATGGCCGGCGCCGCCGGTTCGGAGCTCTCTCGCGGCGGCATGCAGACCAAGATCGAGGCCGCCAAGATCGCGACCGGCGCCGGCACCCAGATGGTGATCGCCTCGGGGCGCGTCGAACATCCGTTGCGCGCCATCGATGAAAGCGCGCGCTGCACCTGGTTTGCCGCCATGGGCAATCCGGTGACGGCGCGCAAGAAATGGATCGCGGGCTCGCTCGAGCCCAAGGGCACGCTGATCATCGACGCCGGCGCCGTCGCGGCGCTGCGGCGGGGCAACAGTCTGTTGCCGGTCGGCGTCGTGCGTATCGACGGCGACTTCGCCCGCGGCGACGCCGTGATCATCCGCGGCCCTGACGGCGCCGAGGTCGGCCGCGGCCTGTGCGCCTACGACACCGAAGACGCGCAAAAGATCAAAGGCCGCGCCTCGGCGGACATTGCGTCGGTCCTCGGCTTCTCTGGCCGCGCCGAGATGGTCCATCGCGACGATCTCGTGGTCGGCCGGGCATGACGACGGCGGCCCAAGTGGGCTGTCACACCGCAATGCAGACGCTAGCCTCCTCCTGGGGACGCTGAGCCGCCATCCGAGCAGCAAGCGTCGACGACGGGAAGACGGTCATGTTGGGGTAAGTCACCGCTGTGGCTTGCGGCGGTGTCGGTCGCGGCGAGCGTTGCTTAAGCATTGGCTGGCGGCTATCCCGGCCCCTGGCGGTGATGGTCCGCGGCGTCGCGCTGGGCCTATTACGACAGCAGGTTCGTGCCATCCGGTCGGTTCGGGCATCTGCGCGAATACGCAGCGTTCAATCCGAGCTTAGTTCTGCCAACGACAGCCAGGCAGTTCCGTTCCCGGCCGCCTCGCAGCCGTTGCCGCAATGGCGAATGAATGTGAAGGCCCGGTCGAAGGGCCGAAATAATGAACCCCGGCCGCTAAAGCGGCCGGGGCTCGACGCCGGGTGATTGAGGGTGAGGGGCTGGGGGCTTCGCCCGGCGCCTGACGTATCAATTCCGGTGCCGCCGCCTTGTTCCGGCACCGCGGATGATTTTTTTCGCCACGAGGCGGGTTGCGCCGCGGGATCGGCTGCGACCGCGCTTGTGCCGGGGGGTATGCGCGCTCCGCGCCTGCAGCGCGTGCAAATCCGAAGGCACATTGATCCGCTGGCCGCCCGGCAGCACGACATAGCGCGAGAAAACCCGCAAATGCCCGTCTTCTCCGCCGCGGCCTTCGACCACATAGCGGGCGCCAACAGGGAAGCGCTCGGGCAGGACACCGGATGAGCGGTCAATTGGCGCATGCATAACAGCCTCGCTGATATCGATTGGGTGGTCCAAATTCACAAACACCCACGGGCGCCGCTACGTTCCCCGGATTATCTGACGGGCCAATGACGACTGTGAATTGCTGTGGGTAAGGCACCGGCGGCCAAGTCGGACCCGGCCGCCTCGCCGGACCCCGTCGAACATGGTAGGAAACCGGCGATTGCAAGACGGATCAGTGCCATGAACGCCCCGCTCAAGGCGCTCGAAGGTTCCGGCGAGCTCGAAGCCACCATGCGCGAGATCGGCCGCACGGCGCGGACGGCCGCCCGGACGCTGGCGCTGGCACCGGCTGCGCAAAAGAGCCGGGCGCTCGCCGCCCTGGCCAAGGCGATCCGCGGTTCCCGCGCCGCCATCCTCGCCGCCAACGCCGAAGACGTGGCCCAGGCCAAGTCGTCCGGCGCCACCGCGGCCTTTATCGACCGCCTCAGCCTCGATGGCGCGCGGGTCGAGGCCATGGCCGCGGGCCTCGATGTTATTCGCAAGCTCAAGGATCCGGTCGGGACCGTCATGGCATCATGGCGGCGCCCCAACGGCATGCGCATCGAGCGCGTGCGGGTGCCGCTCGGCGTCGTCGGTGTGATCTATGAGAGCCGGCCCAACGTGACGGCGGATGCCGGCGCGCTTTGCCTAAAAGCCGGCAACGCCGCGATCCTGCGTGGCGGTTCCGAGAGCTTCCACTCATCGTGGGCCATCCATGCCGCGATGACCGAAGGTTTGGTCGAAGCCGGCCTGCCGGCCGCGGCGATCTCGCTGGTGCCGACCCGCGACCGCGCCGCCGTCGGCATGATGCTCGCGAGCCTCGACGGCGCCATCGACGTCATCGTGCCGCGCGGCGGTAAGGAACTGGTCGGCCGCGTGCAGATGGAAGCGCGCGTGCCGGTGTTCGCCCACCTCGAAGGCGTCTGTCACGTCTATGTCGACGGCAAGGCCAAATTGCCGATGGCCAAGGCGATCGTGCTGAATGCCAAGATGCGCCGCACTGGCGTCTGCGGCGCCGCCGAGACCTTGCTGGTCGATCGCGCCGCCGCGCCGAAGATGTTGAAACCGCTGGTCGCCATGCTGATCGACGGCGGCTGCGAAGTTCGCGGCGATGCCGCAGTGCAGGCCGTCGATCCGCGCGTCAAGGCGGCGAGCGAAGCCGATTGGGGCACCGAATATCTGGACGCCATCATCACCGCCGGGGTGGTCGACGGCGTCGATGCCGCGATCGCCCATATAGAACGGTACGGCTCGCACCACACCGACGCTATCGTCACCGAGGACAAAGCCGCGGCGGAGAAGTTCCTGCGCGAAGTCGACTCAGCGATCGTACTCTACAACGCCTCGACCCAATTCGCCGATGGCGGTGAGTTCGGTTTCGGCGCCGAGATCGGCATCGCCACCGGCAGGTTGCATGCGCGCGGCCCTGTCGGCGTCGAACAACTGACCAGTTTCAAGTACCGCATCCGCGGCAACGGACAAACGCGGCCGTGAACGTTTCGCTTTGCCGTCGCGCATCACCGCGATGGCGGCCAACGCAGGATGCGTGGGGAGGGGGCTCTTTCCGGCAGACATGATGAGCGCTTCCCCTGCCGCGCGCTCGCGCGCACTGTCCCGCATTGTGCTGCCGCCGTATGCGCCCGGCATACGCATCGGTTTGTTCGGCGGCACATTCGATCCGGCCCATGCCGCGCACCGCGCCGCCTGCATGCTGGCGCTGCGTCGGCTTGGCCTCGACCGGGTGTGGTGGCTGGTCACGCCTGGCAATCCGCTGAAAAACACCCGCGGTCTCGCGCCGCTTTCCGAGCGGGTCGCCGCTGCCCAAGCGCTGGCGCACCATCCGCGCATCGACGTCACCGACTTCGAGGCCGCGCTGGGCACCGCCTACACTTATGCGACGATTTCCTACCTGAAGCGGCGCTGCCCCGGTGTGCGCTTCGTCTGGATCATGGGCGCCGACAACTTGCGCAGTTTCCACCGCTGGCAGCGCTGGCGCGGCATCGCCCAATTGGTGCCGATCGCCGTCATCGACCGGCTTGGACCGAGCCTTTACGCGATCGGTAGCGCCGCGGCGCAGGCGCTGGCGCGCTATCGGCTGCCGGAGTCGGCGGCACGGCAGCTTGCGGAACGCAAGCCGCCGGCTTGGATTTACCTGCATGGCCTAAAATCACCGCTGTCTTCGACGGCATTGCGGGCGGCACGCGCGTGGCAAAGCGCCTCAAAATGACACTTGTTTGAAGGCAAACAGTTGAAACCGTTAACCCGGCATGCCTATCTTAAGGTCAGCCCGGATTCGGCCGGGTCGATCTGGAGTGATAAGGCAGACTTGAGCGACAACGAAGTTGGAGCGAAAGGATAAGCACCCCTGTCCAGCGCTGTAATCTGTCGGGCCGAACGTCGCGTGCCCGAAGCGGTCTCCCGAATGCGTCTTGACGCAAAGGAGATCCTCGATTTGGTCCTCGCCCGCCTCGACGACATGAAGGCGGAGGACACCCTCACCATCGATCTTCGCAATAAATCTTCGATCGGCGACTACATGGTCATCTCGTCCGGCCGGTCGCAGCGCCATGTCGGCTCGGTCGCCGACCGGGTGGTTGAGGATTTGCACAAAGCCGGCATTGCGGCGCGCGTCCAAGGCGTGCCGCACTGCGACTGGGTGCTGATCGATGCGGGGGACGTGATCGTCCACGTTTTCCGGCCCGAAGTCCGCGCCTTCTATAATCTCGAGAAGATGTGGATGACGGGCCGGCCGGTGCAGCGCGCGAGTTAGTTTGGCGCGCAAGGCCGAAGTTACCGGTGCCGCGATCGGGCGGTGAGCGGTTGCCCGCGCGAAGCCAATGTTGGACCGATGCGCATCGTCATTGCCGCGGTTGGCCGCCTGAAGCAGGGGCCGGAGCGCGAGCTCGCCGCCGATTATCGCAAGCGCGCCGAGAGCGTCGGTCGCGCATCCGGATTGCGCGACGTCGAGATCGTGGAAATTCGCGAGAGCCGAGCCAACGACGCCGAGCGGCGCCGGACCGAAGAATCGATCGCCATCGCAAATGTGATTCCGGAAGACGCCATCATCGTCATCCTCGACGAACACGGCATCGCGCTCGGCAGTGCGGCGCTCGCCGCCAGCCTGCGCGAATGGCGCGCTGAAAACCGCCCGGCGGTTTGCTTCATCGTTGGCGGCGCCGATGGGCTCGCCGCCACGTTGCGCGAGCGGGCCAAGCTCAGGCTGGCCTTCGGGCCGGCCACCTGGCCGCATCAGCTGGTTCGTGTCATGCTGCTGGAGCAGATTTACCGCGCCGGCACCATCCTCGCCGGCCACCCCTATCACCGGGCCTGAAGACCAGGCTGTTTTTCTCACCGAATTGTGACGCCTGGGCGCAATCGCGTCTTATTCCGGTCCCATAGTGCCGGCTTATTCTTGCCTTCCTGAGGCCTGGGCCTACCTTGAATATCATGATTCTCCGCCGGGCGAACCGCACCGATCCGCGCTCTGCGCTCGGCTCGGCGCTGGCGTTTGCGCTGCCGCTTGGTGCCAATCTCGCTGCCTTCGCCCAAAACTCGGCCGGACCGCCGCCCTCCCCGTCGGCGCCTACCGTCCAGGTACCTGCCAGCCAGACACCTGCCGCGGGCCTCGATGCGCTGCGCCAGCGCGATCAGGAGCTCGACGCCACGCGCGCCCAGCAGCGCGCAGCGCTGGAAGCGCAGACCAAGCTCAAGCTCGAGATCGACGCCATCGGCGATGACCGCCGCGCGCTCAATCAGCAGCTTATCGACACCGCCGCGCGGGTCCGCGACGTGGAGGGCAGTATCGATGCCATCCAAGCGCGGCTGAAACCGCTCGACGAGCGGGAGCGGATGTTCCGCGGCTCGCTCGATGATCGCCGCAACGTAATCGTCGAAATCCTGGCCGCCCTTCAGCGCGTCGGCCGCGAACCGCCGCCGGCGCTGGTGGTGCGGCCGGAAGATGCGCTACAAGCGGTGCGTACGGCGATCGTGCTCGGCGCCGTGGTTCCCGAAATGCGGGCACAAGCCGACGCGCTGGCGAGCGATCTCGCCGAGCTGCTACGCGTGCGCAAGGATATCGACGCCGAGAAGGCGCAACTAGCCAACAAGCTCGGCGATCTGGCCCGCGATCAACTGCGCCTCAACATGCTGATCGACGAACGTCAGAAGCGGCAAACCAACGTCGAACAGTCGCTCGATACGCAAAAGCAGCGCGTCACCGATCTCTCCCGCCAGGTCGACAATCTGAAGGATTTGATAGGCAAGCTCGAACAGGGCCTCGACAGCGCGACGCGCGATGCGCGCAATCAGGCCCGCTCCATCGAGGCCGATGCCACCCGCCCCGACCTCGCCGCATTAAAGGATCCGGGCCGGCTCGCGCCGGCGGTGGCGTTTGCCGCGAATCGCGGACACCTGCGGCTGCCGGTTAACGGTTCGCGAATTCGCGAGTTCGGCACTTCTGACGGCGCTGGCGGAACGCAGAAGGGCATTTCCATCGCAACCCACGCTAGCGCCGAGATAACTGCGCCGTGTGACGGCTGGGTCGTGTATGCCGGGCCGTTCCGCAGTTACGGCCAACTCTTGATCCTCAATGCCGGCGGCGGGTATCATGTGCTGTTAGCGGGGATGGAACGAATCTCTATCGATCTCGGCCAGTTTGTGCTGACCGGTGAACCCGTAGCAGTGATGGGCGGCGGCGGATTGGGCGGTGGATCGCAGGTGTCCACGGCTGTCGCGACCGGAACCAAGCAACCTGTACTCTACGTGGAGTTCCGCAAGGACGGTACTCCGATTGATCCCAGCCCCTGGTGGGCGATAAACGAAGGCGAAAAGGTTCGCGGATGATGCGCAAGACATCTCTGATTTTCCTTGGTGCAATGGCGGGCGCGGCGGTTACGCTGTTGGCGACGCAGCCTCATGCGGTGCTGGTCGGCGCATCGGCGCGCGCGGCGGCCTCCGACACCTACCGGGAACTCAATCTGTTCGGCGACGTGTTCGAGCGCGTGCGCGCCGACTACGTCGAAAAGCCCGACGACGCCAAGCTGGTCGAATCGGCGATCAACGGCATGCTCGCCGGACTCGATCCGCATTCGAGCTACATGGACCCGAAGAGCTTCCGCGACATGCAGGTGCAGACCCGCGGCGAGTTCGGCGGGCTGGGCATCGAAGTCACCATGGAAGACGGCCTGGTGAAGGTGGTGGCGCCGATCGACGATACGCCGGCGGCCAAGGCCGGCGTCATGGCCAACGACATCATCACTCAGCTCGACGGCGAGGCGGTGCAGGGCCTGACCCTGAACCAGGCCGTCGACAAGATGCGAGGCCCGGTCAACACGAAGATCAAGCTCACCATCATGCGCAAGGGCGCCGACAAGCCGATCGAGGTGACGATCGTGCGCGACGTCATCCGCGTGAAGTCGGTGCGCTCGCACCCGGAAGGCGACGACATCGGTTATATCCGCGTCACCCAGTTCAACGAACAGACCACCGACGGGCTGAAGCAGGCGATCAACGACTTCAACAGCCAGCTCGGCGCCGACAAGGTCAAGGGTTACATCGTCGATCTGCGCAATAATCCGGGAGGCCTGCTCGACCAGGCGATCTCGGTGTCAGACACGTTCCTCGACAAAGGCGAGATCGTGTCCACCCGCGGCCGCAATGCCGAAGAGACGCAACGCTTCAACGCGCGGCCCGGCGACATGGCCAAGGGCAAGCCGCTGATCGTGCTGATCAACGGCGGCTCGGCTTCGGCCTCCGAAATCGTCGCTGGCGCACTGCAGGATCACCGGCGCGCGACGCTGGTCGGTACCCGCTCGTTCGGCAAGGGCTCGGTGCAGACCATCATCCCGCTCGGCGCCGGCAACGGCGCACTGCGGCTGACCACGGCGCGCTACTACACGCCGTCAGGCCGCTCGATCCAGGCCAAGGGCATCACACCGGACATCGAGGTGCTGCAGGAAGTTCCGGATGACTTGAAGGCACGCACCGACACCAAGGGTGAGGCCTCGCTGCGCGGCCACCTCAAGGCCGAGGGCAACGAAGAGTCCGGCTCGCAGTCCTATGTGCCGCCGGACGAGAAGGACGACGCGGCGCTGAAGATGGCGCTCGACCTCCTGCGCGGCAGGATCACCAATGCTGCCTTCCCGCCCAATCTGAAGACCGCAGTTCCGAACTAAGGGCTGTTCGGTCCAATAGTAGAGTTCGTGGCGGCTTAAAGCCCCCTGAACGTTTTTCAGGCCCTTGGTGGCGTTTCGGCGTCAGCGGGCGCGCAGGGACGGGGCGCAAGTCTGGCCGTGATAGACTGCCGGCCATGATTCGCGAGCCTGCGGCCCATAGTGGCGGCCCCCCCGAGCGGCCCATGACCGGCGACGACTTCGACACGCCGCTCGGCCAGCACCTCAAGAAACCGCGGCGGTTTAGGGTTCCAATCACGGCGGCGCAGGTCATTGCCGGGGGGCTGGCGCTGTTCTTCGGCACCTTGGTCGTATGGGCGGTGCTGGGCAACAATCCATTCGGCGGCGAGCCGGTGGCGGTGGCGCCGATCAATCTGCATTCCGGCACGCCAGCAAAGACGTCCGAAGGGCAAGCGCCGGTAAAGGTCGTAGCGAATCCCGACCGCAATGACAGCCCGACGCCGGTTCCGGCAGCCGCGGAGCAAGCCAATGCGCCGCCGGCCGGCGCCACCAAGACCATCACCATCATCGACGGCAAGACCGGCGCACGCCAGGAATTGTCGATCCCGGCCACTGAGGCGCCAGCCGAGGAGCAAAAATTCGCCGAAGCGTCGCCTCATGGCGCGATCCCCAAGATCGCCGCCGACGGCGCGCGGCCGGCCGAGGCTTTCGCCCGACCGGTGAAGCGGCTCCCCGGCAAGCCCGACGCGCCACGGATCGCCATCATCGTCAGCGGCCTTGGCGTCAGCGACAGCGCCAGCGCCGACGCCATTATGAAACTCCCGGGCGCGGTGACGGTCGGCTTCATGCCCTACGGCGGCGACGTTGCGGCGTTGGCCGCGCGCGCGCGCGCCCAGGGCCACGAAGTCTTGCTGCAAGTGCCGATGGAACCGTTCGACTACCCGGGCAACGATCCGGGTCCGCAGACGCTGCTAACGTCGCTCGCGCCACAGCAGAATATCGACCGGCTTTACTGGCTGATGAGCCGGTTCCAGGGCTATGTCGGCATCGCCAATGCCATGGGCGCGCGCTTTACCGCATCCGAGCCGTCGTTCGCGCCGATCTTGCGCGAGGCCGCCAAGCGCGGCCTGATCTTCGTCGACGATGGCTCCAATCCGCGCAGCCTCGCCGGCCGGATCGCCGGCGAGAACAACCTGCCGTTCGCCAAGGCGGATCTCGCGATCGACGCGGTGCCGACCGCAGGCGAGATCGACGGCGCGCTCGGCCGCCTGGAAGTGGCGGCGCGCGAGCGCGGCGTCGCCGTCGGCATAACGTCGGCGCTGCCGGTCGCCATCGAACACATCGGCAAATGGGCGAAGGCCTTGGCCGACCGCGGCCTGCTGCTGGTTCCGATCACTGCGGTGGCGTTGAAACCGAAGCCAAGCTGACCGCAGGGATCAGCAATCAGGTATCAGGAACGTGTCGTCTTATATATCCTAACCGATACGACTCCTGATGCCCGATTCCTGATCCATGCGCTTCCAAGATCTCCCCTATCGTTCCTGCGTCGGCGTGATGGTGCTCAACCGTGGGGGCCTCGCCTTCATCGGCCACCGTATCGAGGGGCCGGAGCACATCGATCTCACCCACTCCTGGCAAATGCCGCAGGGCGGCATCGACAAGGGCGAGGACCCGTGGCCTGCCGCGTTGCGCGAACTACGTGAGGAAACCAATATTCGCTCCGTGGAGCCGCTCGGCGAGATCGCCGATTGGCTCAAATACGACATCCCGCGCGAGATCGTCGGCCAAGCCTGGAAAGGCAAATACCGCGGCCAGAAGCAAAAATGGTTTGCGCTGCGCTTCACCGGCAAGGACAGCGAAATCGACGTCGCCCACCCCGAGGGTAGCCACGAACCGGAATTCTCGGCCTGGCGCTGGGAGCCGATGCGCAACGTTCCAGAGCTCGTGGTGCCGTTCAAGCGCGCGGTCTACGAGCGGGTAGTGCGCGAATTCTCCCACCTGACGCGGACTTGACGCCGCGTCACTTCGGCTCGACCGCGAACGGCCCGATGGCGATGACGCGGCAGGCGGTGTCCTGCATTGAGCAGTCGGTCATGGCGCCGCTCGTGGCGGCTTGCTCGTTGGCGGCTCCGACCGCGATGCGGACACGCCCGCCGGCGCCGGCAGCGACCGCGGTCCAGCCGCTGCCGTTGGCAAGCCGTTGCGCGACACCTTCGCGCAATTCGGAAGCGATCACCGCCGCGCTTGTCGGCTGAAAGAAGGCGACGGGCCTCATGGTCATAGGCACCGGCACGACGAACTCATCGTTGACTGCGAGCATCAGACAGGGAACACCGGCGCCGTTACCGCAAATCTCCAGCACCCGGCGCACCGCTTCGTCGACGCCTTCCTGATTGGTGAGAAAGGAAAGGCCGCCCTTCGGCCCCAGCGCCAGCGCCTTCGCCGCCCGGCCCGACGCATAGTTCTTCTCGATCGCCGTCCTACCGTCCGGCCGCACCATGGGGAGGTCGTCGGCAATCAACGACCGCACGGTGAGCGGATCGCGCTTAACCCATGGCGCCAGCGGCATCGGCGGCCGGGCGCCCGCATACACGACCGTATTGCCGACCCCGTAAATCTCGCACTTGCGCTGCCGCTGCCCTGCATCGGCACGCCTCTGGCATATATCGAGCGCCGCCGATTTTGCGGTGTCGTCGTCAGCTTGGCCGACGGTAAAGCCGAATGCCGAGCCGGGAGCGATCGCGAGCGCCTTGTGATCGGCCGCCGGCAGATATTCGTTGCGGATCGTGGCACGCGCCCGATCCGCGATGATGGGAATTGTCTCGGGCACCAGCGCTTCGGCCTTGCGGACCACTGGTGGCGGTGGTGCCGTTGCCGCCGGCAGCGACGGTTGCGCGCTCGGTTGTGCCGGCACCGGCGGAGGCGGCGTGACCGCCGCCGGAACTGCCGGCATCGACGATGGCACGCTCGGTGCGCCGGCGGTCTCGAACAGCTTCGGCCGCGACATCAAGAGATAGGCGACCACAGCCGCGGCGATGACGACCAACGGCGCGCCGATGGCAACCGGCAGGAGCCATGGCGCCGGCTTTGCCGGCTGCTTCGCCGTCGCGTCGATGCGGACATCGTCGGGGCGCAGATCGAACTTGTAGGCATGCACCGGGGTCGGGATGTTCTTGACGTGCTGTTCGCCGATATCGGCGAATTGCACGGAGAGCTTGTTGGCGACCTGCTCGTAGACCGTGCGCGAGATGCAGATGCCGCCGACCGGTGCGATGCCTTCGAGTCGGGCCGCGATGTTGACGCCATCGCCCAACAGGTCGCCATTCCTCTCCACCACGTCGCCGATGGTGATGCCGATGCGAAAGCTCATGGCGCGACTTGCCGGGTAGGCAAGGTTGCGCGTGCGCAGGCTTTCCTGGATGTCGATGGCGCAGCGCACCGCTTCGACGGCGCTGGGAAATTCGGCGAGCACCGCGTCGCCCGCGGTATTGAAGATACGGCCGCCGGCGCGCGCGATGAAGTCGTCCATGACCGCGCGATAGGAGGCGAGCCGCCGCAGCGTCTCCTCCTTGTCCTCGGCGACGAGCTTGCTGTAGCCGGCGATATCGGCGGCGAAGATAGCCGCGATCTTTCGGTTCATCGGACGCCTGCCGCACCGGCAATTGAGCATGATCTCGGAAAGGTGGATGCCGATTTTCCGAGAAGATCACGCTCCGTCAAAGCCCGCGATAGATTGCCGACAGCGGCGCCGTCGTGCAACCCGTTTGCTGACGAAGGTATGGGGCAACCGATAGGCGGCCGATCAGGCCGCGAGCGCGGCCTGCAGCGATTTCAACTGCTCGAGGTGACGGGCGAGCTTGTCGCGCTGCGCGTCATCCTTGGCGTCGGCGACGTCCTCCTCCGCGTCCTTGATCTCGATCGCCAGCGCCGTCGTGTCGAACGCTTCGCGCGGCGTTGCCTTGTCGGCCAGCACCGTTAGGCCGGCGGGGCTTACTTCGGCGAAGCCGCCGATGA
>Ga0306922_10005715_pt1 | contig 11894 bp, 10 predicted proteins | sample sta12Cox44000082_FD_203758 | JGI IMG/M metagenome (GOLD analysis project Ga0306922, IMG submission 203758) | Lab enrichment of tropical soil microbial communities from Luquillo Experimental Forest, Puerto Rico - statoxic.12C.oxic.44.000.082 (v2)... | ecosystem: Environmental > Terrestrial >... | reverse complement strand
TCTATCAGGTACTCGGTACGGTGATAGGCCGCGCGCACCTTGTTTCGTTCAACGTGCGCGAGCTGACGTTCGATCACATCGGCCCGGAAGCCTTGCTCGTTAAGGATGGTTGAAGCGGTCGCGCGGAAGCCGTGGGCGGTCGCCCTCGAGTGGTAGCCCATCCGATAGAGTGCATACAGCAATGTATTCTCACTCATCGGCTTTTCGTGGTCGGCCTGGTTCCCGAACACCCAGCGCCTTCCATCGTTGAGCCTGTGCAGCTCCTTGATCACCGCGATCGACTGGGTTGAGAGCGGAACGATGTGCTCAGAGCGCATCTTCATGCGCTCGGCGGGTATGCGCCATTGCGCCTTGTCAAGCTCGAATTCCGCCCATTGAGCACCGCGGAGCTCGCCGGTGCGAACGAATGTCAGGAGGAGCAGCCGGAGCGCCAGCTTGGTCTGTGGCGTTCCGTCGTAGGCATGGAGGTTCTTCAGGAAATCCGGCAGGTCGGCTTCAGATAGTGCCGCGAGATTCCGGGTCTTCTCCTTGGCCTTGAGGGCTCCGCGCAGGTCACCGGAGGGGTCTCGTCTGGCCCGGCCTGTCGCAATCGCGTAGCGGAAGATCTGACCACTTGCCTGGAGCATTCGGTGTGCGATTTCGTTGGAGCCGCGCGACTTCTTCTGCGCTTCGCGCTCGATACCTCGGAAGGCGTCCAGGAGCTCGGGAGCCTCGATCTCCGCGATCGGTCGCTTCCCGAGCGCAGGAAACAGGTGTGTCTGGAGACGTCGCAGCATCGTTTTGGCGTGTCCGGTCGTCCATTTGCCGCACTGATTCGCGTGCCACTCACACGCCAGGATTTCGAACGTGTTCTCCGCACGTATCCGCCGCTCGCGCTTTTCTTCCTTTCGCTGCGCGCTCGGGTCAACGCCGCCCCGGATCAGCTTGCGCGCATCGTAGGTGTCGTCGCGCGCCTGCACGAGCGACCGCTCGGGATAGACACCAAGAGCGAGCGTCTTTTCCTTGCCCGCAACGCGATATTTGAGGCGCCAGAGCCTCGCGCCGGTCGTCGAGACCAGAAGATACAGGCCCTTCTCGTCGTAGAGCTTGTAGGCCCTGTCACGCGCCTTGGTGCGTCGAATCGCGAGATCCGTAAGAGCCATGTGATACCCCCATTTTGGGGACCAGACGGCTCACGATACCCCCAGCGGTCGCGGCGTGCAAATGCAAGCATTTGACACGGTCCGATCGGCGTCGAACCGCTTTGTCATAGGGAAAATCGGATTTTTGGAACCGATCAGGAGATGACTTGAAACGCCCGGATTGGTCTTGCTGGTGCCGGGAGAGGGACTCGAACCCTCACGGTATCGCTACCGGCGGATTTTGAGTCCGCTGCGTCTGCCGTTCCGCCACCCCGGCGAAGGGATGCGAGCCGCCAATGCGGCACGCGCATCTCCCATTATCCCGCAAATGCCCGGCGCTGGTCAGATGTGCATAAAGGCCAGCACGCCCAGCACGATCGACACCGCCGCAATCCCGTAGGAAAAGTACTGCAGCGCGTTGTTGCGTGTCAGCAACGTGATCGCCGCGAGTGCGATCGCGATCTGGATCAGGGTCGTCGCCTGCGCCCACCGATGGTGAACGTGCATCGCCGCTTCGCTCTTCGCTTCCGCCTGCTTCGATTCCTCCTCGAGCGCGCGCGCCTTGGGCTCGATCTCCGCCTTCTCCTTCTTGTAGCGCTCGACCTCGGACTGGTAGCGCTCGGCGTCCTTGCCGCTCGCGAGCGTCGCGCCGATCTCGGCCAGGTTCTGCTTGCTGCTCTTGGCCTGGTAGAAGTTCCACTGGTCGGATGCTTCCGTGCGCCGGATCGCCGCTTCGTTCTTGTAGAGCAGCGCTTCGTTCTGCGTCGCACCGCCCATGTAGCCGAACATCGCGCCGATGGTCGCGAAGATCGCGGTCATGACGGCGATGCGCCCGGCGAACGGATCCTTCGAATGCGCGGCGTGCTCGAGCTCGTGGTCATGCGGACCGTGCACGTGAAAGTGGTCTTCGGACATCGGGGATTCCTTGGTTCGTCGAGGGATTGAATGTCGTAGGCGGGCGGCTAAAGCCGATCGTAGGTCACGAAGGTGAACGCGGGCGCGCCCTCGGCGGCAGGACGGGATTCGCGGTCGACTTCGCGCCACGCCGAGGGATCGATCTGCGGGAACGTCGTGTCGCCGGTGAATTCGCGATGAACGTGGGTGACATACAGACGCGTCGCATACGGAAGCGCGATGCGATAAAGCTCGCCGCCGCCGATGCAGAACACGGGCTTCGGAAGCGTAACGCGCGCCAGCGCTTCGTCGAGCGATCCCACGACTTCGGCGCCCTGCGCCGCGTAACCGAGCCGACGCGACACGACAATGTTCTGGCGCCCCGGCAACGGACGGGTCAGCGATTCCCAGGTCTTGCGACCCATGATCACCGCGTGGCCCATCGTGCGCGACTTGAAGCGGCGCAGGTCTTCGGGCAGGCGCCAGGGCAGGCGGTTGCCGGCGCCGATGACGCCGTTGTCAGCAACGGCGACGATGAGGGCAAGCTCGCGGTTCACCTCGTTCGAGAATTCAAGCGACGCTCCCCTGGGCACGACATCTGCCGAAAACCGCCGCGAACGGGTGGGAGTGTCATAATCGACGGATTATAGAGTCGGCAGTATTACCGGCGTGTACTACCCGCGCTCATTCCTCAAGTTCATCCTGCTCGGCTTTCTGCTGGTGAGCCTGCCGCTGGTCTACGCGCTCGCGGAGTCCATCCTCACGCTCGATCGACTCGCATCGCAAAGCCGCGAACAGGTGTTGCAGGCCGCCGCTGCGGGACGCATGAGCCGGCAGCTCTTCGAGCAGGCGACCACGCTCGAGCGCGTCGCCCGTCAGCAGCTGATCCTCGAGGACCCGGCGCTGTTCGAGGATTACGCGCGCGTGCGTGACGAGTTCCGCAAGACGTCGCAACAGCTCGCCGCGCTCCCGCTCGAAGCGACTCAGCTCGCAAGCCTCGAGGAGCTCACCGATCGCGAGAGCCGTCTGCACAAGATGCTGACGATGCCGCAGCGGACGGCGGAGATTGCGCCGCAGATCGCCGACGGCTACGCCAAGCTCGTCGATGGTTCGCAGACGATGCTCGCGGCGACGAATCAGCTCACGCAGAACGCGATCGAGCGGCTGCAGGAGACCGCGACGCAGGGTCGCGAGACGTGGTTCTACGTCGGCCTGGCGACGGTCGGCATCGCGATCGGGCTCGCGATCGGTTTCGCGGTCTTGATCGCGCGCCCGATCCGGCAGCTCGATCTTTCGATCCGCCGTATGGGAACCGCGGACTTCCGCCACGCCGTGCGCGTGACCGGCCCGGAAGACTTGCGCTATCTGGGGCAGCGCCTCGAATGGCTGCGGACGCGCCTTTCGGATCTCGAGCAGCAGCAGACACGCTTTCTGCGCCACGTCTCGCACGAATTGAAGACGCCGCTTACCGCCGTGCGCGAGGGCACCGAGCTTCTGCGCGACAACGTCGGCGGCAGGCTCACGTCCGAGCAGCGCGAGATCGTGCGCATCGTGCGCGAGAACACGCTCGCGCTGCAGAAGCTGATCGAGGATCTTCTCGCCTACCACCAGACGCGCGCGATCGAGCCGGCGACTCTGGGGCCCGTCGTGCTTTCGGAGATCGTGCGCCAGGTTGCGAAAGAGCAGAAGCTCGCGGCGTTCGCGCGCATGCTCACCTTCGAGGCCGACCTGAAGCCTGCGGTCGTCGTCGGCGATGCCGAGCGCGTCCGCACCATCATCGACAACCTGATCTCGAACGCGATCAAGTACTCGCCGCGCTCGGGCGCCATCAGGCTTGCGCTATCGAGCCGGGACGGTTACGCGATCCTGGACGTGATCGATCAGGGGCCCGGCGTTCCGCCGGCCGAGCGCGAGCGCATCTTCGACTCCTTCTATACGGGAACGCCTCCGCCCTCGGAAGGACGCGTCAAGGGATCGGGGCTGGGCCTTGCGATTGCGCGTGACTACGCCGCCGCCCACGGGGGCCGTATCGAAGTGATCGATCGCGCGGACCGCAAACCCGGTGCGTGCTTTCGACTTTCGCTCCCGGCCGCAGCGGAGCTCCGCGCCTCGGCGACGCCACAGCCGTCGGGCAAGCCGTTCACGCTCGCAGGGCTTGAATGACGCGCGATCGCGGGTGGATCGCCGCCATCATGGCGCTCGGTCTTGCGGCGTGCGCGTCGTCGCCGCCGCCGACGCTGACCGCGGAAGAGCAATACGAGCCGGAGACGATCAACGTACCGGCGCCGACGCCGATGATCGAGAGTCCGCCCATCGAGCCGGTCGAGCCGCCACTGCCCGAGCCGCCGCCTGTGGCGACGCCGTCGGCCGTGGCGACCACCGCGCCGGCGGTCTCGGCCCCGACGCTGGCGCCGCCTACGGTCGCGCCAACCATCCCGCCGGAGCCCACCGAAGATCAGCAGATGATCGCGCTGCTTGCCGATCTGCAACGCTACAACGCCCTGCCGCAGGACGACGTCAGGAAGGAAATCGCCGCGGCGACGCAGGCACTTTCGCGCCAGCGGACAGATGCCAACCGCATCCGACTGGCCGTGCTCTACACGTTGTCCAAAGGATCGCCGCAGGACGATCAGCGCGCGATCCAGCTGTTCGACAACGTTGCGAAGAGCGCGCCCGGCAACGGGCCGATGAAGCTGCTCGCGGCGGTGCTCGAGGCGCAGGTGGCGGAGCGGCAGCGCGCGGTGCGCGACGAACAACAGAAGGCGAGCCAGGCGATCCAGAAGCTCGAAGCCTTGCGCGAGATGGAGCGCAGCCTGCTGCGCGACCGGATTCGCAGCGGGGGTGGTGGCGGGGGCGGGGGTGGCGGCGGGGGGAGCGGCAAATGACATCCAACCTGGCGAGCTCACCATGAACAGCGGCGACATTCTGCTGGTCGACGACGACCCGGATCTCCTGAAACTCATCAGCCTGCGGCTCGCGTCTGCCGGCTATCGTGTGCGCACCGCCGAAAGCGGCGAGGCGGCCCTCGCGTCGATCGCGGTGGCGCGCCCGGCGCTGGTGGTCACCGACCTGCGGATGGCCGGCATCGACGGACTGCAGCTGTTCGACGCGATCCATCGCCAGTACCCGGCGATGCCCGTCATCATCCTGACGGCGCACGGCACCATTCCGGACGCCGTCAGCGCGACCCAGCGCGGCGTCTTCGGGTATCTCACCAAGCCCTTCGACAGCCAGGAGCTGCTGCAGAAGGTTGCCTCCGCGCGCAGCATGTCGGGCGACAACGCCCCGCCGGGCGAGGACGAGAGCGAATGGCGTTCCGGCATCATCACCCGCAGCTCCAAGATGGAGGACCTGCTCCGGCAGGCGAAGCTCGTCGCCGACTCCGACGCGAGCATCTTGATCTACGGCGAATCCGGGACGGGGAAGGAGCTGTTGGCGCGCGCGATCCACCGGGCGAGCCGCCGCGCCGACCAGCCGTTCGTCGCCGTGAACTGCGGCGCGATCCCGGCCGATCTTCTGGAGTCCGAGCTCTTCGGGCACGCCCGCGGCGCGTTCACCGGCGCAATCCAGTCGCACAAGGGCTTGTTCCAGTCGGCGGACGGCGGGACGCTGCTTTTGGACGAGATCGGCGACATGCCGCTGCCGCTGCAGGTCAAGCTCCTGCGCGTTTTGCAGGAGGGCGAGGTGCGTCCCGTGGGCGCGACGCAGGCCATTCCGGTCGACGTGCGCGTCATCTCGGCGACGCATCGCAACCTCGATGCGCAGCGCGCGAGCGGCCAGTTCCGCGAAGATCTCTATTACCGGTTGAATGTCGTGTCGCTGCAGCTGCCGCCTTTGTCCGAGCGGCGCGAAGATATCCCGCTGCTCGCGACGTACACCCTGCGCAAACTCGCCGAGCGTTACCGCAAACCGGTACCGACCCTGGCACCCGACGCGATGGCGCTGCTGGTTGCGGCGCCCTGGCCGGGAAATGTCCGGCAGCTCGTGAACCTTCTCGAGCAAGCCGTGGCGCTCAATCCCACTGCGGTGATTCCCGCGTCCTTAGTGCAGCACGCGCTCAAGGAGGATGCGGCGGCGTTGATTCCGTTCGAGGAAGCCCGCAAGACCTTCGAGCGCGACTATCTCGTGCGCCTGCTCAAGATCACCGGCGGCAACGTAACGCAGGCGGCACAGATGGCGAAACGCAATCGCACCGAGTTCTACAAGCTGCTGCAGCGCCATCGCCTGGAGCCCGCCATGTTCAAGGAGGGGAAGAGTTAGCGACCACTTATGCCAATAACCTCATGATGACGTCGGCATCTCTGTCGTCATGGGGCGACAGCCTTTCTCCTTTGTTTTCATGGCGGTAACTGCAGCGCAACACATCCCGTCGTCGAACACCGACAAAGCGGTCGCTCACCCTGCTTCCCGCGACTGCAACCTATGTGCCGAAACACACCGCTGATCATGCGAAGCATGGCGTAAGTCGCATGCCCTCATCATCGACACACCGTTGGCATATCGCTTGCTTTGCTACTGGCGAGGCGGTTTCGTGGCGAGGTTTGGAGAGAGGGACGGGTCATGGAGACGTTTGCTCCCGAGTTTGCACATCACTGGCTGGTGAGCCAGTACGGGAGCGCGTCCGATGTCGAGACCGCATCCCGCGACGAAACGAGCGAAGAGCGCGCCGCGTTGGAGCAACTGGCCGAACGGGTCACCGCCGCGCGCAGCATCATCTAGCTGAAGCCCCTTTATTCTTTGGCGCCGCCGGGCGCCTGCAATTTCCCGGCAACCTCTCCGGGCGAGGTTAACGCTCCGGTCATCGGAATCCCCCTTGCCCGCTCACTTCCTCCCGGCGGGCTTTTTTTTGGCCCTTCGGGATTTTGTACGGTACATCAAAATGGGCATTTGGCCTATGATGTACGCCCGCTCGCCCGGGCCCGGGAGCGGTTCACCCTCGACGTTCCTCTGGAGACATTCGATGATCATCCATGCCTCTTTGCGCGGTGTATCGCGCCGCGCGGCCGGATTGAAGACGCTGGCGATCCTGGCGTTCGGTATTCTGGCAAGCAGCTTCGCTTCGATCGCAGCAGCCGACGATTTCGTCTACAACACCGATCCGCCGCACCGGATGTACGTGTCGAGTGTGGCGGGCCTCCCGCAGGCGTTCCCGACGCCGTCCCAGTGCGTCGCCGCGTTCGGCCTCGCCTGCTACACGCCGCAGCTGATGCGCACGGCGTACAACATTCCGCCTGCCTTGACCGGCAAGGGACAGACCATCGTCATCGTCGATGCGTACGGCAGCCCGACCGTGCGTGAGGATCTCGCGATCTTCAGTGCGTTCTTCGGCCTGCCACCGGCCGACCTCACGATCGTATATCCCGGCGGGAAGCCGACGTTCAACCCGATGCAGCATCACAACGAAGTGAGCTGGGCCGCCGAGACCAGTCTCGACGTGCAGTGGGCGCATGCGATCGCGCCGGAGGCCAAGATTGTCCTCGTGATCGCCGCCAACAACGGCGGCAACGTGCTGAACAACGCGCAGCGCTACGCGATCGACAACCGTCTCGGCCAGGTGATGTCACTGTCGTTCGGCGCGAACGAAGGCGCGATCCGCGGGCACGGCAACGCGAATAACACCCAGATCGCGCAGGCGCACGACAACTACATCGCTGCGCAGGCGGCAGGCATCACGGTGTTTGCTTCCGCAGGCGACGACGGCGCGAGCTTCGGATTGCCCTTCGCCAATGCTTCGTATCCGGCTTCGGATCCCCTTGTGACCTCGGTCGGCGGCACCGATCTCTACATGGATGACTTCGGGACCTACCTCGGCGAGACGGTTTGGAACGACGGCGATCCGAGCCTCTGCCCCTTCGGCTGCACGGCCGGGATTTTCGGCGCGACCGGCGGCGCACCGAGCACGCAGTTTGCAGCGCCCTCGTTCCAGCAGCCGTTCACGGGGCTGGCCACGCGCGTCGTCTCGGACGTGAGTTACAACGCTGGCGTCTACACCGGGGTTCTCGTCTACCTCGGATTCTTCTCGGATCCGGCGCAAAACGGCCTCTATTTCTTCGGCGGCACGAGCGCAGGGTCGCCGCAGTGGGCGGCGATCACGGCGCTCATCAACGAGGCGAAGGGAACGACGCAGGGGTACTTCAACCCGGCGCTCTACGCCATCGCGTCCAATCCCGCGAAGTATGCCGCCGCGTTCCACGACGTGACCATCGGGAACAACAAGTTCTTCGGTCCGGGATTTGACGCCAGCCCGCTTTACGACATCCCGACGGGCCTTGGCTCGCCAAACGTCACCGGGCTGATCAACGAATTGCCGTAACGGCGTTCTCCTTGCGCGGAAAGCCGGCCCGCTCGTGGGTCGGTCTTCCGCGTACGGGCGAACACTCGCGTCGTGGTCGCGAGTGCTGTCCCAGCGTTTCCGGATCCCGCGCCCCAACGATTGACGTGGCTTCGCCACTCCGCAGCCCCGTCGGGCAGCGTGATCCGGCGCTAAGCGAAGGCGAAGTTGCGTTCGGTTAACGCTTGCGCTTCCGACGCTTTCGCCTGGGCTTCGGTCGTACGACCCAGACGCGCGAGAAGGTCCGCGGCGGCACTCCGGGGCAGAGGATCGTTCGCATCCGCGTTTGCCGATTCCTCGAAAACGGCGAGCGCGTCTTCGTTTCGCCCGAGGGCTTGCAGCGCGAGCCCCTCCGCCCATCCTCGGCGCGGCGACATCGCGGGGTGGCGCACGATCGGACTCATCACGTCGAGCGCGTCGGCGGGGCGGCCATCCATCACCAGCGCACGCGCATACTGGCAGGCGTAGCTTGCGCGCGAAGGCGACGCCCGGTGCGCGGTCGCGAGTGCGTCCAGCGCGACATCCAGATGGCCCGCTTCCAGCTCCGCGATGCCGAGGCAGAACTGGCCCCACTCGTCGCCGTTATGCAGTTGCGCGATCGGTCTTGCGATCGCGATGCCTTCCTCGGGGCGGTTGGCCTGCGCGAGCGCCCACGCCAGATATTGTCGCCAGTTGAAAACCGACGGCTCGAGCGTGGTCGCGCGCTCGATCGCAGTGACCGCGGCGCGCCAGCGATGGAGGCCGGCGAGCGCGCGACCACGCAGTAGGTGGAGCTGGCCGTCGCGCGGATGCTTCGCGACCAGACGATCGATGAGCTCGAGTGCTTCGGCGTTCTTGCGCACGTCGATCAGGCCGACGGCGGCGGCCGTGCGCTGTGCATCGGTGCGCGCTTCTCTCGCGTACCGTGTTGCTTCGGCGACCGCGTCGTCGATTCGTCCAAGCTTCAGCAGCAGTAGCAGGTAGCCGTGAATGGCCATCGCCGTCGCCGCCGGCTCCGCGATCGCCTTTTTGAAGAGAACCTCGGCTTCCGCAAAACGCTCCTGGGCTTCGCGGATCCGTGCGAGACCGAGATACCCGCGAACGCGGTCCAGTGTCACGTTGCTGTGGACGGCGCGCTCGAAGACGCGCTCCGCGAGCGGGTAGCGCCCGCTGGGCCGTTCCTGCTGCATGAGCCGCTGGCCGAGGGTTCCGGGATCGGTCACGAGCATCAGATCGGCGGCGCCGGAGCGGAGCACGCTCGCGATGTCGGCGTTCGGGACACGATCGCGCTCGACCGGCTCGATGCGCACGCCGCCGTAGCGCAGACGCATCGTATAGCCATCACCCTCGCGCGTGACTTCACCCTCGATCTCGGCGGCGGGCCGGCCGAAGAGATGGCGCAGATACCGAACGATCCCGCGCATCGAGGTGCGGCCGCCGGGAAGCTGGACATCGGGCACGCCTTCGGCGCGCTGCGCGACGCGCTGATGGAACTGCGTTCCCGACTCCGCATGCAGATCGCGATACGCGTCGAGCAGTCGCGCCGCGACCACCTGAGGCTGGTAGCCCCGCTCGCCCAGATCGCGTGGCACGGCGATCGGTGAGATGATGATCGTGTCGTTGCGCAGCTCGCGCCGGAATGCGACCGCGAGCGCACCGACGACGGCGACCGCCGCGAGCGACAGCACGATCGACAGCACGAGGTCGACGTTCTGCAGCGATACGACGGAGAACAGCGCCGGCACGGGCGCCGAAGCTTGGGCGACCGACGGCCATGGCGTCGGCGGGGCGCGCACTCTCATCGCCGGGCAGGATAGCGCGAAAGCGCAGGGACCGGACGCGGGGTCCGACGCTCGCCGGTCAGACAGCGACCGCGGCCTTGATCGCCGGATGCGGTTCGTAGCCCACGAATTCGAAATCCTCGAACCCGTAGTCGAACAACGTCGCAGGACGGCGCCGGATGACCAGTCGCGGCAGCGGCCGAGGCGCGCGCGCAAGCTGCGTCTCGACCTGCTCGAGGTGATTCAGATACAGGTGGCAATCGCCACCCACCCACACGAAATCGCCGACGTCGAGATCGCATTGCTGGGCGACCATGTGCGTGAGCAGGGCGTACGAGGCGATGTTGAACGGGACGCCGAGGAAGATATCGCAGCTTCGCTGGTACAGCTGACACGAGAGCCGGCCGTTGGCCACGTAGAACTGGAACAGCAAGTGGCACGGCGGCAGCTTCATGCGCGGCAGGTCCCCGACGTTCCATGCCGAGACGATCAGCCGGCGTGAATCGGGGTTGCGGCGGATTTCCGCGAGCACGTTCGAGATCTGGTCGATGTGACGGCCGTCCGGCCCCGGCCAGCTCCGCCACTGGTAGCCATAGATCGGTCCGAGTTCGCCGTTGGCGTCGGCCCACTCGTCCCAGATCGTCACGCCGTTCGCCTGCAACGAGCGCACGTTGGTCTCGCCGCGCAGGAACCACAGAAGCTCGTAGACGATCGACTTGGTGTGCACCTTCTTGGTCGTGAGCAGCGGAAAGCCGCGTCTCAGATCAAAGCGCATCTGGTAACCGAACACCGACCGCGTTCCCGTGCCGGTGCGATCGGCCTTGCGATCGCCGTGATCGCGCACGTGGCGCATGAAGTCGAGGTAAGGCTGCACGGGAAACGCTGGAGGTCGCCGCGACGCCAAGTCGCGAATGGCGAAATTCTAGCGGATCGTCCGCATCGACGGCTCGCTAGCACATCGCTCGTGTCCCGTAGAGCGAATCCGCCCGCTCCGCTCGCGTCGGCGGGAGGCCCCTTGGAACGGGAAGCGATTTCGGCCTGTGCGGTTGCCGGCAACCGACGAGCGGCGGCTTGACAGTCCCGTTGGGCGGCGTAGACTATGTAACAACATAACTAGTTATTTAGTCACATCACCAGTTGCATATTGCGACCGATCGGTCTAACGCAATCGCAGCTGCCGACCGGCCCCGAAGGAGCGAGTCGATGCGTGCCTCGTATTTGAGAGCGCTGCCCCGCGGCTGGCGGCACACCGCCCGGATCTTCACCGCATTGGGCGATCCCCACCGGCAGCGGATCGTGCTGATGTTCAAGGCGGGCGAGCGGCTGTCGATCGGGGAGATCGTCGCGGCGTCGCCGCTCTCGCGATCGGCGATCGCTCACCACCTGCGCGTGATGCGCGAGTCGGGCGTCCTCAAGTGCGCGAAGGTCGGCAAGGAAATGCACTACTGGCCGGATCCGAAGACGGTCCGTGACGCGCTCGATGCCGTGCGGATCTATCTGAACGCCGAGTTTCCGGAGACGCGCTCTTAAGCAGAACGGCCGAGCAGGAGGAATGCCCATGCTGTACTGGATCCTTTTTGCATTCCTGTCGTGTCTCGTGTTGGAGCGCACGGTGCCCGGATGGCTCTTGCCTCGAGTTCGCTCCTGGCCTGTGAGAGTAGTTTCGATCAACGCCGTCCAGCTTGCTGTGGTAGTGCTCGCAGGCCTGACCTGGGACCGCTGGGTGGCCTGCGCGTCGATGCTTTCGCTGTCAACTCAGCTGCCGGCACCGGTCGCCGGCTTCGGGGC
>Ga0306922_10005706_pt1 | contig 11902 bp, 11 predicted proteins | sample sta12Cox44000082_FD_203758 | JGI IMG/M metagenome (GOLD analysis project Ga0306922, IMG submission 203758) | Lab enrichment of tropical soil microbial communities from Luquillo Experimental Forest, Puerto Rico - statoxic.12C.oxic.44.000.082 (v2)... | ecosystem: Environmental > Terrestrial >... | reverse complement strand
TGACCCTTATTTCTCCTCAAATCCTCGGCCCGGGCGAGCTCGGCGGCTTGGCCTCTCGCCTGCTTATAGTCTCGGGAGATCAGGGTCCTACCGCCGAAGGCACGGTCAAACTCCTGAAAGATCTTCCGGAGGCGACGTCGCACATACTACGCGGCTACGAGTATTTGCCATGGTCAGACGTTCCCTCCGAGCACGCCGCCGAAATCGGTACCGCAATGCTGGGCTTTCTCGACCGTCATCCGGCTCAGCCGGTCTCGTTACCGGAGCGGGAAGGGGAGACAGCGGGGATCTCCTACCGCATTCGTGGCAGCGGTCCGCCGCTGCTGCTGATGCCGCTCGATCTGGCGCCGTCGCAATGGGAGCCGCTGATTCCGCAGCTCAGCGGGCAATACTGCACGATCACCCTGGGCGGACCTCTTCTCGGTGCCGTCTCCCTCCTCGAAGCGCGGGGCCGATCGTCGTATTTGGGTGTCGTTCGGAACGTTTTGGATGTGGTTCGGATAGAGCCGAGTGAGGTGATCCTGGAGGTCGGCGGCGGCTCCGGAGTGGTGTTGCGCGAGATCGCGCGCCGTACCGCCGGCGCCAACCCCATCATCGACATCGACATCAATCCCTACCTGCTGCGTGAGGCGGCGGCGCTGGCAAAGCAGGCGGGGCTCGCCGAGAGGATGACCTTCCGGGAGGGGAGCGCCGAGGCGATCCCGATCGAGGCAAGCAGCGTCGATGTCACGCTCTCTTTCACGGTCATGGAGGAGGGTGACGCCAACCGGATGCTCGCCGAACTGGTACGGGTCACGCGGCCCGGCGGGCGAGTTGCCGCCATCGTGCGCTCTCTCGATATGCCGTGGTGGGTGAATCCGCCGCTCAGCGCCGAGTTGCGATCCAAAGCGGATCGGCCGGGATTGATCGGCGGAGACGTGACTGCGGCCGGGTGTGCCGATGCGAGCCTCTATTGCCGCTTTCATGCGGCAGGTCTGACCGAACTGACGTGCTTTCCCCAATTCGCCGCGGTCACCGCGACATTCGAACCGTCTCGGCTGGCAAGTATGGAACAGCGAATTCTCGCAATCTCGACGGCGGAGGAAGCCAGCGAGTGGCGGGAGGCCGTTGCTTCGGCGAAGGCTGACGGGACTTTCTTCTTCGCTTTGCCGCATCACTGCGCTGTTGGCACCAAGCCAGCTGAGGGAGGACAGAATGAGGATCTGCTGGTTCAACGACAATCGCCTGGGGCTCGTCGAGGGCGATCATGTCCGTGATGTAAGCAAGGTGCTCGAAAAGCTGCCCCAACCCGCCTATCCGTTCCCGCCCAAGGGCGATCCGCTGATCGCCAATCTTGATAGGCTGAGGCCCGCCATTCTGGCCGCTGCCGCGGGAGGTGCCTCCTTTCCGGTCAGCGAGGTCAAGTTCCTCAGCCCGGTTGCGGCGCCGACCAAGATTATCGGCACGCCGACCAATTACCACGACCATATCGCCGAGGCGGACCGTCAGCGCGAGGTGTTCGGCCGGCGCTATGCGGGCTCGATCGAGGAGCAGGGGCTATTTCTCAAAGCAATCAGCGCGCTCGTCGGTCCGGGCGAGGGCGTGCGGCTGCGCTTTCCCGAGCGCCGTACCGATCACGAAATGGAGCTAGGGGTCGTGATCGGCCGGCAAGCCTCAAACATCGGCAAGGAAGAGGCGCTCGACTATGTCGCCGGCTATTCGATCGCGCTCGACATGGTCGTGCGGGGCAGGCAGGACCGCAGCTTCCGCAAGTCGATCGACAGCTATGCAGTGCTCGGCCCATGGCTGGTGACCGCCGACGAGGTTCCCGATCCGCAGAACCTCGACTTCTTTCTCGCCGTCAATGGCGAGGTGAAGCAGAAATCCAATACCAGCCTGATGATTATGGACCTGAAGACGCAGATCGCTTGGGCTTCGAGCTATTACACCCTGTGGCCCGGCGACATCATCATGAGCGGCACGTGCTCGGGTGTCAGCCAGGTACAGCCGGGCGACAGTCTGCATTGCGAGATCGACAAGGTCGCCAGCTGCGACGTGCGCATTTTCGAATGAGTAGGTAGTTACCCTGCCATTTCCCTGCCGGAGCGGCTAAAACGAGTGTAAGAACTTGATTGAAATGAGATTTTGCGCGGCTTGGGATTTTTTCCCGGGTTTCCCTGTCCGGCAGGGAAAAAAAGGGACGGCATCGAACCGTGAGCAATAGGCGGCCCCATGTGCTGATCGCCGGCGGCGGGATCGGCGGGTTATCGGCCGCACTCGCCCTGTTGCAACGGGGTTTCCCGGTCGATGTCTACGAGCAGGCCGCGAAGCTCGAAGAGGTCGGCGCCGGGGTGCAGCTCAGTCCCAACGGGACTCGGGCGCTGCACGCCATGGGAGTTCTCGATGCGCTCGAGCAGTTGTCGTGCACGGCCGAGGGGAAGGAAGTACGCCATTGGAAGACCGGCGAGACCTGGACGCTCCTCGATCTCGGGGCGGAGACGATCGGGCGCTACGGTTTTCCCCATCTGACGGTCTGGCGTCCGGACCTGCTCGAAACCCTCGCTGCCGCAGTCAGGCGCGAGAAGCCGGACGCGATCCATCTCGGCTCACGCTGCGCCGGGTTTGCCCGCACGGGCAGTCAGGTGATCCCGCTCCTCGACGACGGCCGCCGGGTCCTCGGCGACGCTGCCACCCCACCTTGCCGATGCTGGCTCAGGGTGCGGTGATGGCAATCGAGGACGGGTTCCTCCTCGCCCGTTGCCTCGAGCGTTGGCCCGACGACATCAAGACCGCGTTCACGCGCTACGAGGAGGCGCGCAGGGACCGCACGCGGGCGATCGTCCTCGGCTCCGCCGACAACGCCCGGCGCTTCCATAACCCGGCTCTCGCCGACCCGGTCGGTGCCAAGGAATATCTCGATCGCGAGCGGAGCCGCGGGGCGATCACCAGCCGCTACGAGTGGCTGTTCACCTACGATGTCCTCGGCGCCAGGATCTGATGTTGGACCGCAGAGGCTTCTTGGCAGCGCTTGCCGTCGGCGCGGCGGCGCGTGGGCGCGGCCCGCATCCGGCCGAGCCGCAGCCGCAGAAACGAGAAACCAACCTCGCACGCATCCTGCGCACCAAGAAGTTGCGACTGGCCGGGCTCATCGATGAGGAACCTTATTTCGGGAAGGATCTTGCCACCCGCCGCTGGAACGGCTTCTGCCTCAATATGGGTGAAGATCTGGCAGCCGAGCTCGCGGCCGAGCTTCAGATCATCGAATCGAACTGGACCGATTTGTTAATCGACCTACAAGCGAACAAGTTCGACCTGTGCTGGGTTAGCCCCACCGTCAAACGCGCGCTCATCGCCGACTTTTCGGCGCCGCTGTTCCACGACACCTTCGCGATCGTCGCGCGCCAGGAGTTCGCACCGAAGAGTTGGGCCGAGCTCAACCAGCCCCAATCGCGCATCGCCGTCGATATCGGCTCGCGGCATCAGGAAATCGTTCGGCGTGTGGCCGAAGACGCGACAATCACTGGGTTCAAGACCCGAGACGAGGCGATCCTCGCGGTTGAGTCCGGACGCGCCGACTGCATTGTCTTGACGGTCCTACTAGCCGTGACCGCTTTGAAGAGAAGGCCGCAGCTCGGAGAACTGGTCGTGCCGATACCCGCAGTCCAGGCCCCGGTCTGCGGCGCTCTCCCCTACGATGACGACCACCGCCTTCGCGACGTCATCAACGCCTGGGGTGAGGATACCCGCGACAGTGGGCGGATGCGCGAATGGATCATGGCGTCGCTTTCGGGGCTCGGGATTGGCTCTGCCGACCTGCCGCCAGGGGTTTCGTTCTGATCTTCGCGGGGATCATCCATCTCGCCGGTAGTGACTGCCTCGCGCCATCGGCGCGGATCAGGTGGCGTCGAGCGCTTGGGAGAGATCGGCAAGGATGTCCTCTTCATGTTCGATCCCGATCGACAGCCGGACGTAATTTTCGTCGACCCCAGTCTGCAGCTGCTCCTCCGGCGAGAGCTGTGAGTGGGTCGTCGTCGCCGGGTGGATCGCCAGGCTGCGCGCGTCACCGATATTGGCGACGTGGTAGAACATCTTGAGCGCATCGATGAAACGGCGCCCGGCCTCGCGCCCGCCCCGCAACTCGAAACCGACGAGCCCGCCATAGCCGCCTTTCAGATAGGCATCGGCGCGCCGTCTGGCCTCGCCGGTCATCTGGCTCGGGTGGATGACGCGGGTAACTTTGGGATGCTCGACGAGGAACTTCGTGACGGCATTCGCGTTGGCGCAATGGGCGCGCATCCGCAAGGGCAAGGTTTCGAGCCCCTGGATGAACAGGAACGCGTTGAACGGGCTCATCGGCGCGCCGAGATCGCGCAACAAGGTGACCCGCATCTTGAGGATGTAGGCGATCGGTCCGAGCGGCTTTGCCGCCTGCGTCCACACCGCGCCGTGATAGCTCGGGTCTGGCTGGTTCAGCAGCGGGAAGCGCGCCGCATGTTTTTCCCAGTCGAAGTTGCCGCCGTCGACGACGATGCCGCCTATCGAAGTGCCGTGGCCGCCGATGTATTTCGTCGTCGAATGCACGACGACGGCCGCACCATGCTCGATCGGCCGGCACAGCACCGGTGCTGCGGTATTGTCGACGATCAGTGGCACGCCGAGCTCACGTCCGATCCGCGCCACCTCGGCGATCGGGAAGACCTCGAGCTTTGGGTTAGGCAGGGTCTCGGCATAGTAGCAGCGCGTCCGCGCATCGGTCGCACGCCGGAAGCCCTCGGGATCGGCCGGGTCGACAAAGCGGACCTCCATCCCCATCGTCTTCATCATCGTGTTGAGAAACAGGTTCCAGGTGCCGCCGTAGAGGTCAGTCGAGCTGACGAAATTGTCGCCCGCCTGGCAGACATTCTGGACGGCAAACAGCGAGGCGGCCTGGCCCGAGGCGAGCGCCAGCCCGGCGACGCCGCCCTCGAGCGCGGCGACGCGCTCTTCGAGGACGGCATTCGTCGGGTTCATGATGCGGCTGTAGATATTTCCGAGCTCGGCCAGCCCGAACAGGTTGGTGGCATGCTGGGTGTCGCGGAACTGGTAGCTCGTCGTCTGGTAGATCGGCACCGCGACAGCGGTCGTCGTCGGGTCGCTCCGGTACCCCGCATGGAGCACGAGCGTTTCCGGATGCTGGCTCTTGGTCGGCATTTGGATCTCCGTCGGGAAAGGGCGCCAAGCCGGCACTCTGCCATGAGCGAGGCCCCAGGGGTAGGCGGCTTTCGCAGCAAATTGGATAGCGCAGCCTTTAGCCGAATATGAGCGTCGAATCTCGCAGGGGCTGGATTGCCGTGACACTTGGCGTGGCTGCCGTGGTGGCGGTCGCCGCCGTGGCTGCCGAGTGTTGGAGCGGCATCGGCGATTCGAAAATTAGCGTCGCAGGCTGGATCGCGATGGGTCTCGGAATCGTCGTTACACTGGCGCTCGGTATCGGGTTAATGTCGCTGGTGTTTTACAGCAACCGGCGCGGTTATGACGAGAGTGCGCGGCGCGATCTCTGAAGGTCGTTACGCAAGCGGGTCCCGAAACAAAAAATTAACCAATCCAAACGATTGGCGTTCAACCTACGCGTAGCCCCGCGTTGGTCGTTGCTTGCATTGCGTTGCGATTTGCGATTAGCTCTTGCGTTCCGATCCAACCAGTTGCAACCTTGCGGCGCGCAGTGCGGAAAGGAATGGTCCCTTGAAGCGGTCATCAACCCAGCTGAAAGAGCCAAGGCAGACGCCGAAATATGGACGCGGCACAGGTGTACCGAACCCGATCGACGTGCATGTCGGCGCGCGGATCCGGATGCGCCGCCTGCTGCTTGGTATGAACCAGGAAACCCTTGCCAACGCGCTCGGTCTCACCTTCCAGCAAGTGCAGAAATACGAAGGCGGCGCTAATCGCGTGAGTGCTTCGCGGCTCTCGGCAATGGCCGAGATTCTTGGCGTACCGATCTCCTATTTTTTTGGAGATCTCCAGCAGGAGGACGCCGATCTCAGTCCCGAAGACAGGCAGTGGCGCGAGCAACTGCAACGGCCCGAAACCATCGAGTTCATCCGGCTCTACTACGCGATCTCCGATCAAAAGGTGCGACACCAGTTTCTGGAGATGGCAAAGACGGTAGCCGCCACATTCGAGGCCAAAGCGGGATAGAAAGAGCGCGCGCACTACCACCCGATGGCGTAGGCCGCGCGGCGAGGGTCGGCGCCTGCCTCGAGCACTCCACGCTGGCGGTCCGCAAGGATCGCGCATACCGCACCGGCGGTCCAGATCCAGTCGGGCCAGCGCTGGATCTCGTGTCCTCGCCGTGCCAGTTCGGCAATGACCGGCTCGGCGATGCGGCCTTCGACGGCCAGCCGGCCCGGATAATACTCGAATGGGGCAAAGGACGATGGAAAGCTGTAGGTGGCAAATCGCGGCGACTCGATCGCCGATTGCACGTCCTGGCCGAAGACGAACAGATTAAGCAATACCTGCAGCATCGCCTGGGTCTGGACGTCGCCGCCCGGGGTGCCGAACGGCAGGAATTGATCGCGCCCTTTGATCGCGAGCGCCGGGTTTGGAGTCAACCGCGGTCGCTTGCCCGGTGCGACCCCCGCCGGATGGAGCGGGTCAGGACGCGATTGCGATCCCCGGTTGGACGGGATGAGCCCGGTCCCGGGGACCACTGGAGAGCCATAAGACCCGTCGCTCGGGGTTGCCGAGAACAGATTACCGAAACGGTCGGCGACACAGACGTAAGAAGTGTCGGGCTCCGGGTTTGGTTCGCCGAAGCTCGCGCGAAAGCGTGCGCCCTGTCGGCCGAGATCGCCCGGCGGCGGCATTTCGAGGAAGGCGCGGTCCGACCGGATTAGCTTCCTGCGCTCGGCCGCATATTCAGACGAGACCAAGGTCGCGAGCGGCACCTCTACCATCGCCGGGTCGCCGTAATAGGCCTCTCGATCAGCCAAGGCGAGCTTCAACGACTCCGCTAGATAGTGGATATAGTCCGCGCTGTTCTGACCGAGGCCCGAAAGATCGGTGCCCTCGAGCAACGCCAAGGTCTGCAATAGCACCGGCCCCTGGCACCAGGCCCCGCAGGTGAAGACTTCGAGATCACCGAAGCGGCGCCGCTCGGGTGGGACAACCGGCGAGCGGTACTTGGCGAGATCTTCTGCCGAAAGAAGCCCGCCCTCCTGTTTCATAAAGGCAACGATTTTGCGGGCGATGTCGCCCCGGTAGAAGGCGCCACGCGCCGCTTCGAGGCCGGCCTCGCGGCCCCTTGGGGTCGCGGCACGCTCCTCGTCGGCCATGTATTGCAGCGACGCCGCGAGGTCGGCTTGGCGAAAGACTTCGCCCGGCTGGGGGGGACGCCCGTTCGGCAGAAAGATCGCTGCTGTCGACGGCCAAGCGCGGTGATCGGCTTCGTGTCGTTTGAGGCTCGCCGCCATCAGCGGATACATGGGAAAACCGTCGCGCGCCAAGCGGATCGCCGCCGCCGCGACCTCACCAAAGCTCATCGTGCCATAGCGTCTGAGCGCCGTAATCCAGGCGTCGGGCGCGGCTGGCACAACGGTTCGCAGAACGCCCTTGGGGATCATGCCGCCATGTTCGCGCTGAAACAGCTCCGGATCGAGCGCTTTCGGCCAAGGTCCGAGACCGGCGATCGTCACCACCTCTTGCTTATCGCCGAGATAGATCATGATCGGGGCCACGCCGGCGACGTCGACAAGATCGCTTTGCAGGACACCGAGCGTGATCCCGGCGCCGCAACCGGCGTCGACAGCGTTGCCACCGGCCTGCAGAATCTCAAAACCGGCTGTAGCGGCAAGGTAATGGCCCGCCGAGATCGCATGTTGCGTAACGGCGACAGTCGGCCGATGGGGTGTTGCCTGGGTCATCGCGATCCCTTTCCGCGTCCTTTTGTCCTCTCTACAGTAGCGCGCGACCCACGGTGGTTAGAAGGCCGAAAGGAGAAGGACCCGCATGAGCGACTTCGATCTGGTAATCCGCCGCGGCACGGTGGCAACCGCGGCCGACACGACGGCTTGCGATATCGGCATCAAGGATGGCGTCGTGGCGATGCTCGGCAAGAATCTAGGTCTCGGCACCCGTGAGATCGATGCGAGCGGGCGTCTGGTCTTGCCGGGCGGCATTGACAGCCATTGCCACATCGAGCAGCGCTCCTCGGCCGGGGTCGTCTGCGCAGACGATTTCTACAGTGCGACGGTGTCGGCGGCATTCGGCGGGACGACGACGGTGATCCCGTTTGCCGCGCAGCATCGCGGCCAATCGCTGCGCCAGGTCGTCGAGGAGTACCACGCAGCCGCCCGTCCGAAGGCGGTGATCGACTACGCGTTCCATTTAATTATTTCCGACCCCTCGGAGCAGGTTATGGGTCAGGAGCTCCCGGCGCTGATCCGCGACGGCTACACTTCGTTCAAGGTCTATATGACCTATGATCTGCTAGCGCTCGACGACCGGCAAATGCTTGACATCCTCGCCGTCGCCCGGCGCGAGGGCGCGCTCGTCATGGTCCATGCCGAAAACCACGAGATGATCAACTGGCTGACCAGCCGCTTGTTGGAGCGCGGGCTCGGCGCGCCGCGCTTTCACGCGGTCAGTCATGCCCGTCTCGCCGAGGGAGAAGCGACAAACCGTGCGGTGGCATTGTCGCAATTGCTCGACGTACCGATTCTCTTGGTCCACGTCTCAGCCGGAGAGGCGATCGATGTGATCCGCAACGCCCAAACCAAGGGGCTCAGGATCTACGGCGAGACCTGTCCACAATATCTGTTTCTGACCGCCGACGATCTTGCCAGGCCCGGGGTCGAAGGCGCCAAATTCTGCTGCAGCCCGCCGCCTCGCGACCATGCCGCGCAGCAGGCGGTCTGGACCGGGCTCAAGAACGGGACCTTCCAAGTCTTCTCCTCCGACCACGCGCCCTACCGTTTCGATGCTTCAGGAAAGTTGCCGCACGCTGACAAGACAACGTTCAAAGAAATCGCCAACGGGGTACCGGGCATCGAGCTGCGGCTACCACTGCTCTTCTCGGAGGGGGTGGGGCAGGGGCGGCTCGATCTCAACGCCTTTGTCGCGCTGACAGCGACCAACCATGCAAAGCTTTACGGACTCTACCCGAGGAAGGGGACGATTGCAGTTGGCAGCGATGCCGACATCGCGATCTGGGACCCGGAGCGCGAGACCGAAGTCACCGCCGGGATGTTGCACGACAATGTCGGCTATACGCCGTACGAAGGCCGCCGGCTGCGCGGCTGGCCCGTAACGGTATTGAGTCGCGGCCGGATCGTAGTCGAGGACCGAAAGCTCGGTGCTGAGCGCGGCAGTGGCCAATTCCTGCCCTGCGCGCTATCAGATGCGGCCAAGCCTTCGGGCGTACCGGTCCCCGAGCTTGCCACGGTCGCCGCGACCGGTGTGGGTCTCGCGTGAAGGAGCGCCAACATGTCCCGTAAACTGAAGGCGGCGGTCGCTCAGCTTGGTCCGATCCATCTCGCCGATAAGCGCAGCGCCGTGGTTAAGCGGCTCATGGCGCTAATGCGGGAGGCGCATGCCGGTGGTGCGGAGTTTGTCGTTTTCCCCGAGCTCGCACTGACGACCTTTTTCCCACGCTACTGGATGACCGATCAGAAGGAGGTCGACAGCTTTTTCGAGCGGGAGATGCCGGGGCCAGATACCCGGCCGCTCTTCGATCTCGCCCGCGAACTAGGGGTCGGCTTTTACCTCGGCTATGCCGAACTGACGCAGGAGAAGGGCGAGCTCCACAGGTACAACACCTCGATCCTGGTCGAGCGCGAGGGCCGGATCATCGGACGCTATCGCAAAATCCACCTGCCGGGACATTCCGAGCATCTGCCCGACGCGCCCTTTCAACATCTTGAAAAGCGTTACTTCGAGGTCGGCAACGAAGGCTTCAAGGTATGGCGCACGTTCGACGCGATTGTCGGCATGTGCATCTGCAACGACCGTCGCTGGCCCGAGACGTTCCGCGTCATGGGGCTGCAAGGGGTCGAGATTGTTGCCCTCGGGTACAACACGCCGACCGAGAATATCCATCATCCGGAGCCCGAGCATCTGCGCATGTTCCACCATCTGATCTCGATGCAGGCGAACGCCTACCAGAACGCGACCTGGGTTCTCGCCGCAGCGAAGGCCGGCCAGGAAGACGGGTATGGCCTGATTGGCGGCTCGGTGATCATCGCGCCGACTGGCGAAATCACCGCCCGTGCCGTCAGCGAGGACGACGAGGTGATCAGTGCTACCCTCGGCCTCGAGCTCGGCGACTATCTCCGACGTACGATCTTCAATTTCGAAAAGCACCGGCGCATCGAGCACTATCGTCTGATCAGCGAGCGCAGCGGGGCGAGGACGGAGGTGTAGCTGGTGCCGGTCCGGTCGAAGGGCTAGGTTCGGCCGTAGCTGTCTTCGAGGCGGACGATGTCATCCTCGCCAAGATAGCTTCCCGACTGCACCTCGATCAGGTGCAGCGGGATCTTGCCGGGGTTCTCCAGCCGATGGGCGGTGCCGATCGGGATATAGGTCGATTGGTCCTCGGACAGCATCATTTCCTCGTCACCGCGGCGGATCTTGGCGGTCCCCTGAACCACGACCCAATGCTCGGCGCGATGATGGTGCAACTGCAATGACAGCTTACCTCCAGGCTTTACGACGATGTGCTTGACCTGAACCCGATGGCCATTGTGCAGCGAGGTGAAGCTGCCCCACGGGCGATGAACGGTCGGCAGCGCCTCGGCCTCGTCGCGGCGCTCCTTCACCAGCCGGGCCACCAGCGTTTTGACCTCCTGGGTGCGCTTGCGCGGCGCCACCATAACCGCATCGGCGGTTCCAACGACGACTAGGTCCTCGATGCCGATCGCCGCGACCAACCCTGCCTCGGAGCGCAGATAGCAGTTCCGGGTGTCTTCGGCGATGACGTTGCCCTCGATCGAATTGCCTTTGTGATCCTTGCCGCTCATCTCCCACAGGGCGTCCCAGGAGCCGATATCGCTCCATCCCATTGCGGCCGGCACGACGGCGGCGCGCCGCGTCTTTTCCATCACTGCATAATCGATCGAGTCGCTGTCGCAGGTGGAAAACGCATCCTTGTCGAGGCGGATAAAGTCGCTCTCCTGTCGCCCTTCGGTTAGCGCGCGCCGGCAGGCGGCGACCATGGCGGGTCGAAGACGCTCCAGCTCGTCGATGTAGAGCCGCACCGGGAACATAAAGATCCCGCTGTTCCAGAGGTATTCTCCGGAAGTGAGGTACTGTTTTGCCTGCTCCGGACCGGGCTTTTCGACGAACTCAGCGATGGTAAAGGCACCTTCCGTCTCTAACGCCCCGCCGCGACGGATATAGCCGTAACCCGTCTCAGCGCGCTCGGGGGAGATGCCAAAGCTAACCAAGGTGCCACTGGATGCCGCGGTCGCGGCGAGGTCGACAGCGGCGCGGAAAGCCTCGGTATCGCCGATTGTATGGTCGGAGGGCATCACCAGCATCAGCGGATTAGGCTCGGTTTCGTTCAGCACGAGCGCGGCGACGCATGCGGCGGGCGCGGTGTTGCGGCCGATCGGCTCGAGCAGAAGCCCGCGTGGCACTACCGCAATCTCGCGCAATTGCTCGGCGATGATGAACCGATGTTCTTCGTTGGCGACGAGGACAGGTGCAGCAAACCGCACATCACCTACAACCCGCCGTACTGTTTGCTGTAACAGGCTATCCCGGCCGAGCAAGGTCAGCAGTTGCTTCGGATAAAGCGTGCGGGACATCGGCCACAGCCGGGTGCCTGAACCACCGGACAGAACAACCGGGTGAATCATTCTTCCTCCGTAAATCTAGCGCGACTGATCGGCCGGATGAAACCTTGTCAGCGTACGCGGCCCCAGCGACGCCCTAAACTTTACCC
>Ga0306922_10005700_pt1 | contig 11908 bp, 10 predicted proteins | sample sta12Cox44000082_FD_203758 | JGI IMG/M metagenome (GOLD analysis project Ga0306922, IMG submission 203758) | Lab enrichment of tropical soil microbial communities from Luquillo Experimental Forest, Puerto Rico - statoxic.12C.oxic.44.000.082 (v2)... | ecosystem: Environmental > Terrestrial >... | reverse complement strand
TCATTCACGATTCCGGTGCCAGGCTCGTCTTCTGCGACGCACAACGCTTCGACAGCGCGCCAAAGGATTTGCCGTGCATCCGCTTCGATGCTGAAGAATTTGCCGATTTTCTCAAACCCGGTCCGTTCTCTGCCGTGACGGTGACGAGCATCGAACCGGCGATGTTTCTCTATACGTCAGGCTCGACCGGGCGTCCCAAAGGTGTGGTGCTTTCGCACCAGAGCCATATCTGGGTCGTCCAGCAGCGCATGGCCGCGCAGGACTTAAGCCGCCATCGCTTCCTGATCGCGGCCCCGCTTTACCACATGAACGCGCTCGCCATGAGCCAGCTGGCGCATGCGGCGCACGCGACGGTGATCTTGTTGCCGCAGTTTACGACGCGGCTTTACCTGAAAGCCATCGAGGACTATCGCTGCACATGGCTCACCGCCGTTCCACCGATGATCGCGATGATGATCAACGACAAGAAAAGCCTTGCCGCCACCGACCTTTCCAGCGTGGAGTTTCTGCGCATGGGATCGGCTCCGGTCAGTCAAAGCCTGATGGGGGCGATCCACCGCGTGCTTCCGAAGGCGGCCGTCACCAACGCCTACGGTACGACCGAAGCCGGTCCGGTCGTGTTCGGACCGCATCCGGGAGGACTGCTGCAACCGGAAATGTCGGTCGGTTATCCGCATCCCAAGGTCCAGTTGCGGCTCGTCGGAGAAGACGGCGGGCCTTCCGATCTCGGCGTCCTCGAAATGAAAAGCCCGGCGCTCATGAATGGCTATCACAATCGCCCCGATGTGCCCTCGCCCATCACCAGCGATGGCTTTTACATCACCGGCGACGTGTTTCGCCGCGACGAGAACGGCTTCCACTTTTTCGTCGGGCGCACTGATGACATGTTCGTCAGCGGCGGCGAAAATATTTTTCCCAGCGAAATCGAGAAAATGATCGAGACCCATCCCGACGTCATCCAGGCTTGCGTCGTACCAGTTGACGACGAAATCAAGGGCAACAAGCCCGTGGCGTTCGTGGTGAAACGCGAAGGCAGCAGCCTCGACGAAGCCACGCTGAAGGCCTTCGCGCTCGAGAACGCTCCCGCCTATCAGCACCCGCGCTCGATCTGGTTCGTCGACGGTCTGCCCCTGGCTTCGACCAACAAACTCGACCGCAACACGTTGCGCGCGTTGGCGGCCACCAAGCTTGAGCGCGGGCGGACGTCGGCGGGTGCAATCGAACGATAGTTCGGCTGCGCGGCGCGCTGACGATCGCTGCGAAATTCGAGCAGCGTGTTGAGGAACGGAACGAGCAGGAGTAGCGAGTTTGCGCTCGCGTCCATGCGCAGTTCAGGAATGGAAGCCGCGTTGGTGACCAGATGGTCGGGCGCGAACGTCACGATGATAAGGCTTCGACAGGTCCGCCGGCGGACAGTCCAATATGCGGAACGGCGTCGACCAACTCGCGAGTATACTCGGTCTGCGGGTTATCGAACAATGCACGACTCTCGCCCTGCTCGACAATGCGGCCATTGCGCAGGACGATGGTGCGATCGCACATCATGCGGACCACGTTGAGGTCATGACTGACAAAGAGCAGGCCCAGATTATCTTCGCGTCTCAACCGGTCGAGCAATTGCAGCACCACCGCCTGCACCGAGACGTCGAGGGCGGCCGTCGGCTCGTCCAGCACCAACAGGCGCGGCCGGCAAGCGATGGCGCGAGCGATTCCGACGCGGGCCTTCTGCCCGCCGGAGAGCTGATGCGGAAAGCGCGGCAGGAGTTCCAACGGCAGTCCGACGCGCCGCGCGCACTCCTCCACCCGACGCTGCAAGGCCTCACCCGGCCGCATGCCGACGAGCCTTAACAGCGGATGGGCGATGCAATCGAACGCCGTAAAGCGTGGATTGAGGCTTTCGTTCGGATCCTGAAAGACGATCTGTATGTCCTTTCGGAAACGTGAGCGATGAAACTCCCGCGCCGGCAGATGGCCAATCGACTCTCCGTCAAAGACGATCTCGCCATCGCTTGCGTCGACCAACCGACAGATCATGCGCGACGTCGTGGTTTTACCAGAGCCGGACTCGCCGACGAGGCCAACGCTCTCGCCCGCTGCCATGGTCATCGAGAAGTCGGCCACGGCCGGCAGTCCCTGATCATATCGCTTGGCGAGGTTTTTCACTTCCAACAGCGGCGGAGTTCCGCTCGGCGGATCGGGGTGCGGCCTGGACGCCGCCACGACCGCGAGATATTGGGTTCTCTCATCGTCCGCCACGAGGTCCTCGATCCGCGAGGTTGCGGTCGGCGACGCTGCGACCAGGCGTTTGGTATAGGCATGCTGCGGCCGATGGAAAAGAGTTTTTGGCGCGGCTTCCTCCACCAACCGCCCCTTCTCCATCACCACGACGCGGCGGCAATATTGCGCGGCGAGCCCCAAATCGTGTGTGATCAGGATCGTCGCCATCCCGCGATCGGCTGCAATCTGCGCCAACAGATCCATCACGATTTTCTGAGTCGTCACGTCGAGCCCGGTGGTCGGCTCGTCGGCGATCAACAGCATCGGGTTACAGGAAATCGCAACCGCGATCATCACGCGCTGGCACATGCCCCCCGACAGTTCATGCGGATAGGCCGACATTCGCTGCTCGGGATCGCGGATCTGAACCGCGCGCAGGAGTTTCAGGGCTTCGTCGGCAGCCGCTTGTTTCGACATGCGCTTGTGACTGAGGATTGCATCTACAATCTGAAGTCCGATGGCGCGGATCGGGTTGAGAGCCGCCCGCGGGTTCTGGAAGATCATGGACATCGCGGCGCCATGTAGTGCGCGGAAGTCGCTATCGGGTATTTTCGTGATGTCCTTGCCGCGATACAGAATCCGTCCCTTCGTCACTTGCCCGGCCGCATCGAGGAGGCGGGTGGTCGCAAATCCGGTGACGGATTTCCCGGAGCCGCTTTCGCCGACGAGCCCGAGCGTTTCGCCCTGATCGAGCGAGAGCGTCATCCCGCGCACTGCTTCGACCGGGCCGCGGCGAGTCGAAAAAGTGACGTGCAGGTCCTCTATGCGCAGCAGTGGCTCGATCATGTCCGCATGCGGGGATCGAGAATGTCCCGCATCCCGTCACCGAGCAGGTTGAAGCACAAAACAGCCAGCATCAGAGCGAGACCCGGGAATGCCACCAGCCACCATTTTCCGGTGGAGATGAAGCGCGCTCCCTCAGCGACCATGATGCCCCATTCCGGGGTCGGCGGCTTGACGCCAAGCCCAATGAACGAAAGCCCCGCGGCGTTCAGAATGGCCCAGCCGAGATTGAGCGACATCTGCACTGCCATGGCCGGAAGCACGTTGGGAAGCAGGAAGCGCAGCACCACCGAGCCGTGGCTTTCGCCGCTGGCGCGCGCCGCTTCGACCCAGCCGAGATTGCGGCGGACGTTGACCTCCGCGCGCGCAAAGCGAATGTAGAACGGCAGATTGATGACGGCGGTTGCGAGTACGATGTTTTCGACACGGTTGCCGAGCGCGGCCACCATCGCCATCGCCAGCACGAACAGTGGAAACGCCATCATCACGTCGACGAAGCGGCCGACCGAGCGATCAAACCGGCCCCCCGTGTAGCCGCAAAAGGCGCCGATCACGGCCCCGAGCACAAAGGAGATACCCACCGCCGATACCGCGATGACGAGATCGAGCCGCGTTGCGACCACGAGCCGGCTGAAGGTGTCGCGGCCGAGTTGATCGGTGCCGGCAAGATGTGCCGCGCTCGGCGGCTTGAGCGCTTCCGACACGTTCGAGGCAACCGGGTCATATGGCGCGATCGACGGCCCGAAGATGGCGATGAGGACGAGCAGGATGACGCCGGCTGCGGCAATGCCGGTGAGCGGATTGCCGCGCAGGATAAAGACTGTGTGACGCAACGTTGTGCTTGCCATCAGATCGACACCCGGGGGTCAGCGATGCCGTAGAGGACATCGACCAGGAGATTGACCACAACGAAGATGCTTGCCATCAGCAGCACAAAGCCCTGCACCGGCGCGTAGTCGGACGACAGCAGGGCATCGAGCGCATAAGAAGCGACACCAGGCCAGGAATAGACCTTCTCTACCAGCACATTGGCGCCGAGCATGGTCGAGAAAACGATGCCGGCAATGGTGATCACCGGAAGGATGGCGTTGCGAAGCGCATAAGTCACTACAATGCGCCACCAGGAAAGCCCGACCGAGCGCGCGGTGCGAACGAAATCGCTGCCGAGCGAGACCAGCATCGACGCGCGGGTAATGCGCGCGAGCGGGGCGATCACGAACAACGCCATGGTCATTGCCGGCAGGATCAATTGACGAAACGCCGCCCACCACCCCTCGAAATCTCCCGCGAGCAGGAAATCGACGGTCAAAAATCCGGTGCGCGGCGGCGGCAGCGAGGTAAAGACGTCGATCCGCCCGGTCGGATCCGGCGCGAGGCCAAGCAGATAATAAAAGACATAAATCAACAGGAGTCCCGAAACGAAGGTCGGCACGCAAACCCCCAGCGCACAAAACAGCCGCACGCCGTGGTCGATTGCCGAGCCGGGCTTGAGCGCCGCAAGCACGCCAAGAGGAATTGCCGATACCAGTGCGATCAGCAATGCGGTCAGGGTCAGTTCGAGCGAGGCCGGCAGGCGTTCGCGCAGGTCGGTCGTGACCGCTTGGCCGGTCATCAGGGATTTGCCGAGATTACCGCGGCCGACGTCATAGAGATAAAGCAGCAATTGCTCCGGAACCGGCTTGTCGAGACCCATCTGGTGCCGGATCACCTCGATTTCCTCCTTGCCAGCATTGGGTCCGGAGGCAAAGAACACCGCGGGATCGCCGGGCAGAACCCGCATCAAGAGAAACGTGAAGACCAGCACGCCGAACAGCGCGGGCAGCGAAGACATGAAGCGCTTCGCGGCCCTTGAAATCGTTGCGCCAAAACTCTTCATGTCGGCCGGCGGTCACTAGTGTGGTGGGTTTGACATTCGATCCGGCATAGCAGCGAGTCTTCAAATCGAATGTCAAATCCAAAACCACACTATCATCTGATTTTTGCTAGTGTCCCTTTGGTTCTGACATTCGTAAACGAACCCGCCGCGAAGGGATACGAATGTCAGAACCAGGACGCTAGCGGCGGAGGTCGCGGTAATCGACCTGACGATGGAACTGATAGGTGTAACCCTCGACCGAGGCCGCCATCACCGCGTCCTGGCTCGGCTGCCAAAGCGGGACCTGCGGCATCTCCGCAAAATGGATGGCATTGAGCTTCTTTCCGTCTTCGTCGTACTTGACCTTGTCCGGCTCGAACCGCGCTTCCTGGGCAATCGCCGTCAGCTCTGCATTGTTGATGCTGCTGTAATTCCAGCGCTGGTTGCCGGTATAGAAATTGCGGTAGAAATAGTCGGTCGAGGGCAGCCAGGCGACAATGCCTTCCGTGAAGAAAGGCAGCTTCTTTTCGTTGATCTGCGTCGACATTTGCGCATCCGGCAGTTTCTGGATGTCGACCTTGATGCCGATTTTGCCGAGCGATTCCTTCACCAATGCGGCCATCGGTTCGGCCGTCGAGGCCTGGCCGACATTGAAGCTGAAGGTCGTCGAGAAACCATCCGCCATTCCGGCAGCCTTCAGATATTCCTTTGCCTTGGCGAGATCGAGCTTGATCGGTTGGGGGAACGGAAACGCGCTGGTAGTCGGCTTGCCGTCCGGCCAGTTGGCGCCGAACAGCGGCGTGCCACGATTGAACAGCGCCGCATTGAACATGTCATCGTAAGGCAGCGCGTAGGCGATCGCGCGGCGCACGTTGATGTTGTCGAACGGTGCAATGGTGTTATTCATCGAAATGAAGGTGACGGAATTATATTGCGGCGTGGAGATCACCTTCAGCGTGCCCTTTTTCTCCAGCGCCTGCACGTCGCTGGCCTGCAGATCGACCGTGATATCGGCATCGCCGCGCTCCACCAGGTTGGCTCGCGTCGCCGGCTCCGGCACCGTCTGCACGATCACTCGCTTGAAAGAGGCGGACTTGTCGGCCGTGCCGCGGTTCCAGGCCTCGTTGCGTTTCATGATCACCTGCTCGCCGGGCTTGAAGCTTTCGATCACGTAGGCGCCGCTGCCGGCGGTGTGCTCCTTGAGCCAGCCGATCGCCCAGGGATCATCGGTGGTCGCATTCGCCTTCGCGACTTTGGAGTTGATGATGATCGGATAGACGGTGGCAAGATTCGGCAACGCGAGCTTGTCCGGTTTCGGCAGCGTCACTTCGAAGGTCAGCGGATCGATGGCCTTGAACTGATCGGCGCTTGTCAGCGAGCCCGTCAGGAGTTGGGCCTTGCCGAGCACCGGCGCCGTAACGCAGCGGTCGAGCGACCACTTGACGTCTTCGGCCGTGACCGGCGTTCCATCCTGGAACCTGGCGTCCTTGCGCAGATGAAAGGTGAGTTTCAATCCATCGGGACTGACGTCATAGGATTCGGCGAGCTCGCCAGTGATCTTGTCGAGGTCGAACACCCACTTCCCGTTGAGCTGTTTGCGGCCGAACGAAACCAGCCGGTCGTAGGTGCTCAGACTCACCGCAAAAGCCTCGCGGGTCGTTCCCGGCACGTTCGGATCGAGCGTGTTGACGGACGCGCCGGTCACATACCGCAATGTTTCGGCGCGTGACTGCGCGAGAGCCGGCTCCGCGGCGAACAAGAGAACCAGGGCCGCGACGGCACCGAACGCAAGCCTGCCATACCGAATTTGCATTCTTCCACCCTTTGAATTCAACAACGAAACCCGTCCCAGGAGATCTCAAGACGCCCGCGTTCAACGTTATCTGCCGGCTTTTTATCTGCTCCGATTTTTTATCTTAAGCAAATTATGCGCCAAGCGATATTGTTCGGACCGGCCGGAACGCCCATCCCGCGTCTTTTTTTCAGCGTTTATGCCGGTTCGGGCGATCTGCAAAGGACCATCTGAAGATAGCTCAGGCGGCAAGCCAGCCTCCGTCGACCGCCATCACAGTTCCCGTCGTGAAGGAGGAGGCGTCGCTTGCCAGATATAACGCGGCTTGCGCGACTTCTTCAGCCTTGCCGAAGCGCTTCATGGCATGACGGCTTCGCGAGGCCTCGCGAACCGTTTCGGAATTGGCGTGGCGTGCGAAACTTCGCCGCAGCATCGGTGTCTCGATCGCGCCCGGCGCGATCGCATTGACGCGAATGCCGTCGGTCGCAAAATCCACTGCCATCGTCCTGGTCAGGCTGATGATCGCACCCTTGGCGGCGATGTACGCGCTGTTTGCCTTGCCTCCGGCGATTGCAAGCTGAGAGGCGAGCGTGACGATCGAGCCTTTGCCTTGGCGCTGCATCTGTGGCACGGCGGCACGCGCCCAGAGCCAGGTGCCTCCGACATGGGTGCGGAACACGGCATCCCAGTCTGCAGGGTCGGTTGTTACGACCGTGCCGCCGCAGGACCAGCCGGCGGCGGTCATCAGCACGTCGAGCCGGCCGTGTCGGGAAATCACCGCCTCAACGGTTGCCTTCGCGAATTCACCGTCGCCGACGTCACCAAGGTGTTCCGAGCCGTCTCCTTTGGCGTTGCCGATAGCCTTCATTGTCTCCCGCAAGCCATCGCGCTCACGATCGACAAGCGCTACGAAAGCGCCTTCCTCGGCGAAAAGCAGCGCGCTGGCGTGGCCGATACCGGAGCCCGCACCGGTAATGATGGCGATCCGGTCCTTCAGCCGCATCTCAGATCCCTTCCCCATGATGCCTCCACCACTGGCTCAGATCGGCGGCGGAATCGGCGCAGCCAAATCGCGCCCGCCAACCGAATTCGTCTTGCATGCGCGCTACGGACATCGGCGCGCGATCGGCTTCGCTGTGCAGGTCAATCGTCGGCGCTTCGCCGGATTCGGCCAACCGGCAAACGAAACCAGGGTGCAGGGCAGCGAGAGCCTCTCCCCATTGCAGCGCCGACCATTCGCGCCCCGTCGAGATGTTGTAAAGGCTGTGTCTGGGTTTGGCTGTCTCGATCAATAGCGTCACGGCTTCACCGACATCCGCGGCATAGATCCAATCGCGGATTCCGGGACGCGGCAGGATGGCCTCCTTTCGCTCTCGCAAGGCCGCCACGATCTGCATTTGCGGGCTTGGCGTGTCGCGCACGCCCGTCAACCGCTCCCATGGTCCGAACGCCGTGCTCAGCCGCACACTGATGATGTCGGCTTGCCACGATGCGGAAAGGTGCGCCGCCACTCTCTCGGAGGCGTATTTGGTGACGGCGTAAAGCGAGAGGGGGTCGCAGGCCGTCTCTTCGTCGAGCAATGAATGCCGAAAGCCAGCCGTGCCATAGGCGGCGGCGGACGAAAGATTGATGATGCGCGCGACATCGCTTTTCCGCGCGGCCGTCAGAATCGGGAGCTGGGCCATCAGGTTGACCTGCAGGATCGATTGGGGATCGGCTGCTTCACGTGCAGGGCCGGCCGTTATCGCAGCCCCGAGAATGATCACATCGAAACCGCCAGCGATGACATTTTCGACTGAGTGCTGCTCGGTGACGTCTCCCTCGACGAAGGTCAGCCAATCTCCATATTTTGCGAACGTCTCCAGGGCCGCGCGAGGCAAGGCCGCGCGGTCGAACAAGGTGACGCTGTGCCTGCGCGCCAGCAAGGCATTGGCGATGTTGATCCCGACAAAGCCCGTGCCGCCAAAGATCAGGATTTTCAAGGATCAGGCCCCGTGCCGTTTTGGAAATCGCTCGAAATCAATGCGAGGGTTGCGATAGCCGTTTTCAATTCAATCCTCGTGCCGTGGAGCCATACCGTCACAGCAGCCGCGCACCAAAATTCCGCTCTGGATCCATATCTGCAACCAGTCGGCCGGTGGGCCTGGCGGCTTCACCGCCGTTGCGCGCAAGGAAGCGGCCAGAACCGGGCTCCGCCTTCCGCCGACCGTCGGCGACGATCACCCGCCCGCGCGACAGGACAGTGACCGGCCAGCCGCGCAAGCTGCGGCCGGCATAAGGCGTATAGCCGGAGAGATCGTGCATCATCGCATCCGAGAGCGTGACCTCGCGCGCCGGATCCCAGATCGCGATATCGGCGTCGGCGCCGACGGCAATCGAGCCCTTGCGCCGATGCAGATTGTAGATCTTGGCAGGCGCCGTAGCCGTCAGCTCGACGAACTTTTCAAGACCGAGCCGGCCCTTCGACACCATTGCGTCGAACAACAACGGCAGGCGCACTTCCAATCCCGGCAGGCCATTCGCTACCTGCTTGAAGTTGGGATTATTTCCGGCGCGCAATTTGCCGGTCTCGTCGAAACGATACGGTGCATGGTCGGATGAGATCGTCTGAAGATCGCCGAGAGCAAGCGCCTGCCACAGCGCCTCCTGATCGGCGGCGGTGCGCGGCGGCGGGCTGCACATCCATTTCGCACCTTCAGCGCCCGGCTTGTTCAAGTCCTCGGCCGTGAGAAAGAGATATTGCGGGCAGGTCTCGGCAAAGACCTTCAGCCCCTCGCCGCGCGCTTGGCGGATCACCTTTGCGCCTTCCGCCGTCGAAACATGAAAGATCATGATCGGTTGGTCGACGAGCGCCGCCATGCCGATCAGGCGGTTGAAGGCATCGGCTTCCGAAAATCTGGCGTGACTGATGGCATGATATTTCGGGTGGGTGTAGCCGCCCCCAAGCAGGCGCTTCACCATCCATGCGATGATGCCGTGATTCTCCGCATGCGCACACAGCATGGCGCCGGATTCGCGGGCGGCGACGAGAATGTCGAGCAAAGGCTCATCGTCGATCTTCAGCCGGTCGTAAGTCATGAAGATCTTGATCGAGGCATGCCCTTCCTTCACCATCGCCGGGATGTCCTTGGCAAGCGTCTCCGCGGTAGGATCGGCGATGATCATATGGAAGGCATAATCGATCACCGCGCCTCTGCTGGCCAGCGCATGGTACTCTGAGAGGACCTGTGGGAGTTTCATCCCGACGTGCTGGGCCGCGAAGGAGATGACGGTGGTGGTGCCGCCGAAAGCCGCCGAGGTCGTAGCGCTCTCGAAAGTGTCGGCATTCATGATGCCGGCAGCCGAGAGTTGCTCGATATGGCAGTGACTGTCGACGCCACCCGGCAGGACCAGCTTGCCGTGCGCGTCGATCTCGCGTCTTCCCGCTGGCAGGCTACGCCCGATCGCGGCGATATTTTCGCCCGCGACGGCGACATCGGCCTCGAACACATCGGAAACTGTCGCAACCCGTCCCCCCCTTATCACGAGATCATACGCGGGTTCGGTCATGGGATCCTCCGAGGCAGAGAGCGTCCAAAAGCACCAATGGCGGCCGTTGAAGTCACGGGAAATTGCTTTGCTGCGCAAAACCCACGTTCGAAACTATGCAAAATATGCTAGCTGCAAGCCATGCTTGGTGGCAAGGAATAGACATGTCGCGCGCGCGCATCCTCGTGATCAATCCCAATTCGAACGTCAACGTGACGCGGGGGCTCGAGGAGGCCCTCAAGCCGCTCGGTTTCGCCGATGGGCCCGAGATCGTCTGCACGACGCTTGCCGAGGGACCTTACGGGATCGAGAGCCAGGCCGATGCCGACAGCGTGGCGATGCCGCTGCGCCGGCTGATCGAAAGCGACAACAGCGCGGCCGCCTTCGTGATCGCCTGCTACAGCGATCCGGGTCTTCATGTCTGCCGGGAAGGAACCGACCGGCCGGTGTTCGGCATCGCCGAGTGCGGCGTGCTGACCGCGATGACGCGCGCGGAGAACTTTGGCGTCATCGCCATCGCGCAACGCTCGATTCGGCGTCATATCCGCTATCTGCGCCAGATGGGGCTGATGGACCGGCTCGCCGGCGAGAGACCGCTCAATCTCAGCGTTGCGGAGACGGCGTCCGGCACCGGGACACTTTCGAAGATGATCGAGGTCGGCCGCGCCCTCAAGGAGGAAGATGGCGCCGGCGCCATCGTCATGGGCTGTGCCGGCATGGCTCGCATGCGAGTTCCGCTGGAAGACGCCCTCGGCATTCCCGTGATCGACCCCACCCAGGCAGCTACCGCCATGGCGCTCGGCGCGGTGCAATTTTCACGGCACCAAAGCGTGGGCTAAGGCCAACTCGCCATCACGCCCTGGTTTTCGGATCAGGCGTCAGCTGTCGTTGTCACCGGCACCCACGCGCGCGCTCCACTGCGAATGGGTCTCGCGATCCATCGCAAAGGACTCGCGTTGATAGGTATAGAGATTGCCGAACAGGCGGCCGATCGGCCGATAGGCCGTAAGATCGACATACATGTTGGCGGCATCAACGAGGCCCTCGCGCGCATGAATGCGCAACACCTCACCGACCAGAAGCTCGCGGCCCGGCCCGAACGCCAGCGAGACGCTGCGTTTGCATTCGAGCGCAAAGGGCGCGGCCGCAAGACGCGGCACCCTGACATCCACCGACGGCGACACCGCAAGTCCCAGCGCGGCCACCTCGCTTTCGCCGGAAGGAAAATCAACCGCGCAATCATTCATGGCCGACGCGAGCGCCTCGTCCACCATGTTGACGACGAACTCGCCGTCGCGATGGATATTGCGCGTGGTGTCCTTGGGCGTGCGGTCGGCCTTGTGCTGCAGACCGAGCGCGACGAGCGGCGGGTCTTCCGAAAACACGTTGAAGAAGCTGAACGGGCCGGCGTTGACGGCGCCGTTGGCATCGAGCGTGGTCACGAGCGCGATCGGTCGGGGAATCACGACCCCGGAAAGCAGCTTGTATCGGTCTTGCTTGCTGAGATCGCGGAGCGAAAATCCAGACATTGCGTGCGCTTGGTTGGAAGCCCCTCACAGGGGCGTTAAGTCTCACACTTACGGAGGCGGGATGGCGCCGACGCGGCTCGTGATCAGGCCATAGTGCTCGATGCGACGGTGACGGGCGAAGTCAAAAATGGTTTTCTTGCCGAA
>Ga0306922_10005697_pt1 | contig 11912 bp, 10 predicted proteins | sample sta12Cox44000082_FD_203758 | JGI IMG/M metagenome (GOLD analysis project Ga0306922, IMG submission 203758) | Lab enrichment of tropical soil microbial communities from Luquillo Experimental Forest, Puerto Rico - statoxic.12C.oxic.44.000.082 (v2)... | ecosystem: Environmental > Terrestrial >... | reverse complement strand
GGTCTTTCATTCGATGCTGTCGGGTTCGGCCACGGTAAGCCTATCGCCCGCGACGCGTCGGTACAGTTTCGCAATAAGTGGGCCAAGAAATCATCCAGTTCGCCAACGACAACGCTACGGCCGGCCGCGTGAACCTTGCGGGGGGCCTCGTCCGGCGCGCTGACATGCGGGCCGCAGTATGAGGCACCCGCCGCGATGATCCGGCGGCAACTTCGTAATCCAGGAGGATAAAATGGACACAATCACCTTCACGAAAACCGCACCGCCGGAATGGCTGCTGGCGATGTGGAAAGAGATCGATGACAAGACGTTTGGCAAAGGCTTCGATTGCTTCGCAGAGGATGCCAAATGCAATCTCGGTGTCGCCGACTGGCATGGACGCGAGGCGATCCGAGAAAACCTCCGGCAGTTTATAGACAAGGGCTTTACCGCGCATCACGATGTCGTGGAGTTTTGGGACAGCCCCCTGCTCAAGGTTTTTCATGGCAAGGTTGGCATGAAATTCGATGATCCGAGCATCAAATCCGTGAGACCTACAATGACGCATTTCTTTTATATGGACGAAAAGGCGCCGACTAAGGTCAAGCACTGGATAGGCTCGGTAGGTCCAACCGGATTTTAGGTCCAGGCGGCCGGCGAGGTCACCTTGCCGGCGCACTCCCGTGAAGTCGACTTTGGGGTCATTAGCGCCGATTGCACTCACTCGCTCGGACCACCGTAGGTCCGCAGCAACATGAGGCTGGGTCCAAGAGACCGCCGTTCCGAGCCAATAACAGACGAGTCTTCGACCAATTCCTGATCCGCCGCCGTCAGCGTCTCATAACAGCGCGAGGTCCTTGGCGGTGACGCCCGGGAATACCTGCGCGATGAGCTTCTGGTCGAGGCCATAGGCGTGGGCAAAGAGGCCGGCGAACAGGGCGCGGTAGTCGGTCAACACCGGGTAATCGCGGTTCTGGAACAGGGTCGCGTGCTCGACCTTGACCTGCTCCCCGGCCATGCGGCCGCCTTTGACGGAGCCGCCGAGCACCCAGTACACGCTGCCGTGGCCATGGTCGGTGCCACGATTGCCATTCTCCCGAAAGGTGCGGCCGAACTCGGAGATCACGACCACCACGGTGTCGTTCCAGGCCGCAGGGCCAAGCTCCTGGGCAAAGCCGCTGAGCGCGCGGCCGAGCTCGCTGATCCGGCCCGCGAGGTAGCCCTGCGCGCCGCCCTGGCCCACATGGGTGTCCCAGCCGCCGACATCCACAAAGCCGAGATTGTACTGGGCGCGCATCAGCCGCCCGATGCGTCGTGCCGACAGCTCGAAGCCCTTGGCCGAGATGGCACCGCGGTCTGCCGCTGCCATCTCCACGGTCTTGTAGACGTCGTCACGTACCTTGAAGCCTTCCGACACCGTGCCGCCGAGCGAATCCTTGGCATACATGCCGGTGATGAGCTTTGCTTGGCGATCATCGACGCCGGGCTTGGCGACCGAGCCGATCCCGATGTTGGGGATCGCGGGGCCGCCGCGGAAGACGAGCGGCAGCTGCTCCGTATAGGCGATCGGCTTGCTGCGGGTGAGCACCGAGGCAAGCCGCGCCATGAAGCCGGAATTGTAGTTGCGGTTGCCCTGGACGGGCTGGCCGAGCTCGATGGTGTCCTGGGTCTCGAAATGGCTGCGGGTGAGGTCGTCGGTGCCGGCGAAAGGCACGAAGGCGAGCTGCTTCTTCTGCCACAGGGGCAACAGCGAATCCTTCAGCGCCGGGTGCAGGCCCCACTCGGGTGTCAGCGCGATGGCGGCGTCTGGCGAGTTCGTTCCCGGCTTGCGCACCGCTATGGTCGGGCGCGACTCGTAATAGAACGCGCTCGACACCGGGATCACCACGTTGGCAGCGTCGTAAGCGCCGCGCAGGAACACGACCAGCGTGCGCATGTCGGCTTTGGGAGCGGCCCAAACGCGGCCCGCGACGGTCAGCGGAAGAGTCGCGGCGAGACTTTTGAGAACATCGCGGCGCTGCATCTTCACCTCCTCAGCGCATGAATTCCGGCGACGACAAGTAGAGCCCGTTCCACTCCTGCTGCGACGTCGCCTGGTCGAGCGCGGCGCGGGTTGCGGGGCTCAGACTGTACTGCAGCACGTTGTAGTAGAGCGCGCTTGCGATCTGCGGGAACGCCGGCCGCTCGACCGCGTCCGGCATCGGGGCCTTGAACATGCCGGCCGCATTGGCGCCGATCTGCCGGGCGATCTCGAAGCGCACCGCCATCTGACCCGGGCCATTCCACGCCGCCGCCGTCATCGGATAGCCGTCGGGCGTCGGATGATTGTAGAGGCCCTGGCCCATCCGGTTGAGCCAGCCCAGGATCGGGGCGGGGTTTTGAATGACCTTGGTGTCGTAGGCGAGCCGCACCGCGGAGAGCACGAACTGCATCGGGTCCTTGAATTTCTGCGCGTTGGCGAATTCCGGCGATTTGAACATCACGAGCAGCACGCTGACGATATCGCCGTCGGCGGTGCGGAACGCCTGCGCCATGCGCTGCACCAGCGGCTCGGGCGGAGTGTCGGACACGAAATAGGTCGCGAGCTGCCGGCTCACATGGGCCGCGGTCGCCGGGTGACGGGAAATGATGTCGAGGGCCTGTTCGACCTCCGCAAAGCCGCGCCCTTCGATGGTGTGGCCGAGCAAGTGCTTGACGCCATAGTCGTGGCGGGCCGGATTGAACTCGAACAGGCCGTTGCGGATGTGATCGGGCTGCGCCACGACGGGCTTCGACGCGTTGGGGTCCTGCGGCTGGAAATTGACGCCGACGCCGGTGAGCACGCGAGCAAGCTCCTGCACGTCCACCTGGGTGTAGCCGGAGTCGACCCCCATGGTGTGCAGCTCCATGATCTCGCGGGCGTAGTTCTCGTTGATGTGACCCTTGGCGTTCTCGGAGTTGTCGAGATAGCGCAGCATGGCCGGATGCGTGGCGGTGACGCGCAGGAGGTCGTGGAACTTGCCGAGCGCGTGGCGACGCAGCTGCTCCTCATAGTCGCCGATGGTCTCGCGGATGTCCGACTTGTAGAGATGCGCATTGAAGTGGTTGAACCAGAACCACGTCATCTTCTCGCGCAGCTGATCGGGTGAATAGAGATCGCGCAGCAGGCTGCGGGTCGCGGCCTGCCGGCCGAGCTCGTTGAGTTCCTGCTGGAAAGCCTGCTGCAGCACCTTGCGCTGCTCGGGATCGGGAATCTGGTTGGCATTGCGCTGTTGCGCGGTGAGCGGGAAGGCGACCTCGGTCATCGGCTTCGTTGCGATCGGCAGGGCGCGGATGATGTCTTGGGCGGCGGGCGGCAGCCGATCAGCTCCGGGGTGCAGCTGCCGCTCCAGCCAGCGGTCGCGGCCGATGAGCTGGTATTCGGCGACAGTCGACTCGTTGACGCCCCACGTCACGCGGTCGATGAGCGCGATGTCGCCGGCGGTCAGCGGCGCGTGACTTGTTGCGGCGTGAGCGGCCGGCGCGGAATTTGCGGGCGCAGGAGATGGCGGCGCGGGCTTGGCCGGCGCAGGGCGGGGCGCGAGCGCAGCCGCTGCGGCACTTGGCGGCGCGGCCGGTTTGGCAGGTTGCGGTGCCGGGGTTTGCGGTGCGGCGGCTGGCGAAGTTTGCAGCGCCGGGTTCTGCGGGGCTTGCGCTGTCGCGGCATGCGTCGCAAGCGCGAGGGCGGCGAGAAGAACCGACGATCGGACGAGGGGCGGCATCGCGTCCACCATTTTCAAGGCACGACGAATGACGGTCGCGCCATCATGCCCCTACCGGTCGTGAACAATCAGTGAATTGGTTGTTCATGTCGGATGCCGAACGATCCTTGCTGATAATGCGGCGCCATTGGGGCCAAAGCTGCGGTAGAAACCACAGCATCTGCGATTGCAGGTTGCTCGGGCTAATCGGTGAAAAAGGCGCATCCCAGTTACGAAGCTCAACTTCACCGACTGCGGACGCGCTGAGTGCCCGGGATCAATTCGGGCCGAGCCTGCGCCGTCTCCACCGCGCGAACCCGACTTCGCTGAGCCGAGGCGGAACGCTGCCACGCGATCGTAGGGGGAAGCCGCAGGCCCCGCGCGGCCCGCGCGGGGTCCTGTGTCTGCTCGCCCAGGGTTCACGGCCAGTTAATTGCTTCGTGAGTGGCGGGATTAAACAAAAGAATGGCGGCGTCGAGCAAGCCCGGCGGGTCGGCCGGGACAATATTCCGTGTCCAACCACGGAGACGACAAATGGCCACCAAGCGTAAGCCTAGGCGATGGATGATTGACGATCCGAATGTGCCGGAGTCGGTTGGTCCGCAGGATTTGCTTGTGCAACTGCCGAGCGGCGACAAGGTAAGTGTGCGAAGTGTCTTCTGGGCGGCGCTCCATGTTGCCCGCGAGGAACGCGGCATACCTCTCGATATCGAACAAAACGAAGATGAGTTCGCAGCGTGGCTCGAAACCGAGTTCGGCGGTGCACTTGGGTTTTTCCACTGGTTCACACTGCTAGGCCGGGGCGATCAAGAAAAGTTTCGCCGCTTGGCGCTCGCGCTGGATCGGCCGCACTGATCGTGGTACTCGCCCAAGTAGTCTGCGCGTGGGATCACCCCGTTCATCGATGAGCCCGAGATCGAAGACGAAAACCCGGAACCGCGCCTGACCGGCCCCATGTCAGCTTCCACCAGCTGCGGACATGGCCTTTCATGAGGCTATGTGAGAGAAGTGCCACAAGCCGACATATGCGGTGCAGTAAAATCGTTACTCGATCACCTCGTCGGCAGATACTAGCAGCGTGTTTGGCACGCTTAGACCAAGCGCCTTGGCAGTTTTGATATTGACGATCAGCTCAAATTTTGTTGGCCCCTGCACCGGCAATTCACCGGGCTTTTCACCTTTAAGGATACGATTGACATACGCCGCCGCCTGCGGGAATTGAAAGGCTACATCCACGCCGTAGGAGAGCAGGCCGCCGCTTTTTGCAAAATCGCGGAACGGATAAACTGCGGGCACGCGATATCGATCTGCTAGTCTGACAATTAGCTCATGCTTGGCGAGAGTGAAAATGTCTGACAGCAGAACGAGACCACCGCCCGGCTCACGCGCGAGGGCAGCGATAGCGTGATCAATTTCGACATCGTCGCGAACCGGGGAGACGATAGCCTGCAATTTCAGCGACAGGGCGGCGCTCTCAATCGGGGGAAAATAGAACCTCGCTTGCGGCGACGTGTCTGGGTTAGACATGAGCGCGATCCGCGTGACGGAAGGTGCAATCTCCTTGATCAATTCCACCCATTTACCCCCCATCGCGGGTTCGAAATTGCTAAATCCGGTTATGTTGCCGCCGGGCCGGGCCATGCTTTCGATGAAGCCGCTGCCGACCGGATCAGAGACATTCACAAATACGATAGGAATGGTGCGGGTCGTCCGCTGAAGCGCTCGAACTGATGGAGTGGCCTGACATACGATGAGATCGGGTTTTAGCTCCACAAGTTCGGTTGCGTAGCGCTGAATCTGGTCGGGGTCGGGTCCGCCCCAACGGAATTCGATCTGCAGGCTGCGCCCGCGCACCCAACCCAGATGCTCAAGAGCTTCCAAGAATTCTGCAGCGGTACGTTGCCACCCCGCGTCGGTCTGCGCGAACGTCATGAGTACGCCAATGCGTCGCACAGAGTCGGACTGCTGTGCCCGCGCGACAAGCGGCCACGTCGTCGCGCCGCCGAGAAGCGTAATGAACTCGCGCCGCCTCATGGCTAAAACCCCGGCCGAGGATTGCACCCCTACAATATCGCCAAGAGGAACGTTGTGCACTACGGCAAATTCTGCAAGGCAATGACCGAGATGGGTCAAACCCGGAAGTCGCCGTCCGAGCTCTTATGTCAGCTCACGCCGATAGCGGACGATCGGCTTGGGTCCGAGTCTTACTTCCGGACTCCTGCAGTGCAGCAAGAAACTTTCCTATTCAATCATTTCGTCGGCGAGCAGTTGCAATGCGTTGGGCACATCGACGCCGAGCAATCTCGCCGTTTGCGCGTTGATGACGAGCTCGAATTTGCTCGACTGCACGACCGGCAGTTCGGCTGGCTTTGCGCCCTTGAGGATTTGCCCGCAGTACACGCCGACCTGACGATACATGTCTGCGCGATCGATTCCGTAGCTCATGAGCCCGCCGGCTTCGACAGCCTCGCGAGCGTAATAGGTCGCGGGAATCCGATAGTGCACTGCGAGTGTCGCTAATTGGACGCGGCGGCTCATGAAGAAGATGTCGGAGGCAACGAACAGGGCATCGGACTGCTCGCGCGCGAGGGCGGCGAAGGCCGCCTCGATCTCGCGGCCGGTGCTGGCGTTGACGATGTGAATTTGCAATCCGATGGCCCGTGCAGCTTCCGGTATCTCTCGCAACGTGGCCTCAGCAGACGGGACATTGGCCGGATTGACCAGCAAGGCAATGCGAACTGCTTTGGGCACCAAGTCATGCAAGAGCCCGAGCCGCTTGGCCTCAACTTCAGCGGAAAGAATATTGACGCCCGTCGCGTTGCCGCCCGGCCGGGGGAAACTGGCAACCAGACCGAGCTTCACCGGGTCTTCGCCGACGCTAAACACGATCGGGATCGTCGTGGTCGCAGCTTTAGTCGCAAGCGCAGCAAGGTTGCCGGCAGTGGTGATGACAGCCACGCGCCGACGCACGAGGTCGGCCATGAGCGCCGGCAGGCGATCGAATTGGCCCTCCAGCGAATGGTACTCCACCGTCACGTTCTGGTTCTCGACGTAGCCGGCCCCGTTGAGGCCCTTGCGGAACCCGGCAACAAGGGACGCATCAGGGGATCCGGCATTGACGAAGCCGACCGCCGGCATCGCCGGCTGCTGCGCGCGCGCGACAAGCGGCCACGCAGTCGCACCGCCAATCAGCGTGATGAACTCGCGGCGTCTCACTCGATCACCTCGTCGGCAAGTGCGAGCAGGTTCGGAGCAATGGTCAGGCCGATCGCCTTTGCGGTTCTAAGGTTGATCACCAGTTCATACTTGGTTGGCGCTTGCACCGGAAGATCAGCCGGCTTTTCACCTTTCAGAATACGATCGACGTAACCAGCCGCGCGTTCGAAAATATCCGAGACGTCGCTACCATATGACAGCAGGCCTCCGCTCACGGCGAAAATACGTTCCGGAAAAACCGCGGGCAGACGGTGGCGTGCGGCAAGTCCGATAACTCCCTCACGATAGTTCACTGTACTGACATCCGGCAGGACTATCAGGCCCCCGTTCGGCTCGCGCGCAAACGCGTCAATTATGCGCTCGAGCTCGGCAAAGGTGAGTGGGCCGACCTGCGTGGGCACAACCGCAAAAGACCGCGCGACAGCTTCAATGGGTCGCCAGAACAAGTCAGCAAATGGTGCGGTCTCCGGGTTGAAGACCAGCGCTACGCGCGTGACGTGCGGGGCCGCTTGTTTGAGGGTCTCCAGCCACTTCGTCCCGATCGAGAATTCGAAACTGGTGAAGCCGGTAAGATGACCACCCGGATGCGCCAAATTCTGCACTAGACCTTCGCCAACCGGATCAGTCATTTGCGTGAACACGATCGGCACAGTGTAACGTTGCTCCCGCAGCACGGCCATGACTGGCGTGCTGTTGGCCAGGATCAGGTCCGGCGTCATGCCTAACAGCTCGGCCGCGCCGGTGCGCAGTACCTCCGGATTTCCTGCCCAGCGGTATTCGATTCTGAGGTTGTGTCCTTTGATCCAGCCCAACTTCCGTAGTCCATTTTCGAGGGCTGCCGCACGCGACAGTCCTTCCGGATCGTTGACGGCAAAGCTCATCAGCACGCCAATACGCCGCATCTTGCTGGGCTGCTGCGCGTGCCCCACCATCGGCCAAGCAGCCGCTGATCCTGCAGCTGCTGCAATGAAATCGCGTCGTCGCATTGCCTACCCAAGCATCGGGACGTCAAATCACAATTTGCGGCCGGCGAAGTGCTGGATTGTCCGCGTGTCCCGAGGAGGCGTCGGCAGTTTACGCCAAATAGGCGCGGACCTTCGCGAGCAGTTCGCGTGGGCTGTAGGGCTTGCTGACATAGCCATCACAACCTGCCGCAAGCGCTTTGTCTTCATCGCCGGCCAGGGCATAGGACGTCACGGCTATAATCGGTACGGACCTCAGGTCCGGATTAGTCCTAATCCGTCGGGTGGCCTCATAACCGTCCAGGACTGGCAGCTGGATATCCATGAGGATCAGGTCTGGCCGCTCGCTGTTTGCGGCTGCCACGCCTTGTTCGCCGTCTTCGGCTTCTATCATGTCGTATCCAGCATTGGCCAACAGATCGCGTAGAATCTGACGATTGTCCTCTTGATCCTCGACCACCAAAATGCGCTTGGTCATTATTGCCGCACCTGTTGTTCAACATTGAGCGGAACAGCGAACGAAAAGGTCGACCCGTAACCCACGGTCGATTCAACCCAAATCCGACCCCCATGCATTTCCACAATGCGCTTTGAGATCGACAAGCCAAGCCCAGTTCCACCTTTCTTCTTGGTGGCGGAACTGTCGGCCTGCTGAAATTCCTCGAAAATCTTGTTTTGGTCAGTTTCAGCGATTCCTGGACCAGTGTCGCGCACCGAAAGCGTGTATGACTCATCGGTCACCGATGCCCTAATTGCTACCTCGCCCTTGTCGGTGAATTTGATGGCGTTGCCGACCAGGTTAAGCAGGACCTGGGTGAGACGACGTTCATCGCCATGAGCAGAAGGTAAACCCGGCGGCACCTCAGTCTTGAGAGCGAGCTTTTTGGCGGTGGCGAGCGACTCGACAACGGAGAATACGCTCTGTACCACGTTCTTGATCGAATAATCGGTCAGCGACAACGTGAATTGGCCGGCCTCGATCTTTGACAGGTCAAGCACGTCATTAATTAGTCCGAGGAGATGTTTGCCATTGCTCGCGATCCGTTCGAGCACACCGCGCATTTTGTCGGGCGTATCGCCGTATATATTATCGAGAATCAGTTCGGTGTAGCCGAGGATGGCATTGAGCGGCGTTCGCAGCTCATGGCTCATATTGGCGAGGAACTGCGATTTGTGCTGACTTGCGATTTCAAGCTGCTTGCCTTTTTCGCCGATCTCGCTGAACAGACGGGCATTCTGGATCGCCAATACTGACTGTGCCCCGAAGGTCTGCAACAGGTCGATCGTCTGCTTGGAAAACTCGCCGGGTCGCTTGCGGCGGACCACAAGCGCACCGACGATGCGCTGCTCGGCGCCCAGCAATGGAGCGATCAACAACGCGCGGAATCCGGCGCGCATGACCATGTCGAAAATCTCGGATGCCGGTTGATCGCGCACGTCAGCAATCGCAACGGGGGTGCGTTGGAGAGTGGCCGGACCGATGCCCGGATCGCTGATACGAACGTGCCGCTCTTTGATGGCGGCGATCATGGCCTCATCCATGCCGTAAGTGGAGCGAAGCCCGAATTCCCTCTTCGTTTCGTCATAATCATAGATTGCGCCGGCGTCCGTTTCAGAAAGCTGCACTGCCTTGGTGACGATGGTGTTGAGCACCTCGTTGAGGTCGAGAGTGGAGTTCACCGCCTGGCTAACCTCGCCGAGTGCGCGCAGCTCCGCCACCGATTGCGCCAGCTCATGTGTACGGATCTCGACCTTCTTCTCCAAGTCGGCATAGGATTCCTGCAGCCGCCCGGCCATGTCGTTGAACTGATCGGCGAGCCCTTCTAGCTCGTCGCCGGTCTTGACCGAAATGCGCTGGCCAAGATCGCCGCTGCCGATGCGCGCGGCGCCGGCCCGCAAGGCCTGAATCGGACCCACCATTCGCCTCGCAAGCACGAGGCCAGCGATAAAGGCAAAGCCGAGCGCCGCCATGAGCAGGGCGCCGGAGCGTTTGATGGTCGCGTACAGCGGGGCATAGGCCTCGGCCACGGGCAGCTCGACGAAGACGAGCCATCCGAGCGGCGCGACATGGGCATAGGCGGTGAGCACGCGGCGGCCCTGGATATCGTCCGAGACCTGGAGTTGCTCCGTCTCGTGCCCCGCTCCCGCGGCACGTGCGGCTTGCACCTGCGCCAGGCGGGACATGTCGGTGTTGCGCAGCACCAGGCTGATGTCGGGATGAGCAATGAGGCGCCCTTGCGCATCGACCAGGAAGGCCTGGCCATGCTCGCCGACCTTGATCTGGGATATCACGTCCCAGATGAGCTTCAGGTTGACCTCGGCGACGCTCACGCCGGCATCCCGGCGCGTGCCAGTCAGCGCCAGCGTCATGTACGGTTCCGACTCGCGGCGGAAGTAGACCGGGCCGTAATAGACTTTGCGGGCAACCGCCTCGGCGAACTTCGGCTCCTTAGAGAGGTCGGCCTTGCTGGCGACCACATCCATCGCCAAACGGGAGACGCGCAATTGCTCGTGCCCGCTCGAGTCGAGCTGCGAGAGCTCGGTGATCGCCGGCACCTGGCGCAGCAGCCGCAGCCCGTCAAAGCGACGCTGATCGATGGTTCCTGCCGACCACGGTAATTGCGTCGTCCACCCGACCTGACTCTCGATTTCCTTTATGAACTGGCTGATCTTGGCCGCTGCTGCTTCCGCTTGCTCGCGCTGGATGCGGATGAGGGCGGACTTGTGCTCCTGATAGGAAAACCAGATCTCGGACAATCCGTTGGTGAGCAGCGCAACGCAGACGACCGCCAGGAAAAGGCCGACATATTTGCGAAACAAGCGTCCGCGCGCGCGCGTTTTCCCTTCTTCCGCAACAGGCGCAAGGGTCGAGGGGGCTCTCACTCGATCACCTCATCGGCGGTCGAAAGCAGCGTGGGCGGCATGGTAAGGCCGAGCACTTTGGCGGTTTTGATGTTGACCGACAGTGTGAATTTATCCGGCTCTTGCACGGGCAAGTCACCAGGCCTCCCACCTTTGAGGATGCGATCGACATAGCCGGCGGCACGACGGTAAATGTCTGCATAATCGGGTGAATAGACTATGAGACCACCGGACCGAGCAAAGATCGGAGTGCCATAGATGGCGGGTAGCCGATGCTGTGCGGCAAGCGAGATGATGAGATCCCGGTGATCGGCGACGAAGGTGTCCGCAATGCCGATGATCCCGCCGCCCCTCTCCCGTGCCCGTGCAGAGAACACGCCTTGAATATCGGCATCGGTGCTGCAAGGCGCTGAAATCACGGTGGCGCCGAGCGTTTGTGCGGCCGCTTGGGCCGAGCGAAGGTATCCTTCAGCGAAGGGCGCGGTTTCAGGATTGAAGAGAATCGCGACCCGAGAGACCTCCGGCGCAGCTTCCTTCAGCAGCGCGAGCCATTTGCCGCCAACAGACGATTCAAAAGTCGAGAACCCGGTAAGATTGCCTCCGGGGTGTCCGAGATTTTGCACAAAGCCCGAGCCTATCGGGTCGGTGACCAGCACGAAGACGATTGGTAGGTTGGCGTCCTTTAGCGCGGCCGTGGCCGGCGTCGATCGACTGAGAACAAGGTCGGGTTGTGCAGCTACGATCGCGTCTGCAACGGTGCGCATCCGAGCAATCTGGGCGCCCGGCCAGTGATAGTCGAGGTCGATATTTCGGCCGCGAGTCCAACCCAGATTCTTTAGGGCACCCTCGAAAGCAGTAACCTCCGCCTGTCCGCTTGCATCGTCAAATTCCAGTCCACCCAGCAAGGCTGCGACGCGCCGCATTTGTCCGCGCTGCTGCGCGCGCGCCTCGACCGGCCACGCCGCCGTACCGACGCCGAGAAGCGTGATGAACTCGCGCCTTTTCAGGTGATCGAATGGCATTCCGTGCCCGCAAGCGCTGATTGCAGGATATCGAATTGGCCCGGATTAGTCAGCGGCTGAGATGACCAAAATGGACAGCCCGGAATGGGGCTAACGGCGGCGCGCGATGGATTCCCTCGGTTCAAATTGATCGAACTGCTTCCGGTCACTGC
>Ga0306922_10005690_pt1 | contig 11916 bp, 13 predicted proteins | sample sta12Cox44000082_FD_203758 | JGI IMG/M metagenome (GOLD analysis project Ga0306922, IMG submission 203758) | Lab enrichment of tropical soil microbial communities from Luquillo Experimental Forest, Puerto Rico - statoxic.12C.oxic.44.000.082 (v2)... | ecosystem: Environmental > Terrestrial >... | reverse complement strand
CGGAGGGAACGGATTTCACCACGGTTATGCCCACCATCCAAAGACTGAATAGGTAGGGCTTGATAGCTTCCCGAGCACGAGCACGAGGACGATTTATCAGCAAGCAAAGCAGTTCTCGGTAAAATCCTCGCAGGAAAACATCGCCGATCTCCGAAACTCGTGATTGCCACAAGAGAGCCCTGAACCCTATAAATGCAGCAGATACAGCGATTCTATCCGACTCAACACCATGAATCTGTTATTTCGATCCAATCGATGGCTGCTCTTATCGGGCTTTTTGATCGCGTTCTTGATGCCGAGCGCCCTTTTCGCTCATCACGCTGAGTGGATGCGCGGCAAGCCCTTCATCCAAGGCCTGAGCATGCCCATACACGGGCTCGATCATCTGATGGTAACCTTCGCCGTCGGTTTGATCGCGGTTCAAATCGGCGGCTACGCTCTTTGGGCTGTTCCGGCGGCGTTCAGTTTGCTGCTACTGCTGGGCGGGATGATGAACGTTTCGGGGATCGCCCTCCCGTTCGTGGAGCACGCAATCTTCGCATCTATCATGGTGTTCGGCGGTTTGCTTACCTATCGCAAACGTCTTCCGCTTTTTCTCGGGTTGGCTGCAGTCGCTTTTTTTGCGCTATTTCATGGGGTTGCCCTGGTCGGCGAAGGTCCCCATAACGGCTGGTTTGTCGTCTTTGCCGCCGGGTGTCTAATTGCCGCGTGGACTGTTCTCGCCTGTGGAATGACTGCTGGACTCATTTTGAAGCGTCACAATCAGGCCAAGGCTGTTTGCTTTGCGGGTTGGGGAATGCTCGCGATAGCCGTTATCATTGCGTTTTTTCCGGGCGTGAACGATGTGATCGTCCATTTCTTGGAGTAGCTTTTGGTCGCCCAACCGAGCGCTCATGCAGAGAGCAGGCTAATTTCAGTTTTTTTGCCAGGAACTGCCGTTCTGATTTAGTGTCCGCGAGTTCAAGCGCTTGACGAAAATAGCCTGCGGCATTTTCGACTCGCTTAAGCTGCACCTCGAATTCTCCCAACACAGCATACAGTAAATAATAGGTATCGAGCTTGGCTCGATTGCGAATGGCCTCCACGGCTTCGATGCCTGCTTCGGCACCATGGACATTAGCTACTGCGACCGCGCGGTTTAAGGCTACAACGGGGGAATCGTCAATCTGAACCAAGCCATTGTAGAGCGTTAGGATATGTGGCCAATTTGTCGATTCATAGTCCCGGGCGGCGCAATGGCAGGCAGCGATGCCGGCTTGGAGATGGTATTCCGTGATTTCGTCGCCCGCAGCCGATTTTGATAGGTGAAACATTCCCCGGCGTATCATCGGTCCGTTCCAACGGGACCGGTCCTGCTCCTTTAAAAGAAGCAAATTCCCGTTGCTGTCCGAACGGGCCGGTAAACGTGCCGCATTGAAAAGCATCAGCGCTAACAAAGCATGCACTTTCGGGCAATTGCTCACCGGGTTTTCGACCAGGAATGAGGTCAGTCTAATCGCTTCGTGGCATAATTCCTCGCGTACCAGCCGCAGCCCGCTTGAAGCTTTGTATCCTTCGTTGAAAAGAAGGTAGAGGGTTTGCAGGACCCCATCCAGTCTCTCAGAAAGTTCTCCCCCTGAAGGGATCGCGAAAGGTACTCCAGCCTCGCGGATCTTCTCCTTGGCGCGCGTCAACTTTTTTGCCACCGCCGCCTCGCTGGCCAAGAGAGCCTTGCTTATCTCTGGTGCACTGAACCCACACAGAATTTTTAGCGCCAGCGCGATTTGCGCTTCGCGCGGAATAATCGGATGACAACAGACAAACATCATTCGCAAGCCGTCATCTTTGATTTCCTCCGCGAAAGAAGGAGGTCGGTTGGAAACAGCATTGTGCTGTTCCAAGAGACCGATCATTTCAGTTTCTTTGTCCCGAAAAACCTTTTCGCGTCGAACTAAATCGATCGCCAGGTTTTTCGAAACTTGCATTATCCAGGCGGCCGGATTCTTCGGGACTCCGTAAAAGGGCCAAGTTTGCAACGCTCTTGCGAGAGCTTCCTGAACGAGGTCTTCTGCAAGGTTGAGGTGATTAACCCCAAATATGCTCGTCAATCTGGAAACTACCTTTCCCGCTTCATGCCGGAAAAGATGCTCTACCAGCTGAGGAATCTCTTCTGGAGGAGCATCTTTTCGCTGCGTTTCGGAAGAGGTCATGGTCCAGGCGCTCAACCGCCGACGATTTTCTTAAGCTTAAGCCTGAGCTTGAGCAAGTTCCGCCTCGACCGTTTCCCTGGTCGCGCATCTGGCTGCGATCGGCCGTACTTCGACCTTCACGCCATAAGGAAGACCGGGGCAATCCTGGGCAATTTTTACTGCTTCCTCGATCGTTTCCACACTTAAAAGAAAATAGCCGCCGATGGCCTCCTTGGACTCGGCAAACGGTCCATCAACTACGAACTGACCGGTCTTTCCCGATACGATTTTTCCCTCGTACGCCAGCGGGCGGCCAGCAGTCAATTTGCCCTGTGCGGCCAATCGGTCGTACCAGCTCATCCATTGATTCGTGAATTTCTGAAGTTCGTCGGGCGATAAGTCACGATACCATTGGCCAGCATTGCGGAATAGAAGCATGTATTCTGACGGTGTCGATTCTGTGCTCATAAGTTTTTGGGTTTGTCGCTTTCAAAATTGTACAACGAACCGGCCCGGCTTTTCCGGACACATTTTCGAAAAATATTGGGGCTTCGATTCCGCAATGGCGTCGAAAACAGAAGGATAATTTCCTGAAACCCCGGATCCCTCCGTAATAGGAACTGCGGCATCCTGCCTAAAAAAAGCTTATATATAGTGAGAAACAGTGTTGAACTCCACAATATGTTGTATACTCTTTGCAAAAACCTCCATGAACAAACTCTATCGTTTGCCGTTGCGGATGAGATCGAAAACCCAACTGGCTGATCCTCGTCACCGTCGCAAATCGACCAACCCGGTAGTGGCTGGAATTCTTGCTGTAGGCGCTCTCTTTGCACTAGCTGCGATAGGTTTGATGGTTTTCGGAGCATTCAGGCACAAGCCAGATATGCCAAAGGAAGTTGGGATCACCTCGGCTCCTGCGGTCGCAGATGTTTCGCCAGCGGAGTCCAAGGGTACGGAGTCCAAGGGTAAAGTGAATGATGCAGTTGTGCCTCTGGCGAACCCGAATCCGACGCTCTCAAGTCGCTCGATAAACGATGAACAGCCGTTGGCGCCAGTAGCAAGTGCGACCCCCTCGCGCTCGTCAAGTCCAGGAACAACGCTAACTTCTACAGCACGCAAGCACGAGCAGAAAGCGGAGACCGATACGAAGAATCCGGAAAAACCGCCGTTAGCGAGTGCGGCTCCCTCGCGCTCGTCGAGTCCGGCAGCCACCCTAACTCCTGCAGCACACAAACACGAGCAGAAAGCGGAGACAGATCCAAAGAATCCGGAAAAACCGCCGTTAGCAAGTGCGGCTCCCTCGCACTCGTCGAGTCCGGCAGCAACGCTAACTCCTGCAGGACACAGGCACGAGCAGAAAGCGGAGACAAATACAGAGAATCCGGAAAAACCGCTTACGAAGGCCGCACGCCAAAACCTGGAGAAGAAGCCTCAGGAAGGGGAGACAGAGACGAGGAATCTGGAACCGTTTATGAAGACCGCACGCCAGAACCTGGAGAAGAAGCCTCAGGAAGCGGAGGCAGAGACGAGGAATCCGGAAAAGCCGATTACGAAGACCGCACGCCTAAGCCTGGAGAAAAAGCGCGAGGAAGCAGAGCGTAAACGAGCTCGCCTCGAAGAGAAGTACCAGCACCACGAAATTTCGGCTGACGTCTACAACAAAGGCGAAGAAGAGTACAAAAACGAAATACAGAAATATCGAAACGAATTGAAATCCGGTGGGTAAGAGCCCTCAAGTGGCAGGATCTCCGAGGCGGCCGTCCATTTCCAGGGAGGGACGGCCTCCGTGCCGTCCCATTTTTTCTCCTTCCTACTCGAAAGCAAGGGCGTTTCCTGGAAATCGCTGGCATAGACCACTATCTCCTCTTCTCAGAGTTGGGAGCTTTAAGCCGGCACTTGATTGAAAAAAATGGCTTGGTGCCGCGACGCGGAGGCAAAAGCTAAGCTTCCGTCTGAACAATCCAGGCAGGTGACCCCTCCAGATTTTGTCCAGATCTGGGCGGTTAATTTCTTTGTTTCAGTGTCTCAGCGCAAACACCGTCCTCCCGTTGCGGCTCCATCGAAATGACTCGCGGATCGCCGCCGAGATATATTTTTTGGCGCTGCCTACGGCGTCCCGCAATGATAGATTCAAGGCGAGGTTTGCTGCGATTGCAGCGGAATATGTGCAGCCGGTTCCATGCGTCGAAACTTCCCGCTGATAAACCTCGGAGAAGCCTCGTACACCCTCGCGATCGACGAGCAGATCGAGAGCTTCCGCTCCCTGGAGATGACCTCCCTTCAGCAAAAACGGAGTACGGAACTTTCCATAAAGCTCGACTGCAGCCTCCCGCATCTCGTCGATGGATTTTATTGGCCTCTTTAACAGGACCGAAGCTTCGTCAAGATTCGGGGTCACAATGGTTGCCAGCGCGAAGAGACGGGCAGTAAAATTTTCGATTGCGCCAGGTTGAATCAATGGATCGCCGGAGGTGGCAATCATCACTGGATCGACCACGACCATGGGTCGCTCACGAGGCTCAAGGGCTTCCAGCGTATCGCTGACCAAATCAACGATTTCCGCGGAGTAAAGCATGCCAGTTTTGATCACGGTAACTGGAAAATGAAGAAGACCGAGTTCCAACTGTTTCCGGACCGTTGCCTGATCGATGGCTTGGATCGACGTCACAATACCCGGAACCTCCGCGACCACGCACGTGACGACCGTTAGAGCGTATACGCCGAAGTGAGAAAATGTTTTCAAATCCGCTTGGATACCGGCTCCGGAGGAACTATCTGATCCGGCGATTGTAATTGCTACGGGTGCGTCCATAGAAGAGACTTTTCATTCGATGTAGCGCAATATAGTATTGTGACGCCGTGTTTCGCGAACTGACCGATGTCCGCGTGACGATCGACAAGCTCGTCTATGTGCCGACGCTTGAGGCGCCGCCTGAGAGGCCGTATCCTTTTGTCTATTTCATAACGATCGATAATCAATCTTCGGAGACAATCACGATCCGGGGCAGGAAATGGGTCATCACGGACCAAATCGGTCAAAAGATCGTGGTTGAAGGAGACGGCGTCGTTGGTGAATTCCCGCACCTTCGGCCCGGCGAGCGGTTTTCCTATAACAGTTACCATGTAGTCGGTACCGATAGCGTGGCCGAAGGTGCGTTCATCGGCATTTCAGATCTTGGCATGCCCTTCATCGTGAGGATACCACGGTTTGAAATGCAGGTACCCACCTAGCCCGAAAATGTCATCCGCGGCCGCGGGACGACATTTTCGCGCTAGAGAGCAATCACTTGAGAGTTTGACTCAGAAATTCAAAGAAATCATCGCATGGAGGCCACGGTGGTCACGGTGGCAAGGAATAAGAATTGAATCTTCTAAAGGAGGAAGCATTTTTGCATGGAGTTGTTCGCGGCGCGGCCTCACGGACCAAAAACCTTTATCAAGTGCATAATTTAAAAGCCGAAACTGCTTTTTTCTCCACCGTGACCACCGTGCCCTCCGTGCGACGCTCCTCTTCTTCGCTGGTCGATTGTGGAACTCGCCGGGACCCTGTCATCTAAGACCCCTTTGTGGTGAAGACCTTTTGATACCGGTCTTGGATTTATGCGCCTTGGCGGACTGTCAACTGGCCCAGTAGCGAAAGACCGGCTAGCCCATGCCTTGCCCATACTGTTCACTTAAGCATCGCTCACAAACCTAGGAAGCGATCCGGCACCCTGTTTTACTCTGTTTAAATCCAATTTCCCTCCCGAGCCGCCTCCTGGGCGGCTCGATAGCGCGAAAATCCCACGAGCGCTTTGGCTCGTGAGATTTCGGGCTAGGCGTATACCACGAGATCGACGTTCACGTCACGCTCTTCGCGCGGAATGGCTTTGAGGACTTGAAAATCGAAGCAGACACCAATTTTGATTGTCTCGCCACGTGCCACCTCAAGAAATCGGTCGTAAAACCCGGCTCCCTGTCCCATGCGAATTCCGGTCTGGGTGAACGCCAAACCTGGAAGAATGATCGCATCGAGGCGCTCAACGATTCGTACCGGGTCGGGTTCTCGAATGCCAAATTTTCCGGGATGAAGCTCCTCCAGATTACAAACCGCGAAAAAGAGCATTGTTTGACCGTCGCAACGCGGATAGGCCAAGACTCGGTCCTTTTTGAGATCCGACTCCCACAAAAGGTCTACGTCGGGTTCCGTACGCCTCGGGGCGAATAGAGCTATGTTTTTTTTGCCGCTCAGGAGTGGTAAGAGCTTCTCGCAGATGACAACCGATCGCCGGCGCCGATCATCCAGAGTGAGCTTTTTCAATTGTTCCCTGATGGATTGGCGCAGTCGCGATTTATCAGAAAAATATGATACGGAGTTTGCCATTCGCCCGGGATTGAATCATGACTAAAGGGTAGTGTCCCAATTTGCCAGGAATAGTGAGCATCGCGTAAGCCTGAAGCCCGGCAAGGGATGGCTGCAACGCAATTTCATTACCCAGGTCTATCTGCCCTCTCTTTTCACACGTCGAAAGGGAATAGCACGTCAGCCGCAATTTCCACCTCTTGCACCGAACGATATTTGCCTGACTTGGATTGGGCACGCTTCGTTTTTGATTCAATGGCGGGGATGGAACATCCTTGTTGATCCGATCTGGTCTCTATGGCTAAAGATTATCAAACGTATTCGTCGTCCTGGCTTTCCTCTGAAGAATCTGCCTGCGATCGACCTTGTGCTCGTGACCCACGCCCATTTCGATCACTTGGATCGCAGAACCTTGCGGAGAATTGCTGCGTGGCAGCCCATCGTAGTACCGGACGGCGTCGGGAATCTAGTGCATGATCTTGGGTTTGACCGAGTGCACGAACTGATTCCGTGGGAGTCTTTGAGCCTGGGAGAAATAGAGGTCACTCTGACCCCATGCCACCATTGGGGAGCGCGCGTGCTCCACGATTCGCATCGGGGTTTTGGCGGCTTCCATTTAAAGCTTGGGCCAAGGACGATCTTCCATTGTGGGGACAGCGCTTATTTTCCGGGGTTCTCGGAGATCGGCGAACGTTTACCGACTGAAATCGCGTTGTTGCCCATTGGAGCCTACGATCCGCCGAGCGGTCGCGAAGTGCACATGAATCCCGAACAAGCGGTGAAAGCATTCACGGAATTGAAAGCGCACGTTATGGTCCCGATGCACTACGGATCTTTTCGATTGAGCTTCGAACCTCCAGAGGAACCTTTGCACCGTCTAAAGGCCGAGGTGCGGAAATTCGAGATGGAGGGCAAGGTGGTCGTCATGGAAGAGGGGGTGCCTACTGTTTTTTGACGATTTCCCGCAGGGAGGGATGCGCCGCCCGTCCGAACTTGCCAAGGAAAAGGTGGCGACCGAAACGGTTGGCTAGACGATGGCTCGCGGACGAGATTACCCACGCGACATGGTCGGCTACGGCCGAAAGCCGGTGTTTGCCGACTGGCCGGGAAAAGCGAAAATTGCGGTGCAGTTCGTGCTGAATTACGAAGAAGGTGCGGAAAATTGCGTCCTGCACGGCGACAAAGCGTCCGAACAATTTCTGTCCGAAATCATCGGTGCGCCAGCCTACCCTGCTCGACATCTCAGTATCGAGTCGATTTTCGAGTATGGATCTCGGGCTGGGGTCTGGCGGATTCTGCGCGAATTTGAGCGCCGCCGGCTGCCGTTGACAATCTTCGGCGTATCCATGGCCCTCGAACGCAACCGGGAAGTGACATCTGCGTTCGTTGAACTAGGGCACGAAATTGCTTCCCACGGCTGGCGGTGGATCCACTACCAGGAGATCGACGAAGAGACTGAGCGAGAGCACATGCGAGTGGCCTGTGAAATTATCCAGCGTTTGACCGGTGAGCCGCCTCGGGGCTGGTATACCGGACGGGATAGCCCTAATACTCGCCGCCTTGTTGTCGAGCATGGCGGTTTTCTGTATGACGCTGATTATTACGGGGATGACTTGCCATTCTGGACGGAAGTCGCGACGGCGCGCGGCGAAGTGTGGCCGCACCTGGTTATACCCTACACCCTGGACGCGAATGACCTGCGGTTCGCCGCGCCACAGGGGTTCAACACGGCTGAACATTTTTTTACTTATTTGAGGGATTCTTTTGATGTGCTGTACGCCGAAGGGGAGGAGACTCCGAAGATGATGTCGATTGGGATGCACTGTCGACTTCTGGGCCGCCCCGGACGGTTTATGGCGCTCCAACGATTTTTGGATCACATCGAAAAATATGATCGCGTGTGGGTCTGTCGCCGGATCGACATTGCTCACCATTGGCACAGTCGCCATCCGTTTAAACAACGAGCATAGCTATTATCTATTACTAACTTCCTAACAAAAATCTAACTTATGGCGAACGTCGGATTTATCGGGCTCGGGATTATGGGTGGACCCATGGCGCTAAACTTACAGAAAGGCGGTCACCATCTTTTCCTGTACAGCCGCAGCGGAGTAAAAGAGAAAGCGCTGCTGGACAGCGGGGGACCCGAGTGCGCCTCTCCAGCCGAGGTCGCAAAAAAGGCCGAATTCATCATCACTATGCTGCCCAATACCCCTGACGTCGAAGCAGTCCTGTTCGGGGAGAGAGGAGTTGCGTCCGGACTAGATCCAGCCCCGCCTTCGTTACCTGAAGATGGCAGCCCTTCGAGCGCAATGGGTGCGGGCCGGGCAAAAGGGAAACTGGTCATCGACATGAGCTCGATCTCGCCCTTGGCGACTAAGACTTATGCCGCCCGCATTCGCGAACTTGGCGCCGATTACCTTGATGCTCCGGTGTCCGGCGGCGACGTGGGCGCGAAGAATGCCACTCTTACAATTATGGTCGGCGGCAGCGAAGAAGCCTTCGCCCGCGCCAAACCTCTTTTTGAGTTGATGGGTAAAAACATCACTTTGGTCGGCGCCAACGGGGACGGACAGACGACCAAGGTGGCTAACCAGATTATCGTAGCCCTAACGATTGAGGCTATCAGCGAAGCTCTGGTGTTTGCGGCCAAGGCAGGCGCAGATCCTGCCCAGGTACGCCGTGCGCTGATGGGCGGCTTTGCCTCCTCCCGGATTCTGGAGGTGCATGGGGAACGATTGTTAAAACGGAATTTCGAGCCCGGATTTCGGATCGAGCTGCATCAGAAAGATCTCAGTCTGGCCCTGGAAGGTGCAAAAGCCCTCGGCGTTTCGTTGCCGAACACGGCAACGTGTCAGGAGCTCTTTAATGCGTGCGTCGCTAACGGGCTCGCCAAGTCGGATCATTCAGCAATGGTGCGGGCTCTGGAGACGCTGGCCAACTTCACGATCCAGGGATTGCCCAAAAATTAAGTTAAGATGTGCCCGAAGAGGTAGAAGGCCTTTACCGATAGCCGTAAGTGCTCCAAAAAAGAGCGGTATGAGTAGGTAACCTGAACCATAAAACCTAAGAAAGAAATAATCACGAAAGATTAATTCATCTTATGAAACTTCACACTCATCGCTATGGAAAGGCAAAGGTTCGTGTCTTCAAAAAGCTCCAGCAAGATGGGATCCATACCCCGAAGGAACTTGAAGTCAAGACCCTCCTGGAAGGCGACTTCGGTGCTTCTTATACGAAGGACGACAACCGCCTGGTGGTTGCCACTGACACGATCAAAAACACAGTTAACTTCCTTGCTCATCAGCAATTGGGCGATGAGACCGAACCGTTCGCGATCGCGCTTGCCCAGCATTTTTTGAAGAAGTACTCACACGTCAGCTCGGTCACGATAGAAACCTTTGAGCGGATCTGGGAGCGGATGACGGTCGATGGCCAGCCTTCCTCGACCAATTTTATCAGTGGCGGCAAGGGCGTACCCTGGACGCGGACTATTGCTGACTCGAATGCGATCGAAACGACGTCTGGCATTCGCGACCTTGTCGTCCTGAAGACGTCCGGTTCGGCCTGGGAGCGTTTTTGGAGGGATGAACTGACGACACTTCCCGACACAAACGATCGCCTCCTCTCGACGAGCTTAACAAGTAACTGGCTCTATGGGACTGCTCCGGCAAGTTACGCCGCAGCAAACGCGCGAATCATCGAGGCAATGCTCGGGGTTTTCGCTTCGCGGTATAGCCCTTCAGTTCAGGCCACTCTCTATCACATGGGAGAGGCTGCTCTCAAGGCCTGCTCCGAAATCAGTCAGATTAGTCTAACCATGCCGAACATCCACTACCTTCTGATCGACCTCAAACCTTTCGATCGGAAAAACAATAACGAACTTTTTGTGCCGACTGACGCCCCTCAGGGCTGGATTGAAGCTACTGTTGCACGCTAGGGATCAATGAGCAAAATGTGAAGACGATCCTGACTGCCTTGGCCAACCGGCTGGAACATGACCGGGAGACAGAGATCACTCTTGCGCTGGGCGAGATCTCTAAAATTGCGCGACTGCGACTAATGGACACTATCTCATGAAAGGAAAGCTATCGACTCACGTGTTAGACACCGCCGGAGGGCGACCCGCCGCAGGCGTCTCCATCGACGTCTGGAGCTGTCAGGAGGGTAAACGTCGTCTTCTGAAAACGGTTATAACGAATGCGGATGGACGGACAGATGAGCCGCTTTTGGTTGGAGCGGAGTTTCAGAAGGGCGAGTATGAGCTTGTCTTTCAAGTCGGTCCATACTTCGGCGCGGGCCCCGATAATTCCTTCTTAAACGAGATCCCGATCCGGTTCCGGATCTTGACTTCGGAAGAGATCTATCATGTGCCGTTGTTGGTTTCGCCCTGGGCGTATAGCACCTACCGCGGAAGTTGAATGAAGATCCAAAAACTCACTCGCGATGCGTTCGCCGCATTCGGGGACGTGATCACTAAAGAGGGCGCGCATCACTATCCTATTAACGACGGCACCACCGAGCGATTCCATGACCTGGCACAGATTGATGTGGCCGACGGTCACGGGAAGCCATTGGTTAATCTAATGCAAGGTCAGCCGCGCCAACTTCCGTTGAAGGTGACAACCATGGAACGGCATCCGCTCGGCAGTCAGGCATTCATTCCGCTTTCGCAAAATCCCTACCTGGTGCTGGTCGCGCCTCGCGGCGAGTTTAAACCTCTGAGTTAAACGCCTTCCTGGCGCAAGCCGGCCAGGGGATAAATTACGCAAAGGGAGTGTGGCACCATTGCATTGGTCGCACTCTATGAAGTGAGTGAATTTATCGTCATCGATCGCGGCGGATCCGGGTCGAACTGTGAAGAAGTGCGGTTGGCGGAACCGATGACTATTTCCGAAGAAGACTTGTCCGCCGTCGAAGCGTGTTGAAGATGCGTTTCCTACCTGGCTAGCCTAGAGGCTGTTGCGAAAGTGGTTACTAATGCCTGCTCGCTAAGGGACATCGACCAAATCCGGGCGTCCAGACCGCGAAGCGGTCTAACAGATTAGCCCAGTGGCTTTAGCCCTGGGTAGACGTCAAAAGACGATGCGCCCTGAAAGCAGCTGCAACCCGGCCTCGCGGGTGGTTTTCAGAAAAGGAACACGTTGGCAATTCCACCATGTTCCTCACGAGGGCGCTAGTCTCCCTTTATAATTCGCAGAAGTAAACAGAAGGGGTTGGCGGCGGATAACGCCGACGTGCAAGCCGTAAGCTGCGGGAGGAACTGACCGCAGACGACACGCGTTGCGATTGATACGGCCTGACGTTCGAAGCTCAGTTGCCAGCCCCGTCCTTTGCCTCTCGTTCGGCTATCGGCTCATGGACGACAGATCCAAAGGAGTAAACTCTGGTTCTGTTACGGCG
>Ga0306922_10005689_pt1 | contig 11916 bp, 16 predicted proteins | sample sta12Cox44000082_FD_203758 | JGI IMG/M metagenome (GOLD analysis project Ga0306922, IMG submission 203758) | Lab enrichment of tropical soil microbial communities from Luquillo Experimental Forest, Puerto Rico - statoxic.12C.oxic.44.000.082 (v2)... | ecosystem: Environmental > Terrestrial >... | reverse complement strand
CCGCATTTCTCTTATCGGATCGATCCTCCTTCTGCACCGGGGGTGACTATCTGGTGGACGGCGGCCTGTTGGCGGGGATTGGTGTGCAATGATTGGCGATCCGGTCTGCGTAGCACCCGCTGGCGACGTGTGTGGCGAAGGAGTTGTCTGGCACGCCGCTCACAACGCCGTCTATTGGAGCGACATCAACCGGTTTCTGATCCATCGCCTGAGCCTGGCCGATTCTTCTGTTCGCAGTTGGATTTTTGAAGAACCGGTCACCGCACTTTGTCTCACCGATCGCGACGACGTGCTGGAGGTGGTGCTGGGGTCCAGCGTGATTCTCTGGGAGCCCGGCAGGGACCTCCGCCACGACGCCCTATTTCGTCTGGACGGATGGCCTTCAGTTCGCTTGAATGAAGCACGACCAGATCCGCGCGGTTCGCTCTGGGCTGGCTCCATGCGCAACAATGTGCACCCGGACGGCTCCTCTGGCGAAGTCGGGGGGCAGGACGGCATTTTGGTTCGCATCGATCCGAATGGCCGAGCCACCTGCTTCCGGGAGAAAATTGGAATTTCCAATACACTGGCCTGGAGTCCCGACCAGCGCCACTTCTATTTTGGAGACACGCTCGCCAACGTCATTTGGGTCTACGATTACGATGCCTCGACCGGTGCGATTTCCAACGAACGTCCATTTCTGGAAGGTTTCGGGCGCGGGTATCCCGACGGTTCGGCGGTCGACTCGGAAGGTTATTTGTGGAATTGCCGTTTTTCTGGGAACTGCATTGTGCGCGTCGCTCCCGACGGAAAAATCGATCGTGTCGTGGAGATGCCCGTGAAGAACATCACGACCTGTACCTTTGGTGGCGCCGATCTGCGGACTCTTTTCGTCACCACCGCCTCTGCCGAGGCTCCGCGGGGTGATCGCCTCGCAGGGAGCTTGTTTGCGATTCGAACCGATGTGAAGGGGCAGCCGGAAAATCGTTTTTCGCTTGAACGGGCTTAGAGAATGATGGAAATGATGCCGCTGGATTTGTGCACGGAAGCGCTGCCACCGGCACGAGCTCAAATATGGTTGTAACGTAAGGAGCATTCTAGTCAGTCTTTGGTCTGCGAGAATTCTCAAGCCCCACAACTCGGACTGTAGCGATACGACTTTCACTACGAAAAGCTAATGCGAGTTTGACGTAGGCATTTTCGACGCGCTTGTATTCCCGTACTGTTAGCAGTTGAAGGCAGAATAGGGCGGGCGTATAGTAGCACCCAAGCTTCCGAACCCGCAGGATCCCAGAAAATTCGACTCGAAGGAGATAGCGATGAAGAGACGATATTGGCTTTTTTTGCAGGCGGCCCTATTGATGCCCACACTGACAATGTCGCAGAGCGTCTTCGACGGAACATGGAAGGGGGACCTAACTTCGGCAAAGTTCCCCCAGAAACCAGACGAGTACTTGCTGAAAGACGGAACCTACCAATGCAAGACTTGCGTGCCTCCCATCCAAGTGAAGGCAGACGGGCAAGACCAGAAGGTCATCGGACAACCGTACTACGACTCAGTCAGCATCAAGGTGGTGGACGACAGGACGATCGAAGAGGTGGACAAGAAAAACGGGAAGACCGTAGCTACTTCAAAAACATGGGTGTCCCCGGACGGGAACACAATGATGTTTGAGTTCAGCGATAGCAGTGCGACCAATGCGGATCCAGTGACGGGCAAAGGTAGCGAGACACGAGTGTCGAAAGGGCCGTCGGGTTCGCACGCGGTTTCTGGGTCGTGGCGCATGGCGAAATTGGACTCTTTGTCGGAAAACGGGTTGGTCATCACCTATAAGGTGACTGGCGATAGCTTGACGATGTCGACATTGAACGGACAGGGTTACACAGCGAAGTTGGATGGGACGGAGGCTCCTTACAAGGGCGATCCCGGGACGACGAGCGTGTCTGTGAAGAAAATAAGCGATCATGCGCTGGAAGAAACAGATAAGCGCGACGGGAAAGTGATCAGTGTGGCGCGATTGACGGCGTCGGCGGACGGGAAGACGATGAAGATCGCAATCGACGACAAATTGCATGGAACACAGTCCGAGTTTACGGCAACAAAACAATAAAATCGAATTGCACCGTTGATCTTCAACTTCACGGATTCAACATTGTCGGTGATGAAATCCTTGTCGAGCTTCAGCTTGACGCACATGAACTCGGCGGGAATGATGACCCGAATGTAACGAGTGTCTGACGCACCCATCCGTCCAAAATTGAAATACGACAAAGTTGCGAACCGAGACATGCACACTAGCTTCGTGGTCGAGCGCTTTCACCGTTCCATTGATACCCGCAAACCACCAATAAGGCGCCTCGTCTACGTGCGGAGTGGAGACGAAAGCATCCCAAACACCGAGGCTCAGCGGAGAATCCGTGACCTGCTTTCATCATGGAGCTGATCGACAAGAAGTGGCCGAAGTGGTTGCGGCTGCGGGCTTTGCAAAAAAGCCCCCGAGGTTGGGCGGGTCACCCCGGGGCCAACTCGAATAGTCGTTAGCAGTTAACCTCGGTAGCATCGATATGTTCCTTCAGCTTCCGCCAAGAGCTGAAGCCGTGCTCACGTGCAATTATGAACCGAGCGTGGTCCAGTGGTGGGTTGGGCGTGTCGTTAAAGGGGTCAACCGCGTGGCATCGTCTAAGTGCGGAAGGGTCTCGTCGTTGTAATCCATACACCAGGTCTCTCGCTTCTTTCTTCATATGCTCGAGAATCAGATGATGTGGCAATGTGGCACACATAAACCACCTCCCACATCAGGATGACTACCACGGTATGCTCCCTTCGGATGTGACCGTTATCACTGGGGACGTTGCCGTCTGGGCCACTTCACTTCTGGCGCGTATGCCTGCAACTCTGCTGTGTGTGAGGAACAAAGTCGATCGTTTGACTCAGCCGTGGTGACGGCTCTGTTGGGCGTTTCCTTGTGTGTCAGCCAGCAATGCTTCGACGCACTCAGGGTCGTAAACAACGGCCTCCGCCAAGGCCTGCGCCCAACACTGGTGTCGACTGGAAATTTGATAACGGCGATTTGGTCGGATCGACTCGAATCTAACGGCAGTTCACGGCGAAGTGTTCGGTCACGTTATCTGGATAGCGGCCATCGCAGCTACGCCGTGTTTCTCGGTCACCACACACAGTGACGAGAACACCTTGAGCACGCACGAAGACCGCGGACAGGATCCTTCCGCAACCCAACCACCGGAGAAGCGTTCCGCCCATGAGGCCGGCAGCGTTACACCTTCCCCTAAGAAGTCAACGTGAGAACCGCCGAGCCAGGTCATCGGCCAGGTCACCCGGAGATCCTCTGCAATCGGGTTGGCGGTCCAGCTAGGCCAAGGTGCTACTGGTTGTTCGTTCTCATCGACGTGTTTTGGTCGGAACTGGCTGGTTCCATCGCGATCAAACCCGGAGAATATGCACGGGTCGAGCGAATCGACGTTCGAGGAGAATCTGGTTTGCGCGAAGAAGCAGGCGGAGTTGCTGGGGTGACGCTGTATCGCGAAGCAGACCGCGCGTTCTCGCGAGGTGACCGCGTCCAAATTACAGCGCCAAACCGAGAACAACGTATTGCCAATCGTGAGCTAGGAACCGTCGAGAACATCGACACAAAAGGCAACCTCCGACTTCGGCTCGACTCAGGCAGCTTTGTCTCGTTCAACATTAAAGAGAATCCTCATCTCGATTACGGCTACGCGGTGACAAGCCATAGCAGCCAGGGGAGACCGCAAAGCGTCTGGTGGTGAAAAGCTTGTGAATGGCGGCTAGCCTACGTGGCTGTGTCGCGTGAACGATACGACGCGCAAATCTATACCAACGATAAAAACCAGCTTGTCGAAGGACTGGGCCGAGATGTTTCCATCGAGCCGGAACGAATGTGCGCCGACGCGCCGTCACCAGTACGTGGGGGTACCCGGAGCTGGAGCTCGAACGGGAACGAACACAGAGCTACAGCATTGATCGAAAGCTATAGGAAGGCTAGTCCAACTGAGAAACCCTGCCCATCATTTGGCTCGACGTTGAAACCCTCGGAAAATCGTGGTTAGCATGCATCCCAAAAACCCGTTCCGCATGGTGTGTGGGGGTTCGAATCATCAATCTTTCGGCGCCTTAGTTTGCACGCATACATAATATGTTTGTGGACCGGTCGAACGCACCCTCACTGATTCCACCCGCATCCTATCTGACCCGATGGTGATTTCCTGTCTGTATACGGGAATCGGAAGCTGGTCTTCCGGGTCATCTATGGTATGTAAAACACTTCCTGCCATATCGAGAAACTTGAAAACACGCGGCACTTTAACCTCCGTTTTCTCGTAACCGCCATCAGTCAACGTCGATCTCGCTCGTTCGCAATATGCATGCGTTTTCAGTATCTCTTTATCCAGGCTCAAATCCACCGCCAACTTCATTCTGCCGCGGGTTTTCGCCCAATCTGAATTGTGCGAACGGCAGCAGCCATAACACGATACGGTGGTTCCCGTATCGTGTATGGCGGTTTCCGGTAGACAAACCGCGAGTTGCGCCGCATCCGGTCTGACTGAATTTCGTTTCCAAAGACGTACCAAGAACGACGGATACACGAATTGCCCGATTGCGTCGCAATGCGCCGGTGCTACTTTTGTCGCAAGCCATGATTAGGGGCCAGAATCATCCAGGTTCCATTGGCAAGAGGGCGTGAGGCGGAAGCGAACTGGTAGGCAGCGGAAGCAGAAATCGAAGGAGAAGAACATCAAGGCGGCCCGGGAAAAGTTGCTATTCCACAATCGAATCCACAAGCAAGGGGACAACTGGCCGCGTCGCAGAGCAATCAGAGCAGTGCTGCGTGACGGTTCGTACCTCCCCTGACGGCACGCAGAGGTCTTTCATGGACCTGTCCAGGGAGGCTCTAAAGTCCTACACGCAGATGCTGTTTTGATTTGAACCGCTGTGTCTTTAGGACGCGTTCTGGTGATTCAGACGGGTGTCTACGTTTCTCGGCGACGTTTCACACTACCCTGGTGAGGATTTTGTTGGCTCGTTATGGGCGATTGCTACAGGGTTGGTAAAAATGATCGCGTTTGGAATGAAAACATTTCTGCCCTCTTTTGTGGTCACTATCGTCGCTCTTGCCTGGATATCGGATACATGCCCCTCAATGCCAGTCACGCTGACAAAATCCCCCAACTGGTAAGGCTCTTGCAACAACAAAAGAATTCCCGCCAGGAAGTTTTGTAGAATATTCTGGAACGCAAAGCCTATTGCCACGGTGCCAATACCCAGAAGCTTTATTAGGTCGGCCGCCTGGAACGATGGCGCTACGACCGAGATCGCGATTAAGAAGCCCACCACCACAAAGGTCGTATGCACGAGGCGTGCAAGCAATAGAACCATTCCCTGATGGCTGCGACGCCGCTGAACGAAGCGACGAGTCAGAGAGCTGGCAATGGCTGCCGCGACGAGGAATAGACCCAAAATTAACAGCCCCAAGATGATGTTCGGCAGGAGTGAAACGATGTCATTGATAATCTTGGCCGCGGTCCTCCATGCGATAGAAAAATTGACTTGCATATGCCCTCCCGAAAAATGAAAAGGATTCGAGGGCTGGCCATCTGTTGCAAAAGTTTCCCTTTTCTGCGAGAAGTTGCCGCTCACAACTAATGTCACCGGCCGCTGATATCGAGTGCGCAGACTGGGCACTGGCCGGGCCTACCTTGCTTCTTCGCGGAGCGACATTTTCCTCCTCTGTTTGGCCTTCCGACATTGCCGAAGGGCCAAGCTCATTGAGATCGCAAGACGTGTCAATCCGCAGTTCTTTGGCGCAATTTCGAACGCAACCATAGGTGGCAATTTCATAGTGCTCCGCCCTTTGCGCGGCGGCAAGCAAGGCCGAGTTCATAACAGTTGCCTCGGCCTCTTCACCCATGAGTTCGTTACCTTCCTAGATGATCCCCGCTGAACATTTCTTTCTAGATGGCTTCTCGCCCAATGACACCATAACTTGCTTGAGGCGTTCGGCAAGCTTGGTCGTTTGTGCCAGATGAGTTTCAAACCGGAGCGCAGTTCGCCCGAGTTGGCTCTCTTGGCAAGTTTTGGAAGAGCTTTTATCAAACGGTTTTCTACATCGTGGAGGTCGCGTAGTTCGCCAACGAATAATTCTCGGAGCGAAGGGCCCTTCATTGGCCACCTCTTTAGTTCTGCTTTGGGGACGCTCATTGCTACCCGCCTGTTTCAGAGTACGTTGAAAGGAACTGTATATATCGAATAGAGCAAAAAGATTCGGTCTTGTGTCTCTGTTCTACAGGCGCGGTATCTCACCCAGGCCGGTCCTGCTAAATGGAGAGCAAGCGTTCAAAGGTCGAGCGATGGCGACGGAATGAACATCCAGGATCTTCGGTCGAGATGTCGTCGCTGCGATCCCATTGGGGCTCGATCCCCTGGCGCTCTGTCCTGAAGCCTTCAGCAAAATGGCCGATAACTGCGGCGACGAGTTGATCGGATTCCTTGACGGAACGCTTGGGTTCGTCCACGAATTCGACCTGAATGCTTTCCCAACGGGAGCGCAGGCTCCCATCTTCGCCCGCTGAAAACGGTTTAGCAGCCGGGTCAGCGTCACTGGCTAGAATCGCTGAATGGGCCTGATGGTTCGGGCTTGATTCGCTCCTTTCGAGCTGCTCGCCGCTGAGATTTTGTGTGGGCGGGTTGCGTGTGGACTCCGGTTCGCCAGCCTCCGCCGCTGGCACGGCATTAATAACCAATCCTTCTCTGCTCGACAGGTCGTTCATTGTACTGTCCTACCGGTTTGCGTACATTCGGGCTCGCCAAGTGAGTCCTCAAACAAAGTTCGATAATGAATGATTCCTTGTCTCAGGTCCTCTGTGTCAGCTCGGCCTTGCGAATCCTTCAGCACGATTCCCGACGGAAATGTCAGCAGCCCGCTGCTCAAAATCAGCCACCGGATAGCCCTCAGCGGACACCACGCGCGCAATCAGGCGGTCCGCTTCAACCAAGCTCCCGTTTGGATCATCTACAAATCGGCCTTGAACCTCACACCAAGCTTCGAGAAGGCGTTCTGCAGAAGACACAGTGTGGACGTGAAGGCGCTTCGGCCTTTTTGCGCGGTGCTCAAGCGCGGATTTGACTCTCCAACGATCTCCTATTTCGGCCACTGCGAGCGAGTACTCTGGACCGAAGCGCTTTCGCAGGCGTTGAGAGCGACGCTGAAAGAGACACGCAAGATCGATACCAATAACTATTCCTACGACCAGGGCGATCGCGATTGTTACTGCGCTCATGTCATTGACCTCCTATTGGTCAAAGCCTAGTTCCGCGAGGGAGATGCGCCAATAGCAAAACCGCAAACAGGGTCAAAAAGACGTAGAAAATGAATTGGGCAGTACCGGAGGCAGTAGCGGCGATCCCGCCAAAGCCCAGCACCCAGCGATCAACGCGACGATAAAAAATCCAATCGGCCAGCGCAGGTCGATACCTCCAAACAAGAGAGAAGAACGCACGGAGCCGTTTTCTAGGCTCGAATTGACGCCTCCTGTCGTCATCTGATCTCAGTGGGCCAAACCACTCCATACCGCAGCTCCCCTAAATGCCAGAGAAACAAACTGTAGCGGCCAGCTGCTCATTCTTGTGGCTCAGGGGTCCAGATGATCGCCGTGGACAGCATCCGATCTTGCGTTTGCGCTTGAAACCCTTCAGCGATGCCAGCAACACAACGAGTCCACGCGCAAGAGTGGGCAGAACTTCAAGCAGCAAGCCCGTGTGGCTCGGCACCGCTGCGGGACCTGTTGTCCTCGCTGTTGCTCTTGTTTTTTTGTGGGCGTGCCGGAGGTAGAAGCGATAGCCCAACTCACGGTGTGATGGCCTTGCGAAGGGCGTCCACAACAGCCTGCAGACCGACGGGCCGAGGATCTACTTCAACGAAGGCAAATAGGGCGCTTCGCCTGATCATAAATCGCTGTATTACACGACCGGCGAAGCGAACCCAGAGCTCGTGCGATTCGGTCTCGATGATCACAAATCGTAAAGCCTGCACGGAGAACTGGATACACGTGCGCGGCAACGTGTCCGAAGCGTCCGACTCTCAGGATGGACGTGGTGGCAGCAACAGTTCTGATCTACCTATGTTCCGATTTTTCGACTTGGTCATGGAGTCATTTTCGTGGCGGGGTTCTTGTCCTGACGGCTCTCCGGCGAAAATTCCACGGCTCGCCGTCCCCGTCAACCGACTCTATATCGGTCTCAACAAACGGAATCTCACGAAATCCCTTTACCTGGATGAGGCAACCCTCGCTCGCGACCGCTTGCGCAAAGACTCTACCGTCCTTGAGTTTTACCGAAACAAACTGGAAGCCGAAGTCTTTCAGGTCATCCTGCTTCAAACGCTTCAGGCTTTCAGGTGGAATCGGCACTAGCTTCTTCATGCGTACCTCGGCGAGACTCTCCGACAACGAACCGGCCTTGTCAACAAAGGATTTGGGTTGATGGTACCGTGACCTACTTGTCCGATTACCGGACTCCAGGAACTCGCTGATAAGTCTTTTGAAAGCAAGAAATCGTTTTAGAAAAGTTCCTGGCACTAGCGACGTGCCGACCGGACTCAAAGGTCGTCGTGATTTCCGGCTGTGGGGCGTTTCCAGACCGGCAGTGATTGGTTCTGCTGGCATTCTTCCTGTAAACATCCCGACAATACTGCATATGCATTTGTGTCGCGCACTAGCCGTACCAACGGGTCCGCTGAAATCCATTCGGGAGACTTGTCGCATGGAAGCGAGAAGTCCGCAACGTGAGTACAGACCAATAGCCGCTTCAATTCAGGCATGCCGGAGAAGCAGAGTAAGCAACGACTGGCCCCGATATAGCCCTAGGCTGAGGACCGACGTGTCCGCCGGGCAAGATCTGGTCATGACCGTCGAGGCTTTTGGAAGCATCCCTGCGGCTCTCGAATGGGACCGATCCTGAATCGTTTCAGGCGGTATCGTTATAAACTTCGTTCTACCCCGAAGTCACCAGCGTATGCCAAAGGTAAGCGGAAGAATGTTCGTTGACACCCTGTTGTAGCTAGCGTGATGGTATCTTACCTCAGCGTACAGCTTCGTACGCCCCTCGCCGAGACGGTACGTGAGACCGCCGCCGATATTTTCGCCAAACGCGTTGGAGCTTGTGCTTGACGTGACGATGTTCACCGATCCGAGCGTGCAGCCAAACCACCATGACCAGTAAGGGGTGCAGATGACTGCCACGCCGGGCGTGGTCGTTTCACCCGAACGGTGATACCAACCGATTCCGCCGATGGCGTACGCTCCGAATTTCCTCCCAATCGGGAAGTTAAATATGGGATTGAAAGTCAACGCGTATTGCCGTGCACTTGCGCCGGGTGTCTGTAGAAGCTGCAGGGTGTGAGAGTTGATGGGCAAGTCTTGCCACATGAATTCTGCGTCCACGCCGAACCTCGGTGTGAAGGCATATCCGCCGCCGACAACGATATTCGCCCCGTTATTGACAAAGGAACCTAAGTTACTCTGGGGGAAGCCGACCCCGCCACCGACGCTGAAGAGAAACCTGCTGTCGTCTTGCGCATGTGCTGAGGCCACACCAGCAAGAACAACGATCAGCGCGAAGAAAAGACGTACACGAAGCATGATCACCCTCCTAAAGGAAGAGTACACGTCGAATCTTCTTTCTAAAGCTGTCAAGAGTGACAGGCGAAACTAACCGTGAGGTGGGTACTATGAGCCACTTTCCCAGTGTCCTACCGCTCCGCTAGTCAGTGGTCGAATTTATGAAGTCTGAGAACGTGCTTCCTATTTCAGAGCAGTTAGTCTGCCAAGGATCCGTCCAATTTCCTTTCTGTTAAGTTAAGGGCAGAATAAGTGGCGCGTTTGGCTCGTAAGCGATACCAGTAGCGGTATTTATAATTTTTGGCCGATCTACCTACTAACCAGAAGGCCGGAAGTTCGATTCTCTCAGGGCGACAACAATGCCAACTGCACCAGCTTCTTTCGGACATTGAAAAGGAAGGACACTGATGCGAAGGATGTGACGTACTCCGTTCCGTCAACGGAACGGCTTCTAAATGCAAAACATTTCTCGCGACTGCCACCGAAGAGTGTTGCCCGGCAAGAGGCACTCTGGCAGGACACTTTACGCGAAGGCTCAGTCCGAGCCCTATGCCAGGGAAGAGCAGCGGGCTTACCTGCCACTTCGCGGCGTTCATCGATGCCTACTACAACAGGGTATGACTGCATTCGGCGCTGGGATATCGTGTACCAGCGGAATTTTGCAAGAGGAAGCCCACGAGAGTCTGGGAAGAGTGCATGTCAGACGAGCTTGGCGTGACTCTGCTTTGGATGGACTCGAATTTGGCGAACAGATCGAGACTCGTTCGAGTCTTCAAGACGCCCGAAGCGGGGAACCGGATGCCTCTCTGTTGGCGGTCCCATCTGGGGACAAAGTCACTGCCCGGTAGTACTCAGGGGTTGAGGTTAAACTGCGTCCTTTCCAAAAATATGTTTGCCATGCGTGGACCCAATGAAGTAATCAGGAGTACGACGAGGGGGACAGGCTCAAGCACAGGGCATTTGGGCGCTGCAACGGTCGCGACTGCTATTCCGAGCACAACTGCCGGTTTGATGGGTGGTCCGGTCCAGAATTGCAAAAGCTCTTCGAGACCGTGGAAGAGATGAAGAAGGACGCCGAGCCAATTCACTTCGTCGACCGCGTTCGAAAAATCGGCGGATTCTACGAGCAACTGCTCACCGTCGATTAGCAAGCAGCGGACGCGACAACTTGATGCGCAAACAATGGGAGGTCCGATGCCATTCTCTCGCTCACAGACGTACCTGACTCGTGTGTTCGTCGCATCCGCGCTGCTGTGGACCACTTCCGCATCCGTGTTGGCGCAGCAGAAGCCTGGGCAAGCGGCCGCTGCCGAGGACAACCCGTGTCCTAACGACGACAGCGGGCTGGCGTTGCCTCCTGGCTTTTGCGCCACCGTTTTCGCCGACAACATCGGCCACGCACGACACATGGTCGTCGCTTCAGACGGAGTCGTCTACGTCAACACATGGTCCGGCCGTTACTACGGCAACGATACGCCGCCTGCCGGTGGATTCCTAGTGGCTTTGCAAGACAAATCCGGATCAGGGAAGGCCGGCACGATCGAACGGTTTGGAGAGACCGTTCAGACGGGTGGGGCCGGCGGCACGGGAATCGGACTTTATAAAGGTGCGCTGTACGCGGAAATCAATGACCGGATCGTCCGTTACACCTTGCCCGCGGCCGCTATTCTTCCGACCAATTCGCCGGAAATTATCGTCTCCGGTTTGCCGCTAGGCGCGGATCATCCCATGCACCCGTTCATCATCGACGCACAGGGCTCTCTGTATGTTGATGTGGCGAGCGCGACGAATTCCTGCCAGGAGAAGAATCGTACGCTTAAGTCGCCTGGCCTCTCTCCGTGCGTTGAGCTCGAAACGCGCGGTGGCATTTGGCGCTACGACGCAAACAAGACCAACCAGACGTTTTCTCCCGCGGATCGGTACGCAACCGGTATTCGGAATGGTGAGGGCTTCGCCATTGATTCGAACGACCGGATTTTCGTCACGCAACACGGCCGTGACCAACTCCACACAAATTGGCCCGAGCTCTACAAACCCGAGGAGGAAGCCACGTTGCCGGCCGAAGAAGTGGTGCTGCTGAAACAGGGAGGGGACTACGGTTGGCCGTTTTGCTACTATGACACGTTCCAGCAAAAGTTGGTGCTCGCCCCGGAATACGGGGGCGATGGTGGAAAGAAAGTGGGGGAGTGCACGAACAAGCTCCCACCGGCGGCGGCTTTTCCCGCGCATTGGGCTCCGAACGCGATGGTTCGCTATGACCAAAAGCAATTCCCGGCGCGCTATCGA
>Ga0306922_10005686_pt1 | contig 11918 bp, 11 predicted proteins | sample sta12Cox44000082_FD_203758 | JGI IMG/M metagenome (GOLD analysis project Ga0306922, IMG submission 203758) | Lab enrichment of tropical soil microbial communities from Luquillo Experimental Forest, Puerto Rico - statoxic.12C.oxic.44.000.082 (v2)... | ecosystem: Environmental > Terrestrial >... | reverse complement strand
GCCTATTCCTTCACCTCGATCGCGATCGTCGACGCCATCAAGGCGTTCGAAGGCCCGGTCATCGAGGTGCATGTTTCCAACATCCACGCCCGCGACGAGCATCACCGGCACTCGAAGATTTCCCACTCCGCGACAGGCGTGATCTGCGGGCTTGGCCCTCATGGCTATATTGCCGCGATGCGCGCGCTCACCGAGATGCCGAAAAAAGCCCGATCGAACGTTTGATCGCTACGGCGTCACCGGCGATCCCTTCGGCAGGACGATGCCCTTCCCCGCGGCCACCTGGCGCAAAAGATCGGGGGAATCGGAAATAATTCCGTCCACGCCCATCTCGATCATGCGCACCATGTCGGCCGGCTTGTTCACCGTCCAGACGACGACCTGAAGGCCGAGCACATGGGATTCGGAGATCAGAGCCGGAGTGACATCGCCGAAATAGGGCGACCAGATCGCGCCGCCCGCGGCCTTGATCGTGCGCGGAAGCGATTGGCCATGTTTGGCGGGATTGAAGCCTGCGGTCCACACGGTTGCGTTGTCGAGCAAAACTGTCGGCGCCGATCCTGCCTGGATGGTCAGATACACCGTCGGGATCCCGGGAGCGAGCTTTTGCACAAGCTGCAGCGTCCGCCAGTCGAATGACTGCACGATGACGCGGCTTTCGAACTTTTCCGAACGCACTAGATCAAGGAGCAACGCGACAAAGCGCTCGGGCTCCGGCGATTCCTGCGGATGGTTCGGGTCGATCTTGGTTTCGATATTGAGCCGCACATGGCCGTCGCCGGACTTGCGCACGAGGTCGATGACCTCTTTGAGGGTCGGGATCCTCGTCTGCGGCACGGCACGCTGGTCCGGAAATTGCGCGGCATATTTGCTGCCGGGCCGAATCTGGCCGACGTCGAATTTCCTTACCTCCTCCAGCGTGAGCCGGACAAAGAGCGTGCCTGGCGAGGCGACATATTTGCCATCAGCGCCGCGGGCGAGATCGGGGTTGAGACCGCGTTCATGGGAGACGACGATCACACCGTCGCGCGTCACGCCGATGTCGAGCTCCAGCGTGTCGACGCCAAGCGAAAGCGCGTTGGCAAAGGACGGAAGCGTATTTTCCGGAAGCAATGCGCGTCCGCCGCGGTGGGCTTCGATGTCGAACGCCATGACGTCCCCGCCGTTGAGGAGAAAAAATGCCGCGAGCGCGGCGCGATGGACCAAACCCATGAGCGATCCTCCGCCGCGTGATCGGATGATCTCACCTTGCGCCGAACGTCGTCTTTCCGAACAGCTCTTTTTGCGTCGACGGCTGCGAGCGCCAATATTGCGGCGGCGCAGACACTTGCCCGCCGAGTTCGGCCGCGGTGTGCCAGGCCCAGCGCGGGTCGTAGAGCATGGCGCGGGCGAGTGCGACCATGTCGGCCTTGCCGGATGCCACGATCTCTTCGGCCTGTCCCGCCCCCGTGATCAAGCCAACCGCGATGGTGGTCACACCGGTTGCCTTCTTGACGGCTTCCGCGAACGGCACCTGATAGCCCGGCGAAAGCGGGATCTTCTGCAACGGCGAGACGCCGCCGGAAGACGCATCGATCCAGTCGACGCCGCGCTTTTTCAGTTCTCGTGCGTATTCGATGGTCTGTTCGAGATCCCAGCCGCCCTCGACCCAATCCGTCGCCGAAACCTTGACGCCGACCGGTTTATTGTCGGGGACCACCTCGCGTATCGCGTCGAACACTTCGAGCGGGTAGCGCATGCGGTTCTGCAGCGACCCGCCATACTGATCGGTGCGCTTGTTGGCGATCGGCGACAGAAACTGATGCAAGAGATAGCCGTGCGCGCTGTGCACCTCGATTGCATCGATGCCGAGCCGCATTGCGCGCCTGGCGGCGTCGACAAAGGCCTCGCGCACGCGCTTCAAGCCTTGCGCATCGAGCGCGCGCGGCGGCAACTCGCCTTCCTTGTGCGGCACGTCGGAAGGTCCTTCGGTCCGCCAGCCGCCCTCGGCGAGCGGAATCTGTTGCCCGCCATGCCACGGCTTGTGGCTCGATCCCTTGCGGCCGGCATGCGCCAACTGCATTGCCACCGCGATGTTCGAATGCTTGCGGACCGAGGCGAGAATCGGCTTCAGCGCAGCTTCGGTGGTGTCGTTCCACAGGCCGAGGCAGCCGGGCGTGATACGGCCGGCCGATTCGACATGGGTCGCCTCGATGCAGAACATCGCCGCGCCCGACAGCGCGAGCGAGTTGATATGGGTGAAATGCCAGTCATTGGCTTCGCCGTTCTCGGCCGAATATTGGCACATCGGCGCCACCATGATGCGGTTGGAAAGCGCAAGGTCACGCAAGCGGATCGGGGAAAACAGGGCGCTCATGGAGGTGTCCTGAAAATGGGTTTGCACCGGTCCGGAGTTCTATACCTTGCCGCCTGCCGCAGGTCGAATGCTCGCAAGGGCGAGGCACCCGACAGGATTTCAGGGCTTGATCCAGCGCGCGCGGTGAATGTCACGAGCTGGTCACGCCGGTCGAGCACGAGGCCAAGGCCTGATCGGAGACGCTTGGATGTCCGGTTTCGGGGGCAGAGCGGACTTCCGCTTAGACCCGGCGAATGTCTGCTTATGACCCACAGCTGACATCGTGTCACAAGCCGACAATCTCGGTTGTGCTACTTTGTACTGCACTATGCCTTGGGGCTGGACGCTGTTGGACGATGCGAGGCTCCCTGCGGTGCTCAAGGCTCAAAACAGGAGGATACCATGCGCGTTGGAATAGCACTTGCATCTTTAGCGTTGGCTTTTTCAATTGGTTCATACTCTTCTTTACCCGCGTTTGCGCAACATCACGCCTCCAAGCAGGCGGCTAAACAACCAAAAACCGATGCAGAGCTGATGGCCAGCGCGATGTCTGCCGCCCCTTCAACCGTTTCTAAGGATGCTACCGTCGTGGCTGTCGGGAGTGACGGCAACCTGCGAACGGTGCGACAGGGTCAAGGAGCCTTTACATGCGTTCCCGATGATCCGAACACGCCGGGAGTTGATCCGATGTGCCTGGACCGAAACGCGTTTGAATGGTTCAAGGCGCTTCTGGCCCACGAAAAGCCACCAGAGGGAAAAGTATGGCTCGCCTACATGTTGAAGGGCGGCTCTGATGCGAGCAATGAAGACCCCTTCGCAAGCGAACCGCAAACGGGCAAGAAATGGGTGCAAACAGGACCGCACGTAATGATCGGCGGACCGGGGATCACCAAGCTGCTGGACAGTTATCCCGCAACCGCAGACAACACGCGCAAACCGTACATTATGTTCGGTGGGACGCCTTACGAGCACGTCATGTTCCCCGTGCAGTAGACGAGCGTCGTAACAAGGCGTGAGTTAGGTGGCGCGCGAGGTCGCGGGGCTAGTCCCGGCGCGCGCACCGGGCGCTCACGCGACCCACTCAAGCCGATCTCGCCTCTCAATGGGGCCGCAAACTTATTTTACGCGCAACGGGCCACGTCAGGTTTTGGCCCTTAGCGGACATCCTTTCGCGCTTCTGCGATGTCCGCTACTTAGGCTGAAGCGGACATCGCTTAGCCCGCCTCGTCTATGCGTTGTTTCGATGTCGCCGCGAGACACTGGTAACCGCGCCGACCGCATCACCGGCCTTCCTATCGAGCGATCAGCGCAAATCTCTGTTCCTGACACTGCACGGTCACTGACGCCAATCAACGTTGATAATACTAGGTTTTTTACGCTTTACAGCATCCGCGATAGGGCACGTGGGTGGTTTCGATTCCCGCGGCGAGGCGAAACTTTTCCGCACTGATATGTGTCGCACTGCCGACGCCGACCGAGCCGAATGCGATCGCGCCAGGCCTTGCCCCGGCATCGGCAATGAAGTCGGCCACGGTTTTCCACGGTCTCGTCACCGGCACGATCATCACATTGGCGCTGACGCCGATCATCAGCGCCGAAGCGAGGTCCTTCGCGACGTCGAAAGTCAGTTTGGGATAAATCGCCGGCGAGATCGCAAGCGCCGAGGACTGGGCGAGAATGTTGTAGCCGTCCGGCTCCGCTTTCGCGACCAGCGCAGTGCCGAGCGTGCCGCCGGCACCGGGGCGATTTTCGACCACGATGGCCTGGCCAAGCTCGGCCGAAAGACGGTCGAACACCACACGCGGCACGACGTCGGCGGCACTTCCGGCGCCGAACGGAATCGTCGCCTTGATCAGGCGCGACGGCCAGTTTTCCGCCCGCGCGGCCGCAGCCGCGAAAACGAGCCCCAGGACGATCGTCCATCGCGCCGCTTGCTGCATCAACCACTCCGTTTCACCTCGCCACGTGGCAACGCCGAGCTGCTAACAAGAACCACGCCGTCTGACAAATGTTACGCCTGCGAACGAAGAACACGACAAAGAGACTCACTCAGCGAGCGTAAATTGCAGAATCAGGTTGCGTTGGATCGGCGAAAAATTGTCGTCCGACACCATGGTCAGCACCGTCTTGCCGTCCGGCGTCACATGCGCGTCGATGCCTTCCATGTTGTCGATCTCCTGACCGAGATCGGCCTCGAAGATGGACGGGCCGTCGATCACGGCGCCCGGCGCCACCGATCCAAGCGCGATGCGCCGGATGCGGATGTCGAGCCCGGAAATCCAGGAGAACTTTCGCTCCAGGATCAGGAGCTCGCCGGATGCCAGCAGCACCGCATCGCTGACATCGAAATTTCCGGTGCGGCGAACGCTGAACTGCCCGGGCGTCGGGCCGCCGACCAGAAAGGCAATGAGATTGCCCTTGGCGTCGAGGCCGCGTTCGGAGATCGCGATCAGCGTGCCCGCAAGCGGCATGCCCTTGGGCACGAACACCAGCGCCTCCAGTCCCTTGTTGAACGGCAGCCGGCTCGCCTCCGGAGGCAGCGGCACAATCTCGCCCCGCGAGCGCGTAAATCCCTTGCTGAAATCGAAGCGCAGCACCTGGTTGACTCGCTCGAGACCGATGTAAACGAAGGAGCCATCGAGTGCGATCGATTCCGAATCGAACCAGCCGCGCGTCTGGATAGGCTTGCCGTCCGGCCCCAGCATCGGCGCCGCCTCGACTTCCGCAAGTCCGATCATCTCGCGACCCTGATAGAGGATGCGGCCGGTAAGCCAATTTCCGTGGTCGCTGAATGAAATGAAGCGTTCCCCATTGAGGTCGAGGCGTATGCCGGACAGCCCGCCAAAACCCCGGAAAGGAGACGTAAGCACCAGCCCGCTGCGATATTCCAGCGCACCGAACCGCACGCGCGCGTGGTCGTTGCGGTCGAACGAGGCGATTGGCCGCGCGTGGACCTCAATCGATACCGGAGATGGAACGGAAAATACGTCCGGCGGAATCGGCTTTGCCGGCGAGCGCGTTGTGGCCTGCGCCCATACGAGGTCGGAAATGGCGATGGTCGAAAGCCCTGCCGCCGTCGATTTGAGAAAACGGCGGCGGGAGAAAGCCGTCTGTTCAGCCGGGATCGGCCTCATTTTGTCACTAATGCAGGCGCCGCCGCGTTCCGTTGTGGGCGGGCGCGGCCCCGTGGGTCTCGCTGAAGAGCTCGGCGAGCTTTTCGGTGATCGCGCCGCCGAGTTCTTCGGCATCAACGATGGTGACGGCACGGCGATAGTAGCGGGTGACGTCGTGACCGATGCCGATGGCGATCAGCTCGACCGGCGATCGGGTCTCGATCTCCTCGATGACATGGCGCAGATGCCGTTCCAAATAGTTGCCGGGATTGACCGACAGCGTCGAATCGTCGACCGGCGCGCCGTCCGAAATCATCATCAGGATCTTGCGCTGCTCGGCGCGGCCGAGCAGCCGCTTGTGCGCCCAGTCCAGCGCTTCGCCGTCGATGTTTTCCTTCAAGAGGCCCTCGCGCATCATCAGGCCCAGATTCTTGCGTGCCCGCCGCCATGGCGCGTCGGCCGATTTATAGATGATGTGGCGGAGATCGTTGAGCCGGCCGGGATTGGGCGGCTTGCCGGCGGCAAGCCAGGCCTCGCGCGACTGACCGCCCTTCCAGGCGCGGGTCGTGAAGCCGAGAATCTCCACCTTGACGCCGCAACGTTCCAGCGTGCGCGCCAGGATATCCGCGCAGGTCGCAGCCACCGTGATGGGGCGTCCGCGCATTGAACCCGAATTGTCCAGGAGCAGCGTCACCACGGTGTCGCGGAAGGTCGCTTCCTTTTCGCGCATGAAGGAGAGCGGATGATAGGGGTCGGTCACCACTCGCGACAGTCGGGCGGGATCGAGAATGCCTTCCTCGAGATCGAATTCCCAGGCGCGGTTCTGCTGCGCCATCAGGCGGCGCTGCAGTCGATTGGCAAGACGCGCAACAATGCCTTGCAGATGCGCCAGTTGCTTGTCGAGATAGCTGCGTAGGCGCTCCAGCTCGTCATGATCGCAGAGGTCTTCGGCTGCGACCACTTCGTCGAATTTCGGCGCGAAGGCATGATATTCGGGCCCGCGCGGTTCATTGGCGCCCCGCGTATTCGGCCGCGTCGCTTCGCCTGGCGTTTCGTCGTCGCCGAGTTCGCCGTCATCGAAGGTATCGCTGCTGGAAGCCTGCGCGCTCTCCATCGCGCTTTCCGACATCTCGTCGGTCGTCGCCTCGGCCTGGTCGGCGCTCATTTCCTGCGCGGCGTCGGAATCGGGCGAACCCTCCGCGCCGGACTGGTCGTTTTCGCCGTCGCGATTGTCGTCCTGGTCTTCATCCTCGTCGGCATCGGCGTTGCGGTCGTCGCCGAGATCGAGCGCGGACAACAGGTCGTGCACCGCGTCGCCAAACCTCGCCTGATCCTCGGCCACGCGGTCGAGCCGGTCGAGCCGCGCGCCGATCTTGTCTTCCAGAATCGGCCGCCACAGGTCGACCATCTTGCGCGCCGCCGCGGGCGGCGCCAGTCCGGTCAGCCGCTCGCGCACCAGCATGGCGAGAGCATCCGACAGGGGCGCGTCAGCCCTATCGGTGATCTCATCGAACTTGCCGCGATGGAAATGGTCGTCGAGCATCGCGGTGAGATTCTTCGCAACACCCGACATTCGCCGCGAGCCGAGCGCTTCGACGCGTGCCTGCTCGACGGCCTCGAACACGCCACGCGCCTGCGGATTTCCCGGCATCAGCTTGCGATGCACCTTCGGATCGTGACAGGCGAGCTTGAGCGCGATCGAATCGGCGTGTCCGCGCACGATGGCTGCATCGCGTCGGTTCATCTTGCGCGCGGGCTCAGGCAGCCGCGCCTTGCCCGGGGCCAGACCCGGTCGCTCGGCCGCGAACGTCACTTCAAGCTCGGGTTTCTTCGCAATCGCCCGCAGGCAGCCGGTCACCGCGCGCTTGAACGGCTCGGTCGGCGCTTCCTTCGGCCCGGAGCGGAATTTCGAATTGGTGGTCATCGCGGTCCTTCTGGCGCCCGTTCCCTACAACGCCTTGGTCAACCAGTGACGCGTCACGCCGCCGGGATAGCCGTCGATCGTTCCGAACGCTTCGTAGCCCAGCGCCCGGTAGAAATCCGGCGCCTGGACGCTCATCGTATCAACATAACTCCGTACCGCGCCAAAACGCCGCGCTTCGTCTTCGATCTTCCTGATCAATGCGGTGCCGTGACCTCTGCCGCGAAATCGCTCCTCGATCCAGAACAGCTGGATAAACAAAACCGTCATCCAGACTTCGCCCACGATGCCGCCGACGATCTTGCCTTTTTCCCGAAGCGAAACCGCGAAGCGGCGATATTTTTGCCGCGCCATCTTCTGTTCGTTGTAGCGAATAAGCCCGCCGAGGACCGCGCGCTTGGTCTCGCCGATCGTGCGCTCGACGGCAATCGCCGGCATGGATCAGCTCAGGGCCACGTTGACCGCGGATTCCGCAAGCTCCGCGTTGAAGCAGCGCTGATAGAATTCCGCCACCAGCGGCCGCTCCAGCTCGTCGCACTTGTTGAGGAAGGTGACGCGGAACGCAAAACCGATATCACCGAAAATCTCGGCGTTCTCAGCCCAGGTGATGACAGTGCGCGGGCTCATGACCGTCGACAAGTCGCCGTTGGCGAAGGCGTTGCGGGTGAGATCGGCGAGCCGCACCATCTTGTTGACGATGTCGCGGCCTTCCTGCGTGCGGTAGTGACGGGCTTTCGCCAGCACGATCTCCACTTCTTCGTCGTGGGCAAGATAGTTGAGCGTGGTGACGATCGACCAGCGGTCCATCTGGCCCTGGTTGATCTGCTGGGTGCCGTGATAGAGGCCGGATGTATCGCCAAGACCGACCGTGTTGGCCGTCGAGAACAGCCGGAAGGCCGGATGCGGCTTGATCACCTTGTTCTGGTCGAGCAGCGTCAGCCGGCCCGAAACCTCGAGCACGCGCTGGATCACGAACATCACGTCGGGACGACCGGCGTCATACTCGTCGAACACCAGCGCGACATTGTGCTGGAGCGCCCACGGCAAGATGCCGTCGCGGAATTCGGTGACCTGCTTGCCGTCCTTGATGACAATGGAATCCTTGCCGACCAGATCGATACGGCTGATATGGCTGTCGAGATTGACGCGCACGCACGGCCAATTGAGCCGCGCCGCCACCTGCTCGATATGGGTCGACTTGCCGGTGCCGTGATAGCCGGTGACCATGACGCGCCGGTTCTTGGCAAAGCCTGCGAGGATGGCGAGCGTGGTGGCGCGGTCGAACCGGTAATCGGCGTCGACATCGGGCACATGGGGATCGACTTCGGAGTAGGCCGGCACCTCAAGATCGCTGTCGATGCCGAAAACCTGTCGCACCGACACTTTCATATCGGGCAAACCGGCGACTTCCTCAATTTTGGTCAGGGCGGCGGTCGTCATCAATCCTCCGAGGTCCCGGGCGCTCCGGAAACCATATTCGCGGTGTGGCTGCGGATGGGTGCTTTGCGGAACCTACCAGAGAGCGTGGATTGGCAGAAGCCCGCCATCAAATCAAAGTTCCGTTGAATTTTCATTGAGATAAGTATTGGAGACGGTTTTTGGAAGGCTGCCCTGCGAATCCTGCCGTACTTTTCCCGTGCCCACTCCGCCAGCCGCTGTCGTGCGGGCTTTTTTCGTGGACTTTCCACCCCGGCCACGAGTTGTGTTAGGTCCTCTCTCCGACCGGAAACCGTTGCAGCAAATACAGGAATTCCGTGCACTCATTCATCGACCAAATGATTGCGTTCCTCTCGTCGCACGCCTGGCTTGCCTATCTCACCCTGTTTCTGGCCGCGCTGCTGGAGGCCGTTCCGATCGTTGGCTCGGTCATTCCGGGTTCGACGATCATCTTTGCGCTGAGCGCGCTGGTGCCAGGGGGCGAGCTGCGGCTGGAATGGGTGCTGGCGGCTGCGATCGCAGGCGCGTTGCTCGGCGACGGATCGGCCTTTTGGGTCGGACACCGTTCCCAGAGCGAAATCCTCAGCTCCTGGCCGCTCTCCACCTACCCGCGTGTAATCGCCAAGAGCGAAGCCTTTTTCCGCCGATGGGGCACGCTCGCGGTGTTCCTCGCGCGCTTCGTCCCTCCCGTGCGGGCCTTCGTGCCGGTCACGGCGGGAGCGCTCGGAATGTCACCGCCGCTGTTCTACGCCGTCAACGTTCCGGCGATCCTGCTGTGGGCTCCAGCCCATGTGTTACCCGGGGTGCTCGCGGTATCGGCGCTGCATCGTTATGCAGGGTTTGCGCCTCATGGCGGATACGCCAAGCACTATTGGATATTGACCGTGGTCGCGGGCGCCTTGATCGCCGCGCTGGCGACCTGGGCCCTACGCCGCAGGAAGGGAAGCGAACCCGTAAAACCGGTTGCGTAGCCGGTTGAGGCGCGTGGCGTTCACGTGCGCACGACGGTCTTCAGGTAATTGTACGCCTTGATGATCTCGATCAGGCGATCCTCGGTAGAGCGATCGCCGCCGTTGGCATCGGGATGATGCCGCTTCACCAGCGCCTTGTACTTGGCCTTCACGGTCTCGAGCGTCGCGTCGGAGCCCAATCCCATCACCTGGAGCGCCTTGCGCTCGGCGTTGAAGACTTTTCTTGTTTCGGCCTTGGTCTCGGCGCCAGGCCCCGGACGCCAGCGGCCGCGGCCATTGAGTTCGCTGAACATGCTGAACGGATCGAAGGCGCCTTCGAGATCGGCCTCGGCACTGCGCTTGCCGCGCCTGTTGCTGGTATTGGCGCCCATCTTCCAGGTCGGCCGGTGTCCCGTGAGCGCGTCCTTTTGGTAGCGGGCGACGGCTTCGGGATTCATGCCCTGAAAGAAATTGTAGGAGTGATTGTACTCGCGCACGTGGTCGAGACAGAAGTGCCAGTATTCCTTGTCGTTGGTCCGGCCCTTGGGCGCACGGTGCGGTCCCTTGTTCTTGCAGTCAGGCCATTGGCACATCACCGCGGTTTCACGCGCCTGCGCCTGCTGCCTCGCGCTCGGCTTGTTCGGCCTGATGCGAATGGAATCGAAGAATTTGGATGAATCAATCGGCATGGATGACTTTGACTACGCAATGCGGAAAGCTTCAAGTCTTGACATTGCGAAACCTCATTCCCGGTGAGCCATTGACGAAAGCTGGACTGCTGCGTATTGCCGCAGCCATGAGCACCAAGGACGCTATCACAAACAAGTTGCGCGAAGCTTTCTCGCCGGAGAGCCTCGACGTCGTGGACGAATCGCATCTTCATGAAGGCCACGCCGGCCACAGGCCCGGCGGCGAGACGCATTTCAGCGTGTATATCGTATCTCTCGCCTTCAAAGGGAAGAGCCGAATCGAGCGCCATCGCATGATAAATTCGGCTCTGGCGGCGGAACTCGCCGCTTGCGTACATGCGCTGGCCATCAACGCGCGGGCGCCGGGAGAACCGGTTTGAGCGGGCGAGCCTGCGCGTTTGGCGCGCCTATCGGGCCAGCGCAAGCCTAAAAGGACTTGCCGGCACGTCTGGGTTTCTTTTCCGAAATCTCGGTTTCGCGCGGCACGGCCACGATTCGCAGCGCAGTAATACGGTTGCGTTCACGCCGCAGTACACGGAAACGGAAGCCATGGAACGTAAAACTCTGACCGCGTTCCGGGATCGAGCGCGCCTCGTGGATCACAAGTCCGGCGACCGTGGTCGCTTCCTTGTCGGGAAGATGCCAGTCCATGGCGCGGTTAAGGTCGCGGATCGGCACCGAACCGTCGACCACCACCGATCCATCGGGCTGGGCGCGAACGCCCGCCACCACCACGTCGTGCTCGTCGGAGATGTCGCCGACGATCTCTTCCAGAATGTCTTCCAGTGTCACCATGCCTTCGACTTCGCCGTATTCATCGACCACCAGCGCGAAGTGGGTCTTGCGACGGCGGAATGCCTTGAGCTGTTCGGAGACCGGCCGCATCTCGGGGACGAACCACGGAGGCAGCATGATGGTCGTGACGTCGATCTTGGAGGTATCGCCTTCGGAGGCGCGAATCGCGCGCAACAAATCCTTGGCATGCAGTACGCCGACGATGTTCTCGGGTTTTTCGCGCCAGAGTGGAATCCTGGTGTATTCGGTCGCCAGCACCTCGCGCACCAGTTCCTCCGCGGGCAGGTCGGCATTGATCATCACCATTTCGGTGCGATGAACCATCACGTCGGAAACCTGGAGTTCACGGAGATCCAAAAGACCGCCGAACATATCGCGGTCCTGTTTTTCTACCTTGCCTTCGTGGTGAAGCAGATCGACCGCGCCGCGGAGGCGCTCGATCGGCGACAGGATCGGCTGATTGTGACCGATATTGATGCCGCCTAGCCGCATCAGCGCGCGGACGATCACCTCGACCACCGTGAGCAACGGGCCCAACACATGCACCATGATCCTCATCGGCCGCGCGACCAGGAGCGCGACGCGGTCGGGGGCATTGAAGGCGATGGTCTTCGGCAGCACCTCGGCGAAAATCACGACCAGTACCGTCATCACCGCTGTGGCGTAGAGCACGCCGAC
>Ga0306922_10005684_pt1 | contig 11920 bp, 14 predicted proteins | sample sta12Cox44000082_FD_203758 | JGI IMG/M metagenome (GOLD analysis project Ga0306922, IMG submission 203758) | Lab enrichment of tropical soil microbial communities from Luquillo Experimental Forest, Puerto Rico - statoxic.12C.oxic.44.000.082 (v2)... | ecosystem: Environmental > Terrestrial >... | reverse complement strand
CCGCGGCTGCGCGTCTATGGCGTCGAGAGATTGCGCGTCGCCGACGCCTCGATCATGCCCCAGGTACCCGGCGGCAACACCAACGCGCCCTCGATCATGATCGGCGAGAAATGCGCCGCTATGGTCTTAGAAGACGCTGTGGCGGCTTAATTCCGCGCCGCCAGGCTGGCGGCTTGAACAGGAGGAGGCGACCGATGAAGTTCATGCTGTTCGTGCTGCCCACGGTCCCCGCGACCCTCGAGGACCGCAAGCGGTTGCGGCCGATCGGGCGAGAATCCCGTTCCCGTACGAGGAAGGCATCCGGCGGTGGCCGGTCGCCGAATGGACCCGCACCTACGGCGCCCCCGGCGAGGTCGACGAAGAAGGCGTGATCCGCAAGATCCGCGTCGTGCCAAAGCCCTATCAGCAGCCTCATCGCCGATGTTCCAGCCGTTTTCGGTCAGCGAAAACACGATCCGCTATACCGCGCGATCGGGGATCGTCCCGTGGATCCTCGTTGCCTATCCGCCCGAATTCCAGCGTCTGTGCCGGCTTTACCGGGAGGTCGCCGCGGAGAACGGCCGCACCCTGCGGCTCGGCGAGAGTGTCGGCGCTTTCCACGCCGTCCATTTCGGCCGCACCGAGGAGGAGGCGGTGGCGCTGTTCCGTGACACCAATTACGCCGGCTTCTACAATTATTTCGGCGGCTTCGGCTTCGCCGAGGCGTTGCGCTTTCCCGAGGACGCCGAGAAATATCCGCCGCCGACCATGCTGCCGCAGTCCGAGTGGACGGTCGAACGGCTCCGCCGGTCGAAATACGCGCTCGCAGGCACCGTCGACGTGGCGGAAATCCCGGTTTGCGACCAACCGGAGCAGTGGCGCTGCCGCCTGCGCGTGCGCTAGCATGCGGTAACAAAGCGGAGGACGACATCATGCAGTACAAAAGAATTTCGGCCGATTGTCATCTCGACCTGCCCTGGCTGCCGCCGGAGTTGTTCGTTTCGCAGGCGAAACGCGAGCTGAAGGAGCGCATGCCTTATGTCGAGGACGGTCCGGACGGGCCGCACTGGATCACCAAGGCCGGGGTCAACATGGGTTTGGTCGGCGGCATAGGCTCCGTCGGCGGGAAATTCGTCCCCGGCCAGAACTACCGCGTCGACAAGATGGCCGAGACGGGCCTCTATGAGGACGGCAAGAAAGGCGTTCGGCGCCCAGGCGACCCGGATCAGCGGATCAAGGACATGGACCGCGACGGGGTCGACGCCGAGATCATCTTCGGCATCCTCGGCGTCGCCTCACGGATCCGCGACCACGAAGCAGCCAATGAAATGCTGCGCATCTACAACGGCTGGCTCAAGGATTTCTGCGGCCACTATCCCGATCGCCAGATCGGCCTTGCCTGTTTGCCCTACGGCGACATCGAGGCCGCGGTGGAAGAGGTTTACCGGGTCGCCAAGCTCGGCCTCAAAGGGCTCGAGCTGTCGTGCTCTTGGGACATGGAGCCGATGTGGCACCCAATGTGGGAGCCCTTGTGGAAGGCGGTCAACGATGTCCAACTGCCGCTCCACTTCCACACCTTCCCGACGACTTCGCCAAGAGCGCGCGACATTGCTTCCGGCCAGACCCGGCGCGCCGCGCAGTTCACCGGCGTGGCTGGGTTCCAGATGAACCTGATCAACATCATTGCCGCCATCATCGGCGCCGGCGTGCTCGAGCGCTACCCGAACCTGCGCATCGGTTTGGGCGAAAGCGGCATTGGCTGGCTTCCCTATGCGCTCGATCGGATGGATTTCGAATATGAGGATCGCTTCCGCGATCTGATGAAGCTGAAGCCAAGCGAATATTGGCGCCGGCAATGCCGCGCGACATTTCAGTTCGACCGGATCGGCGCCAAGCTCGTCGAGGACATCGGCGTCGAGACGTTGATGTGGGGCTCCGATTATCCGCACCCCGACGGGGTATGGCCGGAATCCTCGAAATATATCGTCGAGCAGTTCGCCGGGCTGGCCCCTGAAGTCGTGCACAAGATCACCTGCGAGAACGCCGCCAAATTCTACAATTTGATCAACTGAGGTTCCCCCTATACCCGAGCCGCTCGGCGCGCGCCGGGGAGGGTGAGGGACCGACCGACGCTATTTTACGCTGGGCCGGATCGCGGTCACGACTCTCGGAGATTGCCGAGCACCTGGCGAAGTGATCTCCGGGAACCGCTGGGTGTCGTAAAACAGCGGGTTTCTGGATGTTTCGTCGAACCCGGAGTCGTGCAGTACGCGATCGCGATAGCGCTCGACCTCGACCGGGAAGCCGCCAATCGGACGCCCGCTGCCGATCCACGCATCCAGATTGCCCGGACCCCAGTTGTACGCCACGATCGCATCCGGCCAATTGCCGTACCGACGATACATGCGGGCAAGATAGGCGCGACCCAATTGCCGGTTTTCGGCCATGTCGAATCGGTCGCCGCCGCCGATATCAATCGCCGCAGCAGCGGAGACCTGCATCGGTCCCTGGGGCCCGTTTGGCTCGGGACGCCACATTCGCAGATCGGTCCCGTGGCTCGATTCGGCGCCATCGACCGCGAAGGCCACGAGATCGAGATCGCTTTCGCTTGCCGGACGGAACAACTCGATGCCGAGCAGAGATTGCCCGATCGAACCCCGGAGCACCGTCACCGGCCGAACCCCAGGGTCGGCGAAGGTTACCAATTCGGTTTTCGTGCCGTTCGCGCCCGGCGGCCGCTCTGGCTTATCGGCCGCTCGATCGGCGTCGCCGCGCACCACTCTGACGGGTTTGCTGTTCGGATCGCCGAATCTAACGATCTCGGCGGTCTCGGCCTTTTCGGCCGGCTCAACGCCGGCAGTTTCGTCTTTCGCCGGAGTCCCGCCCCGGATGATCTTGACCGCCTGCCATTCCGTACCCGGGAATAAAACGATTTGCACGTTTACCGGCTTTTTTTCGACGACATGCTTGCCGGTCGCGACGGTCACCGGTTTTTTCTGGACGACGTGCATGCCGGTCGCAACGATTGCCCGGTGCTTCGATTTCACCGAGACCTTCGCCGCGTGCCCCTGCGGCTGTATCAGTAGCAGAGCGATCAGTCCGCCAGGAATTGCCCTCGCCCAAACACTGTTCCCCATCGACCCCCCGATTGACGCCGCCGATCGAGCACACTCTAACGCTAATTGACCCGTACAGCGAGCCCTTGTGATTGAATCGGCTCGTCAACTAGCATCGGCGGAAGTTTGATATGAGGAGCGACATGGCAAAAATTCTGATCATCCATGGTGCGGGCATGAACATGCGCGGGAAGGTTCAGACCGAGATCTTCGGACCCATGACATTGCCCGAATATGACGAGCGCATCCGCGGTTATGCCGCAGAGTTGGGCCTCGACATCGAGATCTTCCATTCGAACATCGAGGGCGAGGTGATCAACAAGCTGTACGAGGCCAACGAGGAGGGCTTCGACGCGGCGCTGTTCAATCCGGCGGGGTTCGGGACCGGTTATCCGGCACTGGTCGCCGCGATCGGCCAGGTGCGGTTCCCGACAATCGAGATCCATATCTCAAACCCGGTCCGGCGCGGGCCGATCTCCGAGACCGCGCGTGTCAGCCACGGCATGATTACCGGCTTCGGGCTCCCGGGATATTATCTGGCGCTACGAGGGGTTAGAGACATGCTTGCGGCAAAACAATAATCCGCGCCGCGATCCGCTCTACCGCCGGTCACACCCTAACCCGCCGGTCGGGTGGCGGACGTCCAACCAGGTCAAGGTGAACGGGTGCTTGAAGAAAATGGTCCACACGTAGTTCACCGCATAGCGTAGTCCTGCACGGACGAGGCCTTCCGCCGCAAACCGCCGTCCGGAGGACAAGGCGCGTAGCCCCAATGAAAACTTAACCGGGCCGACCTTGCTCAGTCGGCGAGCCAAATCGGTATCCTCGCCGTAGAAGCGGAAATCGGAGTCGGAGTTGAAGGCGCCTGCAGTCTCGAGCGCGCTCTTGGAGACAATGAAGTTGCCCCCCTGGATCATCGATCCGGCCCCCAGCACGAACCTGACGAAGAGATAGGTAGCAAAGGCGATGCGATAGAATACCGCGGCGACAAACTGCGCCGAACGCGGCAAGTCATAGTAAATGCACGGACCGCTCAGCGCCACCAGATCGGCAGAACGGGAGAATTCCGCGAGTGCCGTGTGCAGCCAGCCCTCGGTAAGAATCGTATCGGCGTCGATGTTCGCAATAAGCGCGCCGTTGGCGGCGCGGCAGCCTGCCCTGCGGGCCTGAACGAGCCCTCGTTGCGGTTCGTCGACGATGACGACCCCCGGGAGTGATGATGCAATGCGCCGCGTGCCGTCGCTACTGCTGTTGTCGACGACGATTATTTCGGCCCGGCAGCCGGTACGCGCAATTTCTGCCTGAATAGCAGCAAGGCATGAGGCGATCAGAGCTTCTTCGTTATAGGCGGGCACGACGAAGCTGATCAGTAAATCCGACATCCTTGATCTCCGTTTGCTGAGGACTAGTCAGGCTACTCGGCGAGGACCGGCAGTGGGGTTTCCGGCTTCCTTTCGATCGGAGGCGTGGCATGGACCGGTAGCGCATCGAGGCGCCACTGGTCGACCCAGTGAAGGACCTCGAGCCGTCCGTCGAAATGCTCGACCAGCGCAGTACAGCTCTCGACCCAGTCGCCGCTGTTGCAATAGAGAATGTCGCCGATGTTGCGCAGCTCGGCATGATGGATGTGGCCGCAGACGACGCCCTCGACCCCGCGGCGCCGCGCCTCGTCGGCCACGGCTTCGCCAAACGAGGCGATGTAATCCACGGCGTTCTTGACCCGTCGCTTGAGGTAGGCCGAGAGCGACCAGTATGGATAACCGAGCCTGCGCCGCACCGTGTTGAAGTGACGGTTCAACCAGAGCGCCGCCGTGTACGCGCCGTCGCCGAGCAATGCCAGCCAACGGGCGTGCATGACGACGGCGTCGAACACGTCGCCGTGCAGCACCAGCAGGCGGCGGCCGTCGGCGGTGACGTGGATCGCGTCTTCCAAGACCTCGACGCCGCCGAACTGCAGCTGCGTGAAGTCGCGCAGCCACTCGTCATGATTTCCGGGGACGTAGATGACTCGCGTCCCCTTGCGAACCTTGCGCAGAACCTTCTGGATCACGTCGTTGTGCGCCTGCGGCCAGTACCATGATTTCTTAAGGCGCCAGCCGTCGATGATGTCGCCGACCAGGTAGATCGTTTCCGCTTCGGTGTCGCGCAGGAAGTCGAGGAGAAATTCCGCCTTGCAGCCGCGAGTGCCGAGATGCAGGTCCGAGATCCAAATCGTGCGGTAGTCGTGCATTTTCGCCATCCAGGTCACCGCGCGGCTCCGTTGCCAAACGATGGGGAACGGTCCGAGTAGGCCCAGATCTGCGCCGGCAGGAGGTTGAGCCAGACCCGACCGACCTCCTGCCCGGCGATTCCCAGGCGGTCCACCGGCAAAGGTGAAGAGAACGCGTTCGTCAGCTGAACAAAGCGTCCGCCGGGTCCCAGTAGATCGAGACAAGGTCTGACGACAGAGTACTGCGCCGCAACCGGAAACCACTTGATCGGCAAGCTGGAGACGACGCCGGCAAGCCGCTCGACATTGCCGGCGAGATATTCTCCGATCCGCTTCGCATCGCCCGCGATGACCGTCATCGTCGGAAATTCGCGCCGCAGTACCGCTACGAGGGCCGGCTCGCGCTCGAGCGCGATGATGCGCTCGGGCGAGCAGCCGGCGCGGACGAGGCCCTGCGTCAGACTGCCGGTTCCGGCGCCGAGCTCGAGAACCGGGCCCGGCCGCGCCAGGTCGATGCATCGCGCGACCGCGTCGGCGAGACGAGCGCCGCTCGGATTGGCCGCGGCTATCCGCAGCGGTTTTTGTAGCCAAAGGGCGAAGAAGACGCTCGCATCCGCGTTCACGCGGTCACCCCTTCTGATCGGTCCGTGACGCTATTCTATCGGTAGTATGTTACAGTTTTGCGTGCACCAGATTTTGAGGGTGCGTCGCAAAACGGTCATCAGGGTGTGGTATTTACTTCTAGCCAGGCGAGAGGAGCGCGTCATGATGGCCGAGAAATTCGCCCAACCGCCCATGCGGCGAACAGTCTTCGCGGCAAAGCTCGCCCGCTTAGTGGGTCAGCCGCGCTTCGACCGCTTGCGGGGAATGCCGCTGCTGCATCGCTTGGCCGGGCGCAACGCGATCCAGACACCCGATCCAGTTTTGCTGGCGGTACTGGCGATCGACCGGGTCGGCCCAGCTGCCGTGCGGGCCTGCGCGTCGGGGGTCGAAGTGTGCGTCACGGCGCCGGACGAGGCTACTGCGAGGATATTGCGCGCGGCACTGGCCCAAACGGCGCGCCGACGCGGCACCGATCGACTGATCCGGATCGTCGTTGACTGAGGGCGAATCTCCGAGTTCTAAATTCGCTGGGCGAGAAGCCGGCCTAATGCGCGGGGCGATCGAGCGCGTAGCCGGCCGAGCGGACCGTGCGCACGATGTCGGCATCGCCATCCGCGTTCAACGCTTTGCGCAGGCGGCGTATATGGACGTCGACGGTCCGCGGCTCGACATAGACATCGTGGCCCCACACCGTGTCGAGCAGCTGCTCGCGCGAGAAAACCCTCCCCGGGTATCGCATCAGATGACGCAATAGGCGGAACTCCGTCGGGCCGAGATGGATCGTCTTGTCGGCGCGTGACACGCGGTGCGCAGCGAGATTCATCGTGATATCGGCGAACTGCAGGACCTCCTCGCTGGCGCTCGGTTGGGCGCGCCGGATCACCGCGCGGAGCCGCGCAACGAGTTCGCTCAGGCTGAACGGCTTGACCACATAGTCGTCGGCGCCGCTGTCGAGCCCGCGCACCCGGTCATTCTCTTCGCCGCGCGCCGTCAGCATGATCACCGGTAGGGCACGAGTCTCGGGCGCCCGCCGGATCTGGCGGCAGACTTCGATCCCGGAGACGAGCGGCAGCATCCAGTCGAGCAGCACGATGTCAGGCTTGCGTTCGGCGATCTGGACAAGGGCTTCCTCCCCGTCGCCGGCCTCGCAGACCTCAAAGCCTTCTTTTTCGAGGTTGTAGCGCAGCATCGTGACGAGCGGCGCTTCGTCCTCGACGACAAGGACAGTCGGCTTGGTCATGGAGAACTCCGGGCAGGGGTGATGACTTCGAGGCTCGACTGGTCGCCCTTCGGCCGCGCCTCGGTGAGCGGCGTCCCGTGTACGAGGTAGTACAAATCCTCAGCGATATTGGTCGCGTGATCGCCGATCCGCTCGACGTTCTTGGCCATAAACAACAGATGCGTGCAGGAGCCGATATTGCGCGGATCCTCCATCATGTAGGTCAGAAGCTCGCGAAACAGGCTCGAATACATCTCGTCGAGCTCGGCGTCCCGCGTCCACGCCAAATACGCCTTGTCCGCGTCGCGGGCGACATAAGCATCGATCACGTCCTTGACGAGGAGTTGCGCCAGATGCGCCATGCGCGGCAACGCATAAACCGGCCGCACGGGCGGCGTTTGATTGAGCGCGATCGAGCGCTTGGCGACATTGGCCGCGTAATCGCACATGCGTTCGAGATCACTCCCTATCTTCAACGCCGCGAATATCTCGCGCAGATCGCGCGCCATCGGCTGGCGCAAAGCAAGAAGCCGGATCGCGAGGTTGTCGAGATCGCGTTGCAGCTGGTCGACCTTGGCATCCCCTTCGACGACATTTGCGGCCAGCTCGCTGTCGCGCTTGACGACCGCGTCGATCGCCGCGGCGAGTTGGCTCTCGGCGAGCCCCCCCATCTCGGTGATCGTGTTGCTAAGCTTTCGCAGCTCCTCGTCGTAGCTCTTGACAATGTGCTCGGACGCCATCGGTCAATTTCTCCGCGACCCTCGGCTCAGCCGAACCGGCCGGTGATGTAGTCTTCGGTATGCTTCTGCTTCGGGTGGGTGAAGATGCGTTCGGTTTCGTCGAACTCGATCAGCTCGCCGAGATACATGAAGGCGGTGTAGTCGGAGCTGCGCGCCGCCTGCTGCATGTTGTGGGTAACGATGGCGATACAGTAGTCGGCTTTCAACTCGGCGATCAGCTCCTCGATGCGCTGGGTCGAGAGTGGGTCGAGCGCCGAGGCGGGCTCGTCGAGCAGCAGAATTTCCGGCTGGATCGCGACCGCGCGGGCAATGCACAGGCGTTGTTGCTGCCCGCCCGAAAGGCCGAGCCCACTTTGCCGGAGCTTGTCCCTGACCTCGTCCCAGAGTGCTGCACGCCGCAATGCCGACTCGACCCGGTCGTCGAGGTCGGATCGCGGCAGCCGTTCGTAGAGGCGGATGCCGAAGGCGATATTGTCGTAGATCGACATCGGAAACGGCGTCGGCCTCTGAAAGACCATGCCGATCCTCGCGCGCAGAAGATTGAGGTCCAGTCCCGGCGCCAGGATGTTTTCGCCGTCGACCAGGACTTCGCCTGTCGCCCGCTGCCCTGGATAGAGCTCGTAGATCCGGTTCAGAATGCGCAGCAGGGTCGACTTGCCGCAGCCGGACGGGCCAATAAAAGCGGTCACGCGCTTGTCGTGGAGCGGCAGGCTGATGTTCTTCAGCGCCTGGAAGCTGTCGTAAAAGAAGTCGACGTTGCGCATCACGGCTTTTTGGCGTGACGTCGGCTGCGGATCCGCCGCGCCGGGACCGGAGGGAACGGGCGGTATGGTAAGCCGGGTGGCAGCCTGGGTTTGGCTCATTGCTTGAACGTGCTCCACGAGGCGAGAGCCCGAGCCCCGATGTTGAGGAACAGGACGGTGATCGTGATCAGCAGCGCGCCGCCCCAGGCGAGCACCTGCCAATCGGCATAGGGGCTCATCGCGAACTGGAAGATGACGACCGGTAGATTGGCCATCGGCGCATTCAGGTCGGTGCTCCAGAACTGGTTGTTGAGCGCGGTGAAGAGCAGCGGCGCCGTCTCGCCGGCGATCCGCGCGACGGCGAGCATGACCCCGGTCACCATACCCTGGAGCGCTGCGCGATAGGAGACCATCACGATCACCTTCCACTTCGGCGACCCCAGTGCCGATGCGGCCTCGCGCAACGCGCTCGGAACCAGGTTCAGCATGTCCTCGCTGGTCCGCACGACGACCGGAATAACGATGATCGCCAGCGCCACCGCCCCGGCCCAGGCCGAGAAGTGGCCCATGCGGACGACCATCAATTCATAGACGAAGAGTCCGACGATGATCGACGGTGCGCTCAGCAGAATGTCGTTGATAAATCGCACGACCTCGCCGAAGCGGCTGCCCCTGCTGTATTCGGCGAGGAAGGTCCCGGCGAGAATGCCGGTCGGCGTGCCGATCAGGGTCGCGATCAGGGTCATCACCACGCTACCGAAGATCGCGTTCAACAATCCGCCCGCGCTGCCGGGTGGCGGGGTCATTTGGCTGAACAATGCCGGGGTGATCGCGGCGAACCCGTTCCAGAGCAGGGTCCACAGCACGAGGACGAGCCACATCAAACCGAACGCCGTTGCCGCGACCGATAGGCTCATGACCACACTGTTGGCAAGGCGGCGCCGGGTATAGATGTTCATCGGCTCAGCCTCCCGCCCGCTTCTGCAGCTCCAGCAGCATCAGCTTCGCGATCGCCAGCACGATAAAGGTGATGATGAACAGAATGAACCCCAATGCGATGAGCGACGACAGGTAGATATCACTGTCGGCCTCGGTGAACTCGTTCGCCAGCGCCGCCGAGATCGTGGTCCCCGGCTGCAGGATCGAGGCGCTGATGCGATGCGCGTTGCCGATGACGAAGGTCACCGCCATGGTCTCGCCGAGCGCGCGGCCGAGGCCGAGCATGATGCCGCCGACGACCCCGATACGCGTGTAGGGCAGAACGATCTGCCTGACGACCTCGCCCCTCGTAGCGCCGAGACCGTAAGCGCTTTCCTTGAGGATCGCCGGCACGGTCTCGAAGACATCGCGCATGATCGACGAAATGAAAGGCAGCACCATGACCGCGAGAATTATGCCGGCGGTCAGCATGCCGATGCCGAGCGGCGGCCCGGCAAACAGCGCGCCGATCCCTGGCACCTGCCCGAATGTGTCGATGATCGCAGGCTGGATATACTGCTGGACAAAAGGGGCGAATACGAAAAGCCCCCAGATGCCGTAGATGATGCTGGGGATCGCGGCCAGCAGCTCGATCATCGTCGCCAGTGGCCGTTTCAGCCATATCGGGCAGATCTCGGTGATGAACACCGCCACCCCGAACGCAACCGGAATGCCGACCAGCATCGCAATGGCCGAGGTGACGAGCGTCCCGTAAATCGGCGCCAGTGCCCCGAATTTATGCGTCACCGGGTTCCAGACTTCGGTGACAACAAAGCCGAAGCCAAAAGTCCGCAACGCCGGCCACGCTCCGTCGATCAGCGCGACGATGACCCCGCCGAGGATCAGCAGAACGAGCACAGCAAACCCAAACGTCAGTGCGCGGAATACCGCGTCGCCGATCGCGCCCGCGTTCCGGCCACGGTCCGCTATACGTTGAACGACCGCGATATCAGCCGGCACAATTTGACCCCGAAGGTTTCCGCGGCAAGATCGGCTGGCCTCGAAGCCCCGCGTCCTCGACCAATGGCGTCAGGACGATTTCCCGTCCCATACCGGCTTGCCGTCGGGGCCGACGATCTGCTTCCAACTGTCCTCGAAGATCGCGACCGCGTTTGGCGGCATTGGGATGTAGTCGAGCGATTCTGCAAGCTGCCCGCCGTTCTTGTAGGCCCAGTCGAAGAAGTTGAGGACTTGTTTCGCTCTCTCGGGCTGATCCTGCTTCTTGTGCATCAAGATGAACGTGGCGCCGGTAATCGGCCAACTCTCCTTGCCCGTTTGATCGGTCAAGATCAGGTAAAAGCCTGGCGCGCCCTTCCAGTCCGCATTGGCCGCGGCCGCCTGGAAGACCTTGCTCCCCGGCTCCAATGTCGCGCCGTCGTGGTTGATCAGCTTGGTGTGGACCATCTTGTTCTGCAGCGCGTACGCGTATTCGACATAGCCGATGGCGCCCGCCGTGCGTGCCGTCAATGCCGCGACGCCTTCATTGCCCTTGCCGCCGAGCCCCACCGGCCATTCGACGGACGTGCCCTCACCCACCTTGTTCTTCCATTCCGGGCTGACCTTCGACAAATAGTCGGCAAAGATAAACGTGGTCCCGGAGCCGTCGGAACGGTGCACAACCGCGATGGCGGTGTCGGGCAATTTCAGGCCCGGATTGAGCTTGGCGATGGCGGGGTCATTCCACTTGGTGATCTTCCCCAGATAAATGCCGGCGATCGTCGGGCCGTCGAGCGTCATCTGCCCTGGCGCGATGCCGGGCAGGTTCACCACCATCACTTCACCGCCGATGACCGGCGGAAATTGCACGAGACCGGCCTGCTCGAGCTCCTCCGGCTTGAGCGGCATGTCCGAAGCACCGAAATCGACCGTCTTGGCTTTGATCTGGGCGATTCCACCACCCGAACCGATCGATTGATAGTTCATTTTCAAACCGGTCTTCGCCGAATAGGCTTCGGCCCATTTCGCGTAGATCGGATAGGGGAAGGTGGCGCCGGCACCGGAAATTTCGGCGGCCTGCGCGGCAAAGCCGATCGCGACAGCCGCGGCCACCCCAGCGAGTGCGATGCGAAAAGCGTTCACGGTCTGCTCCATAGTGGGAAAGGAACACCCACCCGAAAGGGTGGCCGCTCTCTTAACCGCTGCTTAGTTTAATTTTATGACTATTTTGTTTCAGATTTATGACAGGCTGGCTGCGCGCTGCAGGGTTTATCTCCGCTGTCGCGAGGTCGCTACGGCGGACCGGCGCCTTCTAGCCAACCGTTGTAACGCAAAGAATAACAACCTACGCTTTTTCGCAGACCGGGCTGCGAAAAAGTGGCCCCTGCGGGGCAGTT